>VYMG01000106.1_pt1 | contig 50493 bp, 41 predicted proteins | sample 5115261 | NCBI WGS metagenome assembly VYMG01 (sample SAMN12291781, study PRJNA351875) | freshwater metagenome | isolation source: freshwater lake | place: USA: Michigan, Wintergreen Lake | collected 2013-08-08
ACCGGAAGCAAATGTCACCACCGGTACTAATTCATGTGCTCCCATATACGGAGGTGCCATACGGGCTGTACCATTGACATCGTCAGAAACATTACCTACTGCCGTATTGTTGAAGCTGTTAATTCCGCGTAACTGAGTAATGGGTTGAGTAAGGAATGTAGATAAAGTACCCGTAAAATCCAGAGGTATAGATACTGAGTTTGCTCCAAATGTACCTAATCTAAATGTACCTAATGTAGCAAAATCTGTGGACGAACGACGACCAACAGATGCACCTGCTGTAAAAATATTATTCCAATCTGATTGGGTTGGGGTTGTACTTGCTAGTGAATTGAAGTTTGAGCCATAACCTGAGCCACGATTGTAGAATATATTATTCACAATACGTGTTGTGCCTGAAAGAGTAACTGCGTTAAATGCTGCAGAGGATGGAAATCCTGTAGGACCATTAATATTTACTGTATTATGGAAAACATTACCATTACTGAATGAAGTAAGATTAATACCATTAGTACCGGTTGTTGAGCCATTACCGATATTAATCATATTGTTGGCAATTAAAAATGGAGCTGCTGCTGTTGTGCTATTGTTTGCTGTGCGGATACCATCACCCGGTCTCGTAAATCCGATGCGATTATTTGCGACAACCCCACCATTAAGAATAAGATTCAAATCAATACCTATAATCGGTAAAGTTGAAGATGTATTGGAAATGGTATTATAACTAATGCGCGGATCGGTAAAGCGCTGAATATAAATACCTGTTGTTCCGAAGTTTGAGAGCGTATTATTCGTAAGAGAAAGACCTGAATGGATTGGTCCTGTAATTGTACCGCCATCTAAAAACAATGAAAATGCACCGTTTGTGAACACCGAATTTGTAATCGTAAGATTGACCACAGAGTTTGTGACAACTGACGATGGCTCAGAGTAAACCAAAGCATCGACATTGGATCCTGTTACATTCGGGCGACCTTGGAAGCGACAATTGTTAAAGGTAATCGTACTTGTTCCGTTACGCAATACGATATTGCGACCGGCAACTGCTGAAGCAGTATTGATAGCAAATGTTAAGTTACGGAAAGTAACAAAGTCTGCACCATTTAGATTGATTGTATGATTATTTAAGGATGTATTAGCGGATGAAATAACAACATTATTGACATTGCCACCAGCTGCTGCATCTGCAGTAAATGTCACAGGACGTGAAGGCGAACTTCCGGGAATACCCTGCACTGTCTGGGAAATCTGACCGATAACCATTTGTTCATTATAAGTACCCGGACGCACTCTAAACTCAACAGCACCTAAGATACCACCGAATGTTAATGCTGCTGCAACATCCGTAAGATTGGCAAACCATTGACCGGGAACTGGTGTTCCACTTACAAAATAGATACTTGGATTAAGCGGATCACTGCTACCATTGAGAGCCATAGCAACAAATCCGGATAAAGAATTATTAGCTAAATTACCATCACCGGGACCTTGAGTACCGGCTGAGTTAGTTAAGTTAATTGAAACAGAATAAGGAAGTAAAGGATCAGAAAGTACAATATTTGATGCCAAAGGAACATAAACACTACCTCCAACAGGTAAATTCCCTGACCAATTTACTGACCCACTCAAATTTTGAGGACCGGTAATGGTGTAATTAGCCGTAACCGCAGCCAAAGCACCACCACTGATATTCTGAAGAATGAAACCTATATCATAAGTACCTGCACCAACCGGCGGACTTATCGCCGATGTACTTCCCGGGTTGGCTAATACAATAGCGACCGGTGATGGATCCGGAGTAGGGGGTGTAATGTTCAAGTTATAATCTTCGGCTTCACCAGTTATCCCCGTACCACATGGCGGAATAGGAAAACCAAAGTTTGCCGAATACATCACCCTCATTCTTCTTACCCCGGGTGTAAGTGTTGTAGGAAAATTAACGGCTGTTTGATTAGTCAGATTTGTGCCGCCCTGATTCTGCCATTGAAACACATTCTCATTAGTAGCGAATGTGTTATCTCCATTAAAATCAATATACACCGTACCGTAACTGCCCCACCACTGGTCATTACTGATAATGGTCAATGTTTGGGTAGTACCCATCAAAATTGTTGGTGCGGCTACACTTGCGGTGTAGTTGTTATACACGCCTTCTTGAGCAGGTGTAGGATTATTCAATGTTCCAATAGAAACACCTATAATTGAAGCTCCCCAACCATTATTTACCATACCGGGGGTACATTGAGCTGCCCCGCGCGTAGGAAACAATATGCCCACAATAAGAGTAATCTGTAAAAAACAGAATACCCTAAAGAGTAGTGAACGAAACATAATAGTGTCCTTTAAAATATATAAAAAAAGAAAGTTGTACGAAATTTACAAAGAATTTCTGAATTGGATACAAAAATATACATATTTTGTCTAACTACTCACAAATTACTTAACTCTTAAGATTAAAATGTTATAGATTTTGGTACTACTCCTCCGCAATGTGTAGGGTAATGCCAAAACTCTGTCATCTCTTTTTAGTCCAATCTTCTTCAATAGCATCAAGATCAATACCCATTGTTCTTAGCTCTTCTTGGCAACCCCTACTTGATGTAACCATTTGTTTTTTCCATGTACGTCGCGCTTGATTACTATCTAACCCATTTTTGTTAAAGAACGGAACAGCTTGTTGAGAAAGCTCGGATACACACTGATTAAACACCCCTCTATTCCCCTTAGCACGGACAACACAATCACACATACCTGTGCCAAACTCATTACCTGACGGGACAGACGAACAGCCCGAAAAAGCAAAGTAAACTGTTAAAAAACAAGCAACTACCGCAAAAATTGAATTACTTCTTCTTACTACTTCCATATGGCTTTATTGAATTAATAGATTTTGACTTCAAACTCAAAAACGGTGATTGGCTATAATAACCGTTCCCCCAATAACGTTCGACTTTACGCGATTGTTTGTTTGTTAAAGAAAGTATCTTACCCGTGGATGATTGATGATTAGATGACGACACATCATTGTCCGCATAATGAATACCTGTATCAAACAATTGAGGCATACCATTGTTGACACTCACAAGAATTGCTATCGTATGACTAGAGGCATTACGTATCATAGCAGCAGTACGTGTGTCTCCTTTAGTAGTAAAACCATTAGGTTTATCAAAAGGTTCTGCCGTAAAACTCATTCTTCCGTCGCCATACAGAACAAATCCATTATTTGCATCATATCGCCACATTTCTAAGTCAGGACCATAAAAGTTACCTGTACCTACAAGATCAACATACCCATCATCATTTATATCTTCGATGATTGTACCATACAATGGAGACATTTGAGCCAAAGCAGGAAGATCATGTGCTGTAAACTCTTTCTTGCCTTTATTCTCAAGAATCATAGAACTAAATGTTGTTGCCGTTAAACACAATGAAGAGTCAATATCAGAAGGTTGAAATATATCTCTTATACTGGCTTTTGCAAAGGCAGCGTAATTAGGGAACTTCTTCTGAATAGTCGGTATCTGTTGCACAATGATATCGCGTAATCGTGCTACGACTTCTTTATCTTTATTCATCAGTGTCATAATATGATCATTGCTACCATTATGATCAAAGTCGCGAACATACATACGTACAGGAGACTCCTTCGTAGGTTTATATCGTGAATTCCAGCCTAAATTACCAAGAACATAGTCGGTATCTCCATCATTATCAAAATCACCCCCATTGATACTATTCCACCATCCGTAGAGGGAGTCCAAAACAATAGTTTTATCCAAACTAACACCATTATTGACAAATATTGTCGGTGCCATCCACTCTCCCACAACAATCAAATCACGGTCTCCATCATTGTCAAAATCAGTCCATAAGGCAGAAGTTACCATGCCAACAAACCGAAGCTCTGGAGCTGCCATATCTGTCACATCACGCAAGATTCCATTGTCATTGTAAAGGAAGTAACTTCGAGGTATTTTAGGATATTCTCCGGGTTGATTTCTTCCTCCGACAAATATATCTATATCTCCATCACCATCGAAATCGGCACCAACAACGCAAGAACTGCTCCCTTTACCATTGATATCCATCACAAGCGACTGGGTAGAACGGGTAAAATTACCTTTGCCATCATTAAGATATATTCTGTCTTCTCTAAACTGCAATTCATCTATGACCGATTCATTACCACCACTTGCCACATATAAATCTTCATCGCCATCCATATCAATATCAAAAAATAGCGCGCCTTGATCTTCATACATGGAATCGGCTGTAAGAGAGCGTTGTATTGACATTGTCAACTCACCATTTTGACCTTGTAAGGCAATAATCGGTGAAGTTCCTTCACCACCACCCAAGAACACATCATCTCGCCCATCATTGTTGACATCTGCAACAGCGACAGCAGGACCATTCATTGACAGTTTATTGGGTTGTAAACGACAATGGAAAAAATCATCGTGAACACGCTCTGTTCGCATAAAATTATCTGAAAGTATTCTTTCATGAAATTTTATCTGTTTTTTCTCGCGTTTTGGGTCAATACTCTTATTGTTTTTCTGCTTTGAATATATCGAGTTAGCTGTACTATAACTATGAGAAGGTGAAACGGCATTTCGTTGCGATAATGTTATAGTTCTATTAACAGGGATTGAGTACAATATCTGTTGTGTGCCATCAAGCCATGTGACCGTTAATTCATCGATAGTACGACTTTGACCTACTCCAAAATGTAAAGGCACAGTAATCCCACTCGTAAACCCCCTAACAGCTGTCATTTCTTGCATTTGTATCTGGTTACCTGTACGAATTACTACTTTTGCATTAAGTCCATTAGTGTTTTTATCTTTTCCTTCTAAAACACATCGTAAAAAATTACTTTGCTTTTGTTCAGCCGTCGTATTTTTAAAAACAGAAGGTATCGTATCTAAATTGTTTTGTACAATATCCAGATCACCATCATTATCTAAATCGGCATAGACAGCGGAATTAGTGTTCACAAATTCGGTCATACCCCATTGTTCCGTGACATCTTCAAAACGTAAATCACCTTTGTTTTTGAAAAGAAAATTACTGATCTTGACTTGAGGATATTTTTTCACTAATTCATCCATGCCTTTTTTTGTCGTAAAATCAATATTATGATTATCGCCGAACCTATTGACATCGCGATCCATAATTTCACGAGCTAAACCATTTGTTACATAGATATCTTTATATCCATCATTATCCAAATCAGCAAACCATGTTGTCCAACTCCATTCGGTATCCGCAACACCAGATAAATATGCAATATCGGAAAAAGTACCATCACCTCTGTTGAGATGAAGTACATTTTTCACAGTTTGAGATGAATCGAATGTAGGACTGAATATGGGTATGATACCAAATTGAGTATTACGCCTTTCTGAAGCGCGAGGCAACATATCCACAGAAAATATATCCAGCAGACCATCATTATTAAAATCAGCAATATCATTTCCCATACTGAAATAACTACAATGTGGGAAAGAATATGATGCCATATCTTTAAAAGTACCGTCTTTTTGATTGATATAGAGCAAATCTCTTTGCTCAAAATCTTGTGCTACAAATAAATCAACCCAGCCATCATTATTAATATCCGCAGCAGTTGCACTTAAGCCATAGCCTTTATCTCGTATTCCTATTTGCTCCGCTATTTCCGTGAATGTACCATTCCCATTATTACGGAAAAATCTATCATGATCACCACCATGCCGATACCCCTCTTTTAATTTTCCGTTTAGAATTAAATACATATCCAAATCACCGTCATTATCATAGTCGAAAAAAGTGGATTGGATACTATTACCCGACCAATCTAACCCATAGTCTTTCGCTTGTTCGGTAAATGAACCATCTTGATTGTTAATGTATAATTTATTAGGAGCATAACCATACTTACATATATATATATCGTTCCATTTATCACCATTAATATCTACAACACATACACCAAAAGACATTCCTATTGTATCCGTATCATATAACACATCTTTTATTTCTTCAAATCGAAAATCACCTCGATTAATAAATAATTTATTTTTAGTATATGCACCCGTAAATACCAGATCTATTAACCCATCATTATTCACATCACCAGCCGCCAGACCTCCGCCTGTAATAACAAACATAAAATCTTGATTATGAAAAAAAGATGGAAGAGGTATCTTATTTACAAAATTGATACCTGTATGCGAGGGAGACATTGTAACCAATTTATGATTGCTATGTTGAGACGATGACGTGTATCCTAAAATGACTAAGCACCCCAAACAAGATATAAGTGCTTTATATATTACAGATATTGTGATAAACTTCATATTCTCTATAGTGGTATCTGTTACAATAAAATTATTTTTAGAAAACTTTCGGCTTCATGCAAAGTTTCGGTTAGTTTATCATTAACAATAACTTTGTCGAACTCTGAACATTGCTCCATTTCCATTGCCGCACGCTCCAGACGCAACGATATCTGCTCTTCCGACTCCGTGCGACGTGAACGCAATCTTTTTTCAAGTTCATCCATCGTGGGTGGTGTGATAAATATCAATACTGTATCATCCGGGAATGCTTTTCGCAATGACAGAGCCCCTTTCACATCTACATCAAAAACCATGACCTCACCGCGATCCAATGCCCTTTGCACTGAAGATTTCAATGTGCCGTAATAATTACCGAATATTACTTCATATTCCAATAAATCACCGGCGGCAATTTTTTGTTGAAACTCTTCATGGCTCAGAAAATAATAATCCTTTCCGTCCACTTCTCCCGGACGTATATGACGCGTGGTTGCCGACACTGAAAATGTCAATTGAGGAAACACTGTGAATAAGTGCTTTGCGACTGTGGTCTTACCGCCACCGCTCGGAGCAGAAAGTACAATAAGCTGTTTATGTTGAGATTTCATCTGCTCGCTATCACTTATTCGATGTTTTGAACTTGTTCACGCATTTTTTCAAGTTCTTCTTTCATTGAAACAACATTATGCGCTACTTCGGCATCATTTGCTTTGGATCCGATAGTATTCACTTCGCGGTGCATTTCTTGGAGTAGAAAATTCAGTTTGCGCCCGGCATCAACACTTTTCATCGTTTCATTGAAAAATTTGATATGGCTGCGTAAACGGACACATTCTTCGGAAATATCTAATTTATCGGCAAGCAAGACAATTTCCATTTGTAATCGCTGCTCATCAATTTCATCGCTTTCAAACAATTGTCCGATGCGAGCACGCAAACGCTCACGCTCTTCGGGCACTCGTTTCGCCGCACGGTTTTCGACAATGATAAGCGATTCTTCAATCAGTTTAATACGTTTGTGCAGATCGGCAGCCAACTCCTTACCCTCATTTTTGCGCATAGTATCCATATCGCGAAGAGCATTATGCAATGCCTTGTTCACCACTTTCCATTCCGATTCTGACAAATCTGTCGCTTCTGACACTAATAGTTGTTCGCTGAAAACAAGCACATTTTCCAATGTAACCGGCTCTTTTATTTTCAATTTCTTCTTTATCGCCCCCAATGTTTGGAACACCGCCGAAGCCGCATCTTCGCTAATCACCATTGGAGCATTCTTACCGGATGCATGCTCTATGCCTATGGTGACACTAACACTGCCACGCATAAGGTGTTTTTTTATCTGCTCACGCACGTCAAATTCATGGTGAGAAATGCTACGTGGCATCCTGACATTAACTTCCAAATACCGTCCATTAACACTTTTCAATTCCACAGTAGCACTCATACCATGCTCTGTAACTAACGACTTACTAAAGCCGGTCATACTTTTTATCATTGATTCTTTTTCACGTAAAAAATGGTTAAAATACTGTTCACTCATGCAAAAATACCGATTACAATCTTATTGTTTAGCTGCGCGCTCAATAATTGCGGTCGTAGATTTGCCCTGAACGAATGGAAGCACACGGACACTACCGCCTCTTTCATGCACAATATCCCCACCCACAATATCATCAATAGCATAATCGCCACCTTTGACCAGGACATCGGGCTGAACACTTTTTATGATATTATATGGCGTATCTTCTTCAAAAACAACCACATAATCAATACATCGCAATGCGTCCAACACACAAGCCCGATCGTTTTGAGTATTGATGGGGCGCAAAGCACCCTTCAGTCGGCGAACAGAGTCATCACTATTCAAGCCAACAATCAATATATCGCCAAGAGTCTTGGCTTCTTGCAGATATGTCACATGACCTGCATGAAGGATATCAAAACATCCATTAGTAAATACTATTGATTTTTCCTCTGATGTTGCCGTTTCACGCAATTGGTTTAGCTGTTCTTTTGTAAGTATCATGTTCATTCATTCGGAAGTGGATACTATCCTCATTATCAGTGGGAAACTATGACGTTACAAGCAACAAGAAACTGTAATGACCACACAATCTATAACTATGGCATAGTGATTTTGACAATTTTCTTGATTGATAAGAGTCGAAACCGTCGTCTTTATTACTAACTATGGGATAATAAAATAAAGGTTTATGACCGTGTGCGCCACACGGTGATGAGTGCCACGAAAAAAAACACAATATTGGGAAGCCAGCCGATGAGAGCTTCATCCAAAGCATACGAATAGCCGATTGCCTGCCCTATTTTCAAAAAGGTCAAATAGACAAAAGAAACTATCATTGCGGCAGCTATTTGCAATGCCAAGCCATTCCTGCGGCGAACGGAGGCAAATGCCACACCGAAGGAAACGACAATCACATTGGCAAAAGGGAAAGCAAATTGACCGTAATAATCAATAAGCTGGTGGCGAACATCTTTGCCACCCTGCGAAACTACTGCCAAATACTGTTTTATCTCATCAAGATTCATTTCTTCCGGTGAACGCTGCAATTGCATAATATCGTGATGCGACATCGTCATTTCAATTGTTTTTTGGCTATAATGCCGAGAACGCATAATTCCTTCATCACTCACTCTTTCTATGCAATCCATGACAACCCATTGATGCGCCGTCGAATCCCAACGTATGGTTTCAGCATCAATGCGTTTTATCATTCTTGGGTGAATTTCATCAGAGTACTCTTCGAGAGTAACTTTTGTTCCCTGCTTTTTGTCACCATTGTAATATTCCATAATCAAGGTTCGCAAGGGAGTATCGCGCAAATAAAGATTTGACAATGTTGTGCTCGAACCACTGCCTCCCAGATACTGTTGCTCTATGGCAACTTTCCTTTTATTTGATTCGGGGATTATCCACCCATTAAAATAAAGTTGACCGAAACTGATAACCACACTAAAAAAAAGAATGGGCAGCATAAGCCGAAAAAGACTTATACCGCCCGAACGCATTGCAATGATTTCACTTAAATTAGACAATTTACCGATGCTGAAAAGTGCTGCTACAAGCATACCAATCGGCACAAGTAATTTCAACATCCAAGGAATATAATTGACATAAAATTCGATGATTACTTGCGTGCTCGCTTTTTTATCAATAAAGTCATCCAAATGTTCAACCAAATCAACAACGATAAATATTAAAATAAGCGCACAGACCGCAAAAAACAGAGTTGAAACAAATTGCCTTAATATATATATATCCAATAATTTCATTATGTGCATCAATATTCGTACATACTTTACAATTGAGCGATTGTTCTATATTATATGAACATCAGCCCGAATATGATACGAAATTACGAATCTGATGTCAGAAAATGAAGTTTATGCCCACGCGAAAGGTTTCTATCCCCAAAGCTTTTTCAGATTCAAATGGCCAGTTCATGCCGGTCTTGCGCAATTCATAGAACCCATACGAAACAGCATTACGGAGCAAAAAGTGAAAAATGGGAGCAACGGACGGAGCTTTTCTTTTGATTACTGTCACCAAACCATTGGCAACTCCATCTGCACTTTTATGGATAATTTCGGTCACCACCCATTGCCAAAACACATGGCGCGCAAATATGGTATTGTATGAATATGAGGCGGTCACACTGATATTAGGTGTCAGTTCTACACTAAGACCCGCTTGATTACCATGACCAAAACGCAATCCATTCTGAAAACGTGCTATCGGTGACACAGAATCAATCAGCAATTCCGTATCCACGCCCGACCAGTACAAAGAGCTGTTTTGATAATAAGGCATTATCGCAATGCCATTGCCAAGGGAATAACCGAGAGCGGTGCGTTCGGGCAAATCAACTTGCCACATCGTATATTCATTTCTTCCGGTATTCTTTTCTGCTCCCAAAGCAATAGAATTATAGGATAAATTGACAAGACTTTCAAAATCGTACTCCACGATGGAAGGAGCGCGTCTGTTTATTGGTTTTTTTTCAAAATAACCGATAGTCGCTTGCAATGAACCCAAATATGCAAAATCTTGATTCTCTATATCATTATGTCGCATATTGGCTCTACCGTATTGAAATTCCAAAAAAGCAAAATTATTGTCATTAAATGACAGCTTAAACTTTTTTATACCGATTTCGGTATCGAATTTAAACCAGTAATCCTTATCGGCGGATGCACTGTCTGCTTCAATAGACAAAGAGTCGGAAGCTGCGAATAATGATTGTGCGCAGAAGACACAAATTCCCAATGAAAAAATAATTATACATTTCATCATAAAAACACCTTATTGATTAATTTTCGTCAAATCGTAGTATGGAAGAACGAATTGTGACTGTTGATTTTTTACCTGTCATTGATTTACCGTCATATTTACGTACTTTGCCTGCTGATGTTAAGCACTCAATATTAGATTCTATATCATTGGAAGCACTAAGATGCAATTCTCCGTCAAAAGATTTAGGAACAATAAGCGCCACATTACCCTGTTCTGCGTATAACGATATTTTTTCCGGATGTTGCATCAAGGAATAACGTATCTTTCCATTGTACATTTCCGTATAAATATTTTTTGCTTTTACATCACGTAACTCTACGCCACCATTATCGGACACTATATCAATATTACCATTGACACGCATACCTGTCACTGTGGAAGATTTACCGGCAACTTTAATATTACCTCGAATATCTCTCATGCCAATGGTACTGTATGGCGACTCAATATCAATTTTTGCGGTAATATCATCTAATCGGATTGTTGAAGAACGGCTGACAATTTCCACTCCTCGTAAAGAATCAATGGCTGTCACTTTCCGTATGCCTATCATCGCATAGTCGGCATCCAAACTCACTGATTCTGCTTCAGTTATATTAATTGTTGCACTTTTGGAAGAAATAGTTGTATTATCTTTTATTTTTTCTACATTTATTGATGTATAATCGGCACGGCACGTCAATCCTTGTGTGATATTTTTTGCACGAACGGTCCCGCTCCGTGACTGAATTTCCGCTTTACCAATCACATCATATAACTCAATTTTGGAATAGGGCGCATTCACAACAATATCTCCAACATTGTGGGCGGTGTATGTACCATTTTTACCTTCTATATTGATAGGAAACCCATTGCATGAATATAAACGTGTTGTTCCATTTTTATTGACTACTGTCTTTATATTTTTACAATTTTTTGCAATAATAGTATTAGATTCACCCATTATTTTCAGTTCTTGTACAATATCATCTATAGTAAGTTTTGTTGTACGGATACCAATATTTATCCACGATGATTGCGGCACATAAATTTCTCCCTTACAAGACTTTAAAAATTCATCACCGAAGTCAATGCCAAATATTTTGACATCCGTTTTTTCATTATTTGGCGCACGGTCAATCATTTGCACCACAATTTCTTTTTCAGAACTGCGATCGCGAATATATACTGAGTCAATAAACTCTGTTTCATTATCTTCATCATTTGATTGGATTCGCACCGTAAGGGAATAAAATATTTCCGGCTTATCATGATATTTGATCACAAGTTCACTGTGCGCAAAATTAGCGATTGTTATGGCTTGATGGGGTTTTACTGTTATTCGCTTTTCATATTTCTTTGTTTTTTCCGCATAACATTCTTTCTGTTCTATTATTCCCAACAGCAAAGCAACAATCAAAAAGCCGATGATTGTTTTTAATTTCTCATCATGCTGCTTCATAATTCCATTTCTCCACTATCAATCATACTCAAAATAATTGACAATTTAGTGTGATATAATTGGCGCAATGTAATCCGGCGCAGCTCGGCGAATTCCGGTGATGACATTTCTTTGTTTACTTTATCAATTTCTTTATCAATCATGGCAATATGTTGTTTTTTATCTTGAATAATTTCATATTGATTGGATTGCAGCGATATTTTCGAAGGAACAACTTTTTCAAATTCACGAATAGCCGTTTTATATGCTTCGGTTTCTTTATTCTCATTGGTGCTTTGTATGCCGCCTTGCATCAATGTACCTACGGTAGAATATGCACCGACACCACAGAGTGTTATCAACACGGAAGCAACCATCCCATAGAGAAAACTGCGTTTTTCGATGAAGAAATGTGCTTGTTTTTTCATGGTCAATGAATGCGAAATACGCTTCCACATACGCTGACGTGCCTCCATGGTCGGCATATCATCTTCATCATAGAAATTTGATATTTTCATAAATCTATCTCCTTTGACAGTATCCAACGTTTACGTAAAAATTGTTTGGTGCGTGTTAATAATGAACGGCTGCTGCTTTCTTCCATACCGAGTATTTTTCCTATTTCTGCATGAGAATATCCTTCAACTTCATAGAGAATAAATACCGATTTTTTTATATCCGATACTTCGTTCAACATCTCTTTCATTGCCATATTCCACACAAATTCGTCGGCATGTTCATCTTCATAATCGTATATTTCATCGGCTATCGTTTCTAAGGCAACAAGGGGAACCCGCCTCATATCGCTGCGTAATTCATTCATCGCAATCCGAAACAACCATGTGGCAAAACTTGATGTATGTTCGAAGGTGTCAATTTTTGTAAAAGCTTTGACAAATGCTCTTTGCACTATATCTTCAATTTCATCATTGGAATAGCGCGACCCACATTGTTTCATAAAGCGATAAAGCCTCGTCACATGCGATTTATACAATGCGGAGAATGCTTTGTTATTGCCTTTCTTCGCTTTTTCAATGATGTCTTTTTCGCTCATTTTCATAGTTTTTTTTTCTACACCATTAGATGAAACACATAGCTAAAACGCTGCACACTGTGCAAAAAAAAGTCTAAAGTTTTGTATCACATGCTGCTCAGATTTCAACTATGCGCAATGCTTCTGCGATAAATGTTTGGGGAAAAATGCTTCGTGCTTCATCAAGCAATATCTGCGGTTCGGGATATCTATTGCTAATATGCGTTATCCACAGTTGTGCAACATTGGCTTGTAGTGCAAGTTCGGCAGCTTGCTTTGCCGTTGAATGTTGTTTCTCATAAGCCGCTTTTTCATCTTGATGGAGAAATGTGGCTTCATGCACCAATACCGTCGCATTATGAGCTAAGTCAATTTCTGCTGCACATGGTCTTGTATCCCCACAATAAACAAATGACTCTCTGCATGGCGGATGTGCTAATACATCACTCAAGTAGATGATTGCATCCGTCTTTGGATGTCGTATATGCCCCACACTTTTTAACTCACCAATCACAGCTCCTTGCTCAATGCCATATTGTGTTAATTTATTGATATCAATGTTAAAATGAAGCGGGAAATCAACACGAAAGCCAAAAGAATCAAGCCGATGATCCAACATGGCAGCCGTGATTTGGCAGTCTTCATAAACTGCCGCAATGCCTTCGAATCCTGTTTTTAACTCCACAAACTCTATCGGAAATGGAAAAGTCATGCCCGACAATGCTGCGGATTGCTCGACAAATCCACGGATTCCTTCCGGAGCAATAATGGTTAATGGAGTTTTCTTCCGGGTGGAACAACAAGCGGAAAGCAAAGACATCAATCCCCATAAATGGTCGCCATGAAAATGACTTATACACATAATGCGGCAAGAATTAAACGATACGCCAAGCTCTAAAAGACGATACTGCGTCCCTTCTCCGCAATCAAACAATACATATCCTTGTCGCAACCACACCATAGTAGCGGAAAAATTGTGTCCAAGAATAGGCGGACCTCCGGCTTTTGTACCCAAAACCGAAAACTTCATAAGAACATCCTTTCGATAACTAAACGCAACTTATTGGCTAAGTCTAAGTTCAACACGCTATTGTGTCAAGATAGTTGAAAAATGTTAAGCACATGTTAAGAAAATTAAACAATAAATCAAGATGAAGTAATTTTGTAGCATTGAATATATAGTAAAATTTAAGCATCATGAATAAAAAGAAACTCACAGCGGTCATTGCTGCCATGCTTCTCTCACTTTTTGGTCTCATTGGCGTGCAACTATACTGGATAGATGCTGCTTTGCGACTCAATGACGAACAATTTGGTCATCGTGTCAATGAGGCACTCAGCGAAATGGTTCGTTCGATGGAAGAGAAAGAATCAGAACGTTTACTTGCCATGCACTTTGAAAAACAGCAAGATGCCGACACGCAAGCCGGCTCAATCAACCCCGATACCTCACCGGACACCGACAATAGTGACAAAAGCATACATTCACCGGTTGCTCGCACAACCGTTCCATCTTCCACATATCAGAATGAGTATAGCGAAGAAACCGACGAAGAATCTCTTGACCACAGTGCCACTGAACCTACTGAATTTGAACAGGAAGAGGAGGACATCCCCACCCGTGATGCATTTCGAATAAACAAAGATAATGAAGATACCATTCGTAGCATTCCATTGCTGTATAACAATGAAGAACATTTTATTGAGGACAATGCCGAATTGATTGCTCTTGCGCTTAATGCACGCGACGCAAAGCGTGCGGCAACACGCAACCGGCTCAATGCCGCCGAGCTACGACGTTCACAAATCCGTATGCAGACATTTCAAAAACAAAAAGAAATGCAGAATCAAAAAAAAGAATTACGCAGACAGGATTCTTCCATCAAAATTATAATGAGTAATAAAAATAAAATTATCGAAAATGTTATTGTTCAATTATGCAATTCGGGCATGGAAATAGAACAGGATGACAGTTTTGCGGATGAGCCTTCATCATCCACAAACAATATCCGTAATATTCGACTTAACAAACCCGATAATATGTTTAGAACCATACGATACGATAATGGCGGCTCATCGCAAGCTGCCGTCAATTCCGCAAATGATAATAGAATTGTGTGGAAACCCTCAATGCAAAACCGTACTGTCTTTACAACATCAAATACAGCAAAAACGACATTCGTTTTTAATGCAGATGCATACACACAAAAAAATGCCCTTATATTCACGACTTCATCTTGCGATCAAAACACGTCACCGACGAAAGCTGTCACACTTACTGTTGCGCCCAAATCTATATCGCCCGGCATTGTTCCAATTAAACAACAATCAAATACATCGGTAAAAAAAGTAACAGTGCGAAATGTAGCGCAAAAAGTACATCAAGTCACTGATATGACAGCACGTTGGATTGCAGAACTTGCAACCGGTCCGCGTCCAATTCACCAGCGATTGGATTCCGACTCTTTAGAAAATCTCATACGTACAAAAATAAAAAACAGCGGTATAGAATTGCCTTTTTCTTATGATGTACGTCATACGCAATCAGGGAAAATTGCATTTTCACATAAAGCTCTTCAATCAGAAAACAATAGCAATATATATAGCGCCACATTATTCCCCAATGATATATTGCCAAGCGAATACGAATTACGGCTCTATTTTCACGACAACACCTCATCGGCATTTGAAAAAATATGGAAACAATTATTAGCCTCAGCAATATTTTTATCTATTGTTGTCACATCTTTTGGTTATACAGTCGTAACAATGAATCGTCAGAAAAAGATATCAGACATGAAAACAGAATTTATCAATAATATGACGCATGAATTTCAGACACCTATTTCGACAATCTCGCTTGCAAGTGAAGCCTTAAAAGACCCCGAGATTGCTGCTGATGAAGCTCGAAGACAGCGTTTTGCCGGCATTATTCACTCCGAAAATAAACGTCTTGGCAAGCATGTGGAATTATTATTGCAAGCAGCTCAAATTGAAAATGGCACATATTCTATTGTGCCCGAACCGGTGGATATTCACGCTATTATTGTCAGTGAATCGCACAATGCCCATATTCAAATAGATAAACGAGGCGGCTCACTCCATACACAATTACATGCAAAAGCAAGTGTTCTCTACGGCGACTCGACTCATTTAAGTGATATTATCCGCAATTTGCTTGACAATGCCATTAAATATTCGCCCGATGTACCCGACATTACTATCGAAACAAAAAATGATGGCAAGTATATTTATATTGCGGTTAAAGACAAAGGGCGCGGCATGACACGAGAGCAAGCAAGTATGGTCTTTGAGCGTTTTTATCGTGTGCCCACCGGTAATCGCCATGATGTCAAAGGATTTGGTCTGGGGCTAAGTTATGTCAAAGCAATGGTCGAAGCTCATGAAGGCACAATTTCTGTGGATAGTGAACCCCAAAAAGGAAGTACATTTACTCTTACCCTTCCTTTAATTTCTCGATTATCATCATAATATTTTATCTATATCTCAATGTCGTATGAATCACAATATTCTTTTGGTTGAAGATGATCCTAATTTAGGAGCAGTATTACAAGAATTTTTAGAATTAAAACAATATAAAATTCGCTTGCGCAGTGATGGTGATGAAGGGCTGCAAGCATTTTTAGAAGAAAAGCCCGATTTATGTGTGCTGGATGTGATGATGCCCAAACGTGATGGCTTTGACCTTGCAAGGGAAATTCGTATGCGCGATACCAATGTGCCTATTATTTTTTTAACGGCAAAAGGTATGAAAGAAGATAAAATCGAAGGATTTTCCATAGGTGCAGATGATTATGTGACAAAACCATTCAGTGCAGAAGAATTATTATTCCGTATTCAAGCCGTTTTACGTCGTTGCTTACACATTAAACAAGAAGTGCCCAAAACCAAATTTTCTTTAGGAGCATTTTCTTTTGATTATGATGAGCGTTTATTGACAGCCGACAATTATCGCCAACCTCTCACAAGCAAAGAAGCCGATTTACTAAAAATGCTTTGCGAGAATAAAAACACTGTGTTGCGTCGCGAAATAGCCTTAAAAAAAATATGGGGTGATGATAGTTATTTTAATGGCAGAAGTATGGATGTGTTTATTACACGGTTGCGCAAATATATGCGCAATGATCATCATGTGGAAATTGTCAATGTTCACGGAACGGGCTATAAACTTTTAGAGCGTGCAATGTAAAACCCATAGAGCTTTTTGTTGTATCATAATAGGGAAAGATTGTATCTTTGAGTGGATTTTTGATACATACTCGGGCAATCAATGAATATTACAGTACTTGGTGCGGGCAAAAGCGGCATTGCTGCGGCATTGTTGGCACATCGCAAAGGAAATCGCGTATTTCTTTCAGAATATCAATCTCTTGAATATCATCGTCCGGCGGCGGCGAAGCTTGATTCGGTCGGCATTGACTATGAATTTGGCGGGCATTCCGAACGGACACTACTCCACACAGACATTATCATTACCTCTCCGGGCATACCGCCTCATGCGCCGATTATACAGCAAGCCGAACAAGCGGGCATACCCATTATCAGCGAGCTGGAATATGGTTGCACTTTTCTCGAAAATCCGATTATTGCCGTCACAGGCACAAATGGAAAAACAACGACAACAACGCTCATTGCATTTATTTTGAATTATGCAGGAAAAAAATCTGTTGCAGCAGGAAATATAGGCACACCCGTATCGGAGCTTGTGGACACCATAGATCCAAATACTATAATTGTTGTAGAAACAAGCAGTTATCAACTTGACAGGACACAATCATTTCATCCTCATATTGCAATTATTCTCAATATTACGCCCGATCATTTGGCATATCATGGCACATTTGAGAACTATACGAAAGCAAAATTTTTCATCACAAAGAATCAAACAGCAAATGATTTGCTAATTTTGAATGCCGATGACAGTGCGGTTGCAGCATATCCGCATCAATCGGCAGCGCAAGTGCAGTATTTCAGTATGTCGCCAATGCAGCAAGGTGGCTATGAAAAAGACCGTACTTTGTGTATAAAAAATACTATACAGCATAAAGAGGAAATGATAATGGTATTCGATGAAATGCGATTGCCCGGGGATCATAATGCGCAAAATGCTTTGGCAGCAGCGCTGGCAGTGCGGGCTTTTGAAGTCAGCAATGAAGATATTCGCGAATCGCTTATGAAGTTTTCGGGCGTGGAACATCGTCTGGAATTTGTACGTACCCTCCACTCTATTGATTTCATTAATGATTCTAAAGCAACCAATGTCAATGCGGCATGGTATGCGCTTTCAAGCTATCAAAAACCTATTGTCTGGATTGCAGGCGGCAGAGGCGACAATAATCATTATTCTTCCTTGGATGAGCTGGTACACAACAATGTACATTGCATTATTTGTATCGGTGAAGAAAAAGATGCAATTTTCAATCATTATAGCGCAATGGTACGATGTATCCGTGCCGATTCTCTTGAACAAGCAGTACAACTTGGCTTACAGAATGCCAATCCCCATAGTATTGTCTTATTTTCTCCGGCTTGTAAATCCTTCGATATGTTTTTAAATTATGAACATCGCGGTGAAGTCTTTAAACAAGCGGTTATGGCACTTCAAGAAAACTAAGATATTTCTATAAAAAAAAGGGCTTTTTTAAGCCCTTTTTTGTGGAATTTATTATACTATTACCCCTTTTTTTCCCGAAGTGCATTCATAATATCACGATTTTTCAGACGTTGTTCACGACGTAATGCTGCCGCTTCATAACGACGTTTATCATCGTCCGTTACAGGCTCCACTTGCGGCACCGACATAGGTTTTCCATATTGATCAATGGCAACAAAAGTAAGATATGCCGTTGATGTATGCGCCTCAGAGCCATGAATAGGGTCTTCACGAAATACCTTCACACCAATTTCCATAGATGTACGAAAAGCACGGTTAATGGAAGCATGAACACGCACCATGTGGCCTAATTTAATAGGTTCAAAAAAATTAATTTCATCCACAGAAGCAGTCACACATACACGAGCAGAATGGCGCATTGCTACTAAAGCCGCTGCAATATCCACCCAGTGCATAAGCGTACCGCCAAGTAAATTACCAAGCTGATTTGTATCATTGGGTAAAACTAAATGTGTCATATTTACCACTGATTCAGCGGGAGTTTTTGTTACCGGAGTGTTCATAAAAAATAAAAAAAATTATGGTAAAGAATTGGCAATACTCATCACGCGGTCGCGCATCGTACCGTTGGGAATACGTGCATTATATTGTTCTATTGTTGCTCTTAATTCATCTTTGCGTTTAAGATCGGAAAGTGCTTCGATTTTTCCAACAAATGCCGCTTCATAATATTCTGTGTCGGGATAATCTTCAATCACAAAATCATAATACACCAGAGCCGATTTATTGGTATATAATTTTCGATAAATTTCCGCAGTTTCATATTCACGTCGTGCAAGTTTATTGCGCAATTCATCAATTTTTTTTCCTGATTCCATATAGAGGGAATCATCGGGATACAATGCTTGATATTCTGCAAAATGCTGAATTGCTTTTTTTGTATAATCTTGATCGCGATCAAAAGGCGGCGATAATTCATAATAACACAAAGCCGATTTATAGCGCGAAATACGGGACAGTTCACTCATAGGATAGCTGCGACGCACCATATCAAAATTGAATGATGCCAGAATATGCTCACCTTTGCGAAAATGTAATTCACCAATGTAAAATTGTGCATCATCAGCATAAGGGGATGATGGATATTGCAGACGAATAAGATCAAAGAGTTTTTCACTTTCAAGCCAATCCTCGTCCTCAAGTTCTATCATGGCTGCACGGAAAATGGATGCCGGATCTTTGGTGTCAAGTTCATAAGAGGTGCCACAACCGATAAAGCTGCTTACCCATAATAATGCCAATGGCAATAGTAACAATCGTGCTATGTGAATCATCTGAAGTAGATTTGTACAAAATTTTTTGTAAATACGGTGCAAAATTACCGCTTTAAGGACAATGTACGGTTGCGCACTTTTTTCAGCGGAGTTTTTTATGAGTAAACACCATATCATTTTCGATTTTGAAACGGCGGCTTTGCCATACGCAGATTTTGACGAAGCACAGCGTGAATATCTTGTACGTGGAGCAACAATCGATGAAGAAAAAGACAAAAAAATCGGGGAAATGGCTTTGTCACCTCTTACTGCCAAAATAGTATGTGTCGGGCTTATCATCTTTGAAGAAACCAAGGATAATGATCTTGTGGAAGTGTTCCGCGGCGCATTCGTCACTGATGACTCCCTACCCGACGGCGACTATGTGCCCTTGACGACAAACGAGGGTGGCATCAAGATAGTATGTTGCAATGAACGCTCGGCTATTCAACGATTTTGGAATGCTTTAGATAAATACAAAAACGCTCATTTGATTTCATTCAATGGTCGTAACTTCGATTCGCCGTTCATTATGTTGCGTTCCGCTTTGTTACGGCTTCATCCTTCGCGTAACTTAATGGAAGGATCGCGCTTTAACTATCGCAATCACACCGACCTCATTGATGAGCTTACATTTTATGAGCGTTCTTCGTATGGTCCGATGAAGCGCTATAACTTCGATTTTTATACAAAAGCTTTTGGCATTACTTCACCCAAATCCGAAGGTGTGGATGGCTCTAAAGTGGGCGAACTCTATGCACAGGGGCAGTTAATGGAAATTGCAGAATACTGTTTGCGCGATGTGCAAGCCACATGGGAACTCTATTGTGTCTGGGCTGAATATCTTAAATTTAGCCAATAACCCTCCATATACCTATTTTTGTACAAAACTATTTCTTTATCGGAACATCATCAGTATTATGCGCGAAGAAGAAGGCACTAAGTGGTTCAATACCCTTACCGCACCACGTAAAAAGTCGGCGGAAGGTAAACAGACAGCATCGGATATCAGCGTACAGCAAGGCAAAATGCCGCCCCACTCTTTGGAAGCGGAGATGGCTGTCTTGGGTTCCATGATGTTGGATACTGCAGCCGTTGCCAAAGCTATCGAGATTATCCAATCCGATTATTTCTATCGTGATTCCCATAAGCGTATCTATGAAGCCATGCTGGGATTATTTGAACGGCGGGTGGAAATTGATTTACTCACTCTTTCCGAAGAATTGCGGCGTCGCGGGCTTTTAGAACAAGTGGGCGGTTCATTTTATTTGACCGAATTGAATATGAGTTCGCCCACGGCATCCAATATAGAGCATCATTGCCGTATAGTACAAGAACGCTGGCTCAAACGGTCACTTATCAGCACGGCAGGCGAAATTTTAACGCGCTGTTATGATGACACCACCGATGCCTTAGAAGAAATTGATAAAGCCGAAGCACAGATTTTCGACATAGCCGAGAAACGATTGCGGCGGGGTTTTTTAACCATGAATGACCTTGCCCATAAGACTTTTGCTTTCATCTCGGAGATGTTAAATAAAGGCGAACATAGCGGTATCACAGGCATACCCACGGGATTCACCAAATTGGATGAAATGCTTTCCGGTTTACAAAAATCCGATTTTATTGTCTTGGCTGCTCGTCCTTCCATGGGTAAAACAGCTTTAGCATTATCCTTATGTCGCAATGCTGCTATTGTCTATGAGCAACCTGTTGCTATTTTTTCGCTTGAGATGGCGGCAACACAACTCATGCAGCGTTTGCTTGCTGCCGAATCACAAATTAATTTATCTCGATTTCGGGGCGGTAAATTATCGCAAGACATGATGCCCAAAATTCTCGATGCCATTAATCGTTTGGCTGAATCGCCTATTTTTATTGATGATAGTCCATCGCTTTCCATTATGGAAATGAGAGCAAAATGCCGACGATTAAAAGCAGAGCATAATATTCAATTGGTGGTTGTGGATTATTTGCAGCTTATGTCATCGCCCAAAGCAGAAAGCCGTGAACGCGAAATTTCGATTATTTCACGCTCGCTCAAACAAATTGCCAAAGAATTAGATATTCCCATTATTGCTTTGGCACAGCTTAATCGGGGCGTTGAAGCTCGTGCAGATAAAACCCCCATGCTTTCCGATTTACGTGAATCCGGCTCTATTGAGCAGGATGCCGATGTGGTGATGTTTGTCAATAGACGAGAATATTATGGCATTACAACTTATGATGATGGCGCACCAACCGAAGGAACGGCAGAAATCATTATCGGTAAACAAAGAAATGGCAGCACGGGCGAAGTGCGTCTTGCTTTTTTGAAAGAATTAGCACGTTTTGAAAATTTATCGCTTCGCCATGATTTACCGCCCGCTTATGGCAATACTTCCTATGACGATGTGGCTTTTTAATACTGTATCAATCAATTTTTTGTACTTACATCATTGATATGAACACATCATATCCGAACATTATCCTCAAACATACTTTATTATAAAACCCACAAGGGCTTGAAAAAGCCCTTGTGGATTACGATATTTAACTAATATTACTTATCTTAAATAAAACTCTCTTTTTATTTTTTTACAATACATGATGCACTTCCTTTTGTACCATCACTTTGAGTGAAGAGAACCTTATAATATCCTGTACCATAGCTTTCTGACATACTATGCCAAATACCACTTTCATCCGTTGTACCTTGTTCAACAATATTACCTAAAACATCGATGACATTTATAGCAGTATTTGGAACTAATCTCATGGAAAATGTGCCATTATTTGGATTCGGATAAATAAACGATGAAGCATTATCTTCCGGCTTAGAAATCGGCTCTTCCGCTTCTACGGCACTAAGTCCCGAATAATTATAACGATACAATGATTTTTTCTCTCCGGCAATATAGATATTGTCATTATGTTTTAACATAGAATAGCCATAGAAGGTACTTTCTAATAAATTATGATCCTTTTGTAAGGTTTTCCATGTAAGGCCTGCATCGGTCGTTTCATAAATAATACCACTATAAATATTACAAAGAAAATATCCTTTATTTTCATCTAACCAGAGTAATGTAACAGGATCTACTGTTGCGCTATATCTTCCTAATGAATCATTACGCATAGTCCATGATTTTCCTCCATCTGATGTATGAAGTAATTTAGGTCCATCTTTATCATTCGGTTTTGATGTAGATCTACTTCCTGCCATACAATACCCAACTGAAGGCGTAAGAAAATAGATTTTCCCATTCGCAAAGTAATTAAGCTCCGGATTAAAAAGTGAAGGCGATGGGGAAATCTCTGTCCAACTATCGCAGCCATCTTCTGTTTTGAAAATATGTGGTGTAGCGCGAACACGGGTGATGGAATCAAATGATTGTGCCATCAAAAATCCATGCTTTACATCAATAAATTGTACATCGCCAAAATATAGATAGTCATGAGGAGGGAAAGTAATTCTCTTCCATTGTTTGCCTCTATCGCTTGTAAAAAGAAGTATAAATCTATCTGATTCTTTCGTATTTGTTGTATATGATTGATATTGAATCAATGCTTTCATACTATCAATAATAACGACATTGCGTGCATGACCTCGTTTTATTGTATCAGGCAAAAAAGGAATTTGTTTCCATAAAGGATTTTCCGATTCCCATAAAAATAATTGCGCAGAATCGGCTACTATGAGTCCCCATCCATAATTATATTCAATATCTCTGATTTTCGTAAAGACTTTTTCATTATTAACAATACGTGGAGGAATAATGGTATCTTCTCTTATTTTTCGTGTCAGAATATCAATTGTTACCAATGTTCCATGTGCTGTTGTCAATAATAATTCTTTCTCATTTTTCAAGACCATATCAAAAAAATCCGGCATTATGGTTTTTTGCAATAAAGTCCTTGCCCATGTCACTCCCATTGTTGTACTTGTCACAAAAGAAGGACTAAGATGAGAAGAAAAATAACCAAAAGAAAATATAATATCTTTCAAAGAAAAAAAACTTCTATGAGTATTATAAACAATTGGATTAAGAGAAACTGTACCTTTATATGTAGGAATCCATGTTTTTCCTTTATCTATTGTTTTATAAACACAATCTATGCCTGTTGTAGGTAACATTAACCGTCCTGCAATAAAACCAACGGTATCATTCATAAACTGTATGGTATATATTTCATCAAACCACACATTGTCAAGAGGTTTATAAAGCATTGGTAAAGTATCCCATACTATACCCTTATTTTCTGAACGTAAAAACACTAATTTATCACCGCCTGCAAAACAGGTATTGTCATCAGCCCAAGTACATGTATAAAGATATTCTTGTCGTTTTACGGAGCGATTTTGCCATGTTTCTCCATTATCGCCGGAAAAAAGTATTGTACCGGAAGCTCCCACAGCAAGTAATGACGATTGTTTCGAGAGCGACACACAACGCAAACTCCGGTTTGTGCCACTTTCTTTTGATAACCATGTCATACCCTTATCGGTACTTTTATAAATATGTCCGGCTTGACCAATCGCAAGAGCATCAGTGCTATTAAGCACAATAATATCATAAAGAGTATCTTGAATATTCGTCGAAACAGGTTCCCATATTTGTCCTTTATTTATCGTACGCAAGAGTAAACCTTTTGCACCGACAATAATTCCTGTTTTTTCATCATCAAAAAATGCGATACCAAAGAGATGTCGCGTATCATCGAGGGGATAACGTTGCCAAGTCAGAAAAGCACTGTCCGTTGAAAGAACAACGCCATGACTGCCAACGCTCACACCTTGTTTTTCATTGAACATCCATCCATCATTCATGATATGACCTTGTTCCGGAATATAAATGCGTTCCATTTGCGCTGATATGTTCAAAGTAATAAGAAAAAACAGCCCGAAAATGAGTAGTATATTTTTCATATAGTGTTGTATTAAAATACAATGAAAACAACTACGGTGGTAAAGTGCGGAATTTATACAGTTCCGGACATGTATAATGGCACTCTAAGATCCGTGGTCATTTTTGTGGACGCTAAAATACACTTTTTGCTACATATCTCCAAACAAAGCAAAAACTTATTTTTCACATAGAGTGCTAGCATTACAACTCCTTGAAAAACCGACCTATACAAAACCTATACCATCATTATGATAATACAACCATGATAAACAAAGCAAAAACAGACGCTTATTGTCCTTTTCTGAATAGGTGAAATATCTGTTCCAAGCCGTGCCGTACGAAGAAGCTAAATATCTGTTAACTGCAATACCTGTGACAAGTATAAAACTATGACAATATGTGTCATCCTCATCAATCGGCACTGTTATTACTCCAAATCATCGTACCATATCGAATACATACCCTAATTTATTTTGTTCAGATACTGCAATCATGACAATCTCGGTAATAATGCTATAACATTAAGCATTCTAAGCGATTACTCATATCTTAGGTCTCAAAAAAAAAGGATACCTCAAATGAAGTATCCTTTTTTTCTTAACAAGACAATAGCACATTTATTGTACGACAATGCGTTCAATAAAAGTTTGCCCATTTTGAGTAATATTTACCAAGTAAATACCCGAAGATAATTCTGTCACATCAAGTGGAATTTCTACTGTTCCAATACTTGCGGCATGATTCATAGTCATAACTTCTCTGCCCTCCATATCGGTTATGGTTACAGCTAATTGATCTGTACTTTGCGAAGTAAAGCGTATTGTGCTTAGTCCGTATGTAGGATTGGGATATACGGATATGCCATTATCAGTGTTGGGGGCTGTTTCTTGTTGAATTCCCGCTTTTGACATTGACTTATCAGCACATTGTTGTTCAAGATTTTGCACAATTTCAGGTTTGGTTTCTGCTTGACTGCTCAATAAAGCATAGACAGTTTTTTCTTCACCATTGCGTTTATATGTGACAGCAACTCTTTCACCGGGAACATGTTTCGTTATTTCTCTGCGCAATTCATTATAATTTTTTATGGTAATGCCATCAATACTTGTAATTATATCACCACGTTGAATTCCTACGGCATCGGCACCCAATGATTTCATGGTATTTTCTACAAAAACATTATTGCGGAAATTCCCTGCAACATACACACCAAGTAAAGGATTTGACTTGAGTTCCTGCAACTGTTCACACGGATTTGCTGTTTGTGTTGTGATAACTTTTACCATCATCAGTTCTTTATCCATTGCATTGTTTATATTTGGCAATTCAATGCGTATATTTTCAAGTTGTTGTGCATCACCATGCAATCGTTTTTTCATAACAATGATTTTTTTCTCTGTATTACCATCTTTTTCTGTTGTCACTTCGATGGATTTATCATCATTATCTGTCCATGCCAATGCTTCCACATCTTCGAGTGTATTGGTGGAATTTTTATCCAAAGAAATATTGCGGGTAAATACTTGTACTTGCGGTTGCGAATTGGTTAATGTTGCCGTCAGATTTTTTTGCTGTCCATCACGAGTAATGACAATAACAATATCATTTCCTGCTTTTTTTGATTGGATACAATCCACAACTTCTTGGCTGTTATTCAGCTCTTTACCATCAATACTGACTATGATGTCACCTTTCACCAATCCTGCTTTTTCCGCCGCAGATGCCGGCGTTATAGCGGTGACAGGAACTCCCTTATTCGCAGCGTCACCCAGAGTAACCCCAAGAAAAGGACGCGGTTTTGCGCAGGAAAGAGTGTTAATAAGTGCTGTATTGCCCATCATGGCATCTTTATCAACACTCACTTTACCATCATTGCCGATGCGAATGACATGGACGGACTTTTCGATGGAACTTGAACCATTTTGGGAACTTGGAGCATTTGGCTCGGTTTGTTGAGCATGAATCGGCAGTGCCATAAGTGCCGATAAAGCAATGGCTGCCGTAATGTGTTTAAACGATGAATACATTGCGCATTCCTTAGATTGTGAAGAATGTAAAAATTACACAGCGCAAACCTACGCAAGTTTTTAAGAATATGCACGTTAAATCGTGTTAGCAAAATGTTAAGAGCAATAAAGCGGCAAAAAAAGTTGACAAACAGGAAACCATAGCATCACAGATATGCTGACTAAAGCTGTGGACAAATGAGAATGTGTCGCCGGCGAGCATCACTATGTTTTTTCTGATGAGTATATGACAGAAAGAAATAATGAGATTTAATACCCAATACATCAACAATATTCGTTTATCCGAATAAAGAAACAACATTTTTCAAACCGTCAACGAGTGTATCTATTTCCTGTTCAGTATTGTAAAATGCGAAAGAAGCCCGCGTGGTAGAATTAATTGCAAAACGCTGCCACAAGGGCTGTGTACAATGATGTCCTGCTCTGACAGCTATCCCTTCTCTGTCTAAAAGCGAGCCAATATCATGGGGATGAATTTCACCCAAAGTAAATGAAATAACAGCTACCTTTTCTTTTGCTGTTCCCCATATTCGCACATCAGGTATTTCCATTAAACGATGTGTTGCATATTCCAACAAACATGCTTCACGTTCAGCAATGGCTGCAAGTCCGCATTTTTGGACATATCGAACAGCTTCACCCAAACCAATAATTCCTTCAATATTCGGAGTGCCTGCCTCAAATCGGGCAGGTATGTCAGCGTATGTTGTTTTTTCAAATGTCACGCGCCGAATCATATCTCCCCCTGTTTGATAGGGTGGCATGGCTTGTAAAAGAGCTTTTTTTCCATACAATACACCCGTGCCGCTCGGCGCATATAATTTATGTCCGGAAAATACAAAAAAATCACAATTCAACTCCTGCATATTCACAGGGATATGTTGTATCGCCTGCGCACCATCAATGAGTACGGTAGCACCAACATTTTTTGCCATCTGAATGATAGACTGAATCGGATTTATAGTACCTAAAGAATTAGATGCATATACACAAGAAACTAATTTAGTTTTTTCTGATAATAATTTCTCAAATTCTTCAAGGATAATTTCTCCGGTATCATTGATTGGTATAATCCGCAACTGAGCATTTTTTTTCTCGCAAAGCACTTGCCAAGGAACAATATTTGCATGATGTTCCATTGTGGTAATAAGAATTTCATCACCTTCTTTAATTGCATATTCACCCCATGAATGTGCTACCAAATTTATTGCTTCGGTTGCCCCTCGCGTAAATACAATTTCAGAAGTGTGCTGAGCTCCTATATATTCTGCAATAATTGAGCGTACATTTTCATAACGTTCTGTTGCTTGTTGCGAAGTTAAGTACACCCCACGATGAATATTACTGTATCCCGATGTATAAAAATCGGTAATGACATTAATAACCGTTTGTGGTTTGAGTGTTGAAGCGGCATTATCTAAATAGCACAAGGGACGATTGTGAACATACCGTGATAATTCCGGAAAATCTTTTCGAATATCATCAATCGAAAGCAATGACTCGACATTTTTTTCATCAGCAAGTATATTCATTTTTTATCCTCACATTATTCATTATCGTTTAATCGCATTGAAATAGCACGGTCTAACCAATCAGCAACTGATGTGAATGGGATTTTTTGAATAATATCACCCGCAAAAGCATGTAATAATAATGCACGTGCTTTTTCTTTACCAATGCCGCGTGCTTGCAAATAAAACATTTGTTCTTCATCAAGTTGACCGCTGGTCGCACCATGCGAACATTTTACGTCATCGGCAAATATTTCCAATTGCGGTTTGGTATTAATAGTAGCCGTGTCAGACAATAAAATTGTTCTATTTGATTGATACGCATTTGTTTTTTGTGCATCTTCACGTACAAATACTTTACCATTAAACACGCCCGTTGATTTATCATCAAGGATATATTTATACAATTCACTGCTTTCGCAATGTGGCATGGCATGATCCATAATCGTATGATTATCAACAAGCCGTTTACCATTGCCTAATATTAAGCCATATAAATGTGTTTCTGCATTTTTTCCCTTCATAACAATATTTGCATCATTACGAACTAAATTTCCGCCAAGAGAAACTGTGGTCATCGCATAATGTGCATCGGTTGCCACATGGGCTTCAACTGTTTCAATAATTGTGGCATTATCGGTATCGTTTTGACAATTAACAATATGTAAAGAAGCATTCTCGGCAACAACACATTCAATAACACTATTTTTCCATGAAGGATTATCTCCGATTGTATTTGATGTTACAACACATCCGATTTTTGCATTTTTCTCCACAGATATAAAAAGGCGCGGCATAGTCATTACTGCCCCATGTTGGGCATCATTAATCATCATAATATGAATCGGTTTATCAATAGATTTTCCTGATTTTACCGTAAGAACAAGTCCATTGTCTGCCAAAGCCGTATTTAAAGCAACAAATGGATTTTTTTCATTATTCGCAATTGTTGCGTATAATGATGTGATAGCGTTCTTTTCTTCATGAAAAGCATGAGCTACGGTAGTAATGGAACAATCATCATTTTCGACTAAAGATAATTCCGATACATAGACACCATTGTAAAGAACAATACGATAACAGTCCAAATCGGGAATCGTATAGTGACTGAGTACCGTTTCAGTGGCAGTAAACGGCAAAGATTTTTGAAATGGTTTTTGCAGAACTGAAAAAATATTTGTGTATTTCCATTCTTCATGTCTGACTGTCGGCAAACCCTTTTGTGTAAATATATCCATCGCTTGACGGCGAAGATGATGGAAAGGCGTTTCGGTTAATCCATTGAGTGATTGCTCGGAAAGAGAAAATTCTATGTTGAAACGCTCCATAAGCGTCATGGTATCATGCGACATTATATATTCTCCGCCATTTCTTCTTTAATCCAATCATACCCTATTTCTTCTAATTCCATAGCAAGTTCTTTACCGCCTGAACGTACAATTTTTCCTTTATAAAGAACATGAACAAAATCAGGAACAATATAGTTGAGAAGACGTTGATAATGGGTCACAACTATAAAAGAATTATGATCATTACGCAAAGCATTAACGCCATTTGCTACAATTTTTAATGCGTCAATATCCAAACCGGAATCAGTTTCATCAAGAATAGCCAATGTTGGCTCTAACATTGCCATTTGAAATATTTCATTGCGTTTTTTCTCACCGCCCGAAAATCCTTCATTCAAAGAACGCTGCAAGAAGCTATGATCAAGTTCAAGCAAAGCCGCTTTTTGCTTCATAATTTTAAGAAAATCCATTGCATCTAAAGGTTCTTCACCTCTACTTTTGCGAACTTCATTCAATGCTGTTTTAAGAAAATTTGCGGTACTGACACCGGGTATTTCCACAGGATATTGAAAAGCGAGAAATATACCCGATTGCGCTCTTTCTTCGGGTGACATTTCAAGTAATTCATTACCTTTAAACAATACATTGCCGTCAGTAACAGTATAATCTTCGCGCCCTGCAAGAATAGATGCGAGAGTTGATTTACCGGAACCGTTCGGTCCCATAATTGCATGAACCTCCCCCGGGTTCACTTGGAGATTAATTCCTTTTAAAATCTGTTTGTCTTCGATGGAAGCATGAAGATTATTGATGTTCAACATAATATGTTTGATTATTGAAGAGTATTTATTATTTGTTATTGACTGAGTCTTTTCCGGGAAAAGGATTTATTTGAAAAATAGGCATTGCGGTGCCACCCGTTGCTTGGGGTAAATTACCGCTCCATTTTTTTATTGATTCATATTGCAATAATGTCGGAGTAAGTGAAGCCGCACGTAATGCATTCGCTTTTGCTTCAGCATCGGCACGTACCAAAATTGCTTCAGATTCGGCTTTAGCTCTAATCAATACTGCTTCCGATTCCCCTTTGACTATTGCATTTTTCTTGGCAGCTTCGGCTTCCGCTTCTTTTATTTCATTTTCTCTTTGTAATGCTCTTTGTGTCGCTTCAATTTTTGCATCAATTGCTACAACTACTTTTTGCGGTAATTTAAATTGTCCGACGGCATAAATTTTATCAACGACAATACCATAAGGTCGAACTTGTCGTGAGACCATTTTGGTGACATCATCTAATAATTGTTGTCGCCCTTTGCCATATACTGCTTCTACGGTCATGCTTGAAGCGACTTTGTTCACGGCATCAACAACCATATTACGTAAGAAAATACTGGTTATTTCTTCTATGCCGCGACGATATTTTTGAAAGAGAACAGGCACGCTGTCCGGTTCTATCGAGTAACTAATTCCTAAATCGGCAGTCGCAGTAAGTCCCTCAACAGTCTGAAAACTTACAGACTCGTCGGCTGACCACACTGTATTTTGTTGAAATACTGGAAATTTGTAAATTTCAACGCCAAAGGGCCAATAAAAATATCTTCCCACATTGAGCATTTCTATTTCCCCGGAACTCGAACCGAGTAAATTTACCTTCACTCCACGATAGCCGGCAGGAATTCTTGCACAACCGCTAATTAATAGAATGATGGAAAAAACGAATAGTGTTTTCATGGTAGATTTCATACGCAAATCATCCTTCCAATACATGGTGAAATTTAGTCTTTAGCCAATAATATTTCGTATTTTGGTTTCATTGAATCCTACTGTGCCTGATAATCCATTCAGTATAAATGGTCGTTTAATCAACTTACCATGTTGCGACAAGAGTGTTAATGCCTGCTCGGTGGTCAAAGAAGGTAATAACTCTTTGATATTCATTTCGCGATACAGTTGTCCCGAAGTATTAAATAATTTTTGAATGGAATTATCCATATTTTCCAACATTATCATTAGCTCCTGCATTGTTGGCGGTTGTTCAACAATATTAATCGCTTCATAGTTGACTTTGTCAATATCTAATAAAGCAAGAGCTTTTTTACATGTTGAACATTGTGGATAATGATATATCTTTATTTTTTTCATGGTAAATTGTATGTACTTTTGAATTAACCGACGCTGCCTTCGAGACTTACCGCTAAAAGACGTTGGGCTTCCACAGCAAATTCCATTGGTAGTTGATTCATTACTTCTTTACAATAACCATTCACAATGAGTGCTATTGCTTCTTCGGTTGGAATGCCTCTTTGATTGCAATAGAACAAAATATCTTCACCAATTTTTGATGTTGTTGCTTCATGCTCAATTGTAGAATTTTTATTACCTGCCTCAATATATGGAAATGTATGAGCACCGCATCTGTCACCAATCAATAATGAATCACATTGAGAAAAATTACGAGCATTATCAGCAGATTTATTTATCTTCACTAAACCACGATAACTGTTTTGACTTTTTCCGGCAGAAATTCCTTTTGATACAATACGGCTTTTTGTATTTTTACCGATATGATACATTTTTGTACCTGTATCGGCTTGCTGAAAATTGTTCGTCACGGCAACAGAATAAAATTCGCCGATAGAATTATCACCTTTTAAAATTACGCTTGGATATTTCCATGTAATTGCCGACCCTGTTTCCACTTGTGTCCATGAAATTTTACTGTTTACTCCGGCACATAATCCACGCTTGGTAACAAAATTATAAATTCCGCCTTTTCCTTCTTTATCGCCCGGATACCAATTTTGAACTGTGGAATATTTTACCTCAGCATTATCCAATGCCACAATTTCGACCACTGCGGCATGTAATTGATTTTCATCGCGCATGGGTGCTGTGCAACCTTCCAAATAACTGACATACGATGATTCTTCAGCAACGATAAGTGTACGTTCAAATTGTCCGGTATCTTTAGCATTTATACGGAAATATGTTGATAATTCCATAGGACAGCGCACACCTTTGGGAATAAAGCAGAAAGAACCATCGCTGAATACCGCAGAATTTAATGCAGAATAAAAATTATCGGACACAGGAACAACACTTCCCAAATATTTTTGCACTAATTCAGGATATTCGCGTATTGCTTCGCTCATGGAACAAAAAATTACTCCCATATCATAGAGTTTTTTCTTAAAAGTCGTAGCAACGGAAACACTATCGAGTACTGCATCAACAGCAATACCGGAAATACGCTCCTGTTCCACCAAAGGAATACCTAATTTATTAAATACTTCTCGTAATTCGGGGTCAATTTCATCCAATGATTTTGGGGCATCTTTTTTTGGTTTCGGTGCTGCATAATAACTTATATCATAAAAATCTATTTGCGGATAATGGACATTGGACCATGTTGGTTCTTTCATAGTAAGCCAATGACGATAAGCACTCAAGCGCCATTCCAACATCCACGCGGGTTCTTCTTTTTTTGCAGAAATCATACGCACCACATCTTCACTCAGCCCTTTGGGTGCAATTTCTTGCTCTATATCACTGACAAAGCCGTATTTATATTCGCTTTGAACGATTTCATCGAGTATGCTGTTTTCGGAATGTATAAGATTCTCCGCTTGAGTACTTGTTTTGGTTGCAAAAGGAGCTATTTCTTGTTCAATATCGCTCACAAATGTATGCGGATATTCACTGTGAATAGTGTCCGAAAGTGTATTTGTATTTGGTGTCATATATTTTTCCTTGTGTAGAATGGCTAATTGTTGATATGAATTGAATGAAACGTATGATGCGCAGCCCCTGTTTGTATCATATCGGAGAGAGTCATGGAGCTAAACACTTGAAGCATTTTTTCTTGAATAATTTGCATGGGCGTTTTAATCGCACACAGTGTGTCAAGAGTACAACCACATGAAGTACTGTGAGTATCTGCACATTCCGTGATTTTTAAACTCCCTTCGAGCGTATGAAGAATATCTGCGACGGTAATCTCTACCGGTTTTTTTGCCAGAAGATACCCTCCTTGTGTCCCCTGATATGCTGTCACAAGACCGGCTTTGGCAAGTTGATTAAGTACTTTCGCGAGCAAGTCAAAAGATATTCCGTACATATCTGCAATTTCTTTGACGGGCACAGTTTCATTGCTTTGTGCAATTCTCTGCAATGCCAGCATTCCGTATTCAGCTTTTTTTGAAATCCGTAACATGTAAAAGTACGACTATTTTAGTCTTATTTTGGGTAATGTTTTGTTATCGTTGCTAATGAACGATACAAAAGTACGACTATTTTAGTCTTATATCAAAATTTTAAGAGTTTTCTCTCAGACAGATGGACAACATACACTCCAAATCCGGTTGAAAACGTAAGGGAATTGCCGAATCCCATATTTGGGGGAAATTATACATTTCTCCGGGGTTCATCACTAATGCGGAATGTTCAACATCAATGCCGTAGCGCATCAAGATGGCACTGCATTTATCGGCAAGCATTGTCATAAAACGCGAATATACTCGCGTGGCTTTTTCTATTGAAATGATGTTTTGCGCGCCAACAAATTTGCCTGCTACAGCAATAATATCGCTTTGCCTTCCTTCAAATGACAGATAGACTTTATAGCGTTTATCTGCTTTTATTTCGAGGATATAGCGAACAGCACCATCGGGGTCAATCCTACCGATATAACTACGTTCGAGCAGAATGGGTTTTTCATTAAGAAATGCCGGAGACACATTGATCAACATATCGGTGAGCGGTGTCATGAGTTGATATTTGAGCGTATGGAGCAACTTTGCTGTCGGGGTTGTATCATTAAAAATTTTGACAAGAAGCTGATGGAGAAACATCGAAGAGTTATCACTTTTCTGAATGACGGCATCGAAAAAGGGAGCTTCATCCGCAATAAGATAATCAAGATTGGAGTACTTTAAGATACACAGTTCATGGTCGGCAAATTGTTCCCGTAAACGCTTAGCCATTTGCTTTTCACTCATTCCTGAAGAGCTATCATCATTAATAATGATATGTGAAGGGGCATATTCGGGAATAAGTTTTGCCAATTCTGATTCATTATCCGCAAAAATGACCGGACATCTTTCGCCAATGAAATTCAACAACAGAAGCCGAGTGGCAATATTAGGCTCAATGAAAAGCACTTTACTTACGGCTCTGTTTTTTTGCGATTGCGCTAATGATTCCGGTTGTTGAGCTTGTCGAATAGATTGTAAAATTGCACCTATGCGTTGCTGTGCGGCTTCAATATTGAGTGGTTTTACAAGGAAGCCGGCTATACCAAGTTGAATCAATTTCACAATGATATTTTTATCTTGGACTATAGAGACAACGATAACAGGAAGTTTTTGATACTTGAGATCATTGCGCAGCACTTGTAACAATTCAAGCCCCCCCATGCCGGGCATATTAAGATCGGCAATAAGTAAATCGAATGTGTCTTGCTCAAGCATAGCGAGAGCTTCAATGCCATTTTGAGCTTCCGATACTTTAGAAAATGAAAACTTTTTTGCTATCAAACGTGCAATGACCGTTCTGCTCATTCGCTCGTCGTCAACAATAAGGATATTCATAAGAATAGTCCTCCATTTGTGATATTATGCTGTTTTCCCGACAAAATTATCGGCAAGTTTCCACACATCACCCGCCCCGAGGGTTAAAAACAAGTCGTTTGGCTGCACAATTGAACGTACTGTTTCTTCGAGATGATCATTGCGTGGTTCATAGACAACATTCTTATGTCCAAGTCGTCGGGCAGTTTCCGCAATAAGTGCGCCAGATACCCCTTCAATGGGTAATTCGCGAGCAGCATAAATATCGGTGATGATAACAATATCCGCATCATCAAAGGATTGAGCAAACTCTTGATAAAAATCGCGAGTACGCGTATAAGTATGGGGTTGAAATACTGCGACAATGCGACGTTCTTTCCAACCATTGCGAGCAGCTTGAAGCGTTGCCTTCACTTCGGTCGGATGATGTGCATAATCATCCACAATAAGAATATTGTTCACTTCACCCTTAAATTCAAATCGGCGATACACCCCCGAAAACTGCATAATGGACTCAGCAATGACTGCAAAATCTACCCCAAGCTGTCTGCCAACGGCAACCGTGGCTAAGGCATTTTTCACATTATGAACACCGGGCACATTGACGGTCATATTTCCAAGAACTTCACCGTTTTCCACCACTGTACAAAACGAAGAACGCCCTTCATGGCTGATTTCAATGGCATGAATATCGGCTTGGCGGGATAATCCGAATGTCACTACTTTTTTGGCAATTTGGGGAAAAATAGTTCTTACCCCACGATCATCACTGCCTATGACAACAACACCATAAAAAGGAGCACGATTGGCAAATTCTACGAATGCAGACTGCACTTCATGTTCGGAACCGTAAATATCAAGATGTTCCGCCTCGATATTATTGATAACGGCAATGGTTGGCGAAAGCTGCAAAAAGGAACGATCGTACTCATCGGCTTCGACTACTGTCCATTTTCCTTTGCCTAAACGTGCATTGGTGCCACCCAAACCGGAAAGTTTTCCACCAACAATAACAGTAGGATCGAAGCCCGCCCGCATCATCATTAAACCACACATTGATGTGGTGGATGTTTTCCCATGCGTACCGGCAATGGCAAGGCAATAATTCAAACGCGCTACTTCTGCCAACATCTCGGCTCGACGTATGACCGGAATTCCCAAACGGCGCGCTTCTTCTGTTTCAGGGTTATCATCATTGCGAACGGCACTCGAATAGACAACAACCTCTGCACCTTGAATATTGGTCGAACTGTGACCTTTGTAAATTATCGCCCCCAATGAGCGCAAACGCTCGGTCACTTCGCCGATGTGCATATCCGATCCACTGACCGTAAATCCTTGTGATAAAAGAATTTCGGCGATACCGCTCATACCGATACCGCCGATTCCTACAAAGTGAACATGTTTAACTGTTGAAAACATAAGACTTATCTGCTTCTATATTCGTGGGTATTAATGCCATAACGGCGTATCTTATTATGTAAGGTTTCACGACTTATCCCTAACATTGCCGCGGCTTTACTCACATTACCTTTACAGGTACCCAATGTTGATTCGATTTTAAGTTTATCCACAATGGCTATATCATCTTTTAGGGAACGATCGCTTGAAAATTCAAAGCCACTGCCTGCCGCCGCTGCCTGTGACTGCTGCGCCATTCGTTGCGTCATGGGAGCAACCATCATTCTATGGACATCTGCGACTTCGATATATGCTGATACTGTTGTTTGTAATACCACACGTATCGTACTGAGTAGCTCGCGCACATTGCCTTTCCATGAACATTCTTGCAAATATTCTATAGTAGCCGGAGCAAATGCTTTCTGTTCTTCCATGCGAGTATTGTGATCTTGAAGATAATGTTCCACAATGAGCGGGATATCTTCTTTACGATCGGCTAATGAAGGCAAGTGCACTTCACATTCACGCAAACGATGATAAAGTTGTTCACGAAACTCACCTTCTTTCATTGCCTCAACCAAATCTTTATCGGTTGCAGAAACAAAGCGTAAATCCACTTGTTCCGGCTCAACTGACCCCACACGTCTGACAATGCGTTCTTCTATGGGCAGCAGTAAATTTGCTTGTAATTCGGGCGACAAATCTCCAATTTCATCAAGGAACAAAGTACCGCGATTCGCTTGATGAAAAAGACCTTTTTTATTTTCTAATGCTCCCGAGAAAGCACCCCTGACATGCCCAAAAAGCTCACTTTGGAATAACTCTCTCTTTATCCGCAACGGCAGCCATGGCTCTGCTGCGACCAACAATACCTTGCTGATGGATAATGGCAAGCAATTCTTGGTTCTCACGAATACCATTAATTTTTTCGACGGTGCTTCGAAGAACTTCACGCAAACGGTCGGTGCTTAAAACATTTTTCTCAATGAAATTCACTGCTCCAAGTTTTGTGGATTTCACGGCATTTTCGATGGTACCTTTACCGGAAATCATAATAACCGGTATAGTCGGATATGCTCTTACGGAATGCGCCAGCATATCAATACCGGTCAAAGACGATGTGGAGAACTCTATATCCAGTAACATCAAGGAAATGGAGGGCGCACTTTTTTCTAATAGTGACATGGCTTGTTCGGGGGAATTGCAGATAAGATGTTTCCATCCCAAACCTTTCACAATATCCGCTAATGATGAACAAAAGTCCGGATTATCATCTACTATCAATATAGTTATTGTTGAACTCATGAACCTACTATAGGTAAATCAAAAATTGACAATGTATTAGACTCTATCACTTACCAACGACCTGCGTCCGGCACGGCTGTCATTAATGTATCATAAATTGCTCTGAAATCTTTACTGCCGACATTTCTGTATCGCGGATTCCATACTGCTCGAAACACATCTTTATTCGCCGCCGGATAATATTCAATAAACCGCGATATTGGTCCCGGTGAATTGAGGGTCGGTACTTTCTCAAATGTTTTTACTGTTTCCGACAAAGATATGCAGAAACTATGTTCGTCGGTCTTTAAGACCGTTTCTTCTGTGTATTGCTCTTTGAAATTCTCCCGTGCAAGTTTTTTTAATTGTAAGTCACCACCCCATTGATAAGCACGCGTTACACCACTTGCCGGATCATACTCACCCCAACGTATTATGGATTTCGAGGTTCTTTCAGTAATGCATTTGCGCAAAGGTTTATTTTCCAAACTATTAGCGGCTTGATTTGAAGCAGTATTTTGTGTTGAACTAGTTCCGCAACTTGCTCCGGCGCATAAGCAACCGCAAAAAAGGAGAAAAAGTATATACCGATAAAGATTCACAAAACTATGACTACTTTGTTCCATCAATCACCATAACATTCTAATGAGTAAGTAAACCTAGAATGGCATCAATGCGTTCCAACGTTGCTTGTTTTCCTAAAACTTCCATTGTCTCGAACATACCCGCACCAACAGATTTGCCCGTAACTAATAAACGCAAAGGATTCATTACATCTTTAAAGCCCATTTTCTTTTCTGCCAGATATGCCTGTACCGTCTGATGAAGTGCCGTATGGTTAAAATCCTCCGCTGAACGCAATAGAGCAATTACTTCCGGCAAGGCTTGTTGCGCTTTTTCTGTCCAGACTTTAGCTCTGAACTCATCATCATAACTCTTTGGAATTTCAAACATATAATTGCCAAAATCTGCTATCTGATGCGGAAATTGTACACGTTCTCGCAACAAAGTAATAACACGCACGACATAATCATCATCAATGCCATTTATTCCTTTATTTTCAAGCTCTTGCTTAACTACACTGACAAAATTTTGCGGTGCTGACTTTTTCATGTATTCCGATTGCATCCACTCCAACTTTTTATAATCAAATACAGCACCCGCTTTATTGACTTTCTCCAAAGTAAATGTATCAATCATTTCTTGAAGGGTAAACATCTCACGGTCTGCGGTAGGATTCCAGCCAAGCAAGGCAACAAAATTCACCAACGTTTCTGCAAAGAAACCTTTTTCACGGAACTGATACACGAACACATCACCTTTGCGTTTACTCATCTTTGAACGATCTTCATTTAACAATAAAGGCAAGTGCGCAAACTGAGGTGCTTCCCACCCAAATGCTTGATATAGCAACACATGTTTGGGCGTGGAAGGCAACCATTCTTCGCCGCGAATAACATGGGTAATTTGCATCAATCTGTCATCCACGACATTTGCCAAATGATAGGTCGGAAACCCATCGGATTTCATAAGGATTTGATCATCCACATCACGACTTTGGAATGTCACGGGTCCGCGAATACTATCCACAAATGAAATCTCGGCATGGAGCGGCACTTTCATCCGAATACAGTATTCCGCACCTTCATCAAGCAGGCGACGTGTTTCATCTTCGCCCAAGGTATATTGATTGCGCATGATGGAACGGTCATACTTGGGGGCAATACCCGCTGCTTGCTGGCGTTCGCGCATTTTATCCAATTCTTCCGAAGTATCAAAAGCATAATAGGCATTGCCATTGTCAAGCAGCATTGCTGCATGCTCACGATAGATTTCTGTGCGCTCAGATTGACGATAAGGTCCGAAGGGACCGCCTTTTTCCGTACTTTCATCAAACTCAATACCCGCCCAACGGCAGGTGGCAATGATTTCTTCTTCGGCACCTTCCACAAAACGTGTACGGTCTGTGTCTTCAATGCGAAGAATATTCACTCCGCCATGATGCTTGGCAAAAAGATAATTGTATAAAGCTGTTCGTAAACTTCCTATATGAACAAAGCCCGTTGGTGAGGGGGCAAATCGCACTCGTACACTCATAAATATTCTTCCGTCTTTAGTTTATCACTTGTCTTTTGTGAATACACGTTCTACTTCTGCATAAGTTTTTTCGGTTTCATACACACGAATCATCACGCGATGAACGGATGAAGGTGTTGCTGCTAAAGCGTCGCATATATGTCCTAACATATAAGCCGCTATATTTTCTGCTGTCGTATAAAATGGCACCATAACTGTTTTCATGGGATTGGTATGAAAAAATTCTTTCATTATCTCATCACCTTCATCACATAAAAACGCATGATCAAGCATATCTACAATGGGTTGCACAATGGTTTTTATATCATAATAATCCATCACCATACCGTGCGAGTCTGTTTCGCCTTCAATTTCCACTCGCATGGAATATGAGTGACCGTGTAAGTTACGACATAAGCCCTCGTGGAAAGGAAGTCTATGCCCCATTTCCCAGCGAAACTCTTTAGCTATGCGCGTCAATGCCATGATGGTTAATCTCGTTTATACTGAGCTTCAATCACCGAAGTCATACCACCGCGCACGCCCCATTCTGTGGTAATGGTCATCTCAAGAGGTTGGCATGCAGCCACCAAATCATCAAGAATAGCATTGGTCACAGCTTCGTAAAATATGCCCTTATTTCTGTATTCAAGAAAATAATATTTCAGTGCTTTTAACTCCAGACACACTTCCGCTGCGATGTAACGAATAGTCACCGTTGCGAAATCGGGCAACCCTGTTTTGGGGCATACCGAAGTAAATTCATGGCATACATGCGTTATTGTATAAGGACGCTCCGGTCTGGGATTAGGGAATGTTTCAAGTTCAACCATAGTATTTGAGCCGTATTTTTGCTGTGAATAAGTATTAAGAACCACGAAAATACGGCATTTCAGCCGAATTTTCCCGATTGAAAGTAATATAATGGCATCTCAACACATTGAAGAAAACACACAATCAACCCAAGGTATCTATGGCAGACGCACTGTATTAGAGGCATTAAGAGCACAACGTGACATAGAAAAAATCTTCTTTGCCTTCGGTGCTGAGGGTGAAGGTATTGACACTATTCGTGCCGAAGCAAAACGGCGCAATATCCCTTGCTCCATCGCAGACAGACAAAAATTTGCTATGCTTGAAAAAAGGATTGAGGTCGGCGACGGTGCTGTGCAAGGTGTCATTGCGCTCATGCCGCTCTATCATCCCATAACTTTGGAGCAGGCAATAGAGCAAGCATATACAGAAACAGACAATCCCGTTTTTGTTCTCCTTGACGGCATCCATGATCCTCATAATGTAGGAGCAATAGCACGCTCAATGGCTTGTGCCGGCGCTCATGCACTTCTGCTCCCCACACAACACGGCTCACCCGTCACAGCCACGGCAATGAAATCTTCTGCCGGAGCTTTACATCATATTCCCATCGTGAAAGTACCCAATACATCTGTGGCATTAAAAGATTGCAAAGCGGCAGGATTTACGCTTATTGGTACGGACATGAATAATGCACAAAACTATGACAGCCCCGATTATGATATGCCCATAGTCCTTATCATTGGAAGTGAAGGTAGCGGCATGAAAAATGAAACGCGAAAATTATTGGATTTTTCTATCACTATTCCCCTTTCAGGTAAGGTACAATCACTTAATGCTTCCGTTGCCGCCGGAATTATTCTCTTTGAAATAAAAAGAAAAAAATGCATTATACCAACATAAAAGAATAAAAAAATACAAAAAACTTCATTTCAAGAAAACGACCGTTTCATACTTATACGGAATGAGGCATGATAACATATATATTTATTTGACACAGTCCGAAGTTATCAATGATATAAGATTGTGTCAAAATCTTATTATTTGAAAAAAATAGACATGGTGGTTATCCAACATAATACATACTTTCTCACAACATGTATATTAGCTAAATAAATATATCGCACTACTCATTATTTCATATATGTTGTTTACATTCACTTATGGTATTATCACAAAGAGAAGACCTTGTAAAATGATGTTTTACTTGTACATTTTCCGTTAGGACAGAATTTGACACTTAATATTCTTTGAAAAATGGATTTGCTCCGTACTGCATAATATAAAAACATACTTTTCCTATAAGAATATTATTTATTAAGTATTGACTGTGGATACTATCCCATACCAAGAAATATAAACAGACATTGTATATGAAGCAGAATGTATAGTAAGATACTTTGACCTTTTTTGTAAAGCGACATCAATTCATGGTATAAAAGGTTCCTATATAAAAACTAAGTAATCTGCCGGGATGAAAGAACAGGTCAATCCCTAAAAGATTTGTATCGTATAATATTGTACGCCCCCCATTTCTTGTATCTAATGACAGGATACATGCCGTTTCGCCGTAGTTTTGCACTTACCAATCACATTCTCGTGCATACACTATGGATACTAAACAAGACTCTATCGCTGATATTGGTGTCATTATCGGGCGATTTCAAGTACATGATTTACATACAAGCCACATAGAACTTATTGAAGGGGTTATGGCAAAACACCGTAAAGTTGTCTTATTTCTCGGTGTCAGCCCTGCTCTTGTAACCAAACGCAATCCCTTGGACTTTGTCTCACGCAAAGAAATGATTATTGCTCGTTTTCCACAACTGACCATCTTGGCATTGCCCGATGTGCGCTCTGACCAAGAATGGAGTTTGACTCTTGACCGCCGCATACGTGAGGTTTTGCCTGTCGGAAAAATTATGCTCTATGGGCGCAAAGAAGGCGTTTTGGAACGCTACCGTGGCGAATTTCCCATGACCGAATTAGAGCCGACAATTTATGTGAGTGGCACGGAAGTACGCAAAAATATCAGCAATGAAGTCATGACCTCACGAGATTTTCGTGCCGGCGTTATATATGCCGCTTATAATCAATATGACAAAGTATTTACGGGTGTGGATGTGGCTGTGATGAAAGGACATAATGTCTTATTGGCACGCAAACCCAATGAAACTGAATGGCGATTTATCGGAGGTTTTGCCTTACCCGAAGACACATCGTTTGAAGATACGGTACGGCGTGAAGTACGCAGTGAAGCATGTATTGAAATTCAAAATATTCGCTACATAGGCAGCATGAGAATTGATGATTGGCGCTACAGAGAAGAATCCGATAAAATCATTTCCTTGTTTTATTGTGCCGATTATGCAGCCGGACATATAGAACCCAATGATGATATAAGCGAATTGCGATTAGTACCCATCCATGAATTCACGGCATCAATGCTTGTCGAAGAACATCGTCCCCTGTTCAATCTGCTTAACAGCACAATGATGTTTCACCAAGAAGAAATCGGATAAATAATCATGCACTTAGATATACTTGCCTTTGGCGCACATCCTGACGATATAGAACTTTCTTGCGGCGGTTCATTGGCTGCAATGATCGGCAAGGGCTATACCGTAGGAATATGTGATCTCACACGCGGTGAATTGGGTTCTCGCGGCACAGCCGAAACACGTGCCCTCGAAGCCGAAAAAGCGTCTGCCATACTTGGTATTCATGAACGCATAAATCTCGGCATACCCGATGGCGATATTAGTGTCAATAATGAATATATTCTTGAAATTGTGGCGGTATTGCGCCATTATACTCCGCGTATTATTCTTATTCCCGCTCATAAAGACCGTCATCTTGACCATGAATATGCCCATCAATTATTGCGTAAATCAGTATTTATGTCCGGTATGACAAAAATTGAAACAATGTATCATGGCAGCACTCAAGATCCATATCGCCCGAAATATATGTTTTCTTATATGCAAAGCTATCATTTCGAGCCTGATTTTATTGTGGATATTTCTGAGCATTTTTCAACAAAAATTCAAGCAATTCAAGCATATTCAACGCAAGTATATGTGGAAGGTCAGCACGATGAACATGCACCGCAAACATTTATTTCTACCCCCGCATTTATGACAATGCTCACCGCACGGTCACAATATTTGGGTTCGCTCATCGGCGCAAGCTATGGCGAAGGATTTAAAACAATTGAGCCGCTCGGTATTTCCGGTTTTGATATTTGGATGCAATAATACTATGGGAATAAAAACAATTACCGCACCGTCGGAAGAAATACTTGCTTTACGCAATCCCGATGATATTCATCTTTCGGTGAATGAAATATTTTATTCTATTCAGGGCGAAGGTTTACGTGCAGGCACACGATGCGTTTTTGTACGCTTGCAGGGCTGTTCTTTACGCTGTGTTTGGTGCGACACGCCATATTCATTACAACATAAAGGCGGCACACCGATGTCGGGAACGGAAATAATCGAAATTTGTCGTCACTATGAATGTAATTTTATTGAATTTACCGGTGGTGAACCATTAGAACAACATGCCGTCCTGCCTTTAATGTCATTATTATGTGATGAGGGATATACAGTAGCTGTGGAAACAGGCGGACATATTGATTGCCGCTATGTTGATCCGCGCATTATTAAAATTATTGATATGAAATGTCCTGATTCCAAAATGATGTCGCTCAATAATTATGATAATCTTACCATATTGCAACCGCATGATGAAATAAAATTCGTTATTGCTTCTCGTGAGGATTATGAATGGGCAAAAAAAATTACTGCCGATTATGATTTGACCCATAAAGCAGCGGCTGTGCTTTTTTCCGCAGTATTTTCAACATTGGAGTTCAAACAATTAGTCGAATGGATTTTGGAAGACCGCTTAGACGTTCGTTTCCAATTACAAGTCCATAAATTCGTATGGGATCCGAATCAACGTGGAGTATAATTTGTGAAAAATACAGGCGAAAAACAACCCTTAACAGAAAGACAACAACAAGTCTTTGATTTTATTGTTTCAACCCTTCATAATCAAGGTTTTCCGCCCACATTAAAAGAAATATGTCGTCATTTTTCTTTTGAGTCCACACGTACTGCCTATGATTGCCTAAAAATACTCGATAAAAAAGGATATATTCGTAAAGGAAACGGAAAATCACGCGGCTTGGCTGTTCTCCATACCGAAACGCAATCAACATCAGTTGACATACCCGTTTCCGATACAATCACCTTTTTGTCTAATGATGGTTTGCACAAGACAAAAGCAATCTATTTTGACACAATATTTTTTGGAAATAATGAGAATATTATTGCGGCAATTTGCTCGGATAATGGTATGAGAAGTGAAGGATTCGCCGAAGGTGATATACTTTTTGTAATACCGTCACCCCCTAGTATTGGCGATATTGTCTTGGCATCCGTTGAGGATATTCTTTTGGCACGACGTTATTATTCCACAGAAAAATATAATGAATTACAGGCGACAGAAAAAGGTTTTCCCAAAATAAAATTTTTCTCCGGTGACGATGATGTACGTATTATTGGAAAAATCATCGGGGTATTTCATTCATTTTAATCTTCGTTTATTATGCAAAAAAAAATTGTTTTACTCGGCTCCGGTGAATTAGGTAAAGAATTTGTTATTGCAGCGCAGCGTATGGGGCAATATATAGTTGCCGTTGATTCATATCTCGGCGCGCCTGCAATGCAAGTGGCTCATGAATATGAAGTTATACCGATGCTTGACGGCGACGCACTCGATGCTGTCATTGCCAAACATCAGCCCGATATTATTGTGCCGGAAATTGAGGCAATACGCACAGAACGTCTTTATGAGTATGAGCAACAAGGTATTCATGTAGTGCCAAGTGCAAAAGCTGCAAACTTTACCATGAATCGTCGTGCCATACGCGATATGGCAGCACAAGAACTCGGATTAAAAACCGCTGCATATACATATGCTTCTACCTTTGAAGAATTTGAGCACAATGTTCAAAAAATCGGTATTCCTTGCGTTGTCAAACCATTAATGTCTTCATCCGGTAAAGGTCAATCGGTCATTAAATCTGTGGACGATATTCCGAAAGCATGGGCTATTGCTGCCGAAAAAGGCAGAACGGGAGATAATGATGTTATTATTGAAGAATTTATTGATTTTCACACGGAAATTACTTTATTAACAGTAACGCAAAAAAATGGCGAAACATTATTTTGTCCTCCGATAGGACATCGCCAAGAACGCGGTGATTATCAAGAAAGCTGGCAACCCGTTGCAATGAGCCAAGAACATATACTCGAAGCACAAAATATTGCGCGAAAAGTGACCAATGCTTTAACCGGTGCAGGTATTTGGGGTGTTGAATTTTTTCTCTCGGATAATGGAGTTTATTTTTCCGAATTATCGCCAAGACCCCATGATACGGGCATGGTAACATTAGCGGGAACGCAGACATTTTCGGAATTTGAATTACATCTCAGAGCAATTTTAGGATTACCCATTCCTGTCTTACAAGCAGAAAGGACAGGTGCAAGTGCCGTTATTTTATCATCGGGTGAAAGTACATCGCCGCGATATGAAGGAATTGAAAATGCACTAAGTCTTGAAAATACAGATATTAGAATTTTTAATAAACCTGTGGCACGTCAGTATCGTCGCATGGGTGTAGCATTAGCGTATGGCTCTTTGGATGAGTCCACTGATGATATTCGCGCTAAAGCCAAAGCAGCGGCTGATGCAGTGCGTATCATCCTGTAAAGTATTATTGTTTGATACTCCATTCCCTCACTATCCACGAAATGGTGAGGGATTTTTTTTTGCTTATCCTCTCTTCGCTGAACTCTCATTTGACAGGGAAAATATTTTTTCACCACATATTTGGTGTACATTGCTTTTTTTTGTAAGTTGCACAAGATTGTACGAATATGCGTGTAAAAGTCGTGTCATCTGTCATCTTCGTACCTCATACAAACTCTTATATTCTATCTTCGGAGGCAATATGAAAACAGCAGCACTCTTACCATACAGAACATATAGCATCGGCAATTGTTCAGCGGAGATATTCTTAACCGATATTATGGGGCGGAATATTGTTCATGAACGCTTTGATATAAACAAGGGTGTGCATCATTATATGTATGCAACCGAGAATTTATTAAGCGGTAATTATTTCCTTTCCATCAATATGCTCAATAGGCGTTATACTTATCCACTCTCAATTATTAAATAAGTAATACTTATTCACTCCGACCGACACAGTGTCGGTCGGAGAATTTTTCTCGGAGATTGCCATGAAATCTATATTTCTTTTTTTTGTAATAGTATGTTTACCACAAATAGTTTTTGCCCAAAAAGAATTAACACATTGGTTCAACGGCGTGCAGAATAAATGGATTAAAGATAAATTTAGAGATACATTTATTATTATTTCCCCAATAGAAAGAAATTATTATAAAAATGGAAAAATACTAAATACTTTTTCCGATAAAGAAACAGGAGAGTTACTATTTTTAACAACAAAAGATGACATTTATAATCCCAAGTTAGAAATATTCCCTAATTCTCAAAGATTTAGTAATGTTAATCTAACTAATTCAACTTCTCAACTTATTGTACCTTTCCCAGATGGCAGTCCGCAATTTTATATTTTTAATAATGGACCTTTCAAACAAGGTCAAGAAGCAGCGCGTTTATGCTATTCTATTCTTGATATGCGAACAAGAGAAGGGAAAATGATAAAAAACAATATTATAGTACGTGATATGTTACGTTTCCCTATTACAGGCATACAGGATTGTGCAAATGGGGGATATTGGGTTGTTGTGCTTGATGATAATATACGAGACTTCTATTCTTATCATATTACTAGTAATGGGTTTGATAACACTCCTGTTGTTTCATCTTTCAAAGAACCTTTGGGTGATATTGTAGATGTACGATCTCCTGAATTTTTTCATATGAAAATATCTCCCGATGGAACAAAATTAGCTGTATCGGTAAAAAGTCGTATTCTTTCATCATTGGATGGTAGAGATGTATTGTATTTATTTGATTTTGACACCAAAACTGGGAAGATAACGAATAAAAAAATAATAACTAAGCCATACGCATCTATTAATAACTTTAGTTTTTCTCCGAATAGCAAAGTGCTATATAGCGGAGCAATTGTGGGTTCTATATTTGCACGTCAATATGATTTGAGCAGCAATAATGAAACAACCATTTTTAATTCGGAATATCTTACGCCATATTACTATTTTGGCTTAGAAATTCGTCCTGATAAAAAAATATATCTTTATACAACAGAAATTACTGATATAATTCATAACCCTAATGGTTTGAGAGAAAATTGTAATCTTCAACATAGAGCCTTTGTCGGTTTTGACGGTATGCTCAACCATTTCCCCAATTATATGCAACATTATTTTTCCGATGATTATAAAGGTTATCCTTGTTTTGAGCCACGCGGCACACTTGATACAATCTATGGTTGCATTTATACACCGTTACGCATTACACATCGTTATTCTGATGGCATTATTCTTTCTCGACAATGGTCTATTGATAGTGCAAACATTATTGAACAGAGAGATTCTTCCTGCCTTTTTTCTATAAAAAAAACGGGAACGTATCGTATTCAATTATTTTGCAAAAGAAATTCCCGCATTGATACTTTACTAACGTATGCCATTATCAATGATGCACAAGCGCAAGCCGGAAAAGATACTATTCTGTGCGCAGGAACATCAATAAAAATTGGCACACAAGGTGAACAAGGAACAACATATAGATGGTATCCGACACAGGGTTTAGACGATTATACGAAAGCAAATCCAACAGCAAGTCCAGACACAACAACAGAATATATTTTTGCTGTCATTAATAAATATGGATGCAGTGCTTATGATACAATAAAAATCACGGTTGTTCCATCGGTTCAACCGACAATTACTCGCGATACTACACTGTGTGCATGGATTCCATTACAATTACAAGCAGGCGGCGGCACAAAGTATGAATGGTTTCCGAAAAGCGGATTAAATAATTATTTTATTGCCAATCCGATTGCAATGCCAAGCACAACAACACGCTATAAAGTGATTATTTCCAATGCTACTTGTACAGATTCCGCCTTTGTGACAATTACAATAAAAGAAAATGAAAAAGCAGATGCGGGCAGAGATAAAGAATTATGTGCAGGGCTGTCAGTCAGACTCGGCACAAACAATAATCCGCAAGTAGAATATTCTTGGTCGCCACCCGATTATTTGGATAATCCAAAAAGTGCAAATCCACTATGCACGCCCGAAAAAAATATGCAATATATTCTCACAGTAAAAAATAGTAATGGCTGTGAAAATCATGATACCGTCAATGTCACTTTGGGTGGTGAATTATCTGTTTTTGCAGGTGCAGATACAAGTGTTTGCAAAGGTGAACAAATACAATTAAACGCAAGCGGTGCAGAAAATTTCTCTTGGTCGCCTGCGGGTGGTTTAAGTAATGCTACTATCGCAAATCCACTATTTACAGGAACTTCCACCACACAATATATAGTCACAGGAAAATCAGGAAATTGCGAAGGTAAAGATACGATACTTGTTACTGTCAATGAAAAACCAATAATAATTGCCTCTGAAAATAGAGAAATCTGTGTGGGCGATACAGTGCATTTATCAGCCAAAGGCGCTACAGAATATTCTTGGTCACCTGCTGAAGGATTGAATAATGCGACTATTGCAAACCCAATATTTAACGGCACAAAAACCACAGAATACATAGTCACAGGGAAAAACGGCAATTGTTTTGACAGTAAAAAAGTTCTTATTACGGTCAATGAAAAGCCGATAGTATCGGTATCAGAAAATAGAGAAATATGTGTGGGTGATACAGTACATTTATCAGCCAAAGGTGCTTTAGAATATTCTTGGTCACCTGCCGAAGGCTTACATAATGCGACTATTGCCAATCCGATATTTATTGGTACAAAAACCACAGAATATATCGTCACAGGAAAAACAGGAAATTGTTTTGACAGTAAAAAAATCCTTATTACAGTGAATGAAAAGCCGACAATATCGGTTTCAGAGAATAGAGAAATCTGTCTTGGCGATACCGTTCATCTTCGTGCCAATAATGCTGATAGTTATCTGTGGACACCGAGTACATATCTCAATAATTCAACTATTTCCAATCCGATAGCACAACCGACAGAAAATATTACTTATACCGTTCGTGGCACAAATGCTAATGGTTGTTATGAAGAAAAAACAATTTCCATAACAGTTAACAATGATCAAGAAAAAACAATTTCTTTGCAATTATCCGACACAGCACAGTATGCACCCGGCACTATTGTTCCCGTGAAAATAGTTATTCCCGCAGGTCTTGCACAAACAACAGTAACACTTAATTATGATCCATGCTGTGTCCGTTGTGATAGTATTTTTACACCAAATGCGGGAATTTCCACCGTATTTCTTCGCAATAATGCCCTTCGATTTACAAGTATTTCACCGAATAAAGAAGAAAAAGAAATTATATTACCTTGTACAATCT
>VYMG01000071.1_pt1 | contig 49525 bp, 32 predicted proteins | sample 5115261 | NCBI WGS metagenome assembly VYMG01 (sample SAMN12291781, study PRJNA351875) | freshwater metagenome | isolation source: freshwater lake | place: USA: Michigan, Wintergreen Lake | collected 2013-08-08
AACTACTTCGCTCTTTTCCGGCTCTGTTTCATAATCATCAAATGTAAAATCTAATATACCAACACAATACACCGCTTGTAAATTATAATTCCATTCGCCTTTTTCTGCTTGTTCTCTGATTGGAAAGGTCGAATAATAAATTGTTCGCTCTTTGAAATAATTTTGCTTCGCTTTCTGTAATTCTACTATAAATTTCTCGCCTTTTTCATTCTCACAATATATATCATAAATCACTTTCCTGTCTATATCGCTTTGACCAAGATGTTCCGTATTCTTAAAGTTCAGATCTACAATCTTTTCTTTCAGAGGCAATAAAGCATTCAGAAAGTCAATAAGCTGCGGCTTACTTGCTTCCTCACCAAATATCTTCTTAAATCCAAAATCCGTAAACGGATTGACATATTTTGCTTTCATTGTTTGTACCTTCTGTACTTAATTATTACATTGTTGATTTTGCAGGGACAGACTCTTTTCATGTGTAAAGCTGTCATCTACTTCTTCAAAACTACAAAACTGATATGAGATGACAATCAATATTCTTGCGCCATAGTCCAAACTATTTGCCTCTCCTTTTATTTCATTGTCTTTTTCTTTGCCATTATACCCATAGCGGTAATCACTGCTCAGATCATAACTGCCTGCCGTACCCGTCTGCTGCATTCCGAAAGGGTAATAGTTCGCAAAATTATATATTTTTGTGTAAATGGCACAATACAGACCGCCCGTGATTTGACGGTAGTGGGAAATTGGGGTGGTGTTGAAACGTGAATCAATAATATTAATGATCAGACTGAACGAATATTTTTATGTAATGATTTGCTACTTACCAACGATATTCCTTATTTCTTGTATTAACTCTCGACTACACACAAAACTCGAAGCCTTACCAAGATGTAATTTATTCTTACTTAAGATATGAACATATAGCCTGTTTGAAGGAACACTTGATGCCAATGCGTTTTGAAAGGACACTTGGTAATCTTTGCCATTTTTACTAAAAAAAATTACTTCCTTCATTTCCATTGTTTTTAATTTTGTTACTTTAGCACTATCTCTTATAGTGACAACATAATTACTAAAAACTGTAATGTCATTCTCATACAACAAAACAACTTCATTTTGTAATGAAACAATTTTAAAAACAACTACTTTATTTTGAGAATTTGAAGAATAAAATATTATTATTCCTATTATAAGTGTTACAATCTTCTTCATAATCTATCTTCTTACTTTTTTTACTTTTTTGATAATATCCACTTTCATCTGAATTAATGCCCCTAACTTCATTATTAGCTCCACCATACCCATAGCGGTAATCACTGCTCAGATCATAGCTCCCTGCCGTCCCTGTGTGCTGCATTCCGAAAGGGTAATAGTTCGCAAAGTTACAAATATACTCGTTCGTATGTCCGACTTCATGTAATATTGTACCCGCCACAGGTATTATACCATTTACGAACTCATGTGGATTACAATATATTGTTCCATCATAACAGCCCCCAACTATAAATTGCCGAAAAAGTAAAAGCGTATGAAAAATCATACGCTTTTATTATTACGGTAACCTATTTTACATATTATCCCAATTCATTTTCTTGATGATCAAAAAGGAGTAATACTTCCGCAGCAGATGTTGCATCTAATATTTTTTTTCGGAACATGTCATCATTCATCATACGAGAAATTCGACTAAGTAAACGCAAATGCACACCTACGGCATTTTCCCTGCCGATGAGCATAAAAACCACATTGACCGGTCTATTGTCCAAAGCATTAAAATCTATCGGGGTATCAAGCGTTGCCAAAGCACCGATAGTATCCGTCACGGCATTGGTTTTTCCATGAGGTAAAGCAAATTCATTACCTATGCCTGTGGACATTATATTCTCTCTCTCCATAACTGCTCTTTTGACATCGTCTTTATTAAGAACAATTTTTGAATGGGCAAGAGTATCTAACAGTTCTTGTAAAACCGAGTCTTTTGTATGTGCTTTGCTATGCAGCACCACACATTCTTTTCCTAAAATATCTGTTATTTTCATTGGTCTAAATCAGTATTTTTTTATTCACTCCATTCTTGTACTTTAGCAGCATACTCCGTAGTAAGCGCATGTGCTTCTTCTTCATTATCGCTTTCGGCAATCACAAAAAATGATGCTAATTCTTTATCGGGTAATAATAAGACGGAATTGCTTCCTTGAAACATTTTTACGCCGTCTATGAGTTGTCGTTCCATTGAATCGGAAAATTCCATAGCTTTGCGCATGACGGTTCCTTTTCTTTCCCAAGGACAAGGCACATTGCGCTGCATAATAATGCGTCGCGGAAGAGTACGTTCCAAATCCATAATATTCAATCCTGTACATGCCAGCATTTCCATTATTTTTGCTATGGAAAACATGGCATCGGACGCAAAAAGGAATTGTGGAAAAATAAGCCGTCCGCGCGGATCGCCTACAAAATTAATATCTTTATTTTGAGTAGCTTCAATCATAGCAGAATGTGTGTTTTTGATACGAATTACATCAGCATCATATTGGGCTGCGATAATGTCCACTTCATTGCTTGTTTGCACAGGTACGGCAATGGTCTGTTTTGTTTCTTTATTTGCCTCTAAAAATAGTTTTACGACAATAGTGAGCAAGCGCTGCGGCGAATACCATTTGCCTTGAGCATCCACGATGGCAATACGCTCGGCGGCGGCATCAATTTTAAAACCCACCTCATAACCAAGGGAACGCATCACGGTCGAACCTTCCTCGGCTTCCATGTCTGTCATTGTATCCGAAAAAGAACGCTCAGGGTCAATATAGGCATTCATAGCCACGACCGAACAATTAAGTTGCCCCAAAATTTGCGGGAAAGCCGTTGCCGCCAAGCCATGCGAATAATCAATCATAGTCCGGAAATGACGATGGCGTATAGCATCCACATTAAGCACATCGAGAAATCTGTTCAGATATGCTTCATTGGAACGTTCGGGAAATCGAATTGTTCCTACCTTAGAAAAATCCACTCTTTTTATATCTTCACCGAAGAAAAATCGTTCAATAGTTTTTGATTTGGCTGAGGGGAAATCGCGTCCGTCACTGCTAAACAGGACAATATCGGTTTTATTGGGCTGACGTATGGAGCGCCTCACATGGAAGCCCGCCGCCGCTTTGCCATTGCGTAATTCCTGCCTTGTTTGCGGTATGGACGTTAATTGTAAATCATTGACATTAAGCCCGGCTGACATCAACCCCGACATAATGGCACGATGGGTCATGCGTGAAGCATTATCGGCATCACGGCTGCCCACCACAACCGAACCTGCTCCCAAGGCATTGCCAATGGCAGCGCCCAATTTTGCCGCAAATTCGGGATTTACTTCAATATTGGATAAACCTGTGATGCGCGCGTCTGTAAATAATTCACGCAACCATTTTTCTTCTTGAACAAGCGAACGATTGAGCATTGCACCCCCTTCAACTGTTTTATGTGGCCATAATTTTATATTTGACATTAATTGCGCTCCATCACCGATAACACATCCCTCGGCAATAAAGACATTTTCAGAAATAACAACATCATTGCCTATGCGGATCTTGTCGCACAGCACATCATTCGTCAATGAGCTGCGGTCACCAATAACTATATCGTCCCACAGCACCGCACCGCTTAATGAAGAGCCTGCGCCTATGGTAACATTATTGCCCAACACCACATTATGCAACTGCGCACCATCACCAATGGTAACATTATTGCCTATCAGCACCGTGCCTGAAAGATGAGCCGAAGGCGATAAAGTGCAATTACGACCGACGAATGCGCTGTCACAGCGTTCTCCGGGCATCGAGACTTTTACCTTATGTTCCAACACATCCATACAAGCAATCTGATACTCATTAAGATTACCTATGTCGCGCCAATACCCGTCGGTGATATAACCATATAAGGGTAAGTTATTACGTAACATCAAAGGAAATAAATCTTTACTGAAATCGAAATCTCTTTGATAAGGAATAAGGTCAAGCACCTCCGGTTCAAGGATATAAATCCCTGTATTGATTGTATCGGAGAATACTTCGCCCCATGAAGGTTTTTCGAGGAAACGAGTGATTTTGCCTTGCGTATCGGTCATAACAATACCAAATTGCAAAGGATTGGGATGCCGTGTGAGAAGCAATGTTGCCATTGAGCCGCGTTTGATATGGAAATCAAGAGCTTCTGTAATATCGAAATCGGTTAAAACATCACCGCTGATAATAATGAAGCGTTCGCCGAGATGTTCAGCACCATTGCGCACAGCCCCTGCTGTCCCATAATCGGCAGCTGCCAGCACATACTTCATCGAAACACCAAAATCGCTGCCATCACCGAAATATGATGTGACCACTTCCGGCTGATAATACAGCAAGGTAACTATATCGTTAATGTTATGGCTTGTAAGAAGATTGACAATATGACCCATCATGGGAATATTCATCAATGGCACCATCGGCTTAGGGATGCTCATTGTGAGGGGGCGCAATCGTGTGCCGAATCCTCCTGCCATAATTACTGCTTTTTTCATACGGCAATACCTTTTTATGTGCCCAAATAGACAACTGTGTGCATTTTTCAAAAGCAATTTATGGTATTTCGGTCGGGTGGGCAAAACCAAATGAAAATTTTTTTGTTTTTCGCCATATATTCATCTCGCTTCGGCTTCTTTCCATCGCTGTTTAGCATAAAATTGTGCATCTTTGCAGTTATTGTTATGGATTATTGTTTTTACACAGATGACAGCACGAAAGAAAATAGTTTTGCTCGGTCCGGCTTACCCCTATCGCGGCGGTAATGCTATGTTTATTCAGTATCTTGTCGAATCGCTCAAGCAACGCTTCGATGTCACCCTGATAAATTATTCCTTGCTTTACCCGGACTTCCTCTTTCCCGGGCAAACACAATTCGACACAAGTAACAAACAAATCAAAGCACCGGAAAGCGAGCGATTGATAAATTCTATCAATCCTTTGTCGTGGTGGCGCACTGCTCAACGCATCAAAGAACTGAAAGCTGATCTTGTGTGTTTTGATTGGTGGAATCCGTTTTTTGGTCCCTGCCATCGTGGTATTTCTTCTCTGATACGATCTCAATACAAAGGGCGTATGCTGTGGATCACAGAAAACTTTATTTCCCATGAGGCACGTGCGGCTGATATGCTGCTCACTCGGTTGGGGCTGCATCATGCCGATTTTTTCCTTACACTTTCAAGCAAGGTAGAAAATGATTTGAAGCTGTTGTCAAAAGCAAGACCGGTATTTCGCAATGAACTCCCCATGTTCGATTATTCTCTCGGTCAAAAGTTCCATCAGAAAACAGAAAGACAAGCGCTTGGTATTCCCGATAATGCTAAGGTGCTGCTCTTTTTCGGATATGTACGCAAATACAAAGGACTCGATATTTTATTGCGAGCATTTCCGCTCATTGCTCAAAGACATCCCGGAATTCATTTGCTTATTGTCGGAGAATTTTATGATAATCCCGATGAATACCATCATATCGCCAAAGAAAGCGGTGCGCAATCGCAGATTCACTTTATTAACAAATTTGTGCCAAATGAAGAAGTGGGACGCTACTTTGCGGCGGCGGATTTGGTGGTGCAACCATATCGGAATGCAACAAATAGCGGCATATTAAATGTGGCTTACAGTTTTGGTATGCCTGCCATTGTCACAAGAGTTGGAGGACTTGAAGAATTAGTGGAACAATATAAAACAGGCATTGTTGTCGAACCCCATTCGCCCGAAGCAATTGCGGATGGTGTGGATGTGTTTTATTCTTTGTGTGATAATGTTCCTTTTTCCGAAAATATAAAAAAAAGAGTAGAAAAAAGTGCTTTCAACGGTATCAACGATGTCTTTGAAGAAATTTTGAATACAGCAGAGAAAAATACTATACTCACTCATAACGATAGTGTATGATGACAAAAAAAATTGCGCTCATTACCGATACTCATCTTGAAGAAGAAATGCCTTTTCTTTCAATCACAGAGGCTCAAGAACATTTTGAGGAAATTCTGTCTGATATTGCAAATCGTAATATCAAAGACATAATATTCTGTGGGGATATCGGAAGTAAAAAAAGTCATGATTCTTTTTTTGATGCACTTAAAAGCTATTCGTATAATCTTGTACTCGGTAATCATGATATTATTAATGAGCTTAACGATAGACTACACACTTCACATGTATCAGAAGAATTTTGCTATTATTATGATGAATATGGTTTTAGATTTATTATGATGGATTCCTCAAAAGGGAATGTCAGTCAAGAACAATTGTCATGGTTGAAATCCATAACTAATACTCATCTTGCTCTACTAATATTTATCCATCACCCTTTATTAAAGATACCCACCACTGTTGATACCCTTTATCCTTTGAAAAACAGAGTTGACATTGTCCATATATTACATAATTTACCAACTGATTGTACTGTTTTTTGCGGACATTATCACATGAATGATGAGCGGACATATAAAAATATTACACAACTTACGACATCCGCTGTTTCATATCAAATACAAAAGAATACACCTGCCGTGCAAATTGACACATCAACCTTCGGGTATAGAATAATTGAAATATCCGACAACACAGTATTTACACAAGTTATTACGTTTAAATCAATCAAATAACGATAAAAAAAAGAGTAGAAAAAAGTGCTTTCAACGGTATCAACGATGTCTTTGAAGAAATTTTGAATACAGCAGAAAAAAATAATTCTTTATCATATAACAACACCATTATCTGGCGTCAATTTGATAATATATGTCAATCGAAAGGAATAAAAAAACGCTATGTTTTTTATGATAATAGTACACAATTATTGAAAAAGTAGCATATATTGTGATTAATAAAAAAAATGCCACACAATGAACTCAATGCACATCGTGTAGCATTTTTGCTGTTATTTTAAATGCAATAGTATATTGCACTTCATAGAGATAAGGACATTGTTATTGTCCCGATTTTTTACCTAATTCACGCACATGAGCAACAATATTCGGCACATGATTGGGGTTGATGCGCCCTTCCCATGTCGGCATGGTTGTCAATGGTCCGAAATATATCTTAGGATGCAATATCACATCAGCCAAGACACTGTCCGACGGATATTTTTTATGTGCTTTTTGTAAATCTGCATAGCCAAGTCCCGTAGTGCCATGACATCCGACACAACCATACTGAATATACTGTTTTTCACCGAGCGTTGCCGATGAAGACGGTTGAACATTTTCCGCTTTCATATTGGCTTTTTTAATTGGCGGTACAGTCCGTAAAAACGCATAAATATGACGAATTTCCGTATCTGTTAGACGATGAAAACGCCCCATGGGATAACGCATTAATGATCCGTCCGGACGAAATCCCGTTTTCATTGCATTGATAAAATCCTGTTCTGTCCAATTGCCAATACCTGTTTCTTTATCGGGTGTGATATTCACCGAAGGTACAAGCATTCTATTGACATCAAGCATTTTATTGCCGCCGGCATAATAATCACCGGAAAGTTCAGGACTAAAGACATTCATGGTTTTGAAGTCACCGGAATGGCATGCATAACAATCAAAGACACCATTAGCAAGATATTTCCCATGTTCGATGGGATTATTGGTGTCCGGGGGTGCAATGGGTGCACTCGGATATTCAAAGGGTTTGAATGCTACACGTGCAAGAAATTTAGCAAGAAATGATGGTTGCGATTCGATATTATCCACATCGGCAGGCTTGACTAATGGATCATCACTGCGCAAAAATGCAATAATAGAATGTAAGTCCTCATCACTCATGCGAATAAATTTAGGCATCCACGGCGGTAAATATTTTCCTGTTTTGGGATGAATACCGGTGCGTAAAAGCCATAATAATTCCCCATCACTCCATTGCCCAATACCTTTGGTGGGATGTTGGGTAATATTGCGCGAATAAGCCACACCAAATTCTTCGGGTAAATCTTTTAACTGCGTTCCTGTTAATAATTGTGTTTCGGCATTGCGATGACATTCCACACATAACATCATGGCAAGTGTACGCCCGCGCTCAATGCGTGCGGGCGTTGATTCCACTTTAGCAGTAATGGTTTGCACATCATACGAAGGAAATCCCGTGAAATGTATATATGCTGCAATGCTTACCACAGCAATAATAATCACCCCAAGAGCTATTCCTATCCAACGAAATGTTTTTTTCATATCACACCATTAACGTTTGGTCAAACCATCAAGCGATATAGTATAATCATTGGTTGCGCTATTGTAGCGAATGGAATATCTTGTCGCATAATACACGCCCGATTTAGGATATGCTTTGGGCTGTGGCAATGTACCCGAAAAATTAGGTTTACTCAATAAATATTCACGAGTGAACATTGGTTCGGTAAAGATCATTTTTCCGTCCCAGAAACCAAAAATCATGGTTTGGTCGAATTTTTTTCCACCGGGTTGATGCTCATGGGATGTGGGGTCAATAAAGTGCACACCCATTCTTGGTACTATTGCTGCTGCTGTTAATGGACCGGGAAAAATATATCCTGTCGGAATATTATCCGCAGCAGGCATTTTTGTTCCTTTTAATGAATCGGCAGGACTAATTGTTGCGCGCGTATTGGTGTCAATATGATAAAAATGTGCATCAAAGTGAGGTAAATCATAAGTACCGATCGGTTCATGTCCCATCGGACCCCAATCCAAACCGATATGATCATAGGCGGTATTTTTAGCATCCGCGGGTAAAGACATGAAGTACTCCGTTGGCGGAAAAGGATTGGTCGGCAAATTATCTAATGCTGTTGCCGTTAAGGTAAAACCTATAGATGCCGGATTGCCCTCATCGTTGATTTGCACCCATGAACGCCCTGTGCCATTACCGATTGATACCTGAGGACCATACGCAATACGAGCTTTGGATACTGCTACAGTCTCATCTTTTGAACAGCCGGACAGCATAGCCATCACCATAGCCGACGAAAGCAATAAGTGTTTTGTTAAACCATTACTTAGAAACATTTTAATCATAAAAAAACTCCGAAAAAAAATAAAAAAAAACGCCATTGTTCAATGGCAAAGACATATTGTTTTGAAGAAAGGAATCACACATCCACATACTTCATTCGGCAAAATTACACGTTCTTGACATAGTATGCAATAGGAAGGAACACCGAATCATAATCACAGACATTGTCTCGGATCAGCACTTCTCTATTCGGGTGATTCATATCTGATTGCAAAGTATCGGCGCATCGTACGCCAAGTCTGCGCACTCATACAGCAATATGACTTCACACAATTCTTCACAATAACTCTCTATTGCTACATTATTACAGCATGAGAATATCACCAAACTCTAAAGACAAAAAATTTAAGATATTGTGTTTCGGGCATACCGAGCAATATCGGATGGTCGGGAGATTGCTGCCCGCGCCATACAAGTTGCAAACGCCGATTAATTCTTTGTGCTTCATCGTGAATAATAGAATAAAATATTTCCTCCGATATATGATGTGAGCAACTGGAACTGACTAAATATCCGCCATTATTAATTAAGCGTAATGCTTGTCGGTTAATATCGGCATATCCCCTTTTTGCTTGGGGCACTGTATGTTTACTTTTGGTAAATGCGGGCGGGTCAAGAATGACCATATCCCATTTTTCATTTTGTTGGGCTTTTTGTTTTAATAAAGTAAACACATCAGCTTTTATAAATTCCGTATTTGTCAAAGAATTAATCATTGCATTGTGGATAGATGCGTCAATTGCGGTTTGCGAAATATCCACGCCCACACAATGAGCCGCACCGGCTTTGGCTGCATTTAATGCAAAACCACCTTGATTGGTAAAACAATCGAGCACACGTAAATTTTTGGCTATGGTTGCTATGGCTGCACGGTTATATCGTTGATCGAAAAAATATCCCGTTTTTTGTCCATGTTCTAATGAAATATCTAATTTTACATCATTTTCCATTATTCTTACCGCCGCAGGAATTGTGCCCCACAGTATGCCTTCACGTCGGGGCAATCCTTCCAATTCACGGATGCGACTGTCATTTTTTTCAATAATACCTTGTATATCAGGAAAAACTTTTTGTAATGCTTCGACAATAAGCGGCAAACGTTTTTCCATACCCGCCGATAATATTTGCAATGCAAAATATGTGTCATAGCGATCAATAATTAATCCGGGTAAAAAATCCGATTCACCGAAGCATAATCTATATGCCGTGCTGTCATGGAAAAAATGTTCACGCATTGCGCGGGCATTTTCCAAACGCTGTATAAAAAAATCAACGGTAATGTCATCTTCGCTGTGGCGTAATAATCGGACAGCAATTTGGCTTTCAGGATGATAAAAACCGATGCCGCAATCATAACCATAATCGGTGACAACACGCACAAGGTCGCCCGCTTCGATGGTGTCAGAGGAAAGAGCGGCAATTTCGTCACGAAAAATCCAGAGATGCCCTTGTTTTAGGCGACGACGACCGCCTGTAATACTGCATTGAGGTAAAGCCATTATATAATCAGAATATGAAACATTTTTACAAAAATACAGCGAGTTTGGCTTTACAGTAAATATATGGCTGTTTTTCTGTGTATTTTTTGAAAAATCGGGAGAAACAGTGCTGTTCAGCTATATTGGATGATTATGAAAAAAAAATCGCCGCCTCGTTTCCGAAAGCGGCGACTGCCCTTGTGATGTGGTGGTGAATATTTTTTTATGCAAGATCAAAGCGATCAAGATTCATAACTTTATTCCATGCTGCTACAAAATCATGGACAAATTTTTCTTGACCATCGGCGCATGCATAGACTTCTGCGAGTGCTCGTAATTCCGAATTGGAACCGAAGATTAAATCTGCACGTGTGGCAGTCCATGTTTTTTCATCGGTGGCACGATTGCGCCCTTCAAACACTTCTTTATCATCAGATATTGGTTTCCATACGGTGTTCATATCCAATAAATTAACAAAGAAATCATTGCTTAATGTTCCTTTTTTCTCAGTAAATACGCCATGAGCCGATTGATCATAATTCGTACCCAATACACGCATACCGCCAACAAGCACAGTCATCTCCGGTGCTGTCAATGTGAGTAATTGAGCTTTATCAACTAAAAGTTCTTCGGTGGAAACGGTATATTTTTGTTTGAGATAATTGCGGAACCCGTCTGCAATCGGTTCAAGTACAGCAAATGACCCAATATCGGTATGCTCCTGCGAAGCGTCCATGCGTCCGGCTGTAAACGGCACAGTGATGGTGTATCCGGCATTTTGCGCAGCTTTCTCAACCGCAGCACAACCGCCCAATACAATGATGTCCGCAAGCGATACTTTTTTACCATTTGTTTGTGCGGCATTAAATTCCGCCTGTACTTTTTCCAATGCGGCAAGTACTTTTGCTAATTGAGCCGGATTATTCACAGCCCAATCTTTTTGGGGAGCCAAGCGTATTCTTGCACCATTAGCACCACCGCGTTTGTCCGATCCACGGAATGTCGAAGCCGAAGCCCATGCCGTTGAGACTAATTCCTCAATTGATAATCCGCTATTCAAAAGAGTTTGTTGTAATGAAGCCACATCATTATCATCAATTAAGACATGGTCAACCGCAGGAATAGGGTCTTGCCATACTAAGACTTCGGATGGAACTTCCGGTCCTAAATAACGCGCAATCGGTCCCATATCACGATGAGTCAATTTGAACCATGCACGCGCAAAAGCATCTGCAAATTGGTCGGGATTTTCAAGGAAACGACGAGAAATTTTCTCATATTCGGGGTCGAAACGCAAAGAAAGATCCGTAGTTAACATTGTGGGTAATTGCTTTTTCTCAGCATCAAAAGCATGAGGTATAATGGCTTCCGCATTTTTTGCAACCCATTGATGTGCACCGGCGGGACTTTTTGTCAATTCCCATTCATAGTTAAATAAATTTTCGAAAAAATTATTGCCCCATTGTGCGGGAGTTGTTGTCCAGGTAACCTCAAGACCACTGGTAATGGCATCGGCACCTTTTCCTGTGCCATAAGAACTTTGCCATCCTAAGCCCTGTAATTCAATATCGGCAGCTTCGGGCTCGGGTCCTACATGTGAGGCAGGTGCGGCACCATGCGTTTTACCGAAAGTATGACCTCCGGCGATAAGTGCTACCGTTTCTTCATCGTTCATAGCCATACGAGCAAATGTTTCGCGTATATCTTTTGCTGCTGCTATCGGGTCGGGATTGGCATTAGGTCCTTCGGGATTCACATAAATAAGCCCCATTTGCACCGCTGCCAGCGGATTTTCCAAATCACGATCGCCACTATAACGTTTATCGTCGAGCCATGTGCTTTCATTGCCCCAATAGACATCTTCTTCGGGTTCCCATACATCTTCACGACCGCCGCCAAAGCCAAAGGTTTTGAAGCCCATTGATTCGAGAGCAACATTCCCTGTCAGTACAAATAAATCAGCCCAAGAAAGTTTGCGACCATATTTTTGTTTGATGGGCCAAAGTAAACGGCGAGCTTTATCAAGATTGGTGTTGTCGGGCCAACTGTTGAGTGGCGCAAAACGCATTTGTCCGGCACCCGCTCCGCCACGTCCGTCACCTGTACGATATGTACCTGCGCTATGCCATGCCATACGGATAAAAAATGGTCCATAATGACCAAAATCTGCGGGCCACCAGTCTTGTGAATCAGTCATCAAAGCATGAAGATCTTTTTTTACTGCTTCTAGATCAAGACTTTTAAATTCTTCAGCATAGTTAAAATTGCCTCCCATAGGGTTAGACAAGGATGAATGCTGGCGTAAGATATTCAATTTTAATTGATTGGGCCACCAATCACGGTTGCGAGTGCCACTGCCGGCTACGCTGTGTTTTGCCCCATGAACAGGACATTTACTCATGTCATTTGAAGGGTTTTCCATTGTGCTTTTCCTTATAAGTGATTAGTTATCATTCGTATCATTATCAAAGGCAGAATACGAAGGTGTATTGAACACTACAAAAATCGTAAAAATAACATTATCGAACAAATTGATTTTTTAGATTATCGTATCGTTTTTATCAATAAAACAAGTTTCTGCCGAAGCACTGTTCTGTTCCCGATCATCATGATACTGCATAACCGTGATTATTGTGCAAACACATCGCTACGGCTTTGCTTTCCAGATTTTATCGGAAAATGGCAGATATTCCGGTAATGCCGCAGAGCCATACCATGAGAATAATTCCATATCCAATAATCCTTCTTTGATGGCGGCATCATGTTCCAAGACTTGCTTTGCTTCACTAAAATCACTGACATTGAGTATAAAAATCCCACGATAGGTTTTATCATTTTTTGTCAGAGGTCCGGCAACAATCATTTTGCCTTCTTTCACAAGTCGATTAATATTATCAAGATGACCTCGGAAGCACTGTGAAATAAAATCTTTGTCCTCCGATTGATTGCTGCCTGTTTTAAGAATAACAAGCACATATTTTTTCATACCATAATCATCAGCATTTAATTTTTCTGCCAACTTCGCATCATAATTGGGGTTTGTATTCATTGTATCTTTCTGAATATTTTTTGCTACTTGTTTTTCAAGAATATAAGAAAATCCTTTTTTCTTTCCATCGGAAACACGCACCAAAATTTGTGTTGCAGATTTTGGTATATACTCTATTTTTTTGGGGAAATCATGGGCTGGATTTTCAAAAGAAAAAATGCTGTCCGATTGCACAAGAGTAAACGGTATCCCATTGCCATTATTTTGGTTAATGACATGAGCAATATACGTGATACTGTCCTTACCGGAGCGTAGTTCCATATATTCGGATATTCTTATCTGACCATTGACAGTGCTGTACGATATTCCTTTCATCATTTCTTTATTAAGGACATCCCAATGTTCATATTTTTCTTTGTTTTGAATTTTCCATGTGCCTTGTAAAAAACCAAGCATTGTTAATTGAGCAGAAGCACAATGCGTCAGCAGGACGAATAGTGTACTAAAAAAAATAGTTTTCATACATTCACCTTGGAAAATTATTACACAACAAAAGACAGAAATGGGAATATCATGATGGAAGCGATACGTTTGCACTGTTCAACCATGACGGATAACTTTTCTGTATTTGCTCAAAAGTACTACATTTTTGCAATACCTTGGCACTTAATTTTGCTACTGTTCACAGTAATGAATGCATTTTTTACACAGAGAGTGCCACAGCCGATGCAATCTCCATGCACACAAGACCATTCATCTCTACCCATTGATGAAACTTTTTTTATCAACAATCCGGTAAATTTGCCATTATTTTCAGAAAAATCTATGACAGCACAGCAACTTGAATATATCGTAGCCTTAGACACTCACCGTCATTTTGTGACAGCGGCAGCGGCTTGTTATGTGACACAATCCACTCTCAGCGCGCAAATCCACAAATTGGAACAGGAGCTGAACACTATACTCTTTGACCGCAGTCGCCAACCGGTGGTGCCGACAGCAGCCGGCGCACTTATTATTGAACAAGCACGAGTAGCTTTGCGTGAATTGCGCAAAATCAATGATATAGTCGCCGAACAAAGCAGTGTTATTCGCGGCACACTTACGCTCGGCATTATTCCCACGCTTGCTCCGTATATACTCGGCTTATTTTTAGAACAATTCCGCTCTCGATATCCCGAAGTGCAGGTACAAATCGAAGAAGAAACTACCTCCGCCATTGTCCGCAAGCTCAAACATGATCAATTAGATTGCGCTTTACTTGCCACTCCCTTAGGCGAACCATCCTTGATGGAGGATCATGTCTTTACCGAACCTTTTGTTGTCTATATGGCACAATCGCATCCATTACTGAATCTATCGGCAATATCGCCACAACTCCTCCAAAATGAAGAACTTGTCGTATTAACTGAAGCGCATTGTTTCGGTGGTCAGATGCTCAATGTTTGCAATAGAACCGATGACAGAAAAGTAGCATTCAAAGCAGGCAGTATAGAAACGCTGAAATGTCTGACCGATATAGGCAAATGCGCCACATTATTGCCGGAACTTTCTGTATCTGCCCTCACTGACGATGAATTGTTGCGTGTACGCCCTTTTACTGTCCCGACTCCGGCACGCACTATTTCTGTGGTCTATCATCGCAGTATGGTCAAAAGAAACATTATTGAGCAATTGCAAAACGTTATACGTGAATATGTACCGCAAGAATGGCTCAATCCGCAGACCATGCATGCAGTGCCATTACGCCATCAATCATAAGCCCGAACATCGGTACGTAGCATAAAAATTCGTAGTTTGCGCTTATCAATTTATTAGAAACCCTATTCCGATGATTATTACAACGGAAGCTATCATTCTTCACAGCAGAAAATACAGCGATACCAGCAAAATACTTGTTGCCTTCACACGCGATGAAGGGAAAGTTTCGCTTATTGCCAAAGGGGCACGCAATCCGAAAAGCAAATTCGGCGGATGTCTTGAACCCTTATCTTTCAGTTCATTAACCATTTATAAAAAAGCGAATAAGGAATTGCATACGCTGGGCAAAGCCGAAATTATTACACCTTTGCGTCGTTTAACAGCGGACTATGATAAATTAACCACAGCATTATCCATTGCGGAAGCCGTTAATCTTACTCAGATGAATGAAACGCCGCACAAAGAATTATTCGATACTATGTGTGCCGTGCTGTCCGCACTCAATGATGCCGACGATAATAATTTTTCCCATATTATTTGGTTTCAATTGCGGCTGGCGGCTCTGATGGGATTTATGGTGGAAATGGAAGAATTTGTGGATACGGGAATGCCCATTATTGCCGAACCTCATGAAGAATATATTGTTTCCATAGCAAATGGAGGGGTGCTTTCTGCCGAAACATCACGGTATGCGGCAGGGTATCGGCTTACGGCACAAGAGTTGCAGATATTGAGCAATCTTTGGGCGATTGATGTGTCTATGGTACACACTATTGCTCTTCAGGATAATGAAAAAGCACGATTAACCGATTTTATGACACAGTATTTCAGTTTTCATTTGGACAAACGCGTTCATTATAAATCACGGCATCTTCATACAGATAATGTCCTCACTTCTTTATCGGCTACACCATGATTCTCGATATACTTATCACATTGTTTTTGGTGTTTTTGAATGGCTTTTTTGTGGCAGCCGAATTTGCCATAGTCAAAGTCAGATTATCGCAAATTGAACTCATCGCAAGAGCGGGTAATCCTTTTGCGCCAATGGCAAAAAAGATTGTCGAACATTTGGATGCATATCTGTCTGCCACCCAATTGGGCATCACCTTAGCCAGCTTGGGACTCGGCTGGGTTGGGGAACCGGTCGTTGCTAAAGCAATTGGGGAAATGCTCCATGCTTTCGGAATGAGATTAGACCCTGATACACTTCATAAAATTGCCGTGCCCATCGCATTTGCCATCATCACCGTATTACATATTGTGCTCGGCGAACTTGCCCCCAAATCGCTTGCAATCCAAAGACCCGAGACAGTCACATTAGCAACAAGTATTCCGCTTCGATTTTTTTACATAGTGTTCAAACCGTTTATTTGGTCTCTTAACTCTATCGCCAACCGTTTGCTAAGACTTCTTGGAGTAGAGCCCGGATTAGAACAAGAATTACACAGTGCCGAGGAAATACGCTATCTCATCGAAGAAAGCAGTAAAGGCGGCATCATGGAAATATCAGAAACGGAATTAATCAGTAATGTCTTTGATTTTGGCGAGACAACGGCTTCAAGCATTATGGTGCCACGCGGTAATATGTGCGCCATTGATATAGGATTATCGGGTGAGCAAATGTTTGCAAAAGTCTTGGAAGAAGGATATTCTCGTATGCCTGTCTATCAAGGAAGTATTGATAATATTTTGGGCGTGGTCTATGCTAAAGATTTAGTCATGCTCATGAGTTATCGCAATCTTATTGTTATTCAAGATATTATGCGTCCTGCGTTTTTTGTGCAAGAAAGCGACAAAATAAAATCTATTTTACGGGAAATGCAAAGACGGAAAGTCCATTTAGCCATAGTCACCGATGAATTTGGCGGCACAGCCGGCATTATCACCTTAGAAAATATTATGGAAGAATTAGTCGGTGATATTCAAGATGAATATGATGAAGAAAAACCCGATATTGTGAAAAAAAGTGATACGGAATGGAAAGTCGAATCCACGGTTTCCATTGCCGATATTAATGATCGTCTGCCTTTTCCATTACCGGAAAGCGATGAATATGAAACAGTGGGAGGATTGCTCAATAAAACTGCCGGATATATTCCCGAAGAACAGGAAATATTCAAACTTGGTGATTATGAAGCAATAATTACCCGACGCACCAAAAGAAGAGTCGAGCAGATTAAATTAAAACTCATAAAAAAAATTCCCGAAGACCAATCGAGTCAATAATTTTTTACTATAGGTCATTATGCCATTTATTATAGCAATCGTTTCATATATATTGGGCGCCATTCCTACTGCATATATTGTAGTGCATTATTTTCACGGTAAAGATATTCGCAAAGAAGGGACAGGAAATGTTGGTGCACGAAATGCCTATGATATTACGGGAAATACATGGCTTGGAATTATTATTGCCATTGTTGATATGCTCAAAGGATATGGAGCAGTGAGTATAGCCCACGCACTCTTACCAAATGATTTTATTGCGGCGGGCATTGCGGCTTCTTTAGCATTAATTGGTCATAATTTTAATATATTTTTACGCGGAAAAGGCGGCAGAGGTCTCGCCACGGCAGCGGGTATTTCTCTTGCCATAAACCCTTTGTGGCTATTGATTTGGTGTGTAATGTACCTCACAGGATATTATGTTATCAGACGGAATATTCACGTAGGAGCAATGACAGGCACATTAGGATTGGCATTACTTATTTATACCACACCGCCGCAATTAATTTCGATGATGATGCTTATTCCTTATACGGATATGAATGGTATCCCCTTTCCTACCATGACACAACATACGATTTTAGTACTTTTTTTATGTTTTCAGATTTTTTTGCGTCATTTGCAGCCCATACGTGAGGTTATCTTGAATTGGAACACCGACTCGGAAGAATGATATATTCTTATTATACAAAAGGTTAAGCTATTGTCTTGATTTCTGTATTTCTTATTCTTATATATCAAAAAAAGTCTCAACGATCACTGTAATCAAAGCATTCCCCCTTTCAAGTACAAAAATTTGTATTGTAACACTTTTTTCGTAAGTTGCACTCAGTGATTGTCACCTGTTGCGTGGAAAGACCTTTCACCAACACTCTGTACAACCGCAAAATTCTCCCATTCACTATAAAAGGTGAGCTATGGATACCATACTTACTCATTATCGGCAGTTTCCTCAGCACTCTGACTCTCTCAAAGGACTGATGTTCAATCCATGCGGGGTTACCCCAAAATTCTATGCAAAGTCTGTGCTGTGGCGAGGAGTTTGCGTTCGTGAGGTGGCTGTATATTCCATTGATAGCCAATCGCCACAGCCATGCGCACCATTCTTTGATTGGGAAAACACAAACTATGTATGGTGGGATAATACCTGCCCAACAAATTTGCCGACTCCCTGTTTTGATGCTTGTAAATTTGATTTATACAACATTGATCCAACACAATATCCTTAATTTTTTTTTCAATGGAGTTATAATGAAAACAATAGTATTCTCAATTTTAGTACTTTTACTGTTTTGCGTTTCTGAATCATATTCTTACCGTGCTCCTGATTCCTGTTTGAAGTTATGGTCTTCAGCGTGGTCTAGCGGGCACCCCAATCCGGACTCTATCCGTGTAGATACATGCGAAGATTCCCCGACCTTTATGATGGAATATGTAAAAAGAAATTTTTCAGTTCTTTCTGATATTGAATTATTTAATTTTGATAATAGTGTTTCAAGTAATGATACACTATTTATTACTTGGCAAAATATAAAACAACAGTATAGCAGAGTGAGAAATATCTTACGAACAATCGAAGAGAAATTTAGTACATATAGAATGATCGTTCGTGACACGACAATCTATACTAAAAAACATTTTTTTATAGAGTTTGATAATTATGTTCCAATACGAAATGTCGTTAAACATCTTGATTCTATGATATTTGATACTCTCGCTAAAGTTCGATATGCAGTTTACCTTGATATTCGTTGGTTATCTACAATAGACAATGATGAGCAAGTAATGGAAGCAAAAGATAAAGATAGACTAATGAGTGTCAGTATAGGTACAAATACTTTATGGATAAGACCTATTCAGGATATTGTACATTGTACGATGTATTCATTGATGGGTGATAAAATAACAATTTCATATTCGGAACTTGAACGAAGAATTGTTTTATCATCTGAATTAGCTAAGGGAATATATTTTGTAAAAATGAATAGTGATATTTATACCTATATACATCAATAAATGGAAGAATACAGATATGAATACAACACTAATACATAACGTAAATATGAAAGCACTATTTTCTATAAGTATATGCTTTTTCTGTAGCTGCTTCATTAGCTTTGCCTACCGTGCTCCTGATTCCTGTTTGAAAAGGATGTATTATGCTGATGGGTCTGAATATGAACCTAATCCCGATTCGGTACGCATAGATTCATGTATAGGATCAGCAACCTTCGGTTCTCTGTATGCAAAAAAAACATTCCAGACAATCTTTGAACATAAACTAATGTATTATGGTAAAGATACAGTATTAAATACATATTATTATAAAACATGGCATGACATATTACCACAATTTGCAGCCATCAAATCTATATTTGCTCAAATAGACTCACTCTTTGGTCCATATACGATGATCAAAATCATGCCAAAGGCATATAGCGACACCGTAGAAACTTCTCGTTTTGCAAAAGAATATTTATTAGAGTTCGATAATTATGTACCTATTGATGCAGTCGTTGCACTATTGGCGAATATGCCGGATATAGACATTTATCGCTATATGGATAGGCGTATCCCGCTTACAGCGCTGAGAGAGATAGAGGAAAGTACAAATATATATATGATTGGTACACAATCTTTTATGCTTCCTTTATCACAAACATTTGAACATATTGTTTTCTATGATTTGATTGGCAATGAAGTATATCAATGCTCGGCAGCCAATTCTATTATTGAGGAGCCGAAAGGTATTTCCAAGGGACTTTATTGGGTTCGTTTTGGTTCAACAGTGCTACCATATTATTATTCACATTAAAAAAAGAAGCCGAGCAATATTGCTCGGCTTCTTTAGTAGATGCATTATACATTTTATTTTTTAATATAACGAAAATCATGATTTGGCTCTAATTGGCACACAAACTCATACATCAACTTGATAACATTTTCCACATCATCAAGATGCACTGTTTCTACTGTTGTGTGCATATATTTTAAAGCCAAAGAAATAAGAGCCGATGCTATACCTTTTCCTGAATATGCAAAAGCATCGGTATCTGTGCCTGTTACTCCCGAAGCCGCAGTCCATTGCACGGGAATTTCATTTTTTTCTGCTGTGTCGGCAAGCATACGCAAAACATTATTTTGCACAGCCGGCGCTACTGTCAATACAGGACCTTTACCGCAAGCACGTTCGCCTTGTGCGGTTTTATCATACATGGGAGCAGTGGTATCATGTGTTACATCGGTAATAATTGCCACATCCGGCTGAATGCGACTTGCAACCATCGCCGCTCCGCGTAAGCCGACTTCTTCTTGCACTGCATTGACAATATAAAGTCCAAATCCGAGCTGCTTACCATTTTCTTTGAGCAAGCGAGCCACTTCAGCAATCATAAAACCACCGATACGATTATCAATAGCACGACCGACAAGCCATTTTTCTTGCAATATCATACAATCAGCTTCAAAAATGACAATATCGCCGACACGTATGCCGAGTTTTTGTACTTCCTCACGTGAAGAGCATCCGCAATCAAGAAAGATATTTTTCAAAGTCGGAGCTTCATCTTTTGCTTTATCGCGCACATGAATTGCTGGCCATCCGAATACTGCTTTCACGGTGGTGCCTGCACTTGTATAAATATTGGCACGCATTGAAGGGGCAATCATCGTATCGGAACCGCCATTGCGTTTGAGATAGATATAACCATTATCGCTGATATAATTGACATACCATGCAATTTCATCGGCATGAGCTTCGATAACTACTTTGTAGGGCGCATCCGGATTAATAATGCCGATTGCCGAGCCATACACATCAGTTTCCCATGTGTCAATATAAGGCGCAAGATAATCAAGCCACAGTTTCTGTCCGCTTGATTCAAAGCCCGTAGGTGATGGATTGTTAAGATAATTGGTGAGAAATTGGAGACTTTCTGGACGCATAAAGTATAATGATAAATGAAAAAATAAATTTCTTGAAAATATGTATCACATCAATGATATGCCACATTACCATGATATAGTCATGTATTGTGAATCGAGCCGAAGTGACGGATACTCATTCAAAGTATTGAACATCAAAATGTATATTTTTGATACGACAACATTTATTAACAATTGTTTTCAAGTTTCACAACACCTTACAATACAATACTTTACATGATTGATTGTCAAAAAGTGATATGATGGATTTGCTTGTATGCCACACAGTAGCATATTGGTTCGGCGAACTCATTACGTAGCCCATATCCAAAAATTTTTCCGAAATTGTCATTGAATTTGCATACAACGATAGATGGAATGAAGAAAAGAACAAGCACTTTAGTTATGGGAATCATTGCCGCAATGGCGGTAATATGCCTTATTCTCGGCGTATGGATAACTTCCTATCTGCAATCAAATTTGCCTATGCAATCATCAAAAGAAATTGTTATCTCTACGCCACCCACTGTCGAGGCAACGATGCTTTCTTTGGATGGATCCGTCAAATCGCCGACCATATTTTCTTGGTGTATCAAAGTGTATGCAACACTGACCAATGCCACGATATATCCGGGAGAATATCGCATTGCGCCCACAACAACACACCTTCAACTATTGCGATCGCTCTTTTCTAAAAAGCAAAGCGTCACGGTGAATATCAGCTTTCCCGAGGGCATTATGCTCAGACAATTTGCGTCCATAGCACAGGCAAAAGCAGATATTGATTCTGTGGAATTTATGGCATATTGTCAGTCCGATACTGTCTTACGTCGCTATGGTGTTGAGCATATCGAGGGCTATATCATGCCCGATACCTATAATGTATTTTGGAAGCATAATCCCCAAGAACTTGTGGAGCGTTTGCTTATGGCACAGAACAAAATATGGTCGAACTATGAAGCCGAAGCTCGTCGTCAAGGTCGTTCACGTCATGAAATTCTTACATTGGCTTCTATTATTGAGGCAGAAGCTGTAGTGGCAAAGGAAAGAAAACGTATTGCAGGAGTCTATATGAACCGCTTACAACGCAATATGAAACTTGATGCAGACCCCACAGTGCAATATGCCGTAGGCGGGAAAAAACGCCTGCTTTATGCCGATTTACAATCGGATAATCCATACAATACATATAAATTTAAAGGATTGCCGCCGGGTCCCATTAATTCGCCTTCGGCTGCATCCATCGAAGCTGCATTATTTCCAGAAAAACACTCTTTTCTGTATTTTGTAGCAAAAGGAAATGGCAGTGGTGAACACAATTTTTCCACAAATTATGCACAACATACACACTATGTTGCCCAATACAGAAAAAATCGCAACAAATAAAAAAGCGAATATCCGAATAAAGGGATTTTGGAGTTATGTGTAATCCACTCCTTATCAATCAAAAAAAATCAATCGTGAAGATCTTTATAATTGCTGTAATACTTGGTATATTTTTTCACTCACTATATTACCAAATCGGCAAGTCCAGATAATGATATATCATAATTAGTATCCACACAGCCGGAGCAACAAATAATGCGCTGTCAAATCGGTCTAAAATACCGCCATGCCCGGGTAAAATGCCGGAGCTGTCTTTTATTTGTGCATCACGTTTTATGAGCGATTCAAATAAATCACCTATTTGTCCTATTGTCCCGATAATTGCACCGGTGAGTACAATAAATATTGGTGATAATGTCGGTGTCAAAAGCCATTGCGATAAACCATAGACACCTGCAATACAAAAAATAAAACCTCCGATGGCGCCTTCCCATGTTTTTTTAGGACTGACACGTTCCAAAAGTTTATGTTTTCCTAAAAATTTACCGGAAAAATATGCAGCAGAATCGCAAAGCCATATTCCGGCGAATAAAATCACGGTAAAAAGTCGTCCGCCTGTATGATAATGTTCAAGAAAATAGTGTTGCATCAAATGGAAAAAACCAATCATAAAGGGTATATACACAAAGCCGCCGATAGTAGTCATCACATTTGCAAGTGCGGTGCTTCGCCGCCGAAAGACTTCTGCCATACATGTCAATAAGGCCATTGTCCCAATGATAAATTCGGCAGAAAATGGCACAAGCCCTACAGTGCTGACGGAGGCAAGATAGATAGCACCCGCAATGATTCCCATCCATTCCATCGGCTGATATCCTTTGTGGCGGGCTGCCTTGTAAAATTCCCATTGAGCTAATGCCGCAATGCTTACCGTGAAAAAAAGAAAGCCATAACCACCATGAAGCATAATCCATACTAAAAAAGGAATGCCGATAAGCCCGACAATAATACGTACCATCATATTACTCATACTGTATCCATACATTTCGTGAAAAAAGTGAATGAGGACTCTCATGCAAAAGACCGTTTTATGAACAGTTTCAGCAATGTGTGTCTCTTTGCAATGTTGAATATACGAGAATTTTTCTGAATGAATAAAAAAAAGCGGATAATCGTGATTGCTTCTTGATGTTTGGCAGTTTCGTCGTATTTTTCCTTCATATTTTTATTCAAGTCAATGTTTATGAGCAACTCAATCACTCAATTTGGTCTTATTCTCTGCGGTAATTCCCCCGCATCATTGGAATGCAGGGCGCGAATGATTTCGCATGGAATAACAGTCCATGTTTATGGCAATACGGCAGTAAATACCTCCGAAGAAAACAACACTCAAATCTCTATTTTTCAAAACAGTAAAGATATTGAAGGACTTGCTGACGCATGGCTCATTATGGACTTTACTCCTGTGGCAAAAGCGACAGATATTCCTGCTTTTGTTCGTGAAATGATGCCCCAAGGTAATGTCGTCTATTGTGCGGCAGCAGCTTCATGCACCGCCACGGCATTATCGCAATGGTTGGGAAATTCCGCCACATCTATATTCAGTGGGATGTCGGGTTTTACGAACAATGCAAGCATAGAATACAGCGTTTCATTGGATGCTTCGCCGGAAGTTTCAGCGCAAGTGTCGGCTCTATGGCACAGCTTGGGCTATGGCGTGAACCTTGTCGAGGACAGAGTGGGGTTGATTGCTCCTCGTATTCTTGCCACGCTTATCAATGAAGCTGCCTTTGCTGTGATGGAAGGTGTGGCATCGGCGGCAGATATTGATAAAGCCATGACATTGGGAGTAAATTATCCCAAGGGCTTACTGTCATGGGCGGATGACATCGGTTTGGACTATATTCTCGCATTACTTGACGGTTTATATGACGAATATCATCAAGAAAGATACCGTGCGGCAGTTATATTGCGTCAATATGTGCGAGCCGGCTATGTGGGCAAAGTCGCAGGTCGCGGATTCTATACTTATTAATGGCGTGTATGGCATTACAACTTTCCATTTTTTGTGATTTCGATGGCACGATAACCACAGTAGATACGGGTGATGAATTTTTTGCGGAATTTTCCACCGTATTTGATGATTCGATGGCGCGATTAATGAGTGGCAAAAGTTCCGTGCGCGACTATTATCATGATGTGGTACGAGGATTGCGCCCGCTTTCATCCGAAATGGTACAGGATTTTGCGCTACGCTATCCGATTGATGCATATTTTGCCGATTTTGTCAAATACTGCCATGAATTATCATTTCCTTTAACCATTGTCAGCGATGGTTTTAAAGAATATATCGAACCGATATTGGCAGCCAATGATATGTCGGAAGTGCATTATTATTCCAATGCAATGCAAGAAGTGAATGGGCAATTATCGCCCTTATTTCCCAATGCAACGGAATCATGTTCATGTTTTTGTGCTTCATGTAAAAGAAATATTGTGCTCAACAACACGCCACCGGACACGCTCATCGTCTATATAGGCGACGGATATTCCGATATGTGTGCAGCGTCTCATGCCGATATTATTTTCGCCAAAGGTGCATTAGCATCTTACTGTGCAACGGAACGGATACCACATTATCCATTTCGTACATTTTTTGATATTATTCGGCTTATGAAAAATGGATTGGAGCAAAAAAAATTCAGACCAAGGCATCAGGCAGTATTATTACGCAAAAAAGCGTATGAAATAGAATAAAAAAAGCAATCTTTTTATGGCAGAACCACTCAATAATGGAAAATCATATATCGTAGGATGGAGGCATTTACCTGCTTTACTCTTGCTTGCTTTGGGCAGTGACTCCGTTATTGCTCAGCCCGCTGATATGTATGAAACACTTATCAGAGAAATGACGATAAATGGTGTGGAGGAAAATCCGGCTTTTACACCCATTATGGGAAGGCGAGACACGATTGCTTTGCAATATGCTTGCAAAACAACAAACGAAAAACGTATGCCTTTTTTATTTTCTGTCACATTAGCGGCTGAAAAATCTGGTTTGCGACGCACTGAAACTATTAATGCCTCATCAGTAAAATATACGGGATTGCCCGAAGATACATATACATTTACCGTTTTTTCGTATGTGCCCGGGCAATGGAAAACCGAACCCAAAACCATACGATTTACGGTCAATACGGCAAATGCTCCCAAAAGAGTGCGTCCCCTGCCAAAAACCGAAAATGAAGATAATGATGAAGACAGCACTCAGCAAAAACAACAGGATTCGCTCTCCAAAGTAATGCCATCCGATTCATCATTACCTTGGGTGCCTATAACATCCATTGCCGGAATATTGGCTTTAGCCGGCGGCGCATATTTTGCAATAAAGAAAAATAAAACCAAGCCATTACCATTTCAGAACAATCTCAATATTTCAGAAAATTCTTCGAAGGATATTATGAATAGCAGTGAAGAAAAAAATCAGCAACTTATGGCAGAAAATGCACAATTACGTGCCGAATTAGCTGCCTTGCGGGGTCAAATTGATGCCATGCAAGTACGTGGCGATGAGTTATATAAGCGTAACAAAGAACTTGAAGACTCCATTGATAAAATCTCTAAAAATAAAAATGAATTGGAAGAATTACAAAAACAGAAAGATGAGCTTTTTGCTATGGTAATTCATGACATGAAAAATCCCGCCGGATTAATTAAAGGATTGGTGGAACTATTGCGCTCTTATGATTTATCGGCATCGGAGCAAGGAGAAGTGCTCGATGATTTGGTCGAAACATCGCGTAAAATTGTCGCGCTCTCGCAAGAAGTCTGTAAAGTTATGGCTTTAGAATCGGGACACATGAATTTGAATTATGAAACAACATCAGTGGAAAATATTATCCAATTAGTAGCACGACGAAATGAATCTGCAGCAAAAATAAAATCTATGGGTATTATGTTGGAAATTCCTTCGGATTTACCGGAAGTTCACCTTGATGTGCATAAAATTGAAGATGTGGTGGATAATTTAGTCAATAATGCCATTAAATATTCACACAATGGCGGTAAAATACGCATAAGAGCATATAAACAAGACAAAGAAATGGTTGTGGAAGTCAGCGATAATGGCTTGGGATTATCGGAAGAAGATATAAAAAATGCTTTCCAAAGAGGTGCTAAATTAAGTGCCCGCCCCACAGCCGGGGAATTAAGTTCCGGCTTAGGATTATGGTTAGTCAAACGTATTGTCGAAGAACATAAAGGCAGAGTATGGGTGCGCAGTTCTTTGGGACGAGGTTCCACATTTGCATTCCAATTACCGATAGAACCTCCAAGATAAAAAAATAAGAATATTGTGCTCATCAATACTATCTGTATTCATGGTAACATACTATGCAAAAATTTACAATAGCGGAGATAATTCGCACACGCAGAATAGGGACTCTCGGTAAGCACAGTACATTAGATGATTTAATTGCGATATACGGCGAGCCGGATACATATCTTCCTGATCCTATGAGATATGATATGAATTTCACAGTCATATACGGGTCGCTTTGGATTCATATAGCTGCAAGAAAAAAAAAGAATTTATGAAATTTCTATCACAACCCTTAAACATGTTGGATAAATTACTGATAATCTTCATTATCCGGAGCGAATTTTATCCGATGCTCATATTCTCTACGATTATTCACAAAAAGAAATAGAGAACTATTTTTTTCAGCATGACTTGGAGTTAGAGTTATCAGAAGAAGATAGAGCTTACAACAATAATCTTGAAGTTTACTATCCCAAACTTTGTAAACGACCTTTTACAAAGTTATACCCAAGTTTTTATGTTCAATACAATTTGAACGAAAACAATATATTTGAAATATTAATACGATATGATTATCGTTCAAAAAGCGAGCGTTAATCATTATAATCCCGAAGGGATGACAAGTTTATAGAATTATGTGTTATATAAACATAAACCACCCCATCCTGCGGAAACACCTCCGACGGATGGTATGAAATGCAGCAGATCATAAATCCCGAAGGGTTGGAACAGTAATACAAAAAAGCGTTTAATTTCCGTAAACCTATCATCATTACCCCTCAGTCCTTATCTCATTCCGCTATTTTTTTGAACAAGCAAGCGGCAAATCTGCGTAAGATTAACGTAGTCTTTATGACAATTACTTTTTGTATATTGCTTATTGATAAATACAAAACTTCCTTTTATTCATTATAAATCAACTGATATTTATGAAACCAATTCGTTACTATGTCATCGGTGGGATTACTGCCGGACTCTTAACTTGTGTGGCTGTCAATACCCATGCTCAAACAGCCGGTGTGCCCCGCCAAATCTCCTATCAGGGTGTCCTCCGCGAAGGTGATAAAGTTCCGGCGGATGGTATGTATTCCGTCACACTTGCTCTCTATGATAAAGCAACAGGCGGACAACCGCTATGGCAAGAAACGCAGACCGTCGAAGTCAAAGGCGGTTTGTTCAATATCATCTTGGGGCAATATGTCCCCTTATCTGCTCCACTGCCTACCGATGCATGGATTGGTATCAGCTTTAATAGCATGGGCGAAATGCCACGCACAAAATTGACAAGTGTGCCCTATGCGTTCAATGCCGTCACTGCACAATCATTAATGCCCAATGCAACTGGTGCAGTTCTCTCGCTCAATGGTCAGCAAGGCGCAATAGAATTGCGTGCAACTGATGGCTTTGAAGTGCGTTCGGACAAAGGCGTTTTAACTATCGGGAAAACACCTCAAAATAAAGAAGATGAAACACTTAATCAAGGTACGGAATGGGTATTGGCGGGCAATGGCAATGCAAATGCAAATAGTTGGCTCGGCACAAGCAATAATATCCCTTTAATTATCAGAACAAGCAATACAGAAAGAATGCGGATTCTTTCAAGCAATGGCAATGTCGGTATCGGTGAGACAAATCCAACTTCACGCTTGAGTGTCGCTCGCACCTTGCATATTACCAATACGGGTGGCACGCCGGAACTTAAACTTTCCGCACCGTCGGGCGCAAACAGCACCACATTCAAAACAACAGGACAATCAAGTGATATTACCTATACACTTCCTCCGGATGATGGTGATGCTAATGAAGTGTTGACAACCAATGGTTCGGGTGTATTAACATGGGCAGCAAGTGGTTGGAGTGTAGCAGGGAATGCTGCGACAAGCACAAATTTTCTGGGAACGACAAATAGCCAAGCATTGATAGTAAAAACGAATAATGTGGAGCGTTATCGGGTAACAGGCGGCGGCGCAATGGGTATCAATGAAGATAATCCGACGCAAAAATTAGAAGTGGCAGGCAATATTTTGGTCAAAACGGACGGTACAGGTACGGGCGAACTTCGTTTGCAAGAACCGTCGAGCAATATGGGTAATAATTATACAGGATTTAAAGCAGGTAACTTGCCTGTGAATGTCATCTATACTCTTCCGACAACTTCTCCGCTTGAGGGTCAGGTCTTGAGCAGTAATACTCAAGGAATATTGAGTTGGATTACACCTTCAACGGGTGCTACGGGAACAGCGGGCGGTGATTTAACAGGTACTTATCCCAATCCGACAATAACGAATAATGCTGTTGATGGAACAAAAATAGCATTGGGTTCTGATGCAAATGGCGATATGATGTATTATAATGGCACGGACTATGTACGTTTGCCGATAGGAAGTTCGGGGGAAATTTTGACAGTATCGAGCGGCATACCAACATGGTCTGTGGTCGGTGCTACCGGAACAGCAGGCGGAGATTTAACAGGTACTTATCCCAATCCTACAATAGCGAATGATGCTGTGACTACAGCTAAAATTGCCAATAATCAAGTTAATGGAACAAAAATAGCATTGGGTTCTGATGCAAATGGTGATATTATGTATTACAATGGTACTGACTATGTTCGTTTGCCAATAGGAAGCTCAGGTCAACAACTTATCGTTTCAAGTGGCATACCGGCATGGTCGGCACCAACAATACTGTCACTTCCAACAACGACCGTTAATGGTACGGCGGGAGTTATTCGCCAGAACAGTCAAGTCATCTATCACTCTTATGGCAATAATGCAACCTTTTTTGGTGAAGGTGCGGGCAATGCAGCCCTTGGCACATCAACGACAAATAATGTCGGTATAGGGTACTATTCACTCAACAGTAATATTGGCAATCAAAATACCGCTGTCGGGGTTTCGGCAATGAGCGGTAATAGCAGTGGCGGAGGTAACACTGCCATAGGGTTTAGTGCACTTTCATTCGGTTCATCAGGGAATCTCAATTCAGCGTTGGGTCAATTTGCTCTTGCTTCTGTTAATGGGGGGAACCAGAATGTGGGTCTTGGTTACCAAGCCGGTAACTATGTGACAACGGGTTCGGATAATGTGTATGTCGGTGCCAACTCAGGTAGTGGCAGTGTGCAGACAACGGGTTCCAATAATACATTTCTGGGTGCATCAACAGGTCAACGCGGTGGTGCGAACACATCGTTCTCATCGGTGACTTTGATTGGCTATAATAGTAATATGGGAGCCGATAATTTGACCAATGCAACGGCAATCGGTGCTAATGCAGTTGTGAGCACTAATAACTCATTGGTTCTCGGCAATACTAATGTCAATGTCGGTATAGGCACATCAACACCGGGACAAAAACTTGATATTGCGAATGGCAATGTTATCTTGTCAAATTCATCCGGCTCCGTCGGATCGCTCAGATTCCAAGAGCAGGCAGTTAATGGATCGAACTATATTGCTTTCCGTGCTCCGAATAGCATTGCTTCTGATGTGACATGGACTTTACCAGATGCCGATGGCACAAGCGGTCAGGTACTGACTACCAATGGCAGTGGCACTTTAAGTTGGGCAAATGATGGAGTCATCAATTTTACCTCCAATCGCAACATAACCGCACCGAATGATACACGCCCCGTGCATCAACTTATTGCAAGCGGAACGGAAAGCGATATTGATATTGCGCTCACTCCGAAAGGTACAGGTGCTTTAACAGCACAAGTAGCTAATAATGCAGTATCAGGGGGGAATAAACGTGGTGCAAATGCTATTGACCTACAAATGACCCGTATATTCAGCAGCCAAGTAGCAAGTGGAGATTATGCAATTATCGGTGGTGGAGAATATAACACAGCAAGTGGTAATCATGCTATTGTCAATGGCGGACAAAGCAATGTCGCAAGTAATTTTGCAGCAACGGTAAGCGGCGGACAAAATAATGCGGCAAGTGGTTCGGCAGCAACGATAAGCGGCGGACAAAACAATATAGCAAGCAATACAGGTTCTGTTATTGGAGGTGGGCAAAATAATGCCGCAAGTAACTTTACTTCGACTGTTGCCGGAGGTTTATCCAATACGGCAAGCGGGCAAATGTCTGCGATTGGAGGCGGACAGCAGAATACTGCGAGTGGCGATAATTCTACTATCAATGGTGGCAGCCAAAATACAGTCAGTGGTACTAATTCATCAATACTTGGCGGACGTGGGCTTACTCTTTCCGGTGATGGAAGTGTCGGTTTTGTAGGCAATAATTCCGGAGGTACACGCAATATGAGCGTAAGTACGGCGAATACCGCTGTATTGGGTAATTTGGACCTTTGGCTTGCCAATAATGATAATACACCTCGTTCTTTGCGCTTTTATGAACAATATAATGTAGCGGGAACATATCCCAATGGATCGAACTTTGTTGGTTTCCGCGCTCCTAACAGCATTGCTTCTGATGTGACTTGGACTTTACCGAATGCCGATGGCTCAAGTGGGCAAGTACTGACTACCAATGGCAGTGGAACATTAAGTTGGGCAAATGATGGGGTCATCAATTTCACCTCTAATCGCAACATAACCGCGCCAAATGATACACGTCCTGTGCATCAATTTGCTGCAAGTGGAACGGAAAGCAATATTGATATAGCGTTCACTCCAAAAGGTGCAGGTGCTTTAACTGCTCAGGTAGCCGATAATGATATAACAGGCGGCAATAAACGTGGCGTTCGCGCCATTGATTGGCAAATGTCACGCTTAAATCCAACAGAAGTAGCAAGTGGTGGTTATTCCGTCATCGCAGGGGGACAAGAAAATACGGCAAGCGCTTTGTATTCCACCGTCAGCGGGGGGTATCTAAATACGGCAAGCGGTGAGTATGCTACCGTTGCTGGGGGATTTCAAAATACGGCAAGCGGTAACCGTTCCGTCGTTGCAGGAGGACAGAAGAATACAACAAGCGCCAATCATTCTTTCATCGGAGGGGGGAATGACAATACAGCAAGCAATTTCTATTCCGTCGTTGGTGGGGGATTTCAAAACACGGCAAGTGGTTTCGTTTCCGTCGTTGCAGGGGGTGCGTCAAATACAGCAAGCGCGCATTATTCTACTATTTCGGGTGGTCGTGGCTTAACACTTGATGCAAATGCTGACCGTTCCTTCGGCTTTCATGGCAATACAGTAGCAGAAGACCGCGATATAACCATAAGTGCGGCGAACACTGCTGTATTGGGTAATGTTGACCTCTGGCTTGCCAATAATGATAATACGCCTCGTTCATTACGTTTTTATGAGCAATACAATACAGCAGGAGCTTATCCCAATGGTGCAAACTATGTTGGTTTCCGTGCTCCGAATAGTATTGCTTCTGATGTGACATGGACGCTCCCCGATGCCGACGGCACAAACGGTCAAGTACTTTCTACCAATGGCAGTGGTGTACTCTCTTGGACAAATGCGGGTAGTGGATTACAATACTTCACCGAAGCACGCAATACAACCGCACCGAATGCAACAGTACCCGTGCATCAATTTGCTGCAAGTGGCACAGGAACGGATATTGATATTGCTCTTACACCAAAAGGAGCCGGCGCATTAACCGCTCAAGTAGCAGATAATGGAATAACAGGTGGCAATAAACGAGGCGTTCGCGCAATTGATTGGCAAATGCTACGCTCTAATGCAACAGAAGTAGCAAGTGGTGCTTATTCCGTCATCGCAGGAGGGTTTGGAAATACGGCAAGCAGTGACTATTCCACTGTCAGCGGAGGGCTAGCAAATACGGCAAGCGGTAATTACTCCACAGTCATTGGAGGGTATCTAAATACGGCAAGCGGTTCTTATTCCTCTGCTTCCGGCGGTCTTAGCAATACAGCAAGCGGGGATTTTTCTTCTATTTCGGGTGGTCGTGGTTTGACACTTGATGCAAATGCAGACCGTTCCTTCGGCTTTCATGGCAATACAGCAGGGGGTAACCGCAATATGACCATCAGTGCAGCGAACACTGCTGTATTGGGTAATGTGGATTTGTGGCTTGCCAATAATGATAATACGCCTCGTTCATTACGCTTTTATGAGCAATATAATACAGCAGGAGCATATCCGAATGGATCTAACTTTGTCGGTTTTCGGGCTCCGAATAGCATTGCGGCTGATGTGACATGGACATTACCTGATGCCGATGGCACAAGCGGACAAGTACTTCGTACGAATGGCAGTGGCGTACTCTCTTGGACAAATGCGGGTAGTGGATTACAATACTTCACCGAAGCACGCAATACGGCTGCGCCGAATGCAACACGTCCCGTACATCAATTTGCAGCAAGTGGCACAGGAACGGATATAGATATTGCGCTCACGCCCAAAGGTACAGGCGCATTAACGGCACAAATAGCAGATGGCACAAATGCAGGTGGTAATAAACGCGGTCAAAATGCCGTGGATTGGCAAATGTACCGTGGTGTTTCTACACAAGTAGCAAGTGGTGACTATACCACCATCAGCGGTGGTGGTTATAATACAGCCAGCGGTGTTAGTTCCACTGTCGGCGGGGGTGCGAGCAACACAGCCAGCGGGGATAATTCCACCGTCAGTGGTGGTGGTGCTAACGCAGCCAGCGGTGTTAGTTCCACTGTCGGCGGGGGTGCGAGCAACATAGCAGGGGATAATTCCACCGTCAGTGGCGGTTCAAGTAACACAGCAAATGGTACTTCTTCTACTATCGGTGGCGGTTCAAGTAACACAGCAAATGGTACTTCTTCTAATGTCAGTGGCGGTTCAAGTAATACAGCAAGTGGTACTTCTTCTAATGTCAGTGGCGGCTCAAACAACACAGCAAGTGGTAGTTCTTCTTCCGTCAGCGGCGGTGCTCAAAATACAGCCAGCGGTGTTAGTTCCACTGTCGGCGGGGGGCTTAGTAATGCTGCAAGTGGTGACTCTTCCAGTGTCAATGGCGGTGGTAACAATACAGCGAGCGGTGGTAATTCCACCGTCAGTGGCGGTTCAAGTAATATGGCAAGTTCGCTATACTCGACCATCGGTGGTGGCATAAGCAATACGGCAAGCGGTTCACGTTCCACAGTTGGCGGTGGTACAAATAATACAGCAAGTAATCTTCTTTCCACTATTGGCGGCGGCTTAAGTAATATTGCAAGTGGCTCACGTTCTACTGTCAGCGGCGGCGGTAGCAATGTAGCAAGCGGCTCATATTCCTATGTCGGTGGTGGTGAGCTTAACGCTGCAAACGGTGATAATTCCAATGTTAACGGTGGTTTCAGCAATGTAGCAAGCGGCAATACCTCCACCGTCAGCGGTGGGGGCGGCAACACGGCAAGCGGTACTAGGTCCACTGTCAGCGGGGGGCAAGCAAATACAGCAAGCGGTGATTACTCCACGGTGCTTGGTGGTTCAAGTAATACTGCAAATGGAGATTTTAATCTTGTATTTGGCCTTGGAGTTGTTCCTTCCGTTACCGAAAATTATCGGGTCTATTTATTTAACGGAACAAATTCGGGTATGATTGCCATTAATCGTGAGGATGCCGATCACCCTATCCATGTCGGTACTTCTACATCTAATGGCAATGGCGCACATTTGACAGATGGCGGCACATGGACAAATGGTTCAAGTATGGCTTTTAAGGATAGATTTACGGCTCTCGACGGCGATCTATTACTTGATAAATTAGCTCGACTCGATATCAAAGGTTGGTATTACAAAGGCACTAATGAATTTCATATTGGACCTGTTGCCGAACAGTTCTATTCTTTATTCCAAACCGGGGACCAAAATAAACCCGAACAAACCGAAAAATATATTTCAAGCGTTGATCCTTCGGGTGTGGCTCTTGCAGGCGTGAAAGAACTCTTAAAACGTGTTGAAGAACTCTCAGAAAAAAATCAAAATCTTGAAGAGCAAAACAAAAAATTAATGGAGGCGATTGAGGAAATTAAAGCAATGCTGAAAAAATAAAATCATACATCAATGTATTGCATTATCCCTGCCGCAGCAAAAACGGTGGGGATTTTTTTTTGCGAATACTCCATCGCTAAGGAATTGAGTTACGTTCAAGAATTTCAAAATTTCACTTCATCGGAGCATCTCATCAAGTCGTGGGGGATATATATCTCCAACCTATCATCATTACCCCTCAGTCCTTATCTCATTCCACTATTTTTTTGAACAAGCAAGCGGCAAACTTGCGTAGAATTGTCGTAGTCTTCAATACAGATACTCTCTGTATTTTAGCCCTTCAAATACGATTTTCCTTTCTTCATTATACATTATGAGGTTTTTATGAAACCAATTCGTTACTATGTCATCGGTGGGATTACTGCCGGACTCTTAACTTGTGTGGCTGTCAATACCCATGCTCAAACAACCGGTGTGCCCCGCCAAATCTCCTATCAGGGTGTCCTCCGCGAAGGTGATAAAGTTCCGGCGGACGGTATGTATTCCGTCACACTTGCTCTCTATGATAAAGCAACAGGCGGACAACCACTATGGCAGGAAACGCAGACCGTCGAAGTCAAAGGCGGTTTGTTCAATATCAGCTTAGGGCAATATGTCCCCTTATCTGCTCCACTGCCTACCGATGCATGGATTGGTATCAGCTTTAATAGCATGGGCGAAATGCCACGCACAAAATTGACAAGTGTGCCCTATGCCTTTAATGCCGTCACAGCGCAATCATTAATGCCCAATGCCACAGGCGCAGTTCTCTCGCTCAATGGTCAGCAAGGTGCAATAGAATTGCGTGCAACTGATGGCTTTGAAGTGCGTTCGGACAAAGGTGTTTTGACTATTGGGAAAACTTCTTCTGCAAAAGAAGATGAAATACTTAATGATGGGACAGAATGGCTTTTGGCAGGCAATGGCAATGCAAATGCAAATAGTTGGCTCGGCACAAGCAATAATATCCCTTTAATTATCAGAACGAATAATACAGAAAGAATGCGTATTCTCTCAAGTAATGGCAATGTGGGCATTGGTGAGACAAATCCTACTTCACGCTTGAGTGTCGCTCGCACCTTGCATATCACCAATAGTGGTGGTACGCCGGAACTTAAACTTTCCGCACCATCGGGAGCAAACAGCACCACATTCAAAACAACAGGACAATCTGCCAATATCACTTATACCCTACCCCCCGATGACGGTGATGCCAATGAAGTACTGATAAGTAATGGCTCGGGTGTACTGACATGGACTGACAATGGTTGGTTGCGTGATGGCAATAGCGATATTACTACGAGTAAATTTATCGGCACCACCAATAATCAGCCTTTTATCGTAAAAACCAATAATGTGGAGCGTTATCGTGTAACAGGCAATGGTGCTATGGGTATAAATGAAGACAATCCAACGCAAAAATTAGAAGTGGCAGGCAATATATTAATTAAAGTGGACGGTAATAATACAGGCGAATTACGTTTTCAAGAACCACCCGGATTTATGGGTAATAATTATGTCGGTTTGAAAGCGGGTAGCGTCTTGAATAATATTGTCTTTACCTTGCCTTCGGCATATCCGTCTGAACCCGGACAAGTTTTGTCGGCAGGACCAACAGGTGTCATGACATGGATTACCCCTGATGGCGGCGGCAGTGGTTCGGGTTTGCTCTATTTTGCAGAGTCGCGCCATACTAGTTCACCGAATGATATTATACCGACACATCGTTTTGCAGCAATTGGTGCTGACAATGATATAGATGTTGCGTTTTCACCGAAAGGTTATGGCGCACTTATGGCGCAATTACCGGATAATACAAATGCAGGCGGTGACAAGCGTGGTGATAATGCGGTGGATTGGCAAATGTCACGTTTCTTTTCCGACCAGGTCGCCGGAGCTCCCTACTCCGTAATTGGTGGTGGTGAAGCCAATAGGGTGGATGGCATCTATAGTGTTATCAGTGGTGGTGTTTCCAACAGAATTGACGGCGACGCATCCACTATTGGCGGTGGGTTCAATAATTTTATAGGTTTTGATACCGAAGGCGGCGTTATTGCCGGTGGATCGTTCAATCAACTTGGCGGAGACGAATCGGGCACTACTTTCTCATCTATTCTCGGTGGCACCAATAATGAACTCTATGGTAATAATTCCACGATTCTGGGAGGACAAGGGTTAATTCTTGAAGGCAGCGGTTCCTTTGGATTTAATGCTAACCGTTTTGCGACAGAACCTGTAGAGGAATATGATCGCAATATGAGTGTCAATGCAAGTAATACAGGTGTATTGAACAATATTGATTTGTGGCTGACGAATAATGACAATACCCCACGCACTTTGCGTTTTTATGAAGCCTATAATCAAGAAGGCACTTTCCCGAACGGAGCCAATTATGCGGCATTTCGTGCGGCAGAAACAATGGCGGCGAATGTGACATGGACCTTACCGGATGCCGACGGATCAAGCGGTCAGGTACTTTCTACTAATGGCAGTGGCTTACTCTCATGGGCAAATGCGGGTGGCGGTTTACAATATTTCACCGAAGCACGCAATACCACGGCTCCGAATGCAACAGTGCCCGTTCATCAATTTGCAGCAAGTGGCACGGGAACGGACATTGATATTGCCTTAACTCCCAAAGGGACAGGAGCTTTAACTGCGCAGATAGCTGATGAAACAGCCGCAGGTGGCGATAAGCGTGGATTATATGCCGTTGATTGGCAAATGCAACGCACCACCCAAGCACAAGTAGCAAGTGGTGATAATTCGGTCATTAGTGGCGGTAATGCCAATGATGCACGCGGTGAATTTAGTGTCGTGGGCGGCGGTAACAGCAATAGAAATGATGGTCCGGCTTCAGTTATTGCAGGTGGTAATGGCAATTTCATCGGCTTTGATGCTGAAAATGCAGGTATCCTTGGTGGTAATGCGAATAGAGTCGGCGGTAATGAAGCAGGCAGTAATAATTCGGCAGTTGTCGGTGGCAGCAACAATGAAGTGTATGGCAATAATTCAACCATTCTCGGTGGTCGTGGTTTGACATTAAACGGTTCGGGCAATGTTGGCTTTTTGGGCAATAATACTACCGGCGCAAATGACATGGTGGTGACAGCAAGTAATACTGCAGCATTTGCCAATGTGGACTTATGGATTGTCAATAATGATAATACGGCACACACATTACGCATCTATGAAGCAAGCGGTAGCGGGTCGAATTATACGGCATTCCGCGCAGCAGCACAAACAACGAATGTGACTTATACTTTACCGCCCGGTGATGGTGCTGACGGTCAAACATTAACCACAAATGGTGCAGGTCAATTAAGCTGGCGCGATGCAATCCCCTGCGGCAGCATTATTATGTGGACAGGTGACATCGACAATGTTCCTACAGGTTGGGCTTTATGTGATGGAACCGGTGGCACTCCCGACTTAAACGATCGTTTTCCACGCGGTACCACAAATGCAGCATCGGTAGGTACTACAGGCGGCAGTGATGATCACTCGCACACAGTCAATGACCATGACCACACATTAAGCAGTGTCACGGCTTCCGGTACCATAGATGACGGCACTGTATCCGGTTCTATAGGAACCAATACAACGAGTATAACAGCTTCGGGAAGTATTGACAGTGGTATTGATATTACTACCGATGGTACTACAAACAATTATAGTTCAAATGTGACTATCAATGTTAATGACCCCGGACATGATCACTCATTTATCGGTGGGCTGGTGACTACAAGTGTGGCTGTCAATGTTTCAGGTTCGACGGACACAGCAAGCGGTGTTGGTACAACGAGCGAGAGCAATGTTCCTGCGTATGTATATGTGGGCTATATCATGAAAGTGTGCCCGGTAATTCCATAATAGACATGCTTTTTTAGATTTATGGTAAAAGCTCCGACATAATTAAATGTCGGAGCTTTTTTTTGAGGAAAATTGTATTTTTTGTACTACAGAGCACAACCCCGCAAAAATTATACATTCACACAGAAAATCTGTGTATTCATTTCTTTATTGTTGCAAATAAAATATATTTGATAAAGGTTGGTGTTTGGCACATTATATCTATTGTATTCTTCGAAGTATTACACTATTTCAATGCAGTTTTCAGTACTGTTTTTACTTTATTATAAGGCATATAGCCATTAAAAAGTATTTCATATTTTCCATTGTTTTCTATTAATACTGTCGGGAAACTCATTGCTCCCAATTCCATTGCACGAGAAAAATCGGCAAATGCTTTTTGTTTATATATGGGATCAGACATTTTTTGTAAAAACTCCTCTTTATCATATCCTATTTTTGCGGCATATATGGCATATTTATCATAATCCTCGGGTTCAAAGCCATCAATATAGAGCATTGTGTGGAGCAAGGCAGCAAATTCCAGAGCTTTGTCGGGATAGCGTTCTTTGACAATGGATAATGCAATTGCCGGTGGAACAGAATTGAGTATCATTGTTCCTTTTTGCAATGTACCATTGACAAATGGCTCACCAAATGTCACCCCACATGTTTTTTCTACTGTTTTATAGGCAGTTTTAATATATGGTGCAATCACATTAAGCTGACCGGCGGACTCCCCTACTTTAAGCCCGCCGCTTATGACTTCAATATCGAGAACATCTTTGTATTCTTGTTGTATTTTTTGGATTGTCGGACTAAACCCGAAGCACCAACCGCATAAAGCATCATAGACATAGAGTAGTTTCTTTTTTTTCATGGGTGCGCCCTTCGTAATATGTGCAGTCGTGTGGGTAAAAGAAAAAAGTCCGAGACAAATGAGAGTAAGTAAAGTTTTCATGGAAGTATTGGAACATTATATGGGCAATAGCGCCCGACCATGCAGCTTTTGCTCTGCTGCTACACCGTGTGTTCGGTAGTGTACGATTAAGGTTTTTGAATATTTTTCATAATGCCAAGAACATAAGCGCATCAATCAGAAGCATAATGACAGAGTCAGAAGCCATAGAACTGCCATGTCAGCAGCAGCCGATGTTGGGTATGAAGGGGAATATTTATGAAAGGAAATATATCTTTTCCGACACAAAACAAAATGACTCTATGGATATTCAGTATTTTTGCAGAGCCGTTTGGAGAGAATGTCCGGCGGTTTCTCACTCCCCATTGTGTAGAGAGCTTATGTTTGAATTAGAGATAGAACGCGAAAAAAAACGCTGCGCTGATACGATGATACAACGCGGCGAAGATACTACATTGCAACGATTATGTGCAATTGAAGGTATCCCCATGTTTTACAAGACCTTTTTTGCCGCTCATGCCGATTGGTGGATTTATGAATTGAATCAGGAAAGGGCGGCGGATCGCCGTTTTGATTATACGGATACGGGCATTGTGTCATTGTTGCAAGAAACGGACAAAGTGCTGCGCGAAACTGTGCGTTTCAGTGCCGAAGAATTTCTTGGTTTATTGGACACTGCCGTAAAAGCGCGCCTTAACTTCCTTTGTCGTCCACGCACTACATTGCGATGGTTCGTTTTTAGGGGTGAAGCCACAAAAACCATTCAAGAAGTATGGTTGCGCCTTAACTATTTCTATGATTATCAATATCTTACCAATGGTTTTCGTGAATGGGCAGAGAAAACATACTCCGATCATCCATCGCCCGAATTATTGTCCGTTGTGGATTTTGAGAATCTGATTATGGAAATTGACAATGCCATGATATTGGAGCTTACCCCACATCAATTCACTGATTTGCTTGAACCGTTATATGATTTTTTTGCACCCCCGGGACAAGCCGGCGAGGACTATGCCTTACCTATTGAAGCGCTCATCATCTTCTTGGATGACAAAGGTGTGGATCTTATTGCCAAAGAATTGGAAAGAATGTATTATGAAGACCATACCGATAATATAAGCCGACTAGAGTTCCTCAATGTTGTCACGACAATTTTAAGTTCATTAGATGACGGTGATATACAACCCATAGCGGAAGATAGTGAACCAATCCGGATGGACGAAGAGCAAGAACCGGAGGACGACTCAATATTATCGCCCGAATTTGATGAAGCAAACTCGGGATTCCTCGGACTTATTCATTCCTATTCCCAAACCCGTGATTATGTGAGCGTTGATAAAGAAGAATCCGCCGCATTATACATGGCTGAGTTTATGCGCGATGATTCCTTTGTGCAAGACAACATAGGTACAATGCGGGAAAAAACGCAACCATTGAATTCTGATGTTCTTCATAATCACGATGATGAATCTCCCACCGATGACTCGGAAGAAACCATAGAACAAGTCATGGATGAAGAAATACAGTTACTTCAGGAACATGAAGAAGAATTTGTTCAAATGCCTTCAATCGAAGAACTTGTATTCGATAACTCAGCCGAAGACACACATGATGGAACGGTGGAAGAATTACACGTACCCGATTCGCTCAATCTTGATACCGAACAAAGTACCGAAACAACTCAAAATGAACAATACGATACAGAAATCGTGGACATCACTGTCAATGACATCATAGCGGAAACAGTTGAGAATGCAGAGCAACAAACCTCGACAGATGCGCTTGATAGTGATGCCGCCGAAGCAACAGAAACTGCTTCCATTCTTCCTGAAGATGAAGAAGTCGTCAATAGTGATGAGCGGACAGTTGAACCGGAACATATAACCGATGGCACCACACACTCTGAATCACACACACATGCTGAGGTGTATTCTTTACAAGAACAGAATGCACGTGGTTATATACCATCGCTGTCCTCAAAAATAGATCCGGCAAAACGTGATACATTTATCAAAAAGGTATTCCACAAAGATCCCGAATTATTCGACACATTTGTCAAAGACATAGACAAAACATATTCATGGAAAGAAGCCGCCGCTGCTATTGACCGTTTTTATGTGCGCCATAATATTAAGGATAGTGGTGCAGTAGCAAAGGAATTACGAACAATCATACAAAAACGCTATGTCCGATAATATGCCGCTACGACTTGGCATTACCGTCGGCGACGCAGCAGGGATTGGGCTTGAAGTGCTCTATGGTGCTTTACATTCTTTACCGTTGAATACTTTTGATATACGTCTTTACGCTCATCCCGACACCGTATGCGAATACTATGACAGATTATTCGGCAAAAGTGAATGGTATTTGCCTTCATCATTAACGATTATTCCCACCGGAGACTATGCTCCCATAGATTTTGGTAAACCAAATGCTATACATGCACAAGCCGCCATAGCTTCTTTGGAGCAAACCGGACATGATGCAACACAAGGTCTTCTTGACGCTATAGTGACTTTACCGATAGCGAAAAAGATATTACAAGAACAGGGCTGGCAATATCCCGGACAAACGGAATTTTATGCAGATATATGCAAGAGCGGCAATTCATACATGATGATACTCTGCACAAGGACAGTACGTGTTGCACTTACGACAATTCACATCCCTTTGAGTATGGTTTCCGGTCATATCAGCGCATCACATATTGACCATACACTGCACCTGTTTACTCGGAGTTTAATCGAAGATTTTGGCATAGAAAAACCACGCATAGCCGTTCTTGGATTAAATCCTCATGCCGGTGAAGGCGGGACTATAGGCACAGAAGAAGCAACGATTATTGAGCCGGCACTCCGACAATTTTCCCACAGGACAGGACATCACATTGAGGGCTGTTTTCCTGCGGATGGTTTTTTTGCTCATGGCAGCTATGGTTACTTTGATGGCATTCTTGCCATGTACCACGATCAGGGTTTAATACCATTAAAAATGCTTGCCACAGGTGGCGGAGTGAATATGACGGCGGGGCTGCCCATAGTGCGAACATCGCCCGATCATGGCACTGCTTATGGCATTGCAGGGCAAAAAAAAGCCGATAGTTCCTCAATAGCGGAAGCACTTGTTATTGCGGCAGATATAGCTGTTCATCGCCGAAAGCACCGCTCTAAGGGTGTCTCGCAATCATAAAAAAAGCATTCTAATTCAGCCAATTTTCCTATTTTTGCGCTCGGTCAAGTTCCGTGCGGCTTTGACAAACCCAACCCCGCCAGGTCCGGAAGGAAGCAACGGTCAGTTTGCTTAAAGTGCGATACGGTCAGCTTGACCGTTTTTTTTTGTTTTCAACGGCGTGTTGAATTATTAGACCGCATGAAAAAAGAGATTTTTATCAGTACGTCCCTCAATGAGGCGCGTATTGCTATCACCGAAAATGGCGAATTAGCCGAATTATTCATCGAAACCCCTGACCAAGAGCGTATGGTCGGCAGTGTATTCATGGGCAAAGTACAAAAAATTGCTCAAGGGATGAATGCTGCTTTCGTGGATATTGGGCTTAAACAAGATGCCTTCTTACATTTTTCCGATGTGGATTCCACACTCGAAGAGTCATTCGTTACCGACGAAGATGACGATGATGACACCGTGGCTTCCCAAAGCGATGAACCCGTGAGCGAAGCGGCGGCTATTGCGCTGCGTCTAAGAAAACCTGATGATACTCATGGAAAAACTTTACCTACATTTGCGACAAAACGCTCGGGTACAATTTCCATCAATTTGCAACCTCAGCAAACTGTTATTGTGCAGGTGGTGCGAGAAGCATATTCCACCAAAGGCGTGCGTGTGGCAACCAAAGTGGCATTACCCGGACGCTATGTGGTATTACTTCCCTTCGACAATCTTATCGGTGTTTCCCGTAAAATCAGTTCAATCAAAGAACGCAAACGGCTTCGTGCTTTAGCCAAATCCATCTTACCGCCGGGAGCGGGATGCATTATACGAACGGCATCCGATGGAAAAAGCGAAGAAGATTTGCGGCGCGATTGGGATTATTTGCTCGAACAATGGAATGAAATCGAAAGTAATGTCAAAAAAGCAAGCAAACCGCCGGCACTATTATTTCGTGATAAAAATATTACAGGCAGTGTCATACGTGACCTTTTCACCAGCGATGTGGTACGTGTGGTCGTGGACTCCAAAAAATTGTTCAATGAGATTGTCACATACTTACAATGGTCTTCGCCCGAATTAAGCGATAAAGTATTTTTGTATGAAGGTAAAAAAGCGATATTTGAATATTTTAATATCGAAAAAACCATAGCAAGTACTTATGCTCGTAAAGTTCTTGTACCCGGTGGCGGCTCTATTGTTTTAGATCAGACAGAAGCATTATTTGTGGTGGATGTCAATAGCGGTCGTTCGACAAGTGAACAAGAGCAAGAAAAAGTTGTTACCCGCACCAATCTTGATGCCGTGCGTGTCATTGCACAACAATTACGCTTACGTGATGTGGGTGGTATTATTGTTGTGGATTTTATTGATATGCAACTTGAAGAAAACAGAAAAAGAGTGTGGAATGAAATGCGACGGGAATTAAGTAAAGATCGCGCAAAAACTGTGTGCTATCCCATTACCCAATTAGGGCTTATGCAAATAACTCGTCAACGCATACGGCAAAATATTACGGAACGATTAAGTGATGAATGTCCTACATGTAATGGTGTGGGACGTGTTCAATCGCCATCGCTTATTGTTGCCTCAATCGAACGCTGGTTGCGTAATTTCCGCGCCGCCTCCCGTGAATTTGGTGTACAAATTATTGTTCACCCCACTGTAGCGGAATATTTACTTGAAGGTTCTGTGTCACGGCTCTCACGTTTAATGATTAAACATTTTGTACGCATTCGTTTACAACAAAGTGAGCATTGCCCGCCGGATAAATTCCATGTTTACTCATTACGCCATCAAAAAGAATTAACCCAAGATTTTGTGAGTTAAAATAATAAGGATATTTGTTATTATTTTTTTTTTAATTGACATTTATTTTTTTTTAATTGACATTTATTTTTATTGCATTGTATCATCGAATATATACTTGATATTTGTCCGGCATTTTTTCGAATAATTCATAGAATAAAAAAAGCCACTTTACTTGGACTGTAAAGCGGCTTCCGACAGTACTTCAATGACTCTACCTCTCACCGGCAAAATGCTGTTGATACTTGTCGAACAATGAGTTATACATAACCGACAAGTTTACAAGTATTGACTATCGCTAATCTTTACTCTCAACATAAAGCAAGTTAGTTTCCAATTACTTTGAATATATGCTTCACTCCATTGCCACAGTAAACCACTTTTAAGTATAGTTGACCTTTTAATATACTACTACTATCTACTTCTTTGCCCAAAACATCAAAATATGTAACTCTACTACCTTCTTGAGAAACACATTCTTCAAACATAACAGCATCTTCTTCAACACTTGAAGTTTTTTCAACTAATTCAACTTCTATATAGCCATTACGATTTCTGCTATAGTTAACAGAATAGATATCTTTTACAATTGATAATGAAGTACCGCCTAAAGCTTTTGACAAATCATCGCCTAATTCCAAATCATCTTCTATCATGAAACCTGGACCTTCGTAAGCTAACTTTGATAAAAATTCAATTGAAGCACGCTTAGGTTTTAAAGTGTCAGAGTTAATTGATGTTATGACAAATGGGATTTGTTTTGATTCTTTATCTCTTGGGAACATAACAAGACAAGTTCCACCATCTTTGTCGCATAACTTACCAGATTTAGGATAACATGAAGCAACTAATTTACTAGTAATGTAAGGTATTTTAATTGTACCATATGGATTAAATGGCGGAGGACCAGATGGAAATGGGCCAATTTTAGGACCTTTATCAATAGTATAAGAACCTGCTTTTAACTTTAATGCACTTTCTTCCAAACCAAGCATGTTAGATACAGCAAAATCGACCCACATATCACTTGATAATACTAACGCTGTATCAAGTGCACCAAATTGTTCTGTGAAATCAATATGAAGATATTCATCATCTACATAAGCCCAAACTGTTTGTTCTCTATCATAAATTACTTCTTTATATTTAGGATCTGGTAGAATATCAATCGTACAAAGACTAAATGCAGGAGTACATATATTACGCCCTTCACCAAAACCAATAACTATTCTTGCTTTATCTTTTTTAGCTTTTACAGGTTTATGGTAAGACCACCACCACCAGGTTGACCATCTCATTACAGAAAATGCATTTCCAATTATAGGTTTGTATGTGGAATCTAAAGTCGCTAAGTAATCACTACCTTCGCCAATAATAAATTCATTAACTTTTTTAGGATTGTTTTCATCTATTGCTGAAAGAATTTTCTCAAGCAACTTGTCAAATTCTTTCGTATCGAAATCTTTTGGCAAATACCTGTGGACATTAGAAAGCAACTCTTCGATGCTTTCATCCTTTAGTGTTGGCGCATGAAACAAAGTATCAAGTTCCGCTACCGATAACGGGTTCTTAATTCCTAATGTTGTTTGATTCTTAATAATAAAATCATAATACTCCTCAAGAGAAAGAATAGTTTTCCCGGATTCTAAGTATCCTGAAAGAATTTTGTTATGCCTATAACCGGCACTGTCATAGGGATTTCGCTTGTCAAAATCTACTACAGGATTACCCGCATTTAAATTAAATGAATTTTTGTGTGTAATTAGTTTAATAAGTGATCCCCAACCACCACCAACACATCCACCGTCAGTTACACCATTTCGATATGTATCAACCAATGATTTAAAGAAATCTTCGATAATACCACCTCTTACTAAGGAATTTGGCTTTTCGGCACTATAAACCTTACTCCAAAATGCAGTAGAATATATAAATACTGACAACATTGAACCCATAATGGGTTGATTTTTTTCATCCAATGTTTTAAGATATTCATTTGTTGCTGTTACAGCCTTGCTATGCCACTCTAATATATATCTATGATCTTCATAGCTTGAAATAAGGTCAGTCATCAAATTACTAAATGCTACTGTATCTATATCAGCAGGTAATCTACTTACATAATATTCAACATAGTCTTCAGTGCGTGTACCTTTTGGACTAGGATGATTTATAATTTTTTCAATTTCACTAATTTCAAGAATTGAACTTAACCCATATTTAGCTTTATTTTCTTCTAAAAAATCTACAAGTTGAGTTGTTTTATAATATGGATACATTCTTGCAAAATAATCTCTAAGTATCCGATTATGCTTTATTCCGACGCTATCATAGGGATTACCAGTATTTGGTGGAAGTTCATCAGTCGGTAATACTGCGTATCCTAACCATTTATCAATTAAATCTGCTACGCCTTTTATAATTGATTCAGTACATCCACCAACAATTGCACCAGGCAATGCTCCAACTCCACCTGCAAGTGAACCAACTAATGCGCCCGCTACTGCTCCACCACCATCTTCTGCAACTAAACTCATTACAGGAGGGTTGCCTACCTCTTCCACATTAACCGATATAATTCCCAACTTATCAGTTGAGTAATCTAAAGCATAGCCACCTGCAATTATTTTCAACTTCCAGTCTGACCCCAAAGCACGAGAAATATCTTGAGGAAGCATAATATCTTCATCAAGCAATAAAGAATCTTTTCTGATGGTTTCATTATAAGAAGGTCGCTCCGTTAAGCGTAACTTGATATGGCGTCGATCCTCATCAAGGGAAGCCCTCACGTTCCCTAAGCCAAGACCAATAGTAATCTTTTCAAAACAAATACCTCTTCTAGCAGGAATACATCTTGGATCATCCCCATCGGGATTTCGTTTTGCACCAAAATTGGCTTTGATGTCAATCTCAATTTTGACGTCAATAGCTAACAACTCACCATGCAAAAGAGTGCCTACCATTGCCATCATCACTAACCATAGCAAATTCCGGCTAAACAACTGCCGAAACCATAAAAACTGTACATTCTGTCTCATATTGAGACTCCTTTCCGATAACTGAAAAAAAACAAATTTGAACTTTCCACTACAAACCTACAACAACTTTTTTGGTCAGGGGGGTACTGAACTATACTGAATTTTCAAACTTTTTTCTTATGTTTGAATCCGAAATCAATCTCTTTGTCCGTTTTGCTCACTTTTGCTCTCTTTGTGTATGACTATAGAAGAAATTGAAGAACTGCTACAAGAGGCAGATGGCCTTATGCAATCATTGAGGTATAAAGAAATAGTGCTCATTACTAATCGTATTATTAATTCGATAGATAATGTAAGAAAAAATTCACCTGAGTCATTGTATATAGCACGATCATTGTGTTTAAGGAGTTTATCATACACATGGTTAGAAAAGACACAAGAAGCAATTCAGTCTGCTGAACAAGCAATAGGCTTAATCGATAAAGGAATACATGAAAAAGAGTATTGTAAATTACAGAGGGCTTTAGGATTTGCTTATTACAAAAGCTCACTTTATGCAGAAGCACTTGTATGCTTTGAAGAATCACTCAAATTATCAGTAAAACTACATATGGAATTTGAGACTGCTGGGATTTTAGGTAATATTAGTAATGTTTTAATGCTAACGGCAAACTACGAAACAGCTCTAACTTATGCAATAGATTCCCTTACTCTCTACGAGAGTAAATCAGCTATAAAGGAGTCAATAATAATAAGAGGAATAATTGGACAGATTTACAGGTACCAAACTAACTATGATGCTGCACTTAACTATCTTCATCAGACTCTTGAATATACAAAAACACATGGACTCAAATCTCATTACGGAAACACGTTAGGCATAATTGGTGATATCCACTCTGAAGTAGGTGAAAGTTTTACTGCACTAGTATATTATGATAAGGCATATCGTGTTTTCGAAGATTTAGAGCTTAAGTTAAGTATGGCTAAAACCATAAATAATATTGGTATACTCTTGCATAGGAATGGTCAACTTGACAGAGCATTAGATTACTTTAATCAGATGAAATCTATTTATGAAGAGTTAAATATTACGGAAGGTGAAATAATTTCCAACATTAACATAGGAACAATTTTAGTAGACTTACAGAACTATCAAAGAGCAGAAGAATATCTTAAAATAGCATTAGATCTATTAAAAGAAATAGATAGTCCAAGTAAAAATGTTGCGACTTTAATAAATTTAGGAAATCTTTATTATTACCAAAGAGATTACAAACAATCTATGATTTATTATAAATCTGCAAAAACAATATCTTTATCAAAAAAATACACATCTAAAATTTCAGTTATATATAGTGCAATAGCTAAAGTTTATCATATCAAGAAACTCTTTAAAAAATCATATTTATATATAAATAAATCCATTACTATTGCATCTCAAACTAAGCATGTTGACCATTTATCTGTAGCTTTATGCAAATTAGCAGAATTACAATACGACAGAGAATCCCCTTATTACGATATAAAAAAAGCTGAAAAGAATTTATTACTTTCAACAAGTATTTGTGAAGAATCAGGTTCTAAAATTAACCTGCAAGACTCCTACCTTTCTCTCGCCAATCTTTACAAGCAAGAGCATCGTTGGGAAGAATATGCAGAACATATTGAGAAATACCATCAACTCTACATCGAAGTTCAAAATGAGGAAGTAAAGAAACAAGCAGACAGATTCGGTTGGGAACATAAAGTAATCGAAATGGAGAAAGAAAAAGAAATAGAAAAAATCAAAAATGAAGCAGATAAAAAAATACTCGAAGAAACTATCAATTTTCAAAAACTCTCCATCGAACAACAGTCCCGTG
>VYMG01000072.1_pt1 | contig 49221 bp, 39 predicted proteins | sample 5115261 | NCBI WGS metagenome assembly VYMG01 (sample SAMN12291781, study PRJNA351875) | freshwater metagenome | isolation source: freshwater lake | place: USA: Michigan, Wintergreen Lake | collected 2013-08-08
ATTATTGCCAATATCTGTTTTTACCGCACTGTCTTGGTCGAATTTACGATCAAAAGCATCTTGCACTTTGAGACGATAACGGGTGTATAACTCAATAAAATCCATCACACTATCACGTGGGATTTCTGCAAAACGAGTAGCGCGACGTGACATGTTTTTCTGGAAAGCTCTCTCAAGTTCTCCATAGGTGATATTCTCTTTACCGACAGTGACGAGAACAATATCGGCATCCGAGGGTTTTACATTTTTGCCGGTTTTCTGCGCAATGGTGAATGGCGCAGACATAGCCGATAAAGCCATCAATGCTGCCGTTAGACATACAAATGTCTTCATTCTCTACAACTCCAATTAATGAAACATACATAGTTATTTGCTCAACATGAAAAACCTCACGTGCGGTCATAAAACAACCCGTGAGATAATTCTACGAATACAAAAATCCGAAAATGGACTCACATATTCAACGAAATATTCTTCAAAGACGAGATTTTAGCGCATTTATGACTGAATCAATGGCAAAAACGCTCTGTCGGAGTTCTCTTTTCTCGCTTTTTGACATTTGTTGCCATCCTTATGACTGCAAAATAAAAGAATCCATAATCGTGCAATGACTATGGATTCTCCTAATGGTTGAATATGAACTATGCGGCGAATGTATCGGTGGTAGTTAATACCACACAGCTCATACCATGATGTTATTATCGTTTAAGCTGATTGATTTCGCCCAAGAACTGATCGCTTATTGTCACGGTACGTGAAGCGGCTTCAAAAGCTCTTTGGGTGGTAATAAGGTCGGTAAACTGTTCGGTCAAATCAACATTAGACGCTTCCAATGCTGTTGAGTTGATACGGGTGGAAGGGAAAATTTCCACAGCCGTACCCACTGTTGGCAATCCGCTATTGGGCGATATGGAGAAGAAATTACCGCCTTCTTTGACCAAGCCGCCGGCATTGGTAAAACGTGCGAGCACTACTTGACCCAGAAGTTCTGACTGACCATTGGTAAATGCTCCAAGTATTTTACCGGTCTGATCTACGGATATTCGAGAAAGCTCACCGGATGTATAGCCGTCTTGCTCACGAGCTGTTACGGTATTCAAACCGGCAAATTGCGTTAAACCGCCCAATAAATTATCGGGTGTGGCTAATGTTATAGTCACATCTTTAGGAGTAACCTGATCAAATGCATTCGATGTGCTGACAGCATTTAATGCACTTGCAGCTAAAGTAAAGTTTAACGGAGTTTGAAGTGTTCCGTCCGAGTTAAAACTGATGGATGTGGGTGCACCTGCAATCGGAGTAGCATTACTGTCCATTGTTGCCACAAGGCCAAAAGTATTGGGAGCCGTTTTCGTAAATGCCAAATTTAATACACGAGGCGCGCCTTGGGTATCATAAATAGTAATACTCGTATTAAATTCATCACCTGTGTTTGCATCGCCGCGTAAATTACCTGTAATTTGCACACTTTGCGTTTGGCGGGGCGCAGACTTAAATGTTGGCGATATTTCTACGTTTGTTACTTTACGATTTAATTGATTTGTGCCGCTCGAATCTTTGAGCACACGACCACTGCTGTCAGTTTCAAGATTATAGCCCTGCACATAAGAGCCGGAAGAGCTGTCCACAAGGTTACCCCGCGAATCTACGGAAAAGGCTCCTGCACGTGAATATAATGTTTGACCATTTTGTTTAAAAACAAAAAACCCATCGCCCTGTAAAGCCAAATCAAGTGCGCGTGTTGTATTTTGTATAGATCCCTGATTTAAATCTAATTTAATTGCACCAAGACGAACACCCAAGCCAATTTGTACGGGATCTACACCGCCTATACCACCGGCTGCAATATTACTTGGAGAAGAACCGGAACCGAAAGTCTGAGAAAATTGTTCGGCAAATGTCGTGCGGCTTCCCTTGAACCCGATAGTATTCACATTTGCAATATTATTGGAAATTACATCAAGACGTTGTTGATGTGCACGCAGGGAACTTGTGCCTGCCGATAAAGAACGAATAAGTGCCATAATGAATGACCTCCAAAATAAGAAAAAAAGTATTTCAAAAATATCAAATCATCAGTCAGTCAGATTTGATGAGGAGGGATTTCCTGCTAAAAAAATAGCGAGGTCCGATCCCTGATTATTTATGCGAAAACAGCCGAATCAATATTGGTAAACACCGTTGGCTCATTTTCATTTTTTTGCATTGCAGTAATTACCGTTTTATTCGGAACACTTACTACAAAAGCCATATCACGTAATAGTACTAATGTTTCTGTGCCACCTTTGTCTTGTACTCTTTGAATTGCAGTATCAATCCTTTGTAAATCTTCATCCGATAATTGCACATCACGACTTGTCAAGCGACTTTGCGCATGTGCTGAAAAACGCAATTTATTAATTTCCTGTTCAAATAAATCACCAAATGAAACTTTGGGTTGCTCAGTTTGAACCGGAACGGATTGACGTTTTAACTCACGAATACCACCCGCAGGAATAAAAGGCAAAGAAACATTATGTATTTCAGACATTCATATCACCCCCTTAGAGTCAAAAAAGATTAAAAAAATATTATGGAATAATTTCAACAATATCCGCCAATGGCATTTCTCCACCATTAACCACTAACATAGTACCTTCCGATTTGAAACGTAAACCACTGACGGTGCCACGAACAAATGTTTGTGCTTCAACGGGTGAAGAACCAGCCGTTGCAACTACCTCAATTCGATAATTATCTTTAGCCAACAATTGACCACGATTATTTTTTCCGTCAAATGTCAGAGAGTGGCGACCATTCTTCAAGTTTGCACCTTCAAGGGTAATCGTTCTTACAACGGCGCCTGCTTCTGTTTTTATCTGCAAAACTCCTTCGGTCGCTGATTGCGGTAACTCATAAGCAAGCGTAACAGGATTGCTACCGTCAAATGCCAAATAATCAGTTTGCGCTTCAACATTTTTTCCGATAAGCGCAGGAGCACTTGCATTAGTAACAGAAGCAGCAAGTACTTTATTGCCGTCTAATTGATTTTGCAATAATTTACTGATATTTGTTAATTGCTCCAATGAGGAAAATTGGGCTAACTGTGAAGCAAACTCTTGACCTTCTTGAGGTTTCAAAGGATTCTGAGATTTCATTTGCTGCGTTAACAGTTTTAAGAATTCATCTTTTCCTAATTCCTTTTTAGGAGCAGTACCTGCTTTTCGTAAATCTTCAAATACATTTGAAGTATTGGTAGTATTATTTACAGATGTAGTTGCCATAGAGGTGATTCCTTTTATCTCTGAGATTGAAAAATTCTATTAAATGCACTCGAATTGTAATTTACTGTCATTTGCGCTTTCCGAGCATCGGCAGCATATTTAAATGATCGAGTAAATTGCTGACGACTTTCTTGTTCTTGCTGCGATTGTCCTTGACGATTATGTGAATATTGCGAATTGTTGGACATCTCCTCTTCTTTTTTTCGCACAGAAACTTCAACATTGTCAAGCTGCATGCCTTGCTTACCAAATTGATCCTTTAATTGAGGCAATTGCGACTCAATAATCTGCTTCGTTTGTTGTGAATCAACCTGTATGTGTAATTGAGCATCGGAACTGTGAGTGGAATAGCGGACAATAACAGTGCCTAATTCCTCAGGTTGCAATACCATTCGTACCGTGCCATCCCCTTGTGGTTTTGCACTAATATATTCATGAGCTTTTTCAGCAAAATGATGTACGGGAAAGGATTCCGTCGTTTCCATAGAAGTGTCCTTTCTCATTGTAGTTACACCATTATTTATAGGTGCCTGAATATTGAGATTCTGCGGCATTATTATCCCCCCGCGAATGCTTGAATTACCGTTTTCCGGCATCACAGAATGAGACAAATTATCCGGCAATCCCAAAGACTGACCCGAATTTTGTGATAATGGAGTTTGTAATTCAGTCTCTGCTTCCGGACTGTCTTGCTTCGATGAATACGCTGAACTATTGATTGGCACATCATTATTGCTACGGATTAAGCGGGAAGTTTCCGTTTGTACAGTATTGCCAAGCTCAGTTCCAACCGAAGGCATTATATCGGAAAACCGAATACTCTTCTCAATATTATTATTAGATAATGAATTTTTTAATGAAGTACGATATGAAAAGGAATCTTTTTTCAACAAATTATTATCATGCTTCGATGAATGTTGCTGCGATGTATTTTCAGATTTTTTTATAGTACCTTCAGGCATCAAGGTATCGTAATTCTGATTGCCACTTATTGCAAATTTCTTATCAGATTTTTTTTCTAACTCTCCATTCATATTATTCGAAGCAATTCCCTGTTTCATTATACCCATAATTTCTTGATTATCAAACGATTTTGCCGATAGCGTTGCTTTAGTTTGATATACAATACCGTCGTCATTATGAATGTTATTTTGTGGGATATGTACACTTTGAGTAGCGTCTATTTTATTGTTGGTATTAGACAAAACTCCGGCACTTTCAGATGTTATTGCATCATTGTAACGAATCTTAAAGACAATATTTTTCACAGGTACCCCAACCGATGACGCTTTTTCAATAATTGAATGGAGCGCAATTGCCGTATTAGGAACAGTTTGTCCGAGAGTTTGCAACTCTGAAGGAGGAGTAATCACGATTGCTGCATTATCGGGATTTTTGTTTTTCAAGACATAGACAGTACCATCGCTTGTTTGTAAGGGAGGATGCAAACTTCTTTCGGCATTCAATACATTCAAAGGAGTATCATTTTTTGTCTCGGGAATGGAATGTGAAACCGAGTATTCATCGGTTTCGGTATTTTCAGAAGTATCAGTGTCTTTAACAATTTCGCTTTCAACGTCATTCTTGAATAATGTACTTGTTACAGAATGATAATTATTATCAGCTTTACTATGTATAATTTCTGCGTTGATTTTATTATATTTCGATGAAATTCTTGTTTCATCGGATAGATTATTGCTATGTTCAACACTTAGAGAAAACTTATCAGAAATCTTTGTTTGAAAATTCTCAGAATGAACTCTGTTGATTGTAGGAACTGATTTATTTTTAAGTGATGTCGTTTTCGGAGTATGTAAATTTTGTTGATTTAAGATATTGTTTTCAGTTGTGACACCTGTCTGAGTACTGTCATTAGAATCAATATTTTTTTTAGCATTATCCTGTAATGTTTCTTGAATATTTTTAGTTGATTGAACAGTTTCCACAGTATCAGAGACTGTATTATGAATCGAAGTCAAAGCTCTATTATTTGTGTTTTCTGTGTTTTGATTCGCCATCATTTTCTCATGCGATGCCGACTTCAATGATGATGATTGTATGTTTACATCATTATCACTTACTAATTTTTCCGGTTTCTGTATTTCTATGGGAAGCCGCTTGGTATTAACGTCTTTATCATTCTCGTCATGAAAAACACCATATAAAAGCTCAGATGTATTTTCTTGTTGTTCATCCACTGTAAGCGTAGATAAATTACTACGCAAAGAGACCTGCTTAGAAGCAGTGCCCACTTCTGAAGCACCTTCATATTCTACCATACCTTGAGGACTTTCCGATAGTACAGCATCATTTAACCCCGTGTCCAATGTTAATGTTTTTATGGACTTATTTACTATCTGATTCTGCTCTTTGGTCAGTTCCACACTATTATCAATGAATTTTTTTACTGCATTAAGCGGATTGATTTTGTCACTATCACTATGCGATTGCAGATTATTTTCAGTTAATTCTATTTGTTCTTCATCAAACACAGTGATTTGAGGATCTATATCGGCAATGCGATTATTGTCAATCTTTGAATCATTTTTAGACTTTATCGGTGTAGAAATCAAATCATCATATTGACTTATTGATTGTTTAGTCTCATCTTTATTGTCAAATATAGATATATTATCCGACTGATTTTTCACAAATTTTGACTCTTGTATTTGTGATGGAACATCATGCGTTCTATGAAGATTCTTGTCCGCATTTAATGAAACCAATCTATCAGTATTTACCGATAGTTTTTCTCTTAATGATGAGAATGTATAGATTTGTTCAGTTTCATCAATTTTCTCGACAGACTTTTCAATATGTATAGCTGATACATCTTTATCTATGGCTATTTTTACATCATCGGTGATTATATCATCAGTGATAGTATTGATAGTACCTGACTGTGGTTTTGTAGGATTGATTTCGTTTTTGCTTAAAAATTCAGCTTGATTTTCAGATTCGAGAATTTTACTGCTTTTGCTATAGTGTATTGTTGGATGTTCTACATTAGATTTTAGTTCATCTTCTTTATGAACGTATGCAGATTCTAATAAAGGTTGTGAATGTGTCGTTGAATCAATATTGCTCACTTCCTTTACTGAACGGCTTCGTATCAACTGCGAATGCGATGTCCTATTTTCTATTGTTTCATCATTAATCCGAATAATATCACTATCTTGAAGTACTTGAGAATTTTCCGAGAAAGAATCCGGCTTATGTAATGTAGTATTTACACTTTTTACTACTTCGCCTTCTTGGATATTCGTCGAAGCATCTTGAGTAATATTTACTATTTTCTCATTTTTATTCGGATGCATATTTTGACTTTGCATCATCACCCGATTATCACTTTGATTAGCTGCGTCGTTTTGAATAGTTTTTTGTTGTTCACTATGTGCTTTTTCAATTTCTTTAGATTCATTGATAAAGTCCACTTTCACTAATTGAAAGTCTTGGTCATTCTGTGATATATGAGATATACTTTTTTCAGAATTCTGCTTATTAATTTTCGATTGATTCGGTACTACATTGGAAGAATTATCATCGGCTTCAACAGATAGGGTATTTTCTATAGGATTGACGCTTGAACGCTTTATCATTACGGGATTATTGCTCTGATCAACTGCTGATTTCAGAGTAGTTTTTTGTTGTTCACTATGTGATTTTTCAATTTCTTTAGGTTCATTGACAAAGTCCAACTTCTCAGATTGTAGGTCTTGGTCAGTCTTTGATGTACGAGATGTACTTGTTTCTGGCTTCTGTTCAATGCTTTTTGTTTCTTGGAGATTTTTATTTACTGAAACATCATCAGAATCATCAACAGATTTTTGGTATTGAATAAAATTAAGATTTGAGTTTTTTCTAATAACAGGATTGTCTCGTTGTTCTACTCCATTATTCACAGTGGTTCTTTGTTTTTCTCCTTGAATTAATGAGTTCTCTTCCAATTCCGTGGATAATTTTACTTCCTCTGATACTCTGTTTTGTATTTTATTTGCCAAACCAATATTTGTATTACCTGATGTAGGGTTTTTTTCTTTTATTGTATAATTATCCACATTAACAGAATCTTCTGCAGATTTGTTGAACAATTCATCGTTAAGTGTAGTATTGGGGCTTATTTTTTTTGGAAGAATACTTGTTTCGTCTAAACCTACATTATCTTTCGTTATATTGTCACTATCAATATTTTTAATATCTACTATACTGTGTAACTTTTCTACTTCACCCGAATTACTGTGAACTGATTTATTGGTGACTATTTTTTTAGTATGAATTCCCAAAATTTCATTATCGGGACTGTTGTTCAAGTGTAATGGCACATTAGTTTCTGCGTTATTATAATCGTCCTCATTTTCAGAGATAGTTACATTAAGCGCACTTTGCTTTATTGTAGGTAGATGCTCTTGCTTATTATTTTCATTTATTGTCTTATCATTTGATGCATTATCATGTACCTTCCCACCATAGTTTTTTACATCATACAATCCATTTTTTTCGATTGTACCTTGTTCAAGATCTTGTACTGATGTGCGATTTACAACATTGTCATTTCTATGATTCAGAGAAGACGAATCTTTACTATAAGTAGGGTGATTTTTACCATGACTTACTATTGAATTATTCAGCTCAAACAGATTACCATCTAAAGTTTCAGACTCTATATTAATAGTATTTTTTTCAATATTATCTTGCGAACTGTTTATCGTTTTGGGTAATTTCCGTTCCAATATTTCATTCTGAATATCCCCACCTTCAGTTTCTGATTGAACTATATCAGACTCATTGACATCGGAACTTTTTTTTCTTGAATCCTTTAGTTCATGATACAATATTTCGTTGTTTGTTGTGTTTAGTTCTTTCGTCGAATTGATGTTTGCAATATCGTTATGTACATAAATTTCGGCAACCTCTCCTTGCTCTCTATACTGTTCATATTTTTGAAGTTGTTCTTTATTATTATTTTTTACATCAAGAGAAGGGCTATTTTTTTCATTAGCGTTAAGAATATATTCATTTACAACCGTTTTTTTTCTTTCCTGTACAGCATTATTTACAAGAAATGGCTTATCTGAATTTTCTAATGAAATACTGTGATTCCCGGAAGAATCGGACATATTTGCTATGCGTGATGACTCAATATTTTTTAAAATCTGTATATCTTCATTATCTGTCATATTCTCAACGTTAGTACTCGGCTCAGGAAATAATGTTGTAATATATGATTGAAGTGCATTATTCTGTAAATCCGAATTTATCGATAATGGAGATGTTGATAGTTTTCGATTCGATGAGTTGATGTATTCTAACTTTTCCGAAGGCGTACTTTTTCCCTGTACAGATTCATGAGGAAAGTTACTTTCTAACTGTTTACTTGGCTTTTTATTGAAACCCGATTGATTGAACAGTGCAATCTCATCATTTTGCGAATTATTTGTAGTTTTATACGATGTTTGATGAGCATTCTCTGTTTCATCAAATATATTATCGCGTAGTGTTTCTTGATTTTGCGTTAATACCGGTATTTGCTTTTCAGCAATATCACTATGAAGCTCTACGGAATAATCCGAGTTCTCTTGCTTGTATTCATGAATAACAGAATTCTGTTTTGAGCGATGAGATGATTCTAATGCACTATCCGCATCAAAATCTGTTGCAACCTGAGAATACATCTTATGTTCTGAACTTACAGAATGTACTTTTGTATTCAGATTCAAAGTATTGTGATATTGTGGTGTTTGATTATTTAGTTGGATATTATCGTAAGACGTGTTCTCAGATTCCGAACGTAAAATTTGTTCAAAATTATTCTCTGATCTTGTGTGTTCATATTGAACAGTAAGGGAATCTTCAATATTGTTTATACCGGACTGTTGATTTTTTTGTTGCATGGGAATCCACAAATTTTGGATAATCATTTCCATGATTTGTGGAATTTCATCATTGGCAGCATGAGAAATATCAACACGCACTTGCACATCATCAATATGTGATGGTAGAATATTGATGTGGACTTTACCTTTAGTTTGCACTTTCATTGAATCACTAAAATCGCGTATCATAGATTCAATTTCTATAAACTTCTCTTTGGGAGTATTCTGTGCTGATATTTTTGTTTGAACAACATTTTCTTTTGTTTGTAGCGGATATATGATGTGCTCTTCGTTATGATACCGAAACTCATCTATAGCATTTGTACTATTGTTCTCAATTGTAGAATATGTGAGATGGTTTTGTGTTGCCACATCCTTATCTTGAATATTATTAATACGTTGAGATAATTTTACATTCTTTTGACCATCATTAACAGAGTATTCTTTTCGTTCAATACCAATTGTGTTAGAATTTTGCAATGCAGTTTCAAACACATTTTCGGTTTGCTGCACTGTACTCGAAGTGGGTTCGGTTGCAATGCGAAGAGAAGGCAGTGATTCCTCGACCTGAATTGCGCCAATCGAGTTTTCGATGGAAGTAGAATTTTTAGTATTGAGATTTTTATTCTGTGGTGTATTGTTATCAATTGTTGATTGAAGCAGGTTTGAAAATGTGCTTACTGGTGGCGAATATTCGCCTTCAGGTGATTTAACGCCGGCAGTATCAGATATTAGTCCGGCAGAATTCGTAAGAATATGTATATCTATTTTCATTGTTGCATCCTGCAAAATTCATCGAATTGATGAAAGGGTTAATCCTTACCCTCTGTTTATATCCTTCACTTTTACTCATCAATATCGCTGATGACTACGGTAGAAAGTTCTTAGCTTCCAAAGCATTTTACTCCTGTGTAGCACTTAATACCAAAATTGATGCAGCAAGCTCAGGTCTAATATTTTCAAGAACTTTAGCGGCATTCTTAGGTTTCATTTTTTTGAGAATAAATGCAGCATCTCTCTCGTCTAATTCGCTAATTATCTTAGCCACATCGGCAGGATTTGCTTTGTCATACATTTGAGCAAATACTGTGTAATTAGCCCTGATTAGAGAGTCTCTTTTCCTTGTGAGTTCTTGCTCTATCTTAGCATTTTCAAGTTTTAAGTACTCATTAGTTTTCTTGGCTTCGTTACCCATAGAACGAACTTTTATCAATGAGTCCGAAATCTGTGCCAGTTTTTTTTCAAGAGAATCGTTTTTATTCTTTATCTTGGCGAGTTCGCTTTTTTTAATTTTTACCGAGTCAATAACCGGTTTAGCTTTTTTCATTTGAGCCAAGAGCGCGACACTGTCAATTTTTGGTGGAGGGAAACCTAGGAAGGTCGGATCGTATGTATAAACGCCGAATAAAGTAGCCAAGAATACTAAAAAAAATACAGCAGTCCCTATGATTACTTTGAATATCATATTTTAACGATGCCGCTCAATAGATTTTCTGATAGACATTCCATTAGCTATTTCATCCATAAAGCGTTGCTCTTCGGCAATATTTTTTTTATCATACTCCATTTTTTTTCTTTCGCGGAGTTTTTCAACAACTTTTTTTTCTTGTAATTTTTTATTCAAATCATTACGCCGAATATTTTCCAGTTCTTGTAACTTTTTGATTTCGCTTTTCAAACTTTCTATCTCTTCCCGCACAGCCATTCTATGATGCGCATACATCTGCAAATCGGTGATGATAGTTACTTCATTATCTTGCTTCATACTTTGAAGATAGATACTTTTTTCGTTCACACTATTTTCCATTGATTCGCGAAGAGTAATCACTTCGCCCAAAGCAATTTTAGCTTGAGAAACCGCATACTCACGCAAATGTAAGACATGTTGTAATTGAAATGTAAATATCTTTCCCATTATTTTTCTCAATTACTGCACTATTGTTTTTAACCATTCAACGGTATCATAAAAATCCGTAGGGTCTTCCACTTTTTGTTTTAGAAAATTGCCCATATCGCCTTGTAATCGTAATGCTTTATCTACCAATGGATTAGATCCGTGATTATAAGCACCGACACTTATCATATCTTCATGTTCGCGATATGCTGAAAGCAAAGTCCTCAATAGTTGTGCAGCTTGTTTATGTTCTTCATTCGAAACTTCTTTCATTAATCGGCTGATGCTGTCCAACACATCAATTGCCGGAAAATGCCCCATTGCTGCCAATCGTCGCGACAATACGAAGTGACCATCAAGAATACCTCGCGCTGTGTCGGCAATCGGTTCATTCATATCATCGCCCTCGACCAGTACTGTATAAAGTCCTGTTATTGAACCAATATCGGATGTGCCCGCTCTTTCCATTAATTTGGGCATCATTGTGAACACTGACGGCGGATACCCTTTGGTCGTGGGTGGTTCACCGACAGTAAGTCCTATTTCTCTTTGTGCCATTGAAAGCCGCGTGACTGAATCCATCATGAGCATGACATCAAGACCTTGATCTCGGAAAAATTCGGCAATCGTTGTAGCTATCAAAGGTGCTTTTACACGCACCAAGGGTGGCATATCACTCGTGGCAACAATAATCACCGAACGCCTCATGCCGTCTTCGCCTAAGGATTCTTCGATGAAATCCCTTACCTCTCTCCCGCGTTCACCTATAAGAGCAATAACGTTCACGTCAGCTGTGGTATAACGTGCTATCATACCCATCAATGTTGATTTTCCAACACCTGAGCCGGCGAATATCCCAACTCTTTGTCCTTTGCCGATTGTCAAAGTACTATCAATGGCACGTACTCCCGTTACCAATGGTTCCGTGATACGTCTGCGCTGTAGAGGATTAGGTGGTTGGGCATATACTGAACGCTGCACTACACTCAAAAGCCGTCCTTTATTATCTAAAGGTTCGCCCAAACCATCCAATACTCTTCCCAATAAATTCTCTCCAACTGATACCGTCAATTTAGTACCTGTGGCAATAATTTCCATACCCGGTTCAATATCGTGCAAATCACCGAGAACCATAGATAAAATTCGTGAATCCCTAAATCCAATTATTTCGGAACGGCATACTTCATTGCCCGCTCTATCGCGCAAACTACACACTTCGCCAACAGGTGCCTGTGGTCCTTCACTTTCGATGACCAATCCTATAACTTGCACCACCCTTCCGACTGCACGCACAGATTTGGTGTTGCGAATTATAGGCGAATATTTATCAAGTAAAGAACTTGTCATGAGTATTTATTCTGATAATCGTGCTGCATGTAATTGTCGGCGAATTTCTTGTAATTGTGTCGTAATCTGAGCATCCACTGCCCCAATATCGGATTCGACAATACAACCGCCTCGAGCAATGGATGAATCTGCAATAATAGTAATATCGGGATTACGCATTGTGTCGCCAATTAATGTATTTTTAACCTGATCTATCGCTTCATATTCGTGAGGATTAATTCTCACACGTAAAGTGTGGGCATTACGATAACCGTCAATTGCTTTCTTTGCTTGCCTTATGACCAAAGATGTATCACGGCTAATGGCATCAGCAATAATAGTTTCGGCTATTTCCACGGCAATATTTAATGACAGCTCTTCCATTTCTTTGGTGATATTCCGAAATTCACCATGCAAATAATGTATCATCTTTTCAAAATGAGTGCGAATTTCCTGTTGCTCTTGTATTTCTACTGTCATTGTAGCAGCAGTTACCTGTTTGCCATCATCAAAACCGCGATCGTATGCATCTTGAATCATTTGCTGAGCTTCGGTGTAAGGAATCGGCTCGGGCAAATCGCTTTCTTCTAATAATTCGTCTCCATCCGGAAAATCATTTTCATCAAATTCAGCAAAATTTGCCGCAAAAATAGACTCACTTTCATACGATGGAATTATTTTCAACCGTGAATGAGCGCGTGAGGGAATTTCTATGGTTAAGACTTTACTCATAATGATTAAACAAATACATCCTCAGAACCGCGACCGCTAATAACAATTTCATCACGTTCTTCAAGAACTTTAATAACATCAACAATGCGTACTTGTGCCGCTTCGACATCTTTGAGCTTCACAGGTCCCATAAATTCCAATTCTTCGCGAATAACTTCGGCTGCCCTTTCGGACATATTTTTGAAAATCTTGGTCTGGATTTTTTCATCGGCAACTTTTAATGCCATTGCCAAATCTCGTTTGTCAACTTCACGAAGAATACGCTGAATGCCTTTATCATCTATCATGATTATATCTTCAAACAAGAACATCAAGCGTTTAATTTCTCCCGATAATCCGGGATTACGTTCTTCGATGGATTCCAAAAGACTTTTAGCCGTAGCATTATTGGTTTTGTTCAATATTGCCGCCACCAATTGAGCTCCGCCTGTTGCTGCAAGATTTTGTGAAAGCACGGCATCACCTATTTGGTCAACAACTGCCTCTACTTCCGCAATAATAGAAGGCGACACCTTTCCTAAAGTCGCAATACGCACCAAAGTATCGGCGCGTAATTCATCCGTAAATTCACTCAATAAATCCGAACTTTGATCGGGTGTTAAATGCGATAAAATAAGTGCTATGGTTTGTGGATGTTCTTTGGATAAAAAGCTGGCTAATTGTTGGGGGTCGGCTTTCCGTAAAATATCGAAGCCGCGTATGGTCGTCAAGATTTTTATTTTGTCGAGAATTTCCTTAGCGCGCTCCGGACCAAAAGATTTTTGCAATAATGTGAGGGCATAATCAAGACCACCATCCAAATAATAGCCGTGCGCTGTCATTAACTCAAAAAAATCCTCGTTTACCCTGTGAATTATGTCTTTCGACACTCCTTTAAGCGTAGAAATTTCGACTGCTATTGATTCCACATCTTTGGGGTCAAGTTGTGAATATATTTTTGCAGCATTGTCCACATCTAATGTCATAAGCAAAATAGCAACTTTTTGTTTGCCATTCAATCGCTCATAGGTCAGATGTCTCGATATTTCTAATTCTTTAGCCATAGTAAAGTCGGTTATATTTATTTTTTCATAAAATCTTGTTGCATTACCAATTTAAGTAATCGCGCTGCATCTGCCGGTTTTTCGACTAAATAGTTTTTCACCCGATTGCCGATTTCTTCTTTCATAAAATCATCCTCCGTCAGTTCGCCAAGCGTTTGCTCATCAAGTCGTCTGCGAGCTAATTCCGCCAGATTTTCTCGCTCAGCATTAGGATCATACGGCTCAAGACGGCTTACAGAACTCGAAGCAACATTACTGCTCGGTAATAATAACAATGGATCATCGCCACGAATAGTTGCTAATAATGCCGCATCCACAACGGGTGGCTCACCCAATACCCATTCGATTCGACTGCGTACTTGCGGCGACATAATCAACTTGCGTATCATCCAAATGGCTAAGAGCATCGCCAAGACTATTAACACTTTCTCAATTATTTCTTCTGTGGTCAATGGCAAATCATTACCGCGCAAACGCTCAAGTTCTTCTTGCTCCGACGTGATGTCAAATTGGATATTTTCTACCGTCACTTGATCGCTACGGGTCGGATTGTAACCCACTGAATTTTTTATTATCTGATTTAATTGCAACATTTGTTCTTGCGGGCGCGGCGTGTATTCCAGTGTGGGTGCGCCGTCTTTCTCTACTACCTTTGTGGTGCCATTTATCAATGCCGCTACCGTCATCCTTTTGATGCCGCCACCATTATTTATGATTTTCTCCACTGTTTTGGATATTTCATAATTCGTAATTTTGTTCCGGTTCTCGCTATTAGAATTTGTGGCAGGGTAATTTAATGAATCTACTGCCGCGCTACGCCCTTCTAATTGCTGCTCGCTGCGAACTACCTGCTCATCCGGGTTAAATTTCTCTTCTGTTTTCTCTATTTGCTGAAAATCAAGCTCCGTGGTTGCACGCACCACCGCATTGCCAACACCCAAAACGCCATCCAACAAACTCTGAACTTTTGAAGTAAGATACTGATCAACTTTTTGCTGCAATTCATACTGCGTATCGCTCATCGCTGCCAAGGAATTCTTATCTCTTTGCGGTTCTGACAATATCTGACCCTTCTGATCAACAACCGTTACTGCCCCGGCATCCAAACCTTCTATGCTGCTCGCAACCAAGTTCTGTATGCCCTCCACATTTAACTTATTGATACTCTTTGTGCCCTTCAATTGCAAAACAACAGATGCCGTCGCTTGCTTCTGGTCTTTGTCGAACAATGCCTTTTCCGGTATCACTATATGCACACGGGCTTTCTTAACCTCGCCTATAGAACCTATGGTACGCGCTAATTCACCCTCCAATGCACGACGATAATTTAACTTCTGCACAAAATCCGACATACCCAAATTGGTCTTATCGAACAATTCATAGCCAACAACGCTCGATTCCGGCAAGCCCTCCGATGCCAATGACAATCGCGTATCATGCAACACTTCCTGCGGTATCAATATCGTGCTGCCATTGTTCGACAACTCATACGGTATATTACGCTCTCGCAATTTATCAGCTATCGTCGCCGCATCCTTTGCCTCCAACTCACTGAACAATACCGACATCTGGGTCTTATTTGCCGTTCCGATTATCATCACTATAGCAACAATCGCCGCTACGACCGCCCCACCAATGAATATTTTCTGCGTACGAGTCAATCTGTTCGCAAAATTGCGTAATTGTACCGCCACACTCTGTCTCGATTGCAATTGCTGAAGCTCTGCCATAATCCTCTTTCCTGTTCTGTTCTAACTTCTTATACCTGTATCCTGATAAGTTCCCTATATGTATCTAAGGACTTATTACGCAATTCCATCAGTAACTGAAACGTAGTCTTTGCCTTCTCTGCCGAAATCATCACATCGTGCAAATCAATTGGCTCCCCCTTCACAAATTTTGCCGTGTTCTCTGCCGATTCTTGCTGCGATTGATTCACATCGCCTATCAAACCCTTCAAAGAATCAACAAATGATTCCTTACCGGCTTCCGTGCTGCCCGATGAATCTTTCTCACCCAATTCATGACGCTGCAACTCTATCGGCTTATACAAACGCTTCAGCGGATTTGTCTCATTCACTACCATTGCTCTTCTCCCGTTTAAGCGCGACCATCAAACAATGTGCCTTTGGTCGCCTGTTCTTCCTGCAAAGAACCGTTCTTCGTAAATACTGTATATGATTCTTTCTGTACTGATTCCTGTCCATAAGCACGCATCACATAGTGGCGGGCGGCTATGCCCTGACCGCTCCCCGATTGCCCTGCTGCTTCGCTGACTTTCGCCCGTGATGGCTCCGAGACCGCAGTATCAAAACTGTCAGTGATGCGCTCGCGCCGGCGAACAGGCAAACTTGGACGGCTGCCCGATGCTTGCGAATATGCTTTCACTGCTTGGATATTCATTACTGCTGCCTATATCATATTTCCAATGACTCACGCGCCATATTCTTCGCCGATGTTATCACCGACGTATTTGCCTCAAATGAACGCTGCGCGCTTATCATCTCAACCATCTCGGTCACTATATTCACATTCGGCATAGATACATAACCCTCCTCATTCGCATCCGGATGCGATGGGTCATATACTTTCCTTGCCGGCGAATTATCATTCACAACACGAGCCGTCACTGCCTTCGCATCCTTGCCATACACGTCCTCATTAAGATTCGGGGCATGGTACTTGCTCGTCCCTTGCAAGGCAATCTGATCTTCCAATGTCTTAAAAAACGGTGCGCGAGGATTCGCTTGAGCTATCACAACCTCACGCTTATATACTTCCCCCTTCTCGCCGCGTGTCGTGTTAGCATTTGCTATATTTTTTGCCACCGCACTCAATCTTTGACGCTGCACGCCCAATCCTTGACTGCTTATATTCAATGATGTAAACAAATTCTCAGCCATAATCATACTCCCTATTGATTAGCACCGCGTATCGCGTTCTGCATACCCTGAAAAAATCGCTGCGTCATCCGTGAAGCGAAGCGAAAACGTATCTGGTTCTGTGCCAATTCTGACATCTCCTTATCTACATTCACATGACTCTCGCCGCTAAATAATCGCTCCGGCTCCGGAATAGCCGCCGCCTCGCCCTCACCACGTATCTCCCCATCTTGCAATGAACCTATAGGCAAATGACGACTATCACCACGCGCTCCACTCAATACCGTTTGCTGCTTTTGGAACTCCTCCTCAAACTTAACACGCTGCGGACGATACACAGGAGATGTCGCATTCGTCATATTAGTCGCTATCGTTTGCTGACGCATCGCATAGGCATCCAATGCCCGATTCATCAATGGCAAACGACCCTTCGTAAACAAATGATCATGTATCATACTTACTTTTCCTCGACAATTACTTCTCGCAACACTTCCGCTCCCAAGTTCAATGCCAATCAACGCTCATACACTATCACAAAACACAAAGCAATCCGAAACCTTGATTTGGCTACACTTACCAAAACATAACCACATAATTCACCCTCATAAACAAAGGACAATACCATCCATCTGAACAATAATAACCATCACAAAAAATCAAACAATCAGCAAAAAATCCCAATTATCAATTATCAATTATCAACAATAATCCCCCATACAACAATCCCAACGGGATGATATGATAGTAAAAATGATGATGAATAAAAAAGAATGATTTGTGTCCGAAGGAATCCCAATGGTCAATTATCAACAATAATCAGGCACGCAATAACTGATTCAACATACGGTCGGACATATCCAGAAGGGCATTGGAACTCGCAAAAAGGGCTTCCGTCTCACGCAGCAACACAACAGAACGCAACAATAACTCCGACGATTCCTCCAAAAGAACCGCCGACTCCGACAATAAAGCGTCGGACTCCTGCAAAAGCCCATCAGAGCTATGTAATAATTGCTCGGACTTGCTCACAAGAGCTTCCGAATGACTCACTAACCAATGAACTTGCTGCATACATTCTTTATGGTAACAATGAAGTACTCTCTAAATTAGATAATTGTCGGAATATAACAGACAAACCCGTCTATAATAATGATAATCCATGCCAAACAAAGCCACGAATACCCCAAAAATAATCCCATTAGTCCCGACATAATGACATGATTTCATAAACTGTTTCATACTATCCAAGAACTCATGCCTATGCCCAATGAAATGGGGCAAAACTATGCCAAACACCAAGTATTCCCCCATCAATGGCGATTAATAGCCAATATACCCCAACCCTTTTTCAACAAACCCTTCCTGTATGAGGGGAATTTTTGGATTTCTATTATCATTCTATCCTTGCGGGATTGTAACTTCATCTCCTTCCCTTTCGAGGAAGGGCGGGATGGGGCAAAAAAACGCAATCGGTTGTAATGAAAAACGTAAGTTTTTACCTCAACTTTCCAACTTTTTTGCCAAAAAACGCCATTTTATAACCAATGAACAAATGACGAGGGGTCTCGACGCTCATCAATCGGGGTCGTTGTCGCTTCAATCGGGGTCGTTGTCAGAACAGGATTACAGGGATTATACGATGTACAGGACAAAATTTTATCTTTATCCTCAGAAAGAATTGCTGCATGAAGTAGTATCATGTCTATCACATAATCTTCAAAATCGTGTCCGAACAAGAATAGCGCATCGAACTCCCGCGCGACGGGAGCGTTGGGGTGGGGCGACTTTGTGTTTTGTTGGTTGTTTATCCGCGTATGCCATTCTTGATATATTTCTTAGCCCGTTTCATCTCCCATGGATTGGGTTCTTGTCGTCGTAAATGTGGGTATGGATGTTTTTCATTATCGGGTACGGCATCTGTGGGCGGCGGCGGCGGTGCTATGGCAATGGTGGGAAAGAGTTCGGTGGGGATATTGGGTTCAAAAGCCCATTCTTTGTGATTATAGGCGCACACAGGCAAACATGCGGAGCAATAGTGATGCTTTCCGAAATAAGGAAAACATTTTCCGGTATCGACGGTGTAGCGATCATTGCCCAGATGATCTTTTCCGGCGAGGGGGTTTCGTTCATCGGGAATGGCATCGGCAGGGCAATATATCCTGCATGCTTTGCAGTTATCGCAAAATTGAGCTATGCCGGCATTGATGGGAGCATCGAGAGCTAATGGCATAGATGTGAGAATGCAGCCGATACGAAAGAGAGGTCCGATGCGAGGATTGATGATGGAGCCATGTCTTCCGAGTTCGCCGAATCCTGCTTTGAGTGCGATGGGTATATGTAAGACATTGGTATCGCCGATGGGATGCTCGACGGTGCAATGCCAGCCGAGTGAGCGTATATGTTCGGCAAGTTTGAGTACTATATCGCCAAGGGAATGATAGATGCGTAAACATTCGATGGCAGCTTCGTCGGAGGGCACGGTTTGGAAGGGTTGCCAGCGCATTTTTTGCCCAAGTGCTATGGCATAATGTTCATTGACTTGTTTTCCTTGATAGATGTCTTGTGGTTCTATGGCGCAAATGCCTACGAGGTCTGCGCCAAGTTGCAATGCTTTTTCTTTGATAGATTGTGCTGCGATGTCGGGCGGTAGTATTTGTTGAACGGGTGCGGGTATTCCTTCCATAGCGGGATATTGTTCATTGAAGATGGCGTGGAGATAATGCTGCACTTCGGGTATAGTGATTGATCTGCCTCCTATGCTTTTATACCATTGTTCCCATTGGAAAGGCGGTGGTGATTGTTCATGGGCGAGTATGGGTAATTCAAGGTTCATGGGTTATTGTAGATGAGTGATGATTACCATATCAAATCATTTGCGGCGGCAAGAGCTTGTTGGAGCACAGTGTCCGTATCATGCCCGACGACGGTGAGATGTCCCATTTTGCGTCCTTTGCGAGAGTCTTTTTTGCCATAGAGATGAAAGGCAGTTTCGGGATGTCGTAAGAGAGGTGTGATGCTGTCGGGTACGCCGCTGCCGGGTCTTTCGCCGAGTATATTGACCATAACGGCGGCTTTTGTGAGCATTGCGGGCGAGCCCAGTGGCAAATTGTTCACTGCTCTGACGGCATTTTCAAATTGCGAGCAATGACATGCTTCGATAGTATAGTGCCCGCTATTGTGCGGACGTGGTGCGATTTCATTGAAGAGCACATCGCCGGATTCGGTGAGGAACATTTCCACGCCAAAGACTCCCACGCCTTTGATAGCTTCCACACAGGCAAGGGCGATTTGTTCTGCTTTTGTGTGAATATCGGTTGAGCATCGTGCCGGCGCAATGACCACACGGCATATATGATTTTCCTGGATGGTTTCCACGCAAGGGTATATGACATGTTCGCCTCGTCGGTTGCGCGCCACCATGACGGCAAGCTCTGCAGTGAATCGTACGAATTGTTCCGCCATGACTTGGCGGGGTTCTTCGGATTGGGTGAACGTATTATATCCGGCGATGGCTTCTTGTTCGGAGCGGACGGTGATATTGCCATAGCCGTCATAGCCCAAGGTTCTTGTTTTGATGATAAAGGGGAATCCGTGCTTTTTTCCGAAATCCGCTGCTTGTTCCGGTGAGTTCAATTCCTCGAATGTAGTCATCGGTATGCCTGCGGCGGTGAAAGTTTTCTTTTGGGTGAGTTTATCTTGCACCAAAGCGACGGTGTCGGCATTGGGAAAAACCAATCGTCTTTCGGCAATAGTGCGCAATATGTCGGGATTAACGAACTCGTTTTCGAGCGTGATGATGTCGCTGATGTCAATGAAACGTTGTAGCTCGTCGGGGTCAGTCCATCCATTGGTAAATTCATGTTTAGTCATAGTCCCTGCGGGAGAATCCGCGCCATGTTCAATGACAGCGACGCCCAGCCCAAGACGATAGGCAGCTTGTGCGGTCATTTTTGCTAATTGCCCACCGCCGATAATGCCCAGCACAACGGGACGTGAGGTATGGAGAGAATAAGGAGAAGCCAGCATTATATTGATTGGATTTCAAAGTGAAAGAATGATGCAAAATTAAGGGCTAAGAGCGTTGAGCAAGGTTTTGATAGGCGTTTTCGATGAGTGCATTGATGTCTTTATCGGGCAAAACAATCTGAATTTGCTTTCCTGTGGCTATGGTATGTGCCCCGCAGAGTATGGTAATATCACAGATGATTTTTTTACCTTTTACTTCGGTGACAGCAGCATTGACGGTAAGTTCCGCACCGACGGGAGCGGGTTGTATATGCTTGATTTCGACCAAAGCACCGATAGCGTTTTCGTTTGGTTCGAAGTATGGCTCTATAGCACGTCTTGCAGCGACTTCCGCGAAATAACAGAGGGAGTACGTGGAGCAAACTTTGTGGATAGTTTTGCCTTCGAGCATGGCGGTCATGTCTTGTGTGACGGTAAAAGTGATAGAGCCGACGGCAGAGTGTACATCATTGTTCATAGTAAGTGCCGAGAAAAGATTGATGGAAGAAAAACGGTCATTGCAGGGCGAAAAGACGGAAACAGCCGCGATAAAATTAGGTCTATGATAAGATTGGGCGTGATAAGCGGTAATTTTGCAAAGAATAATAGACAGAGAAATGACTATGCGAGTGAGCTTTTATACATTAGGATGCAAGCTGAATTATGCCGAGAGCGCGGAGTTGCGCCACAGATTTGAGTCATCGGGTCATACGGTGGTTGAGTTTGGTGATATGGCTGACGCGGTGATTATTAACACATGCACGGTGACGGAAAATGCGGACACGGAATGCCGTAAAATCATTCGTCGGGCATTGAGAAGTTCCCCGGAGGCGTATATCGGCGTAACGGGCTGTTATGCGCAGCTTCAGCCGGAGGAAATAGCGTCTATTGAGGGTGTGGATGGTGTATTTGGGAGCAAAGAGAAATTCCGTATTCATGAATTAGCGGGCGATTTCCATAAAGTGGATGTTCCGCAGGTATTTGTGAGCGATTTGGAGGATGTGGGATTTGAGGAATCGCAATCGGGCGAGGGCGACAGCCGCACCAGAGCGCATTTGAAATTGCAAGACGGTTGTAATTACAATTGCAGCTTTTGTACGATACCCTTAGCACGAGGCAAAAGCCGCAGCATGGATTTTGGGTTGATTTCCGCCAAGGTTGAGTCATTGGTCGCTGAGGGTTATCATGAGGTAATCTTGTCGGGGATTAACTTAGGGGACTATGTTTCGGAGTCCGGAGAGCGATTTACGGACATAGTGCGTTTGATGGAGCAAACCAGACCGCAAGCGCGTATTCGTATAGGATCGATAGAGCCGAATTTATTGAAGCGAGAGATTATAGATATAGTAGCGCAATCGTCGGTGATAGTGCCGCATTTCCATATACCATTGCAGAGCGGTTCAGCGGAGATGCTGCGATTGATGCGTCGTCGTTACAAAGCGGACTATTATCGCGAATTGATATTGACCATCAAAGAGCAGATTCCCGATTGTTGCATTGGTGTTGATGTGATTGTAGGTTTTCCGGGCGAAACGGAAGAGCATTTTTCAGAGACCTTCGGGATGTTGGAAGCATTGCCAGTGTCATATTTGCATGTGTTTACCTATTCGGAACGAGAGAATACGCCGGCGGCAGTGTATGATGGTAAGGTTCCGGTGCATGTTAGGAAAGCGCGGACGAATCGTTTGCGTGCTTTGTCGGAGCAAAAGCGCCGTGAGTTTTATCGTTCGCAATTGGGCAAAGAATGGCGTGTTATACCCGAGACATATCATCCCGAGCGCGGGACATGGTCGGGCTGGTCAGATAATTATGTGCGTGTTGAATTTGCGGGAGCGATGACCTTATTGCAGCAACCATTGCAAGTTCGCCTTATATCATTCAATAATGACATAATGACAGGCGAGGTTATATCCACTGTGGAAGAGCATCAATGGCAGGGCTATATTCCTCTGATGGTGTAACGCATTGGTAGCAATGTCATTTTTGCAGATTCACTATGAACGAGGTATATATAATGTGGTCTGCGATACTATGTTTATTGAGCATACTTTGCTCAAGTATGGGTGTTATTGCTTCAAATGCTCAGTGTTTTAGTTGTGCGCAAGCCCCGCCGGGTACAGTATGGTGCGATGATTTTGAGGACGGAAAAAAACTTGAGGATAAATATTTCGAATATGATTCCGATGAGCAAGATTGCCGCGTTGATAAGAATATCGGACGTGATAATAGCCAAGGGTTGCGGATAGTTTGGCAAAAGGATGAAGTGTCGGCAGGTGGGTTGAAAAAATCCATCGGCAAAACACCGTCCGCCTATATCGGTAAAAATGCTGCATATCCCGATTCGGTATTTACGGAAATATATTGGCGCATGGATGTACGTCATCAAAAGGGCTGGAAAGGAAATGGACCTGCCAAGTTATCACGGGCTTTGTGTTTAGCGAATAATTCTTGGTCAACCGGCATGATGGGGCATTTATGGTCGGGAGGTGAAGATAATACATACCTTGGCATGGATCCCGCAAGTGGCATCAGCACTGACGGAAAATTACAGACCACGCGATATAATGATTTTCCCAACTTACGATGGCTCGGATTTAAATCCGGCAGCACTCCCCTCTTCTCCGATAATAACAGCGACACTTGGTATTGCGTTGAGGGTCATGTAAAATTAAATACGCCCGGTAAAAATGATGGAATATTTGAATTTTGGATAAATGATACGCTTCAAGCGCAATCCTCGGCATTAAATTGGCATGGCACTTGGAATTCTGACCCCAAAGCGATGGCAATAAATGCAGTATTTTTTGAGAATTATTGGAATGATGCTTCTCCCGAAGAGCAAGAACGTTATTTTGACAATCTTGTAATCTCGACGCAAAGGATTGGTTGCGAATGTCAGAGCATAAGTGAAGCTGCTATTCCCGCATTACCCGTTACAGACAGCGTTATTACCTGTTTCCCTGATACGAGTGGCTATCGGACAATAACAGTCGGAGCAATGGGAAGAGATTATACCGATTTACAAAAAGCAATAGATAATGCGGAATTAGGAAGTATTATTCGCATTGATGCGGGAATGACATTACGAGGCAGTTATATTCTTCGCAATAAAAAGAATGGTAAAGGATGGATTATCATTACAACATCGCATCAAGAATTATTACCTCATCAAAGAATAGATCCGCAAGGATTAACAAATAATAAGGATTATCCGACGCAAGTATCCGTAATGCCAAAGATAATAACAGTGAATCCGGCGGGCGTACCTTGTTTTACGACGGAGCCGCAATCACATCATTACCGTTTGGTTGGACTTGAAATCACTGCCGATACTACGGTCAAAGAAAGTTATGGTTTAGTGAATTTGGGTGATGCCTCACAAAAGCAAAATTCACTGCAAAGTATGCCCCATCATTATATTGTTGATCGCTGTTATATTCATGGACACAGTAAAGGGACAATTATGAAATATGGTGTCGGTTTACATTGTGCAAATGCCGCTATTATTGATTCCTATATTTCTGATTTTCACAGTATTGGTTTTGATGCGCAGGCAATATCGGGCATTAATGGAACGGGACCATTTAAAATCATCAATAATTATCTTGAAGCATCGGGGGAAAATATTATGTTCGGCGGAGCTGCTCCTGCAATTGCCGGCTTGGTACCATCGGATATTGAAATACGTAATAATTATCTCTACAAACCTTTGCGATGGCGAACGACATCACCTTTGTATGAAGGAAAGCATTGGACAATTAAAAATCTTTTTGAGCTAAAAACGGGAAGACGTGTTCTACTCGAAGGAAATATTCTTGAAAATTCATGGGCTGATTTACCGATAGGACAAAGTGGTTATGCAATACTCTTGACAGTAAGAACAGAAAACGGAAAAGCCATGCAAGCCGATGTGAGCGATATTACGATACAACATAATATCATTAAAAATTGTGGCGCAGGCATTACTTTATCAGGTAAAGATGATAATAGTCAAGGAAATCAATCAAAAAGAATATTAATTCAGAGTAATATCTTTGAAAATATAAATGGTGCTGAATTTGGTGATAATAATATCAATGGTCCTAATGATGGTACATTTATAAAAATGGGCGAGCCGCAGGATGTAATAATCCGATACAATACAATATTACAATCAGGACCTGTGACGTGGGTAATAAAACCCGTCAAAGGATTTACGTTTACGAATAATATTGTTCAATCGTATAAAACAAAGGCAGGATACCAAGGGATTTATGGTCCGGGCTATGCGCAAGGTAATGCAACAATTGCTCATTATTTTCCCGACATTACAGACGCAAGTAAACGCATTCATCGTAATGTATTTATTGGCGGTGATTCTTTGCGCTATATATCTGTCATAAGTCAAAATTATTTCCCAAAAGAAAGAGCGATGGTCGGTTTTAGTGATGGTATTTTTACCGATTATCGGAAATATACTCTTTCTGCTCAAAGTCCCTATTCTAAAGGTTCTACCGAAGGTAAGAATATTGGAGCAGACATAAATGCGATAGATTCTGCTCTCAAATTTACTATTATATGTCCCTCGGCTGGTAGTATTGCCGTAAGCGGCTTCACGATTCTTCAAGATAGTGTGACAATAAACAGAGATGATACTCTTTCTCTCACGGGTATTATTACTCCGATTAATGCAGACAATAAAAATATTGTGTGGGAATCGGGTGATAATAACGTTGTTACAATAGATAATAATGGTATGATAACAGCTCTTTCGGCGGGGTCAACATTTGTCTCCGGTACAACTCTCGATGGTGGCTATCGTGATTCTTGTTTTGTGAGAGTAAGAATTCCTTCGTCAATAACAGAGTCTGAGGCAGAATTATTGGATACTATTATTGTGCACAATGATATATTATATATGCCTGATTGTCTTATAGGCGCAAAGATTTCTATTGTTGATATTTTGGGTCATTATCATAATATTGATGTGATGACAAACTCTGTGAGCATTGCCTCGCTACCATCAGGTGTGTATAGTGCTTTTTTCTCTTGTCATCATAATATACAGATGTATCGTTTCGTTAAAATGTGAATTAGTACCTTTTTTCAATGTGATGTTTGGCAAGGTTCAAATTCTATTCCTAAAGGAATTTACTTACAGGAATCATTTCACTGATAATGCTCGACACTGATGAATGACACAAAAGAGAGAGCTCCCAATGTCTGTGTAAAGGAAATTAAAAATATGTTCTCCAATGCAGACGAATATTGGTGCCGGGTTCCGGAAAAATTGATTTAATTCTTGAAAGATGATTTCTGTATATGGTGTTGAAAAGATTATCGGCTGTGACAGTAACTGCATTGATAAATGTCCCCACAGAAAATCGAGTTTGTATATATGCCCCACAAATCGTATATCCATTCGTTATTTCTTCAAAAGTATCGGTTCGTAATTGTGAGGCGGCACTTTCTACTCGTATTCCTGCATTCCAATTTTCTTTTGTGTATTGTAATTCGACCAATACTTTGAGAGGCGGAATCATAGGAAGCGGTCTTTGCTCATCCATATTATCTCCAACAGTAAAACTGCCTGTTATTTCTGTGGAAAGTCCATAGCCCAAACGTTGAGTAATTTTTGTTTCCACACCCCATATACGTGCGGCTAATGTTGATGTAGAAAATATTGGCAAAAATGTTGCATAATTCGTATCACCTGTATTTCGGGGAGTAATAAACGATGAATAATTCATCAAAAAACCGGTAGCACTCACCGTTGTTGAGGTATCTTTGTAATGTATAAATAGTTCAGAACCGTAACCGAGTTCATTGGGCAAATCAGGGTTTCCGGTTTCGAATGAATAAGCGGCTAAATGAGGACCGAGCGAAAATAATTCTTCGGCAGTTGGTGGTCTATTGGAGCGAGTAAATGTTCCGCCAAGTGCAATATTGTCCGATAAAGGATGCAGTATAGAAATAGAAGCCGATAAAGACGCAAAATCTTTTCTCTCTATACGTCCAATACGTGTATCTTTCTCCACATCGGGACTAATAGACAGATAATTTAAACGGAGAGCAGTTTGAAATTCTGTTTTTCCCCAATGCCATTCTTCAAAAATATATGGCGCATATTCAAGAACGGTATTAGCCGGGGTAAAGACAAATCCGCCATAACTGTAATATTTGAGAGAAAAATATGCACCGATCGTACCATTGTCGAACAATGGATTACTATGTTGGATAATATCAAAATTTCCGGCGTATGTCGTCACAAAAAATTCTGCACCTACAGCACCATTCGATTCTTTTTCATTGTGACGATAAAAAGTACGTGAAAGATTGACACGAATATCATCCGCAAAATCACCGTGAATATGAAAAGCTGTGCGCGTATTCACAGTACGTTTCAGCATTTCGATGCGTACACCTTTAGGATGAGCACCTATAAATCCGCCGGGTATTCCATATTGTGTTGTAAACTGTGCGAATGAAGCTCCGGCATCTGCATCTTCGTCAATATATCCACCGCCGAATGACAAATGCGATGTTGTGATATCGGTATTTGACAAAATACCTGTGGGTGCAGATATGTTCTGCGTTGAACGAAGTCCGCCCATAGTTTTGAATGCAAAGGGTCCGATGGGAATTTCTGCTGAAGCAAGAGCAGAACCTCCTTGCAATACAGATTCATAGCCGCCGGCTACGGAAAACAAGGCATCATGTAAAAGGATGCGCGGAATGTCATCACGTATGGCATTGACAACGCCTCCCATCCCTGACGGAGAGTACAGCAAAGTCTTCGGTCCTCTGATAATTTCAATTTGCTCCATCATAGCAGGGTCTATGGCAACGGCGTGGTCGGGAGATGTTGCCGATAAATCCGCAGCGGGTACGCCATCTTCATTTATCTGGACGCGATTACCGCTAAGTCCGCGAATAACAGGTCGTGCAGGAGCAGGTCCCATAGAACGCACAGCAAGCCCGGCTTCATTGCGTAAGGTTGCCGCTAATGTTTGCCCAAGCTCTCTTTGTAATTCATTACCATGGAGAATATGGTCATGTTCCATGAGTTCGGTTAATTTTGACGATGATGATGCCCTGTCTGTCACCACAACAGCCGGAGCTTCAATTGGTAATGGACTCAATGTGATGGCAATAGCAGCAGATACGGGCAGAGTAATATCAATATGGTCGGAACGATAGCCAATAGCTCTGATATCGAGATGATAACTGCCATTTGGAAGATTTTTGATAACAAACTTCCCTTCTTCATTGGCAGAATATGATTTCTGAAGTCGTTGAATAGTTATAACTGCATAAGGAATACCTTTGTTGGTATGCGCATCAAGGATAGTTCCTTGTACTGTTGTTTCTTGAGCAAATACGGCAGAAGTGATTGTGAAAAAACACAAACAATAGAAGAAAAAGCGCATAAAGTAAAATTACAAACCAAGAATCATTCACACAGACGCAAACAAACGTATTTTATGGATGCCAAACGAAATTATCAATAAGGCGTGTGGTGCCAAGACGTATTGCCACAAGAAAGACAATGCTGTCATCATCAGAAAAATCAAGGGTTTCCATAAGAGTATCGGCATGAACTGCTTGTGCATATTCAATATGAACATGAGGGATTGTCATAAGAATTTTCTGCATGATTGCTTGCAGACTTTGAGCGTTTTTTTCTCCTTGTTGTCTGGCATCAACGGCTGCTGTCAGGGCTTTGTAAATCAATGATGCATTTTCACGATCATGTTCCGAAAGATAGACATTTCTTGAACTTCGAGCTAAACCATTGAGTTCCCTTTCTGTGGGTGCAATGATGATACGAATATCGAAGTCAAGATCCTTTACCAAGCGTTTAATGACTAAAGTTTGTTGATAATCTTTTTGCCCGAATACGGCAATGTGAGGCTTTACGGCATTGAAGAGTTTAGCAACAACGGTCACGACACCATTAAAATGCCCGGGACGAGATACACCGTCAAATACTTGGGATTCTTTACCTGCCAAAACCATAGAAGAATATCCGTTTGGGTACATTTCTTCAACCGTGGGAGCATACATAATAGCAGCACCTGCTTCTTCCGCAATATGACAATCTCTTTCAAAATCACGAGGATAACGAGAAAAATCCTCATTGGGTCCAAATTGCGTAGGATTAACGAATACCGACACAATGGTACTATCCGCTTCAAGGCATGAATGTCTGATAAGAGCAGCGTGTCCTTCATGGAGATACCCCATAGTGGGCACAAAGCCAATAGTTTTTCCTTTTGCACGCAGAACTGAGGAATAATTCTGCATTTCCTCAACGGATGTGATAATCTGTAATGGCATTGTTTTTTGATTAACAGTAAAGATAAGCAGCGAAAATAGTCATTTATGGCGAGTGAGCGTTTTTAATCTTCGATTTGATTACAATAAAATGGACAGGGTTATATGGCGGTTAGGGTAAAAAGTGATTATATCCGCATAACAATTCCACAGAGGACAAGGAAATACAATCGAAGAGAGAGGCATAAAAAAAGTCCTTAACTTTAGAGAGTTAAGGACTTATGAACGAGCCAGCTATCGGATTTGAACCCATGACCTGCTGATTACAAATCAGCTGCTCTACCCCTGAGCTAAGCTGGCAAGCGCGCCAAAAGCGTCCGCAAAATTAAGAACTTTTTTAGAAATGACAAAATCTGTTGCAACTTTTTTAGGAGTTTCAATAAAATATTAAGAAATTTTTGCCCAAAGTGTTCCTTTTTTTGCGCAATCCTTCTATATTTGCGTTTATGGCAAAGCATTGTGTGTCAACAAAGTTATAATTAGGTGGTAAATGTTCGAGCCGACGAAAAAGTATTTTTCCATTAGTGAGGTCGGAAAACTCATTGACGAACAGCAACATGTTCTGCGATACTGGGAGCGTGAGTTTGGTGAGTTACGTCCCAAAAAGAATAGTGCCGGCAATAGGATTTACACTCAGAAAGATCTTGATTTATTGAAAGTTATCAAGATTATGCTGCGCAAAAAACGATTATCGGTCATTGATGCAAAGCTACAGTTAAAATCAACGGATATCAACGAGTTTCTTGCTCAAAACCCTTTTGATTTTATGACGGCGGCATCCGATACACAAGAAGAAACTCAAGCAAACACAGACACTCATGGTTCTGCCCACGATGGTACAAACAACGACGATTCGGTCAGAATACCTCGTGCAGAATTCAAGGCTATCTATGCAATGCTTAAAGACATTGAACAATTATTACGAACTGTATAATTCAATTACATTTACTCATTAAAGGGTTCTCTATGGTGAAATCATTACGAGCGTTCATCTCCGCTGTTCCCTTGTTCTTTTTAGTTGTTATGCCCACACTGGCACAGCAGAGAACATACAGCATTGAGACAGTAGGAAAGCATGATGATGAAGTGTTAGGCGTATTCGTTAACGAAGCCGATACACGATTTGCAACATGCAGTGTTGATGAAACAATTAAAATTTGGAGCTTGCCTGATGGTAAAGAACTCCGTACCCTTAAAGGGCATCTTGGTCAAGTAAACAATCTGTCATTCTCGGGTAATGACAAAATGCTTGCGAGCGGAAGCAGCGATCGCACCGTTCGTATATGGGACGTAGAATCCGGTAAACAGATTAACGTTCTCAAAGGTCATACTGCCGAAGTAATCGGGGTATATTTCAGCCAAGATGATACCAGTGGATATTTAGCAAGCACAAGTTTTGACAGAACCGTCAAGTTGTGGGATGTCAAAAATGGTGTAGAAGTGAAAACTTTACGCGGACATTCCTTACAAACAAATAATGTCGCATACAGCTATGACGGAAAATTTCTTGCCAGTTGCAGTGATGACAGAACAATCAAAATATGGTCAACTGACCCTAATTCTCGTGAGCCAATCATGAGTCTGGAAGGGCACAATGCTTCAGTATTAACCGTTCTGTTTAGTATGGATTCCAAAAATCTCTTTTCTGCCGATCAAGAGGGAATCATCAAAGTGTGGAGCATGCCGTCAGGTGAATTAGTTCGCACCATCGTTGCCCACAGCGATTTGATTCAAGATGTATCCATAGCATCCGACAACAAAACATTAGTCAGCGGTAGCTTGGATAAATCCGTGAAAATGTGGGATATATCAACAGGTGAGAATATTATGAAAATGGACATTGGAACTGAAGTATGGAGCGTGGATTTAGTCAGCGATGCCTCCACTATTGTTATCGGTTGTGCCGATGGTAGCGTTCGTTTGCTCAAACAAACTAATACTACAATAAAGAAAGGCGGTAAATAAACATGAAAAAAATTCTTACTTTAGTGTTGACCTTATCTTCATTGTTTTTCTCACACTCCCTATTTGCACAAATTAACGTTGTGGTGAGTGTGACAGGCACTGTATTAAAAGCGAATGATCGTAACCCTGCAAGTGTGAATATTACTTTTTATGATTCCAATAATAAGCGCGTAGGATCAAGCAGAAGCAATGCCAAAGATGGCTATTATCTTGTTACCGGATTGAAGCCCGGTGAAACCTATAAAGTAAAAATCGAACATCCCGATTTTTTCCAAGAAGAAGTAACAGTATCAACCCCAAGAACTTCAAAATACTCCGAATTATCGCGTGACTTTTTGGTGAAACCTTTAATTTCCGGTATTCGCTTACCTTTACCTGTCACGCCTTTTGAACTCAATAAATCGAAGTTGCGTGTCGGTTCTGAAGAATTTCTTGCCGAAACTGTAGAAGCTTTACTTATGAACCCTTCTGTCAAAGTACAGATTTCTTCTTACCCCGATGAAATGGAAAACAAAGAGGCAAATATTAAATTGACACGTGAACGCTGCGAAACATTAAAAGCATTTTTTGTTGCAAAAGGTGTAAGTGCAGATAGAATTTCTATAGTTCCATCTGAAAATGCAGATCCAATCAATCCTCCACCGATGAAAAAAGCGGCAAAAGGTAAACGATATATCGGCTCAACTTATATTGTGGTAACAAAAATCTAATATTGCACCTTATCGGATTATTTCATTCCAAAGACTGCTCAGAGTAATGGGCAGTCTTTTTTTTTATGGACAAATGACTGATATCTTTATCATACGACAGGTAATTCAACAATAAACGTAGTACCGCTCCCTTTACCTTTACTTTCTGCCCATATTTTTCCATTATGTAACTCAACAATATGCTTTACAATATGTAAGCCCAACCCCGTAGAATGTTCTCCCCCCGTAGGTAATGATGAAAGTTTTTGAAATTGACCGAATAATTTATCTACATCATCATCAGATAGACCTTGACCTTGATCATGAATGCTTACACGAAGAGTATTATCTATACGCTCAGAAAGTACTGTAATAAATGTATGATTATATGAATATTTAGAAGCATTACTCAAAATATTTTCAAAGACTTGAAATAATCTTTTTTCATCACCTTGTACATGGTCATCATTACATACCGACAGAGAAACGATTTGTTCTTTACGCATGAATAATGGCTCACATTGTTTATGAACAGCACGAAGTATTTCTCCAACGCTGCAAATATCCTTCTTAATTTCAATACTCCCCAATGCTGCGGCTGATGACTCAAGTAAATCCTTGATTAACTCACTCATTCTTCGAGCTGATTCTTCGATTACTTCCAGCCATTCAAGAACAGAATCCTGATTGCTACTATCTTCACGAATAATACCCGTTGCACCAAGAATATTTCCTAAAGGATTTTTTAAGTCATGCGCTGCTATTCCCAATAATTTTGTTTTAAAAATATTTGCCTGTTCTAATGCATTATTTCGTTCAAGAAGTAAATTCCTTTCTCGCTCCTTGAAAGCATATTCACGCTCGCGAATAAATCGCTCAGATTCTCTTCTTACATCTTCATTTTGAATATCATACTTAATCTCGAAGTATTTTTCTAAATGAAAAGCATAGTTTTCCCATTTATGAATATGTTTATATAAAGCAGCTAAGTCCTTATGACACTCGTACTGCTCTTTTTTTATTCCTATTTCTTCAAACAAATGTATAGCTTTTGTTAAGTACTGTTCTGCAAGTACAGGGTTATACACCGGATATATAGGTTTTGACAGCAAAAATCCTAAACAAGCAATATTAAATGCAATTCCGGCAACCTCCCCTATGGTTTCAGACATGGATTGTGCTTTTTTATGACATTGGAATGCCATCTGATAATCTTCAAGTAAGGTATAAGTTAAGCCCATATTTCCCAATATTGTGGAAATATCATGCTTATGTCCACTTATTTCCGCAAGTGCTAGTGCTTTTTCATAATACTGCAATGCCTCTTTGCCTTTTTTTCGGTTCATATATACATTGCCGATATTTGTGTACACTAATGATGGAAGTTGTTTGTCAGATATATCATCCAGCATTGATTGTGCTTTTTCCAAATATGTCAAAGAATTATCATAATCTTCCATATTAAAATAAATATTACCGATATTGGCTATTTCTCTGGCAATATCTTCTACTATTCCCAACTCTTCGTGTATAGCCAATGCTTGTTTGTGACAAGATATGGCTTGTGAAAAATCAGACAAATAAGTATAGCAATTTCCGATATTTCCAAGAACTTTTGCATATTCATTTCTTCGTGATAATTCATCAAAATACGGCAATGCTTGAGTATAATACTCTAATGCAAGTTTATATTCACTTACTATCAAATAAGCAGTCCCTATGCTGCCAAGTGCTTTGCCATACAACCATTTCAGACGATGCCCTTGCGATAGAGTCTGAGCTTTTTTGTAATATTCTACTGATGAAGAGATGTCGCCATAACGGTATGAGATATGTCCACGCAATATTAAGCACTGCGCATGATAGAATATCCCATTTCTCTCTATATCAGGAGAATAATATTCTTCGGTTTGTTCAATACTGTAAACATAACGTTCAATAACAAACAGTATTTCTTTAATTTCTTCATACTTATTCTGTGAGAATAAATGCTGTGCATCAGCCAACATCTTGTAACATTTTTCTAAATTCATTTTTTTATTTTTTTATGGAGAGATTTTTACCTTCGATTTGGGGCATCGTAATTTCCAACAGTGCACCAAGCGTTGGAGCTATGTCAATAGGCGCTGCCTGTTCTTCCGATTTCTTTTTGAGGATGTCACTACCAAAAAACACAATAGGCACATGAGTATCATAATCATACGGTGTGCCATGAGAAGCGGGATTTGACCCATATATCCAATATTGCTTCGGAAAAAAAACAATATCACCGGAACGTTGTATATGCGTGCTATTTTTTATTCTTGAGAAAATTATATCGTCCCAACCTTGTGTGTTTTTTCCTTGAACTATATCTTCTGTATATCCGACAAATTTCAGTCCATTATAATTTGTTAAAAAATCTACACATAACTTTTTAGCTTTTATATACGCATCATTATCGGTAAAGTAATCTTTATTAAGAAATAATGTAGGGGGTTGCATACTTGCTATCGGTTCTACGGTGTTTTTACCGGGGAAATTACTACGCAATTCGGATGACAGGATTCGTTTTACTGTCGTTATTGATAAACGTCCCGCATCATATCCTACCGGCTTGGCATTGGCTATAAGCTCCGGAATAGGTCCCACACCATGATCTGAGCATAGCGCAATTACATAATGTTCTCTGCCAATGGAGGTATCTAAATATTCAATAAAATTAGCTAAGGTGGTATCGCAATGATAATATAATTCTTGTGTTTCTCGACTGTCGGGTCCAAAGATATGTCCTACTAAATCTGTTGTTGAAATTCCGAGATAAACAATATCCGGTTGAGAATCTTTTCCCATATTTTCTTGTTCGATGGCATATCGTGCTGTTTGAAATAAATATGACACCGAATATGGAGTGCAAGCGAAAGCATACACAGCATTGCTGCCACTATCGGGAATAGTATGAGGAAACACATTGTCGCCGCCGGGCATTTTCCCTTCATACGCCACTGTATCTGCAAAACCTACATAATTATCAAGCACAGTATTCCATGTTTTACCAAAAAATGAATACACCGGGTTGTCTCTATGCCAATCGTCCATCCATGCCGGCATTTCATAATAGTCAGATGTGGTAAATCTGCCGATTTTATCATCTAACCACATAACATGGCGCGCTTTTTTACCCGCCATTAAAATAGCTGCTCTATCTTTAATTGCTATTGCTACTTGTTTGGAATCAGGATATTTTTCTTTTACATAATCACCAAGCGTCGGTACTAATAACAATGTCGGAGCAGGCTTTTTCTCATGGTTATGTGCAGAATCCGGTTCTTCGGCACAATAGCATGCACACTGAGTCTCGGGGTCAAAGAAGTCATTACTTACTATGCCTGTTTTTGAGGGGTTGCAACCGGTCATCAATACTGCGTGACCCGCACATGTCACATTTGAAGCATGCCCATAATGAGCATTGGAGAAATAAGCACCCTCATCGGCAAGCCGCACAAATCCATTCTTGGAAAATACCGGGCGAAAACGCTCTATATAGTCGCCTCTCATTTGATCATACGAAAGGACAATGACTAACTTCGGTGAGGTAGCATAGATTTCTCTATGATGCCATAACTGAATACATACCGAAATGAGAATGTAAAAAATGAATCTGTTCATATCATGTTTGAGTCAAGTGAGAAGGAATATATATCACCATTGTTGTGCTTGAATGCAAAACTTTCGTAAAAATACGGTACTTTTACCATTATTTCACTTCATGTTATCATTAAAGTATGAATGCAACAGCCAAAGACTTTTATCTTGAAAAAGAAATGGATTTTTTGAACAATGGCTCTTTCGGGGCTTGCCCCAAAAGCGTGATTGCCGTACAGAGACAATGGCAAGAACTTATGGAATCTCAACTTATACGGTTTTTCATGAAAGAGTTACCCGCCGCAATGCGCACAAGCGCACAAGCATTAGCTCCAATGATTGGTGCAAATCCTAACGATATTGCCTTTGTAGATAATGCCACTTCGGGATGCAATGCCGTTATACGTTCTCTTATGCCGACTTGGTCCTCAAAAGATACCGTGCTTACAACGAATCATTGTTATGGTGCTGTGCTCAATACTTTGCGCTATGCCCAAGATTGTACAAATATCAATATTGTGTGTGCCGAAGTACCTTTCCCTTTGAACGATAAGAGCCAAGTTACAGAAGCGGTCATACCTCAACTGAATGACGATGTCAAACTTGTAGTACTCGACCACATTACCTCCGCTACGGGAATAATATTTCCTGTGGAAGATATTATCCAAGAATGTCGGAAACGAGGAATTCCCATTCTCATTGACGGAGCACATGCCCCCGGTATGCTGGATTTATCATTACAGGATTTAGCGCCGGATTGGTACACCGGTAATTGTCATAAATGGCTTTTCGCACCCAAAGGTTGTGCTTTTTTGTGGACTAACCCCGCACGCCAAGCCGAAACGCATCCTACAGTAATTTCACATGGTTATGAAATGGGTTATGCGCAAGAATTTGATTTTGTCGGCACAAAAGATTATTCCCCATTTTTAACATTACCTGCGGCTATCGAATATTACAATCAATGGGGCTTCCATACAATCTATGACCATAATCATTCATTAATGCTGCAAATGCGTGATTATTTGTGTCAAGAATGGGAAATTGAACCTCCTGCCCCAAGTTCAATGCTGGGCTACATGGCAACATTACCATGCCCAATAGAAGGTGAAGCCACTTTAGAAAATGTATTCAGAATCCATGATAATCTTTGGAACGAACATCGCATCGAAATACCTATTATCCCTTTCAATGGGAAATTGTGGTGGCGCATTTCTGCACAAATATTTAATTCTCCTGAAGATTATGAAAAATTATGTAGAATTGGAAAGCAACACTTTATGAAAATACGTAAGAGATAATATTCACAACACAAATATGACATATAGTATTGAAAAGGTTTGATTACTATATCCTGACTGTTATGCAATATTTGATACTTACTTGAATAAAGCTTTCAAGAAATATTATAACAATAAATATCAATATAAATAATCACAGAAAATACTCACAATTTATTATGAAAAACCAATACATGTCAAAAAAATGAAAGAAATAACCCGGACTATAGACGGAAAAATATAGTACTCACATTATGTTAATAGCGCATTGAATACAGAGCATTATTACAGTGATTATTGATAATTTCATGGTTGATTTTTTAGATTTGTAATGATTCGAAGCACTGAAAACTCCGCAACTTCATAATTTCGGGTATAAAGGATTTAAGAAACTCCCATAAGTCTCTTCAACAAGCATGAGAATCAACAAGTACTATTGAACAAGCAATGACTCAGCCAAAGAGCGTAAGTGAGTCTGCTGCTAAGGCGGATGTACATAGGATAAAGAATCTCTTGACAGGTTTTGTCGAACACACCCCATAGCTGTGAATCCGTTAGCACGCTTTGGCGTTTTTTTGAAGAAAAAGACGTATTTTAGAGTTAGGAAGTCAAGTAGAACCATTACAAACAATCATTTATTCAAACGAAAGGATTAGATATGGAGCAACATGCAGCAGCAAACACATCTGACACAATTCTTCAACTTGTCAGTTTTAACATCGGTGATGAGGAGTTTGGTGTTGATATCCTGGGTGTGCAAGAAATCAATCGCATGACTGAAGTCACTCGTGTGCCTAATGCACCATCGTATGTGGAGGGCGTCATCAATTTACGCGGCAAAGTGATACCGGTTATTGACTTACGGAAACGGCTCATGATGAATGCTCGCGGGCATGACCAAGATACGCGCATCATAGTTGTCGAAATTGAGAACAAAGTGATTGGGTTTGTCGTTGATAAAGTGAATGAAGTCTTGCGAATTCCGCAAAGTGTTACTGAAGCTCCTCCTTCTATGGTCTCGGGCATTAAAAGTGATTATATAACGGCAATCGGTAAATTAACTGACCGACTGATTATTCTGCTTGATTTAGACAAAATACTTTCTGATGATGAGAAAGCTCAAATTTCACAGACCGCTGCATAATTTTTTACAAAAGCTTCGCAACATTATTTTTACACAGTCGTTACACACCCGTCGCCTTTGACGGGTTTTTTTTTATAACACCAATGAAACATCGTTTACTTTTTATACTTAGTGCTATTTGTCTGATTACGGCTCAGATGTCAGCCCAAACAACGGGTGCGCCGGTTGAATACTCCTTAGAAGATTGCTTGCGTATCGCATCGGAAAAGAACTTGGATATCCTCGGTGCCCAAGCACAATTACAATCGCAAACAGCCAATTTAACAGCGGCTTTTGGTTCTTATTTACCAACTATTGGTGCATCATTCGGCTATCAACGCCGACTCAATATTGATGGTGGTCAGCAGATCAATGTTCTCGGATTTGCCCCACCGCCCAATAATTACTCCCTCAGCGCAATAGCAAATTATACTATTTTCGACGGATTTCAACGAGAATCTCAGTTCTCTAATGCAGAAAAAACAATTGCAGCCCAAGAACTTGGTATTAAGCGTATCGAAGCACAAATTCGCTGGAATATTTCACAACAATATATTGCTGTGTTACGTGCGGCACAAATTGTAAAAATACGTCAAGAAAATATCAAAATAGGAAAAAATGAATTAGATAGAATCAAAGCTCGTTTTGAAGCCGGAGTTGCACCGATTTCCGCCGTTTATTCACAAGAAGCCGATTTAGGGCAAAGAGAATTACTCGCAGTTCAAGCAGAAAATCAAATGAATATTGCAAAAGCACAATTGCTGACAATTATGGGATTGGATCCGGCAAGTGAAGCCAGTTTTTCAGAAAACAGTATTCCCAGTACAATACAAAATGAAGAGATTCAGATATTTGAAAAGAAAGTCGGCAGCTTAAAAGATGCCGTGCAGCGTTCTATGACACAAAGAATTGATATAACGGATGTACATGCAAGAAAAGATGCCGCACAAACACAAGTCACCTCGGCAAAATCGGGCTATATGCCAACAATTACCGCAAATGGTGGTTGGTCATGGTCTAATTCACAATTTCAGGATTTTGAACTATTTGGTCAATCATTTCTTGGATTAAATGTTCGCGTACCCATTTTTGATAATTTTACCACTAATGCTAATATAGAGAGAGCAAAATTAAGCGTCACCCAATTATCTTTTGAAGAAAGACAAATTGAACAAACGATACGTTCACAAGTGCAACAGGCATTTTTAAATATATCAGCCGCCAAAAAACAAATTGAAATTTCAGAACGTTCTCTCAAATCTGCGGAAATGAATTATGAAAGTGCGAAAGAACGCTTCGCCGTCGGTGCCGGAAGCATCACCGATTATTTACTTGCAAACTCTCAAGTCGTGACAGCAAAAATTGATAGAATATCAGCCATTTACACTTATTTCGAGTCTAAAATGCAAATGCAATTTGCGCTTGGTGAATTACGATAAACAATTTTAAGATAATTATATTAATTGCGGTACTTTATATGACACAGAAAAAGAAATCGAAAAAAATTCTCATCATTGCTATAGCTTTGCTTATGGTTGGGCTTGGGGGATTTGTTGTGTATAAACTCATCAGTAAAGAAGATGGTATAAATGTAACAACAGAAAAAGTTTCCCGAAAAACAATTACCCAAACCGTGAGCGCAATCGGGAAAATTCAACCGGAAACAGAGGTAAAAATATCTTCGGAAGCTAGTGGAGAAATCATGTTTCTCGGTATAAAAGACGGTCAGCAAGTAAATGCTAATCAATTACTTGTACGTATTCAACCCGACATCATCACTTCGCAGGTTGAGCAATTTGAAGCATCAACAGAAGCCGCAAAAGTTGCTATTGACGCAGTAAAAGCAGAGCGCGAACGTGCCAAAGCTGATTTGGAGAGAATCACAAAATTATTCCAAAAAGAATTTGCATCACGTGAAGAATTAGATAGAGCAAAAGCTACTTTTGAAGGCGCTGAAAGTCGTTATCAATCCACTCTCAGCGAATATCAACGTGCATTATCAGCATTGCGTCAAATCAAAGCACAGGCATCCCGAACAGCTATTTATTCACCTATTGCCGGTACAGTTACTTCTTTAAGTGTTGAGCAAGGTGAAAAAGTTGTGGGAACAGCACAAATGCAAGGTACCGAAATGATGCGTATTGCAGATTTATCAGTGATGAATGCTTTAGTAGATGTGGACGAAAATGATATTGTCTATGTTAAAATCGGCGATACGGCAACAATCAATGTAGATGCCTTGCCCAATGAACAAATAAAGGGTACGGTCGTCGAAATAGCTCATTCTGCAAAAATGTCTAATACGGGGACACAAGAAGAAGTAACAAATTTTCAGGTAAAAATTCGCGTTATTAATCCCGAAAAACGTTTAAGACCGGGCATGAGTTGTAATGTGGAAATTGCAACCGAAACACATCATAATGTCATTGCTGTTCCTTTGCAATCCGTGACAGTGCGTCAATCAGAAGAAAAATCTGATAATGATACACCTAAAGATATGACAGCCGAGAAAAAGTCAGCAAATGAAAAGAACAAGCGTCCACCCACAATAGTTTTTCTTAATATTAACAATAAAGCCAAACAAACTAAAGTAGAAACAGGACTTAGTGACCAAGGATATATAGAAATCACAAGCGGTATAAAAGAAGGTGATGAAATAATAAGCGGTAATTTTCAAGCAATAAATAAATTATTGAATGACAATGATAAGATTATCATAGACAATTCTTCTGAGAAGAAAAAGAAATAATGTCCGTACTTTTTAATAATGAACAATATGAATAATGATATAATAATCAATATAGAGGATGTTGCAAAAACCTATCAAATGGGCGCGGAGACAGTTCATGCTTTGCGTAGTGTATCCTTGCAAATTCGTAAAAATGAATACATTGCCATAATGGGTCCATCCGGCTCCGGTAAATCAACAATGATGAATATTGTGGGATGTCTCGATACTCCTACAAAAGGTACATATTTATTTGAGAATGAAAATGTTGCCACCATGAATGATAATGAATTAGCAGATATTAGAAACCGAAAAATAGGTTTTGTTTTTCAGACATTTAATTTATTGGCACGGGCATCAACTCTTAAAAATGTAGAATTACCATTGGTCTATGCCGGCGTAAAAAAAGATGAGCGTCAACAAAGAGCTTTTGCGGCATTGGAATCTGTTGGATTGCAAGATCGCACGCATCATAAACCCAATGAATTATCGGGTGGACAAAGGCAACGTGTTGCTATTGCACGTGCTTTGGTTACCAAGCCATCCATTATCTTAGCTGATGAGCCAACAGGAAATTTAGACTCGAAAACCGGTGTAGAAATTATGCGTTTATTCGGTGAATTATGGAAAAATGGAAACACCGTTATTCTTGTCACCCATGAAGAAGATATAGCACGTCATGCACATCGTATTGTCCGTATTCGTGACGGTATGATAGAGTCTGATACGATTAATCCATCACCTGCCGAAGTATAATGCTATGATGGGTATAAGCGAATATTTTGAATCAGCGCGTATTGCATATCAAGCAATCATTGCCAATAAAACCCGTGCATTTTTGACATCTCTCGGTATTGTCATCGGAATATTTTTCGTTATTATGATGGGATGGTTCCTTGATGGTTTAGACAATGCCTTTGATAAAACTATTAATGCCATTGGCACGGATATGCTCTATGTGGATAAATGGAGCTGGGGAGGAAGCGACGATTGGCGTTCTGTGCAAAAACGCAAGCCTATTTCGTATCAACAAGCATTGGAAGCATCAAAGAAAATGACTACTGCAGAATTAGTCGCACCGCATGCTTCAAAATGGGGTGGAAAAATTACCTATCAAGGCAATACATTGGGGAGCGTGAGTATTGTCGGTGTAACAGCTCCTTTCGTGAATACACCTATTGGAAATTTGAAAGAAGGACGTTTTTTTTCCGAAACAGAAGATGTACACAGCGTCGAAGTAGTTATTCTTGGTTATAAAGTTGCCAATGCATTTTTTCCGGATCGCTCCCCTCTTGGTGAAATTATGCGTATAAATGGCAGGAAATTTTTAGTTATTGGTGTGGTCAATAAACGTGGCACTATTATTACCGATTTTATAGATAATCAGGTCTTTATTCCTATTCAAACATTTATGGGAATGTTTGGTACTGCTCGGCGTGGCGTTCAAATTGCAGTCAAAGCCGGTTCGCAAGAATTATTGGATGAAGTGCGGGAAGAAACACGTGTAATTGCAAGACAGGTGCGTAATTTACAGCCCGGTGAAGAAGATGATTTTACCATTAATGAATCACAAATGTTTCGTGATGAAATCAGTACATTACGTCTTTATGTGTGGGGTATAGGCATAGGACTGACAGGTTTATCTTTTTTTGTCGGTATTATCGGTATTATGAATATTATGTTTGTTTCCGTCACAGAGCGTACAAAGGAAATTGGTATTCGTAAAGCATTGGGAGCAAAAAATCGCTCTATTATGTGGCAATTCCTTGTCGAATCGAGTACGCTGTGCTTATTCGGAGCTTTTATTGGTTTTCTTTTATGTGCTACGGTAATTTTTGCTATCACATCAGCATTTCCGGATGTTGATTTTCTGACACCGTATGTTCCTTTACATTTACTGTTCATCGCTTCCATAGTTTCTATTATCGTTGGCATTTTTGCCGGTTTAATTCCGGCATATCGCGCCTCTCGATTAGATCCCGTTGAGGCATTACGCTATGAATAACCATGAATATTTTTGAAAGTGTTATCTTGGCAATTGATGCCGTTCGTTCCCATAAATTGCGTTCATCGCTCACTCTTTTCAGTATTGCGATAGGTATTTTTGCAATTATTGGTTCAGGCACTGCTGTTACTTCTTTAAATGAAACAGTCAGCAAACAAATGGCTGAAATGGGAGAAGGAGTTTTTGTCCTACAGAAATTTCCGCCTGTGATGTCCAATGATATGTGGAAAAAATTACGAGGCAGAAAAGATATTAATTTTCAGCAAGCAAAATTATTTCAACAAAAAATGATAGAAAATGCTGAAGCTGTTGGAATAGAAAATTCGACAGGAGGTATAAAAGTGAAATATGGTAATCTTTCCACCGATCAAAATGTTTCCGTTGCAGGTGGTGATGATGCTTATTTTATTACGACCAATATTATGATTGAATATGGTCGCCCGCTTAATTCTGAAGATGTGTCCATGAATCGTCGTGTTGTGGTTATTGGCGATGACCTAGTGAAAAAATTATTTCCCGTCGGCTCACCCTTAGGAAAAATCATTACCATAAAAAAACAAAATTTTACAGTGATTGGTACAATTAAGCGTCGTGGTTCGGTATTAGGTCAGAGTTTAGATAATCGCGTCATTATTCCGATTACGGTATTTATGAAATATATTGCAGATGAATGGGATGTTTCTGTGGCAATTTCCGTGAAAGCACTTTCCCTTGCTAAAGTGGATGAAACAATGGATGAAGCTATCGGTATTATGCGTGGTATTCGCGGAGATCAGCCATGGATGGAAAGTTCTTTTGCTTATTATACGAATAGTACATTGAGTGAGCAATTTGAGGGATTCACAAAATATGTGGGATTTTTTGGCATAGGTGCAGGAATTGTTGCCTTAGTGGTTGCCGGTGTGGGTATTATGAATATTATGCTTGTAACGGTAAAAGAACGAACACGTGAAATCGGTGTGCGTAAAGCCCTTGGTGCAAAAAGACGCTGGATTTTGCAGCAATTTATTATTGAAGCCATAACTCTTTGTCAATTAGGCGGTGGCATAGGCATTATCTTGGGGTTAATGGGCGGTGTGTTTTTATCGCTGATATTAGGAACTGTCGTTGCCGTACCTCTTCATTGGATTGGCATCAGTATTGGTGTTTGCACTTTTCTTGGAGTATTTTTTGGTGCATATCCGGCATGGAAAGCATCAAAATTAGACCCGATAGAAGCATTGCGTTATGAATAATAACAAAGGCATTATTCCACAAGAGGAGTAATGCCTTTTTCTTTTATTGGTAGCCGTTACGCTATAGAATATTATTTATCCGAAGATTATTTTTTCAATGCGAGAATATACTTCTTCAACTTCGGCATTGCCGTCTATGGACTGTAATTTACCGCGTTCCTGAAAAAATGCAAGCAGCGGTGCTGTTTCATTATTATAAATCGCCAAACGATCTGCAATCACTTCACGCGTATCATCCTTGCGTCCGCGTAAAAGCATACGGTTGATAATTTCATCATTATCAACATCAATATTAACGACAATATCAACATCTGTGCCTTGCTTTTCGAGAATTTCTTGCAAAGCATGTGCTTGCGATGCTGTTCTCGGATAGCCGTCCAATATATATCCCTCTGCATACTCCGGCTTGGCTATAGTTTCAGCAACGATGCCTGTAACGATTTCATCGGGAACTAAACGCCCGCTTTCCACATATTCTTGAGCGGTTTTTCCCATGGCAGTACCTTCACGAATTGCTGCTCGGAATGCTTCACCGGTTGACAAATGCTTAATATTTTTTCTTTCTGCCAAAAGAGCAGCTTGAGTTCCTTTTCCCACCCCGGGAGCACCGAAGAGTATAATCACCATAATGCCATCGCAATGATTTGTGAGTAAAATACATATACCGAAACATTGATGTAATCGAAAGCAGGAAAAAAATTTGCCTGTTCCATCAAAGTACATGACTCAATGTCTAATATAAACATAGCCCTAAAGCCAAGGTTTGATACCTGTATATGATAAACTTTTCTACAAAGATACGTTAGTAGGACGGACATTCAAAAATCTGAAACCGAAAAGCGGCTGCCTGACAGACGATAGGCTATCATTATGGCATAGAAATTTCTCACTAAAACTTACAAAACATAGCGTATTGATAGATGTAATATGAATATCCGTACTTATACTTATCCATTGATTCGCAAAAAAGTACAATTTTTGTAGTGTTATGAATGCAGCATATACTCAACTACAAGTCATCGAAGCTGAATTACAATCTCGGTATTTAGCAGCAATAGCATCCGGCAATCGTAAAATTGACCTTGAAGGTGTCGAGGAAAAAGTGCGTGTACTCTTTTCTCATAATGTTACCCTTTTGCGGTCAGTGATGGGGTTCCGTATGCAATCTTTGCCATTGTCGCAGGCGGATTTAGCAGAATTGATGGGCTTATCTTTACCCACTGTCAATAAATGGGAAAATGCCGTTGCCTTACCGAATCGTTCAGTACTGATACGGCTTGTGGGACATATAAATTCAATCCTTGTACCACGACCTCCTGTACAAGAAGCCGATGTGCTCTTTACATCTTTATTGCGTACATTTATACCGGCTGCCTTACATCAAAGGACACCATCATTTGTCCCTGAACCGCAATTTGGCACCAATACCTGCTTTCTTGAATGCACCTTCACAGACTCCGATATACTCTTTCATCAAAGAACAACAGCATCGCTTGCAAAATTCACATTATCTGATATTGTCTGGGAAACTGAGTGGAATGATTTTTCTCATCCAATAGGATATGTCTTGCAATCCGGTATTGCTACTTCTGCATTTTTCTCGGTCACCATAGATAATCATAAGAGATTCTTCGATGTTATGCTTTATCCGAATACCCATGAATCAACAATAGACTGTATTGGAATGGAAGTCACGAGTCGTCACAACAGGTACCGCGTATTCAAACATAATCTTGATAAAGCGACATTGCGTATTGCAGATATGACTATAGATTATCAACAGCAAAAACTGCGAGCACATGAGTCACAAAAAGCCAAAGAACGTTCAGATAATCGTTGTGATATTCTTCGCTCGATGGCGGACAATGCGGTAAATTGTCTTTTAGTCGTTGATAAAAAAGGAATTATCCTTGAAGCGAACATAAGAAGCATCGCGGAACTTTCTGCTGATTTCGATATTATAGGTCATTCGTTCTTCAACCTTAGTACACCAATACACGGCATAAGCGAACAGAGCAACACATTGCTTGACAATATCGTCAGCCAAGGCACATTACGCATATCATTACAGGTGCAAGAGAAAGAAATGATTGCCACTTTTTCGCCGATTTGGGCAGGGGGAATAGAGTACTATATTGTCACTTTGGAGCGTGCCACTACCATCAAACAATGAAAAAAACAAGGGTAAATCATTGTCCACTCATTGTTTCTGTATTGTCAATAACTTTTTTTTCTCTAATTTTGCAAGCTAAATTTTTACAATCAAAAGAAAAGCCGGAGACAAAGAATGCTTACACAAGAGCGTAAAGCGGAAATCGTTGCTAAATTTGGTGGTTCTGCTGCGAATACGGGTTTACCCGAGGTGCAGATAGCCCTTTTAACCGAGCATATCGGCGATTTGTCCAAACATATCGAACAGAATCCCAAAGATCATCACAATCGTCGTGGTCTTATCAAGATGGTAAGTAAACGACGCAAATTGCTTGATTATCTCACACACACAGACATTAAGCGTTATCGTGCAGTAATTGCCGCACTCAACATACGTAAATAATTATCCCCCAACGGCACAGTTTACTGTGCCGTTGCTATTTGTAAACCGCGCAGTACACAAGACTTAACTGTTTAACAAGCACAAATACAATGAAGATAACGTTACTCTGAGTGAAGAGCAGAACCGTAAGACAAACCGGATTTACTCTCCGCTCAGAACTTCGACATTTTCCTTGTTGTATGCTTACCACTGCGCATATATATTTTTCTTTTTATGATGCATACAGTAACAATGCAACTCAATGGCAAAGACTATTCCTTTGAAACAGGACGTTTTGCCAAACAAGCCAATGCCTCCGTCATGGTGCGCTATGGCGACACAATGGTTTTGGTCACAGCAACATGTGGTCATACCCCCAAAGATCTTGATTTTTTACCGCTGACCGTTGAGTATCGCGAGAAACTCGGCTCGGCAGGTAAAATCCCCGGAGGATTTTTCAAACGCGAAGGCAGACCCTCCGAAAAGGAAATACTTAGCGCAAGATTGATTGACAGACCTGCTCGACCACTCTTCCCGAAAGAATGGCGGCATGAAACGCAAATTGTGGCTACCGTCTATTCTTTTGACAGTGAACATGATGCAGATACACTTGCGGCAACAGCAGCTTCTGCAGCATTGATGATTTCGGATATACCTTTCAAAGGTCCATACTCCGAAGTAACCGTAGCGCGTGTGGATGGCGAATTTATTTGCAATCCTACATTCGCACAATTAGAGCTCTCTGATCTTGAAATGACAGTCGCCGGCACGGATACAGCACTTAATATGGTTGAAGGAAGTTCCAAAGAAATTTCCGAAGATGATTTCCTAGCGGCTCTGGAATTTGCTCATGATAATATTCGTGCCCTCAATAACTTGCAAAGAGAATTGATGGCTTTGACAAGTAAAGAGAAAATTGCTATCAATGCTGAAGAAGTCAATGAAGAACTTGTTGAAATCATTAAACAAACAATCTCAGACAAAGTTCGCACTCAGATACGTACCGAATCCGGTAAAGAAGAGCGTTCGGCTTTTCGAGTTGCCATAGAAGAAGAAGCAAACAATGCTGTCAATGAAAAAATGCCTCTCGAAGATGAAAAGGAACTCGCTCTTCGTAAAAGTAAAATTGCCAAGATTGTTTCTAAAATTGAAAAATCGGAAATGCGCCGCATGATTATTGACGAAAATCGTCGTCTTGATGGTCGCAATACCACACAAATTCGCCCCATTTCTGTTGAAACAAGTGTTTTGCCACGTGCTCATGGTTCGGCACTCTTTACTCGCGGAGAAACACAAAGTCTTACCACTGTCACTCTCGGCACAAAGCTGGATGAACAAATGGTGGATGGACTTTTACCTACCGCTTATCGCCGCTTTATGCTTCATTATAATTTTCCCCCGTTCAGCACAGGTGAAGTTGGAAGAATGACCGGCACAAGTCGTCGCGAAATCGGGCATGGTAATTTAGCTGAACGTGCTTTACGCATGGTGGCTCCTAAAGAAGAGGATTTCCCTTATGTTCTTCGTATAGTGTCGGATGTTCTCGAATCGAACGGTTCATCATCTATGGCAACGGTATGCGCAGGCAGCTTGGCAATGTTCGATGCCGGTGTACCATTCAAAAAAGCTGTTGCGGGTATAGCAATGGGATTGATTAAAGAAGATGATGGCGTGGCAATTTTATCAGATATTCTCGGTGATGAAGATTTTCTTGGTGACATGGACTTCAAGGTTGCTGGTACTTCCGATGGAATCACAGCTTGCCAAATGGATATTAAAATCGAGGGCTTAACCATTGATATTATGCGTAATGCCCTGCTTCAAGCGCGTGAAGGCAGACTCCATATTCTTGGTAAAATGAATGAAGGACTTGCAGAGCATCGCAATGAATTATCTGATTATGCGCCTCGCTTAACAACAATGTATATTCCCGTAGAAGCTATTGGGGCTGTTATTGGTTCCGGTGGTGAAACCATTCGCTCAATTTGTGCTGATACAGGTACGGAAATTAATATTGAACAAGACGGTAAAGTGGTTATTGCGGCGCGCTCCAATGAAGCAGCCCAAAAAGCGATGAGCCGTATCGAGGATATTGTCAGACCTCCTGAAGTTGGACGTGTCTATGCCGCTTCGATTAAAGAAGTTCGTGAGGGCTTAGGACTTATCGTAGAATTTTTACCGAAAACAAAAGGGCTTGTCCATATTTCACAAATCGGCTATGAAGACTATGAAAATCTTGCCGATGGCTTCAAAAATGGTCAGCAAATAGAAGTCAAATTACTTGAAATTCAGCAAGACGGTAAATTCCGACTCAGCCGTAAAGCTCTGCAAGAAAAGCCCGAGGGATATGAAGAGCGTCGTCGTCCACCACGTGAAGATCGCGGTAATGACCGTCGTTATGATGATCGTCGCCATGATGATAGAAGAGGTGGTGGTGACCGCCGTCATGATGATAGAAGAGATGACCGTCGCCATGATGATAGAAGAGGTGGTGGTGACCGCCGCCATGATGATAGAAGAGATGATCGCGGAAATCGCCACTAAGCTTGACATTACATAACAAATACAAAAGCCGTTCTTGATAGAACGGCTTTTTTTATTTCGATGGGAATAAGACTCAATATCCCTTACTTATAATTTTCATTGTCGTACTCCCTTGAATGTGTGATACTTTCGTATTTTTTTATCTTTTAAAGGAATGTCCT
>VYMG01000074.1_pt1 | contig 48734 bp, 40 predicted proteins | sample 5115261 | NCBI WGS metagenome assembly VYMG01 (sample SAMN12291781, study PRJNA351875) | freshwater metagenome | isolation source: freshwater lake | place: USA: Michigan, Wintergreen Lake | collected 2013-08-08
CACCCCCTCCACCCCCGCCGCCTCCACCCCCGCCGCCCTCAACCAATAGACCGCCGGTTGCGAACCTGGATTCAGGCATGGTCGAGCAATGGGATTCGATAACCATTCCGGTTCTTGCCAATGATACAGACCCCGATGGTGATACGCTTTCGGTGATCTCGGCGACCTATAATTCCACCTTTGTTCAAGTGACGCGGGTGCAGGGTGTGGCCAATGGTCCGTTCATTTATCTGGACGTCATTGGCATTACCCAGGGTGTGACACGGATTAATTACACGGTGAGTGACGGGAGGGGCGGACAAGCAGTCGGGGCTGTCGACGTCACGATCACACGCGGGGCCGGCCTGCAGTAAGACTTTCGGGATGGGATATTGGGGTATGGGGATTGGCAGGATGGATCGCAGGGGGAGCCGTAAGGTTAGTTTGGCAGTGCGCGGTGTCGCGTTGGCAGCGATCGTGAGTGTTTCGGTGATTGGGGTTGTTCGAGCGCAATCAACGAACCAACAGGGCCCTACCGCCGCAAGGCCATCTCCCGTTGAGCCAAACGGGCGGACGATCCCGCCTCCGATGAAGAAAAATATTGATCAGCCTGTGCCTGGAGCCCAGCGGGAAGCCAGAGCCTGCAGTGCGGATATTGCACGATTATGCGCCCCGGAACGCAGAACAAGGCGTAACTTGCGGGCGTGCTTCAAGGAAAAGCAAAGCCAGTTCTCGGACAGCTGCAAGGCCTTCATCAAAAGGTCTCGCGAGAAATCAAAGGATGATTAGGCCCGTATCGGGCTCAGATCTGACCGGACAACATTCCAGATTAGCATAAGCATTTAAAGGCAATCGTGATGACTTTCCTACATAACATCACCTCCATGTTCTCAAAGACCAAACGTCCAGCACCGGACCAAGCTTTGCCCGCGACAGTCCCATACTTGCCTGCAAAGCCGATCACATCCAAGCTTGTGAAGCCGCTGTTAACGGTCTTCCTTGCGATGACTGGCTGCTCATTTTTGACTTTTTCAAGCATCAATGGGTCTTTCGCCCAGACAACCGGGACGTCGACCGGACCTGTGGCTCCTGCAAGCCGCAGAGTGACCGCCAACCTTGTCACACCCTCGGCGGCATTTGCTTACTACGGGACCGGAACCGTCCATACCAATGGACAAGGCCACTGGGCAAATTATGCTCCGGAGATCAGAGCGCTCGCGAGAGGCTTGGGGGCCAATCGCTTATCTGCTGACGCCTACGCGACCAATGTAGGAAAATACGTGCGCGACAATATCGAAACCGAGTTCCGGTTTGGCTTGGGTAAGGGTGCGCGCGGCGCGGTCATAGATCAATCGGGGACTGCGTTCGATCAAGCGGAGCTCATGGTCAAGCTCCTGCGAGCAGGCGGAGTTGCGGCCAGCTTTCAAGTTGGAACCGTTACCCTTACGGCCGATCAGTTTGGTAAATGGTCGGGGCTAGTTACCAGCCTCAATGAAGGGGCGCAGACCTTCACAGTGAATGCCAATGCAGCGTGCAGATTTCTGGCGGATGGCGGCGTACCAGCTACCGTCAATGGGGCTTCAAGCTGCGCAGGGCTTTCGGGGAACCTCACGACCGTGACTTTGGCCCATGTTTGGGTTCTTGCGAATGGTAAGTGGTATGATCCTGCCTATAAGGCACATCAGCTTTACGCAGGGATTGATATCCCCGCTGCAATGGGATGCGGAAATCGAGCCTCTTCAACATGTGGCAGTGTGGCCGGTACCGCTGCGGTTCAAGGGATGTTCTCGGGGCAGGTCGGTGGGTCTGCGACCATTTCAAGAGTAAATGAGTCAGGTCTTCATTTGAAACTCCAATCATTTGCTGTCGCGTTAGAAAGTGCCCTGAAAGCGAAGGAACCTCAAACAGACTTGCAGGTCGTGCTCGGGGGCAAGGTTATTGACACGGTTGGGAGTCCGGCGGTCGGCCAACCACCGCCCTATACACTGACGGTACGGGACGTCTATTCGGATGTTCCGGATAAATTCCGTACTCGCGTCACCTTAGGAATGATTTCATTGCAAGCCGAAAGAGCGGCGCCAGCGCGAGTTGGTATGTTTGCGGATGAACTCGCTGGAAGGTCAATTCAGATCTACCATTACGGGGTCGGTTGGCTAGCGACTTGGCCAACGACAAGCCAGCCAACTAAACTAAGTCGAGGTGTCTTTGTTGACAACAAACTGATATTCGAAACGCCATTGCCAGCCCCCCCTCCAGGCGGACTACTCCCTCCTGTTGGAAGTTACGACGATAACCCGTCAATTGAAATTGAAGTTAAGTTTCCCGAGCCAAGTTCCGCATTTCGTGGGCTTCCGTTGACGAAATACCAAAGTCAACTCACAAATTATGGCACACCCGACTCTCAGTGGCCACCAAAAGACCGGATTGCTGTCGTTATCAGTTTAGGCAACCTGATCACTACTGAAGACCCTTCGGCCAATAGCAAGTTAGTCGGTATGCACTGTTGGGACGATTGCGGTGGAACAAACCTGACCGACGCTTTTCAGAGGTTCAGACTGATGCAATCCACGTCGTCTCAAATCTTGAGTTCGATTAGCCAAAGTGCAATCCAGCCGCAGGTAACAGCCGGAATTGGGCACATTATTCCAAATTATCGTGAGGCCAGTCCCAATTCCGCTCAAACCGGCGCAATTCAAGCAAATGTATTAAACTTGGCCTCAATTGCGACGGTGAATTCAACTAGCTTAAATACGTCGGATGAACTTCCAACATTCCGTGCGTGGTCGATGTGGCAAGCAGAACTTGAGACCATGGTCTTGAATCGAGAAGTGATAACGCCGGTTAGATCCACCGTTTCGAATTTTTTCGCCACCCAGAATAGAGCTGGGAAAAGATTTTTTCTGGTTCAGCCGGCCAGCTTCAATGCAACTTTGCCTTTCTTACCGGCTGCTAGCCCGAAAGCAAAATACACATCTCTATCCACTTCGGGCCTAAACCTCGTGGTTACCGATGACTACTGGAACGGCTTTTGCAACTTTAATGACACATCGCCACAGAGCCAATTACCGAGTGATTGTCGTCCATTGGGCGCGGAATATTCATTTGATTCATCACGTGATGTGCCAAGCATTTTAGGGACGTTTAAAGGCGGAGCATCGGGACTTAGTGCGCCTAGCGTTGCCACTAGTAAGCTATCTGGCTCAGTTACTGGCGGCATACAAACTGAATCAAATTACTCAGGCGCAATCATGCTGTCGATGCCCTCAGGCCTGAAGTCTGGTAGTAGAGACTTCCCATATTCGTTAGATCCGGGATTAACATATTCGTCGGGTCGTACGATGATTGAAGACTATGCGACCTCTGCAACCCCAACCAGTGATCCAGACTACGAAAGACATGTCAACTATCATGAAATTGTCGATTCAGAGTTAGTTCCATCCGGGAAAATCGGAGGTGGCTGGACTCACCAGTTTCAAGGTGCCGCAACCCTGACAAGTGGAACAGGCCTTGATCAGAAGAACATACCCGTAAAGTATCTTGCCCGTGAGATTGCTTGGGCACAGGTCGCCTTTGATTTAAGGAAAGACAATAATTTACAAAACATTGTCACCACATTTATTGGATTGAATTGGATCAGCGACAATCAGAGCTTCAATATTGCCAGTTTTAAATTACCTGGAAAGAGTATAACATTTAGGCGTCTGACCACTGGAGATTTCGAAAGCGAGGCTCGAGATGGAAGCCAGCTTCAACAAGTTGGTTCTATCCCATGGGATCAGTCGCGCCGGCGCTTTAAATTTGAGCTTTCAGATTTGAGGCTAAAACTGAATGATGGCTCCTCACTGACGTTTGTTCCATCCTCCTTCAAATTTGAAGGAAACACAACGTGGGGAGTAACCGAGACTATAGAGAACGCAAAGTTTTTGCCTTTAAGCTGGACCTTTCAAAGTGGTGTGAGGATTGATTTTGACTGGGGAACTTTTAAAGCGAACCAAAGCGACGTTTCAGATCACTTTTTTCTTAAGACTCTCCCCACAACAGTAAAGCGCTACCTTCGAAAGGTCTCAAACAACCTTGGTGCCGAGCTAAGGTTTGAATATGAGAATGTAAATGTAGACGCGGATCGGGCTAATCCACCTGGTGGTAACGGCTATGTTGAATATTCGATTATAGAAAAGCGCTTAACAAAAATTACGACGGCAGCAAACTCATCCGTGTCGATATCCCGAATTTGCAACCCGCAGAGACTGGCACATTTTACTTGCGAGCAAATGGCATTCACGCGTCCGGATGGGTCGGTCATGAATTATGACTATGCACCAAGCGCTATTGGAGGTGACAGTCCACAAGCTGGCGATCCCACTTACAGACCGCGGTATCTCCTGCGGCGTTGGTATACGCCCCGCGATCAGGCAACTGCGGTTCAAAGCATAAAGTATGATGAGTTGGGTCGTGTTGCTTCAGTCACAACACGCAACAGCAATAGCAGCACTTCGATAGATAATGTGTATATCGGCGGCGTATTCAGCGGCGAAACCGAGCGTCGGGTAGACCAAGTCAATGCGGCTGGCGGGACATCTAGCGCCTATTATGATAGCCGAGGGCAAGCAGTTAGGACAGTCAACGAAGTCGGCGTCGCAGCCCGCTATGAGTATGACGGCCTGGGCCGGGTTGTGACGGCGTTTTTTGAAGAAACCACCGGGGCGAGCTTCAAGCCTGGCTGCATGGCTGCGAAGGGTAGCCGGAGTAATTGCTGGCGGACGGAGTATGAGTATGACGCCCGGGGTAATGTGACAAAGGAGACCAAATATCCCTACGCCTGGGATGGAGATTATTGGTGGGGCCAGATTGAAGTAACTGATGCGGCCTATAGCACGGACTTTAACAAGCCTATTTGGGTCCGTGGACCCTATGCGCCTGAAGCTGATGAAGCGATGAAGAACAAGCGTAAGACAAGCTTTGAATATGATAATCGCGGTCTTTTGATCAAAATGATCCAGCCCGCAGTTTATGACCATCGCTTTACGACGACTTACAGGAGTCCAATTAGTGAGTATGAATATGATACCTATGGTCGCATAACGTTGGAAAAAAGCCCGACAGGCCAATGGACGCGCACGGCCTATGGCGAGAATGGCCAACCAATTTGGTGCCAGACTTCGACAACAAGATCGACCCAGCCGGGTGGCTTGAACCTGCGAAGCACGGCTACCTGCACGGCTGCAGGGGATGTTGCTACAGCAACCGATGCCAAAGGGAATGTCACGACATTTACCTATGACGCAATGCGGCGCAAGGCGACGGAGACGGCTCCACTGGGGGTTCAAAAGCGCTGGATCTATGATCTTGACGGTAATGTTGAGAGAGAAGGTGCTTGGGATGGGGCTGCATGGAAAGATGTGGTCTCAACCTATAGTCCCACAGGAAAGGTCCTAACCCAGACTGATCCTGCGGGTGATCAGGTTACGTTTACTTACGATGCGCTGGACCGGGTCTTGATCAAGACCGACCCTGAAGGTCGTCAGGTCCTGACTTGCTATAACGCCGCAAGCCAGGTCCTTGAGGAATGGCGCGGTACTGGATTGGCGACGAGCCAATGTGGGCAAGCTGTGAGCCAGGCCAGCGCTTCGACACCACAACGTTATATCAAGAACCAATATGGGGGTCCTGCAGGGGCGATTACGGCCTCGTGGGATCCGAACAATAATCAGACGACATATGCCTATCAGGGCAATGGCAAGAAGGTCATGACTACTTGGCCTGACGGGAAACACGAATATAGCTACAGTAAGGATAATATGAATGAGCCTGGCGAGTCTCGTAGCATGGATGTATCGATGGATCGCGAGGGTCGCTGGAATTACATTTACTACGACTATGCCAAAAGGCCTTACGTCCACTATGCCCAAGAAACCCCTAACTCGTGGGACAATAGCTCGTACAATGTCTTTTACTATGATCTCGTTGGCAATCGTACCTGGGTCGGTGAACACTATTATTCCAACGGAGTATTACGTCGTGCCGCACGCTACGAATATGATAATGCTGACCGCTTGTCTAAAGAGTGGACAAATTATAGCTATCCCGTCGACGCAGCTGGCAATGTGACCTGCTGGGTATGTGATGTTAGTCAGGTAACTTATGAGTATGATGCCAATGACAATCGCACGAATATGCGCTGGTATCACCCGGATCTGGGCACGATCGCAAAGCGCGCTGACTATAGCTATGATGCGCTGAACCGCATGACGGATATCGCCTTTGGCGATTGGGGAGCCGCCAATCAAGGCAGCGTCAATTATCAGTATGATACGCTTGGTCGGCGCACCAAAGTCACGCGCGGCAATGGTACATCAACCGACTATGCCTACGAAAATGATGGCGATCTAGACTGGATGCGTCACCTGTTCCAGGGCGGGGCCAGTGCGACTTCCGCTAATGGAAGCTGGGTTGGCATTGATTATGCCTATGACAAATCTGGCAGGGTAACCCTAACTTCTGCGACCGACAGCCGGATTATGGGGGCTCTGCCAACCGCAGGGACCTATGGAGCAGCCAATAATCTGAACCAGGTGGCAAGCGTGCCCGGTCGGGCGGCAATGATCTGGTCGGATGCGGGAAATCTTAAGACAGACGGGAAGGGGACAACCTTCACCCATGATGGTCGCAATCGACTGAAGCGCGCCGTCAAAGGTGACGGTACCACGCTTGATTTCCTTTATACGGCCGAGGGCTATCGGATTGAGAGCATCCGCAATGCGAGCGGGACAACCTATTCCGGTCTGCCCGCAGGCGGTACACGGACACGCTTCCTATTGTCCGGTTCTGAAGAGGTTGCAGACCTCGATGCCAATCGCAACATCATCCGCTACTTTGTGCCGGGTCCTGCGATTGATGAGCGGGTGGCCCAGATCGAGGCCAATGGTGCGGTGACCTATATGCACACTGACCGGCAGGCGAGTGTCGTGGCAATCACCGATGCTGCGGGCAACGTGGTCTCACGACGGGGCTATGGCAGCTATGGCGAAACTGATGGTGCCCAACTGGTTGGAACCGGTTCCCACCCATTCGGCTATACCGGTCGGCGCTGGGATCCTGATCTTGGCATCTATTACTATCGCGCCCGCTGGTATGATCCAGAAACCGGCACCTTCCTCCAAACCGACCCCATCGGGAGCTTGGATTATGTTAACCTCTACGCCTATGTCGGGCTGGAACCAGGGAACGCGACCGATCCTACTGGGATGTGCGGGCTTAAGCCTGGTGATCCGTTATCGCGCAAAGACCAGTGTTCTGGATCTTGGTCCGAGCCTTTCTCTTCAGCCAGCCCAGGCCAGAATGGAGCAGCACGTACTGGAGAGTTAGCCATTCAGGATCATTACGCCGAAGGCAGTGGGGAGCCCTATACGGTTGACCCGAAGACTATGCGAATGGAAATTGCATTGGATATTGGTACGCAAATTCAAACGAGCATTGCTTCTGGTGGGAAAATGGCTAGTGTCTATGCACAAGCGCTTGAAACTGGTGAGCCGGTTGCTTTCGATTTTGGGACAAAAGCTTTCACCCCTGGCGTCGTGGGTGCCGAAGGGCCAGCTGGCAGATCTGTCGGCCGCTTTGCAGGAAAAGTAACCGGCACGTTGATGGTGGTAAATGGCAATTGGGGGGTGAGTGGCGTAGTAACTATCAACTCCGATATATATAGTTGGGATCAGGATAGCAAGGGAATTGGAAACGCGGTGATAGCATTGGGCGCGTATTTGCCGAATACTAAATCTGATGGCAGCCTCGCTTTAAACAATAGTGGTACTTCAATGGTCCTGAACTACAATCGCCAATTCAACTATAGCGCTTGGGGGCGTAAGCCATGACATCAGTCAGAGTACTCCAGATTGTCTGTATTCTGAGCTCCTTGAGTTTGATTGGGTGCGGTTCTAAAGCAGTTAAGCTGGGCGGATCCGATCTGGAGTTTCTAGAAAGTTCCATTTTGGAGATATCGTCTTGCCTTTCGACCGGGCGTGATTGTGCGATAGAATTAGTTCCCTCTGCCAGTACTTTGACGCCAGCGCTTCGCGACGAATGCTTCAAACGTATAGAAAGGCTTACTGTTCAGATCAACGGAACTGTAGCCCGGACAGAGGTTGCGTGCTTGGCCGCCGGTATGAGCATTAACGCTACAGCCGAGGCTGATAGGTCCGCAAGAGCTGGCGTTCTTACCCGTCCTGTCGCGAAATTGCGAATAGAAGCAGAGTTAGGGAGTGGTTCTAACTCAGCACCTTGAACCAGGCAATTTATAAGTAAAGTCTGTTCGATTTTGAGCTGCATCCATTTTTCGGGCCCGTGGGAGATAGAGTTTTCTCGAGCTTGCTCACGTTGGCGGGCTGGGATCACCAGCGTGATTTATTAATAAGATCGGGACCTTGTTGCCGATGCCGCTATCAGACTTAACTTCGACATAGCATTTGAAATCACTAATTGAGACCTTGTGCCTAACGCTTGCAAGCGTTAATTTATTTGAGCTGGCATTAGCGTAACTGTACGGTCATGCTGCCCGACTATTAAAGGCTTGCCAATAAATTGCTTGACACTTACACACTCCATCCATCCATCAAAGTGGTGTTTGAACAGATCGGGCTCTCCCGAAGCGATGTCGCTCGAATATGCCAAGCCAAACGCAACTCGGATCAATCTGCCGCGATAATCGCCACTCGAATTGGACTTGTGAGCGACCAAGACCTGGCCTCGGCTATTTCCTTCGCGTCTGGGTATGCAATGACACACGCAAGCGAAATACCTGCGCAGACAATCAATTTAATCGACGTTTCTCCAAATTTTCTCCGAACAAATGCGATTCTTCCTCTCTCATTGGAACCCAATAGACTTGTCGTCGGGGTCGTGGATCCTTTTCAAGCATCAGCAATTGACGCTTTACGGTTTGCCTGTCTCCCCCGCGAAATTGACATCAGGATCATGGCTTTAGGTGATGTCGAGCGGGGATTGCGGACCTTTTATGGAGCGGACCTTTCCGCTGACCGGGTTGAACCGGGGTCGCCGGCATTAGACCGACTGAGCTCGGATGCGGATGCCCTAAAGGACCTCGCGCGGGAAGAGCCTGTCATCAAAATGCTGGATGGCCTGATCTATGACGCTATCGAGGCCCGCGCCACCGACATTCATATCGAACCAAAGCCGCAATCGGTGCTTGTTCGGATCCGCGTCGATGGCAATCTGAAGCAGCTTACAACGCTGGGGCTGGACCGAGGGCCTCCACTGATCTCGCGGCTAAAGATTCTGGCCGACCTCGATGTTGCCAATAGCCGAAGCCCGCAAGATGGCCGCGCATCCATTATCGTTCGGGGTCGATCCATCGATATCCGGGTTTCGACGGTACCCGCTGCCTACGGCGAATCCGTTGCCGTACGGATCCTGGATCGATCCTCAATTCAGCTGGATTTCCAATCGCTCGGATTGACTGGAGCGTCGGTCGAGGTCCTTAATCGACTGATCCGCAAGCCGCATGGTTTGACGATCATGACCGGTCCTACGGGTTCGGGTAAGACAACAACACTTTATGCGGCTCTCGATCAAATTCGTAGTCCGAAACTGAAAATCCTGACGGTCGAAGACCCTGTCGAGTTTCGCTTTGAAGACGTGAACCAGGTGCAGGTGAACGAGGCGGCAGGGGTAAGTTTTGCCTCATCCTTACGAGCCTTTTTACGACAGGACCCGGATATCATTCTGGTTGGTGAAATTCGCGATGGCGAAACCGCGAGTATTGCCGTCCAGGCGGCTTTGACCGGGCATCTGGTGCTCGCAACCTTGCACACCAATGATGCGGCGTCAGCTCCTGCTCGCCTGATCGATATGGGTGTCGAGCCTTATCTTTTGGCGTCGGTTCTGAATGGTGCCGCAGCCCAGCGCCTCGCACGACGGCTTTGCCCTCATTGCGCCGAAATGAAGCCTGCAACATCTCTTCAGGTTTCCGAACTAAGGCGACTTGGCTTGCTTGCCGACAATCAAACAGATTCTGTTTTGCCAGTTTTCGGTAAAGCTATCGGATGCGACAAGTGCGACCATACAGGCTATTTCGGCCGAATTGCGCTGATAGAGGTTTTCGAGGCGGATGAAGGCCTGCGCGCACAGGTTCATCAGCGAATAGACTTGGATGCGTTTAGGGCAAGCCTGGGTGCAAAGGGTATGACCAATCTCGCGATGGATGGCCTTCAAAAAGCGGCTGCAGGTCTTACATGTCTTGACGAAGTCTTGAGTATTGTGGGTGGATTGGACTAATCAGGATTGGATTTTAGGAAACGTTGCGCATGGCCCGCTTTGCCTATTCTGGTTTGACGTCCGATGGCAAAAAGGCGCGCGGCGAAATTGATGCCAAGGGCCCCTCCGAAGCGCGCGACCTACTTATTGCAAGATCTGTTACTCCCGTTTCGATCAGGCCTGCGGCCAAAAGCCTTTTTACTGGGTCGGACGCGCTCAGCGACCGGGAGGCAAGCGAGATTTCCCGCGATCTCTCGCGGTTTTTGAAGGCAGGCCTGCCGCTTGTTGCCTCGATCAGGGCGCTGGCCGTTTCGGGATATTCCCGCAAAACACGCACGCTTCTAGAGGCTGCCGCCCGGGATATGGAAACAGGTACACCACTGAGTGATATCCTGTTTCAACAAAAGGGCAGGGTTGTTCATGGCCTCGCCGGAGTTGTGCGTGTCGGCGAAAAGACCGGCAGGCTCGGCGAAGCGCTTGAAGATGCGGCAAGGTCCTTCAGCTTAGCAGCGGGGTTTCGCGAGCAGGTCGCAGGAGCACTTGCCTATCCTGCCCTGATCCTGACCATGGTCATCGGAGCGCTGGTTGTCTTTGTCACCTATGTGCTCCCAAACCTGCGACCCTTGTTCGAGGGGCCGGGCGTAAAGACGCCAGAGAATATTGCCCTATTGTTTAGTATTGCGGATTCCCTGAACCTCGCCGGACCGGCCGTTCTGGCCATGATCATTGTCGTAATGCTTCTGATGGTACTGGTCCCACGGCTGAGGCTGCTTGCCCGGACTTCGCTGGAAACTTTAAGCTTTTCTAAAGTAGCGATGGGATTATCCGGGCTCATTGTCTACGCCGGTATCGCGCGGAGATTATCGCTTGGCCTATCTGCCGGTGTTACGGCACCGGACGCTCTTTCCAATGCCGCGGCGGCTTCAAGTTACATAACCGTCAGGGCAGCAGGCGAGAAAGCAGTGCAGCAGCTCTCTGCGGGGGTAAGCCTCTCAAGGGCTATCGGTACTTTACCAGGGGTACCGGAATCCTTTGTGAACCTTGCCCGTGCCGGCGAGACAGCCGGAAGGATTGCGCCGGCCATCCGCGAGGCAGCCGATTTGCTGGAACAAAGCGCTCGATCAAGGACAGACCGGATGGTTGCCTTGCTTGCGCCAGCTATCACAATCTTTACTGGAGCGATTGTGGGTTTGGTTGTGGTAACAATCTTCTCCGGTTTAACCGGGATAGCAGACGGGATCCTTGAATGAGGCGCACGCCCGAACCTTCAAAGCCCGACGAAAACGGATTTGTGCTGGCAGAGGCCGTTGTTGCGGTTGTGATTGCTGCAGTTGCCATTGGTGGAGCCTTGATGGCTTTGCGGCAAGGCCAGAAGCTTAATCAGGAGGCTATGAAGCGGGCCGAGGCGCTCGCTCTTGGTGAAAGTGCGCTCAGGGAAAGGTTGGTCGCCCAAGCTTCAAGTGTTCAGCCGGACGTAAATCGCGAACAAGCTGGCTACAAGATCCGGATTACTGAAGCGCGATTTGAATCAGCTGTTACTGTGGATGGAAAGCCTGTCCAGCTTGGCAGAACAGGCGACAGGTTCTTCATCGCGCAAGTTGTGTCACGGGTTTCATGGTCTGATGGTAGTCGGGAAAGATTTGTGGCACTAAAGGCACTTAAGGTTATCGATCAGGCCGAACCATGAGAAACAAGGCACGTCAAAAAAGGATCGGGCGGATTGAAGCCTTGCGAGCGCACTCGAAGTTGCGACCAAACGGCTTTACGCTGGTTGAAGTCATTGTTGCGCTCATGGTTCTGGGGCTTGCTTTGGGTGCTGCAACCGAATTGTTCCGGGTGTCGCTGGCAGTTCGGCGCAGTGCCGAGGAAACAGCACGCAAGCTTGAAGATGCCCGACTATTGGCAAAGATTATTGAAGCCAGAGTTGCAAATGTCCGGCAGGAGCTGGTCAAGGCCGAGGCAAAGTCGATCTCCGTAAATGGTCGCCCGATCGTGTCGCTGACGTCCGAACCGACGAATGGTCGTGACGGGACGCGCGTGACCTTATCCTCGCTGGCTCTCCAACAGGGGGCCGAGCCCAGGCTGGTGCGTTTGAAGTCGGCTGGCTGGACTTTTGTAACCAGCTTTGACCAGGTTGGTCGTCCGTTCCAGATCCAGATCGGGCAGATCAGGGAACGGGGCGGACAAGGCGGGACTTTTGTGCCTCTATCATCTGTTTCATTGCATGTCTCGGGCCAACGGCCATGCCAGTTTGATAGCCAGACAGGTGCTTGCGGGGAGCTGGCACCCCAATGAGTATGGAGCCTGCGAGCCTGTCACCGATTTCCACGGACCCTGCTGACGCCGGGCCTGAACGGTCTTTCTTTGCCCGCCTGTTTGAGGAGCGGATTCTCCCGGCAATCATCTTCGTCGACGGTGTCTACGACACACTAGAAGGTGATCGTGATCAGGAAATTCTGGATGAGGCGCGTGCGCTACATGAGTCCGCAGGCGAAGAAGGGGGGGCGGGGCCAGTCTCCAGTAACGGGTCAAAGCCCCCATCGAGATTTGCAATACTTCCGGCCCGTTCTTTTCATACCGTCGATCTTGATTTGCCGACAAAAAGTCTTGGTGAAGCAAGGAAGGTTGTTGCCCTGCAGCTGGATCGTCTAACTGCGGTGCCAGTCCAGGAGGCACTATTCGCGCTCGCCAAGATCGCGGGCAATGGCGAAGCATTCCAGAACAATTCCTATCGCGTCTACATTACGCGTCGGCGACTGATTTCCGAACTTCGCCAGTCCGGTGCCGAATTTGCCGGTGCCGAGGCACTGGTGGCCCTCAACCCAGATCAGGATGGCGGGGTTCATGGTGCGGTCTTTCACGATGACGCAGGGCGTGCCATTCGGGCAGAACGCCGGGCAAAGCTTGCTTCCCTGATCCTCATGACAGGTCTTTTGGCCACAGCTTTGGTCTGGTCACTGGGCGAACGGCTTGATCGGGAACTTGCAGCCACACAAAGCGTCACCCAGAAGGCAATCGGCGTTCGCAAGGAGGCGCAACAAACCCGTGCCAACGAGGTGCAAGCGTTAGCGGCCCTTCAGCGCGGCCCGATCGAGCTTAGTGCAGACAGGGCTTTGGTAACGCTAGCCGAGATCACCAAACGGCAGCCTGCAAAAGTGGTCATCCAGAGCCTCTCGATTTCAGAGGGCAGGGTAAGGATCACTGGATCGGCGCTGGATCCAAATGCTGCAAGGGCGGCATTTTCAACCCAATCAGGTAACGCTCCGTCGCCATCTGTTCCGCAGTCTCTACTAGGACCGCTTCCTGCTCCCGGTTCATTACCGTCTCCCATGCAACCTGCCGGACCCGCGGCGGTGCCAGCTTTGGAAGTGCAATGGCAGGCTTTTGAAGTCGAGACCTCTGCGGCAACGCTTGCAAGGGTGGGCATGAACGCTCAGGCGTCTGACTTTCCAAGCTCCGGCGGAGTTACTCCGGCAATGCCGAAGCCGGTGGGTCCAGGGCCATTGCCCGGGCCAGGAGGGTCGCCCCAATGACCCTTAGACTTGTCCTCATCCGGTTTATGGTTCTGGCCGCCCTCGCAGCGCCCGCGCTATATGGCGCGGTGCATGTTTACGATAAATATCAGGAGCTGGAGTTCGCACGGGAGAGACTGAACAAGATCCGCACTGAAGCGGGCAAAATGGTGGTCGAAGCCGAGCAGGCACGGCGCTCGTCAAATGCGTTGGCAAAGGGAGCGATTGATGCCTGGGGACAGGGCGATGGCAAACAAAGAATTCTTGCAGCTTTTGGAGAAACCAAGCTCGCGGTCGAATCTGTTTCAACCGGGTCGGCTGGAGCCTCAGGCAAAGAGGGTGGCCAGACCATTCCTTTTTCCCAGGTCATTGTTCGCGGCTCCGGGTCTATAACGGCCGTCAAGGAGGTGCTCTGGAATGTCGGGGATCTGGGTCCCGGTATCCGCCTGTCGAGCCTTCAGGGTGATTTTGATCCCGGGAAAGAGACAACGAACTGGGTATTTTCCTTCCTGCTGGTAAATAATGCCGAGCTACCTTCCAAGTCACAATCGGGGATCGGGGCACCATGAACCGGGCTTATCTGATCGTGCCACTCCTATTTTGCGGAGGCATCGCTGCGACATGGCTTTTGCCGGTCGGCCAGCCCTCCAGCGAGCCGATAAAGGCCGGTTCAGGTTCTGGTCGGTCAAAAGCCGGCTTCTATGAGCCCGAACTCAAACAGATCGAGGAAGCAAGATTTTTTCTGGACAAGGAGACCTTGCGCTTTGGAACTCCGCCGGCTCCCCCGCCTGTCCCTACAAGCCCAGACCCTACTGTCAGTAATGGGGCGGAAGTGGATCAGGAGCCAGGATTTGCGTGGCGGTTTGTCGGAGTCATCCAGACGGGATATTCGACCAAAGCCGTTTTTTCCTCCGGCACAAAGTCGAAATCTGTCCCCGTCGGAGCCAGGATTGATGAATGGCGGCTCGTTGCGGTTCGGGGCAGGGTTGCAACCCTCAGAAGCGGCAAATTCACGCGAACCATGGAGCTTTTTGCAAAGTCTGCGCCGGGGCCTGATTCTGCAGCAGAAGAGCGGATAGCGGGCCCTTCCTCAACCGAAGCAGCCCGCTCAATGAAGGACTTTGGCCCTGTACAGCGTGATCCTGCGTGGGTTACAAATAATAACGCATTGGAGCCACGCTAGTGGTTCTCTTTTCTTGCTCTTGAAACGGCCCACACGCGGTTTAGCGAGGGCTTGCTTTTTTAGGAATGTTCGATTGGCTTATTTATTGCCAGTTAGATGGAGGATGAGATGGCTTTAACATCCAGAACCGGTCATCAGACCCGATCGGAAGCGAAGCCTACGGCCCGTCAGCGTGCCCGGAATGGCTATACTTTTGCCGAACTTCTTGCCGTTCTCCTTATTCTGGGATTGATTGCTGCCATTGTGGCACCACAGATCCTGGGCCAGATGGAGCGCGCAAAGGTCCGGGCTGCCAAACTTCAGGCTGATGGTCTCATTACCGCAGTCGAATCCATGGCGGCCGACATCGGGCGTGTTCCGACGCAAGCCGAGGGGCTTGGCAGTCTGTTGGCTGCCCCGAATGCAGCGCCGGGCTGGCAGGGCCCCTATCTGCGTGACGAAAAGCGCCTGACTGATCCCTGGGGACGAAGCTTTACGCTTGTTGTACCTGGACCGTCGGGATCGGAGTTTGCCATTCAGTCACTTGGTTCCGATGGTAAGGCCGGCGGTACGCGCGGTGCGGGCGATATAATTGTCCACTAGTCGTCGTTTTCCCCGAAAAGTGGACAGATAGGGCCCGTGCTCGTTGCCATCACCGTTTCCCTATTCTGGCTCGTCGTAATGTGGGTACTGGTGGAGGACTTTCGGCACCTGCATATTCCGTTCTTTGCTTCACCAATTCTCTTCATTGCCGGAATAGTCTTTGCTTATAACAAGGGTGGAGTCGAAGCAGTCTCTTATGGTCTAGTTGGCTCTATTCTTGTGGCTGCAGTATTGTTCGTGACCGGCCGGGCGTTTCGGCGGTTTCGTGGCGTCGACGGGCTTGGCGCGGCAGATCCTGCTTTTGCCGCAGCCCTTGCAATCTGGATATCTCCGGACCTCGTCCCGTGGGCCGTCGTGCTGGCCTGCCTTGTCACTCTCCTCTTGCTTCCCGTTTTGAACAGATTTGGCCCGCACGTGGACGGCAGACTACCATTCGCTCCTGGTCTCGGATTGGGCTTCGGACTGATCCTGGCGGTACAGCTTGCGTACTCCTAAGACGGGCAGGTTTTCTATCGCTAGGACCATGTTCACGGTTGATTGGCAGACTTTTACGTCAGAGTTTTCCAAGTAATAAAATCCACTGACAGCCAGCTCGTGCCAAAAACAATCGGTCTTTGGCACGTTATGACGGTGAGAAACTATTGAGGGCTCCAAATTATTTTGTCCCATAATTATCATTATGCGAATCCGCGCGGTGCGCGCAAAGATGAAGTGACACCATCCTGCAACGTTAAAGTGTCACGCCGATTGAAGCACTCCCCTTGACCAGTCTGCCTTGAAAATGCGTGTTGATAATAGCGAATAAAGCTGACTGATTTTGGTAATAGTTGGCCGAAAGGAGATGGTCTATTTTGGGGGCGCGGGCTGCGAAAGCGGAGCTTTATTCTAAAGGTAAAGCCTACTTTTTGCTGGCAGGAAAACGAGGGAAGACGCCACACTTAGAATTGGCGCTCCTATTATGAAGCGGGTCATTCGGCCTCTGGCCATTTACGCTATGGACCGGGTTATCCAAGACTCCCAATGGCGGGAGGCGGAAGGCCTGAAACCTCTACCCCTAGATAGTCCGCGGTGCAAAAAGGATGAGGGCAGCCCCTGCTAAACAAACCAAACCACCGCTGATATCCCAAACATCGGGCATTGTGCGCTCGAGAATCCACATCGCCCCTAATGAAGCCACAATATAAATGCCGCCGTAGGCGGCAAATGCTCGTGCTGCTGAGCTTAAAGGAATTAGCGTCAAAAGCCAGGCAAAAATTAGAAGCGAGCAAATACCGACCAAAAGCCAAAGCTTTGGTGCCCCATTGCGGAGAACCGCCCAACCCGCAACTCAATCGCTTGGCAAATTCTCTGACATTTTTTGGCAAATAGCCGACATCCGAACAACGTGCTCTTGTGCTGGCTTGAACACCGTCGATCGTCCACCGTTTGCTTCCGATAGACAAGCTCTTAAGAATGCTTCTTTTCGTTCACTTGGCTTCTTGGATGCTGAGATTTGATCCCAAAATTCTTGGCTAGCTTTACCTTCAAAGGCATCACAAAACTTAACAAGAGCGCGTGCGTGAAGGCGGACAACCGCGCTGTTCTTTGATAGCTTTCTTGGGAAGACGCCCACATTGTGATTTTGTTCGGCCTCATTTCGACATTGAGTGGCGAGATCTGCGGACTGCAGCGCAGACATAACTGTATCGCTCATTTTTGATGGAACAGGTTCGTCTGCCCAAGATGAAATCGGTCCAAACAGCGTCAACAGAATAGCGCTGTGCATGAGTATCTTTGACATTTTGATTTTCCTTCCGTGTATAAACGCAGACAAAAACAAAGGGCTTTTATCCTACTGGCGCAGCCACATTGGAATTTGCCGAATGTGGTTTGGTCTTGCGAGGTTGTTATCCAAGGCCCAATGGCCTTTGAAAAATGGAGCTCTTGTTTCCTTTCATCGGCCATGAGCAGATTGGCGACAATTTGTTCCATCACCTGTTTCAATCTGAAGGGTGACATGGCGGAGGCCGTATTTCTCGTCGAGGTCATGCGCGAGAGTGGCAAGTACTACATCACCTGGATGACCTTCAGGCATGACTAGGTGGGCAGACAAAGCGGCTTGTGTGGTGGATAGGGGCCAAACGTGCAAGTCATGCACCGATGCCACACCTGGGCGTGCCGCAAGCCACTCCTTAACAGAAGGCAGGTCAACGCTCGCAGGGCTTGCACCCAGCGACAGTCTGGATGAGGCAACAAGTAAGTGCCACGTCCCTGCGACCATGACGGCAACGACGACAAGACTGATCGCCGGATCAATCCAAGCCTGCCCGGTCAGCAAGATGGCAGCACCCGCCAAGATGACTGAAAGAGAGACAAGGCCATCCCACAGCATATGGAGGAAGGCACCTTCAATATTGATGTCCGACTTTCGGCCGCGCGAGAACAACCAGGCCGTACCAAGATTTATGACCACCCCAACGGCTGCAACCGCCATAACCATAGCGCCATCCGGCGGGTTGGGGTTTGCAAAACGGCGGATCGCCTCCCAACCGATAACTCCGGCGGCCAAGAGGATGAGTAAGGCGTTCGCAAGAGACGTCAGAATGGAAGCTTGGCCAAATCCATACGTAAACCGCCCTCGGGGCTGAAGTCGCCCGAGTGCCGTTGCACCCCAAGCAAGCAAGAGACCTAGCACATCGGTTGCATTATGGCCCGCATCTGCGATGAGCGCGAGGGAATTGATTGACCACCCCACTCCAAGCTCAACCAGAACAAAGCTGACATTGAGACTAATTCCAAGCGCGAAAGCCCCATCATAGCTGGAAGGACCGTGCACATGGCCATGGGCACCATGATTGTGGCCGCTGTCTTGTTGGTCGCTGTGATCGTGACCCACTATTTTATTCCTTTGAAAAGCCCAGCCAGCGCGGGGTTCGGGCAGCATAGTCGCGGTAGCCTTGCCCAAGACTTTTGGCCAAAATCGGTTCTTCGATGCGGACTTGCCAGACAGCGGCAATCCAAACACAGGCCGAAAGGATCACTTGGACGATATCAGGTTTGACAAGGGCAAGCCCGGCAAAAAGGGCCAGCTGGCCAACGAAAACCGGATTTCGCGAAAAGGCGAAAAAGCCCCGCGTCACGAGTGTTCCAAGAGTGCCCTCAACAGCACCGATCCGCCACGAACCCGCCATTTGTGCTTGCGCCCCAAGCGCCACGCAGGCCCCGACGAATCCAGAAGCGATGCCCGGCCAAACAAGCCAAACAAACATAGGTGGCCATTGAGGCACCCAAGTTGGAAAAGTTGCTCGGAATAGACCCCAAGCGGCAGCGCCGACAAATCCAATCTTGAACAAGAGTGCCGTCCAAATTTGGGTACCCTCCGGCTTAGCGAAGGAGTCAATATTGCGTCCAGCGGACTTTTTCGCTTGTCTGCTAAGCAATACAAACCCAACCAAATAGGCGTACAATAGGACTGTTGTTATCGTCGTCGGTAAATCCATCTCAGTCTGCCACCACCAACGTAAACGGCGCAGTGATTACCTTGCCGCCGATCTTTACTTGCACGAACACTCGGTGCGGTCCGGCAACGCTTGGGTGCAATTCAAAAGCTAATGCAGGCCCGCCGCGTGCCGTCGCATCCTTTGGTTCTGCACCCTCAGGATGACCATGCACCATCGTCGTGCCATCGGCCGAGAAGCCAACCAAATGGGCATAGGCCCCCATAAGCGGTTCTAACGAGGCAAGCGGAGCCCCGGTTCCATCGGCAACTGTCAGCGTAGCTGGCGTGTGTGCGTCAGCCGTGAGCGCGCCGCCAAGCGACAGGGTCAGGGTATAGCCGTCGACCTTGGTGGAAAGTGTTTGGGTCGCTGCAACCTCTGGACCTTTTTCTGCGCCCACGTTTAGAGTGACGGAAGGCGTAAGGTTATGGGCATCTGCATCTTGATGGCCATGGCTTCCTTCACTATGATCATGGCCTGCTTTGTCATGACTCTGACCTTCATCACCATGGTCACTTTTGCCATGGTCATGAGCGTGCCCGTCTTGCTCTTTGCCTGCGGGCTTAAAGTCCGCCCAAACGCGATATTGACGGGGATATTTCGGGGTAAAGCTGACCGTCCACTGTCCGGGCTGCGCGCCTGGCTCACCATGGACATGGGTGTAATTCTCCAGCGCGCTATCCACGATCATAACATGGACCTTGTGCTCGTGCTGGGTTGCGATGTCATCGGGGCCGAGGGGTTTGCCATCCGCGCCTGTTAGGATCAAAGTTAGGCGAACAGCCTGGCCCGGTACAGGGGTCGCAGCCGCCGCAACAGACATGGTTGGCTGACCCTTGGTTTCACTTATAGAGCTCGCTGCCGCAGAGACATCAGACTTGGGCTCTGCTTTGTCTTCCCCGCCGCCGCCACAAGAAGCTAGCAAGGCCAAAGCACAGATCCCAGCGGTTAGTTTTACAGTCTGTTTCATCAAAACGCCTCCTTCAATTGCCCGTCATCTTGAGCAAGGATGAGCTGTTCAAGTGGTTTGCGGCCAAATAGCCGGAATAATATTGGCGTAACCAAAGCGTCCAAGAGTGTCGCGGACACAAGGCCACCAAAAATAGTGACAGCTACGGGATGCAAGATTTCCTTGCCGGGCTCGCCAGCGCCTAAAATCAGCGGGATTAGAGCAAGTCCGGCGGACAAAGCCGTCATGAGAACGGGGGTCAGGCGCTCCAATGTGCCGCGGATTATCATGGCATCGCCAAAGGTCTCGCCCTCATGCACTACCAAGTTCAGATAATGACTGATCTTTAGAATGCCGTTTCGCGCAGCGATTCCGGTGAGTGTCACAAAGCCAACGAGACTTGCAACGGAGAGCGGCAAAGCGAAAAGCCAAAGTGCAATAACCGACCCAATTAGCGCCATTGGTACGCCGCCCATCACGATCAAAGCCAGAGAGATCGACCGATAGCGACTATATAAAAGCGCAAAAATCAGTGCAAAAGATACTAGAGTTAGCCCACCAATGGTAGCCGTAGCTTCAGCTTGTGCCTCAAACTGTCCTTCCAATGCATAAAAGCCACCGGTCGGCGCAGGTACAGTATCCATCAAAGCGCGGATGTCTTTTGTGATTGCCGAAAGATTGGCACCCGGTGCCAGATTGGCTTGTACCACAATGCGGCGCTTGCCGTTTTCCCGATTGATTTGGTTTGGTCCGTCAGTCTCACGCACAGTAGCTATTTGAGAAAGCGGAATAGCGCCGCTTGGTGTCTCGACCAAAAGACTGGACAAGGCTTGGGTCGTGCGGGACTCCTCAGGCAAACGGATGACAACTTCAAAACGGCGGACGCCATCAATGATTGTGGAAACCGTTTGGCCACCGGATAAAGCTTCAACCGCTCTGGTCACTTCGGCAGGGTTGATTCCATACAGGCTGGCCCTCTGGTAGTCCACAATGACCTCAAGCTGAGGTACTCGAACGATCTTCTCCACGCGCACATCGACAAGGCCATTGATCCCAGCCATACGCGCTTGTAATGCATCTGCGGATCGGCGCGCGGTATCCATATCTTCCCCATAGACCTTAACGGCAATAGGTGATGTGACGCCGGAAAGCATATGATCTATGCGGTGTGCCAATGGGCCACCCACGCCAATGCTGGCAGGTAGCGGTGCAAGTACTTTGCGAATGTTAGCGGAAACCTCGTCACGTTCATGTGCAGAGAGGCCAGGCTGCAGTCTCACATCTAATTCATTGGAATGAACACCTTCGGCATGCTCGTCCAACTCGGCTCGACCCGTGCGACGGCTAACACTTTTGACGCCGTCTACTGCCAAGATCAACTGTTCTGCGGTAGCCCCCATGCGCGCACTGTCCGCTAGACTAACACCTGGTTGTAAGGATAAACCAACAAGTAAGGTACTTTCGTTGAAGGCTGGCAGGAAGGCACGTGGCAACATTAGCGCGCCGCCCACAGCAAGAATCCCCGCCAGCGTTGCCCCAATTAAGACAGGCCTTACATGCTTAAAGCCCCAGTCTAGAAGTCTTTGATTGGCGCGCTTGAGTCGCACGACCAGCCAACTATCATGCTCGACCGGCAAGGCCTTCATCTTGGGTAAGAGGTAGTAGCACAGTACAGGCGTAAGGGTGATCGAGACGAGCAAGCTCGCGAGGATCGAGACTACATAAGCTATTCCCAGAGGCTGAAAAAGCCGCCCCTCGATGCCCGATAGAAAGAACAAGGGCAGAAACACCAGAATGATGATCATTGTGGCATAAACGATACCCGAACGGACTTCCCCCGTGGCGCGCGCAATAACAGTCATAGCAGGCAAGGGCTCCGTTAAAGCGCGGTTTTCCTTCAAGCGACGGTAGACATTTTCGACCCCCACCACAGCGTCATCAACCAATTCACCGACAGCAATTGCCAGCCCCCCCAAAGTCATGGTGTTGATCGAAAGGCCGAACGCAGAAAATACGAGTGCCGTGATCAGGATCGACATTGGCAAGGCTGCCAGACTGATGGCTGTCGTGCGAACATTAAGTAGGAAAAGGAACAAGATCACCGCAACCACGAGGCCGGCTTCAATGATGACTTTCTGCAAAGTACCCAGCGAGGCTTCGATAAAGTCCGCTTGGCGCATCTGAACTTGTGTTGCGGTCACACCTTTGGGCAGGGTCTTGTTTAACTCGGTCAGCGCCGCCTCGACGCTCTTGGTGACCGCCACGGTGTCGGCACCAGGTTGCTTTTGAATGCCGATGATAACGGCAGGCTTGCCCGCAAACCCCGCATCGCCGCGCCGAAAGCGCGCCGCAAACTCAACCTCTGCCACTTGATCCAGTCGAACCACACCGCCACTGCGCGTGGCAATTGGAATTGAGCCCAAATCCTCGACCCGTAAGGTCCGTGACAAAGCACGTACGACAAATTCTCGACCACCCTGATCAATAAAACCGCCTCCGGCATTAGAGGCAAAGCCCTGTGCTGCGCGCTCGATGGCCTCCAAACTGACGCCCAATTGACCCATACGGGCAGCGTTGGGCGAAACTCGGAATTGCCGGACTTGCCCCCCAATAGGGATCACCTGTGCAACACCTGGAATAGTCAGGAGGCGGGGCCGGATTTGGAAGTCTGCAAGCTCTCTGGCAGCCATGGGGTCAGCGTCGCCATAGGGAATAGCCACCAGCATAATCTCGCCCATGATCGACGTAACTGGGCCCATTTGCGGGGCATGGTCGAGGTCCGCCATCGCTTCTTTTGCTAAAGCAAGCCGCTCAGACACCTGCTGGCGCGCCCGGAAAATTTCTGCATCCCAGCCAAACTCAACATAGACCATCGAGAGGCCTACACCGGTTACAGATCGCACGCGGGACACGCCGGGTATCCCGCTCATAGCGTTTTCCAGTGGCTGAGTGATTTGTGCTTCGACTTCGGGCGGGGCCATCCCGCCCGCTTCGGTCATGATCGTGACCGTCGGCTTGTTGAGATCGGGCAAGACGTCGACCGGCAGTCGCATGGTGGCGAGGATGCCAAATAGAATAAGTGCGAGCGATGCAAACAGCACCAGCACGCGATTTCGAAGTGAGGTAGCAACAAGAAAGTCAAACATGGTTCATCGCACCTGCTCAAGAAGTGCTGCGCCAGTGGTCGCGACCCGAGTTCCAGCCTTTATGCCGGATGTGGCGATGACGCGGCTTGCATCTATGTCAGTCACGGTAACCGGGCTCGGCTGAAATTGCTCTCCGGCTTGTTTCAAAAAGACCATGGTCTGGCCATTCGCCCCCTTCACCACAGCATCACGCGGCAGAGCCACACCTGGAATTTGTTCGCTCCCCGTGATGAAGACCATTACAGGCTCTCCCACCCGCATGCTGCTTGGCCCATCTATTTTGAAGCGGAGCGGTGCTGCGCCATCGATCATCGCTAAGCCTTCGCCTTGGCGGATAAGTAAAAGATTTCGACCATCACTGGTGCGGGCAGAACCTGTTGCCGCCAACGGAACAGATTTCCCTGATGGCGCTCGTGCCTCCACGAGCAATTGGTCTGGGTTGGTGATGGTGAAGACGGTTTGGCCGGGATTGATCACTTGGCCCTGCGCGACAGAGACAGCACTGATCACGCCAGAGACCGGCGCACGAAGCACCTCCGCATTTGAGCCCGCTTGGCGCAGGCGGCTCGCCTCAGCACGTGCCGTGCGCAGACGCGCAGCGGCTTGGGCTTTCGCGAGATTCAGCCGTGCCGCAGCGGCATCCACTGCCGTTCTGGCTTCAGCAATCTCGCGCTTTGGTACGACACCTTCAAGCCGGGTCAAGCGATCCAAACGACTGCGCGCTTGGGCCAGTTCGGCGGCTTCTGCCGCAAACCCGCTTGGACCTGCCGCGAGCTCTGCTTCGGCGAGTGCCGTTTCCGCCGCGCCGCGTGCCGTGATCAAGGAGACATCCGCATCCAATGCAGGGCTGACAAGGGCAAGAACTTGTCCCTTCACGACTCTTTGGCCAAGGGCTGGCAATTGGCCCGAGATCCGGCCGACACTGCTCGCTTGCACAACACCTGAGCCATTTGGGTCAGCAATCACCACCCCGTTTAGCTGCAATGCAGAACCCTCTGCCGAATTTCCAGCCAGAATGGTTCGAAGCCCGATCAAGCGCTGCATCGGTTTCGGCGCGACAATATCGCCATCTGCAAGACGCATGGCTCGATTATCCGGCACGCCACCTGCCACGTCGGCATGGCCTTCATCACCATGACCAGGACCAGCTACGACCTCGCTCGGCGTTCCAGTCACTAATGTCCAGCTGCCAGCCAGCAATCCAAAGGCAACAAGGGCCAACCCCGCTCGTTTGCGGCGCACCAAAAACAAAGCACCGCCCGCAACACCCAAAAGAAGCGCTGCACCGCCGAACATCAGGCCAAGCGGAAGGCCTTCCTCAGCATGCGCGTGAACTGCACTATCATCGATTATCAGGGATGCGCCCAAAAGCGCAGGCTCCCCCGCACCCCGCAATGAGATTGTCACAGGATAAGTGCCTGGCGCGTCATGCTCTGGGAAAGGAAGCACATAGGTGCCATCGGCGTCAGCTTTTGCGAGAGCTTTACGCGGCCCAATCGTCAGATTTACCGACGCACCTTCGATCGGTGCATTGGTCGCCCAGTCATCGACCCAAAGACGTAAGTTTTCCCCATCAAGGCGCCCAACGACTTCAAATCGGTCCGAGACCGCCTCAAAGCGAGGGGAAGCCGGTGCCGCAACCGATGCTGTGGCCGCTTCGGTGCCATGGTCATGGCCCGGACCTGCCCACAACGGGACAGGCAATGTGATCGCCGTCATTAGCCCGAGGGCAGACAAATGGCTTTTAAGGCTTCTTGGGTTGATCATGATGTTTGGTCCTGAGGGAGCAGGCCTTGCGCCTGATTGAAAGAGGAGACCGCCGCGTCTACGGTGACACGAGCTTGTGCGGCAGCACGGGAGGCTTCTGAAGCCGTGGCCCGGGCACGTAAAAGTTCTAAGAAGGGAAGTTCACCTTCGCGCCAGCCGCGTTCGGTAAGGGCTAGGGCTTCGACACTGATAGCCCGACGTGCTTCTTGGGCCTTAAGGCTTGCCCGCGCGGCTGTGAGATTGGCAATTGCTTGTGCTTGCATGGTTTCAAGCGAGAAGCGGACCGCTATGGCCTTCGAGCGCGCCGCAGTTGCTTCGGCTTCAAGACTGGCTGCTTCTGCGCCTGCCGACGGGTCGCGTCCTAAAGCTCGTGAAAGCTTCACGCCAGTTGACGTCCGTGTATCCAAGCCACGCCCATCCCGCTCAGACCGCAGATCAAGCCCCACGCGCCAAGCTGGCTCGGCCTTTAGCCGGGCAAAGCGGGCTTGGCGGGCAAGTTGGTCAGCTTCTGCCAAAGCCACCCGCACAAGCGGATGGTCATCGATTTGCGCCGCGCCGACAGTCTCTGCGGTCAGTTGGGCTGGAACAAAGCCTACCAAACCAATCATCTGAGCGCGGGCCTGCCCTTCCCGACCCATGGCTTGTGCCAAGTCTTGTTCGCTCAGTGCCAGTGCTGCCTCGGCTTGCAGAAGATCAAGACGTGCCTGCTCGCCTGCTGCTTCTAAGCGCTGCGTGCTGGCTACTAATGCTTGGGCAAACTGAACTTGTTCGCGGGCGACACGAACGTCCGCGACGGCCCTTGTGAGCTCCCACCAAGCATTACGCAATTCACCAGCTAGTTCGAGGCGAACCATAGCAAGGTTGGCGTCTGCACGGGCTGCCAATGCATCAGCTTCCCCGCGTATAGCTTCGCGCTCGCCTCGTCGCCAAAGAGCGGCACTTATCCCGCCCTCGACTTCGTAATAACCTGTGCCCGAGCCGACTTGATCTTGGCGCGCGCTTGCATCAGCTTCTATATTGCCAGCAAACCGCCGTGCTGTGAGGGCACGGCGTGCATCTGCTGACCCACGCAACGCAACAGCATCCGCATCTGCCGCGCGACGTTCGACGGCCACTTCAAGAAGTGTTGACCAGCGCGCTGACATGGCTTCGGTCATAGTGCTCGTTTCTTGCGCGTGCGCGCCACCTGCCACAGTAACGGGCGTCACTGCCGCGAGGACGACAGACAAAGGCGCAAAGACAGACTTCTGCCACCCGCGCACATAATTTCGGGAATTCATTGAAGGGGTCTCCTGATCACGATCCGTGGACCCGGCTGACAAGATGTCAGCCAGGCAATTGTCGGATGGATCAGGCTCGCGGCGGTCGCTTCAGGCCGTAAAGGCGATTAGGCAAAGCAAGGGGCGCTTCGGCTTGAGGCTTTAGTGAAATAGCCCAGAGCTTTATTTGCAACAAGCTCAAGGGCAAACACGCCACATTCGAATGTGAATGGGCTAAACAGCATGCTTCACAATGTTCATTTTGAGGCGATCTTTTGCTAGGATCTCGTTCACAATCAAAACACGAACTAAAATTCGCACCATCCAAAGCAAGCACCGAAACTGCCGAATTCGCCTGCTCATGCAATCGAGCGTTCTCAGCGCTCGCTGACAATGGCGCAACTGACGTAAAGACCGCCAACATCAAAGCGAGAAGAGTGTGAATCAGATTCATAACGATCTTTGTATACCGTAGTGGGGTATACAACAAGTTAAATTTGCCGTCACGCCAACGATTTTGAAAGCGCCTTCATTAGTTCGCCCATGAGCTTGCGTTGGGAATCGACATCGCCTGAAGCAATGGCTCCTTCAATGCAACTCTCCAAGTGTCGCTTTAAGACTTCAGTTTCTACTCTTGTTAATGCCGCGCGCGCCGCCTGAACCTGCGTCACTATATCCATGCAGTCTCTATCCTCATCTAACATTTTTTGAATGCCGCGCACCTGTCCTTCAATTCGACGAAGACGGGTGAGTAAGGCGGTAGGGTCTCTATGTTCGTGTGTCATGGGGTTTATGTTGGCCTAAAGTAAAATCAATTCAAAGGAGTTTTTCTGTCGCGGATTTAGTATTCGGTTCGGTCCAAGGACCGGCGTCAGCAATGTCCGCTTTCGGGTTCAGTTGAGTTGGCCGTTATTGGCCAGGTTTGGTGCAAAGCAGACCATAGACGAAACTTGGCAATGGATGTTTGGTGATACGTCTCCATACGCACAGTACCTAGCCCAATTCATACCTCACTGGTATGAGGCCCTCGCCGAATGGATACGTTTAAACGAGGCTACTTGCCACAATATGAGGACATAGCGACGATGCCGGCTAATCCCCGTTTCGCACTTACAAAATCGATATTTTGTCGGAGGGAAAGATCTCGTGGATTTTCATAAATCCAAATCGTCCCGGAGATCTCTACCGTCACTCTATACGCTCCATTGCAGCAGCAAACATAGAAGCCCAGGAGCAACGGGATATATCTTATCAGCTTATGTGGCGACCGCTTGCACAGCGTTGATTTTGACAACGGCCGCTTCCACTTCGGCATAAAGATCAACCTCAATACCTTGGGTATCAATCTCAACAATAAGTGCAAATCGGACGGCTGGCTCGCCCAACTTCAATTTGGCCTTCGACTTCCACCAACCAGCAACAGGGTGAACCGCCAAGAAATTGCGGCGAGCCAAGTCAGATGCTCTGCATGTAAGTTGGTCTATGTGAAGTGAACCAACATCCCGGCGGACACTCCCATATTCCCAATTGTCATCTTCATCGACAATTGGGTCCCCTTGATCGACGGCCTTGCTGATACGCGCCATGAACTGTTGCTGATTTTCACCCGCCCTATTCAACTTGAAGCGAAGATTGTGGGAAGCATACCGGTATCGGGAGCCGCGCGAAGCCTCTGCGGGATTTGGTGAAATGAAGGAGCTGAGGGCAACCCTAAGAGTTACGTTTAAATTACCTAGATCACGCAGCGCTTCTGTTGGCCAAGGCAATTGGAAAATCCTCATCTCTTTATGGACATCATGGCCAGCTTCCGACAACCCATAGGGAACAATCGTATCCTGTATGACCAGCGAAATCGCGTTAGAGGCACTGCGCCGCGCTCTATCCAGGTCGGGAACACCAAAGCCATAGCGCTTAAAGAGCGGGGCATAACTGGACTTGGTGGGATTTGCTGGAAGATGGGCACGCATCCGTGGGGTCCAGCGGGCGGATGAAACATAGAGCGCCCTAATCGTCTCAGGCCAGAGCGATGGATAATCAGCCCATAGTTCCGAGATCTGCTTCGCCGCCAGAGCTGTTGCGGCACTAGTGTCGCTTGTGAGACTAAACGACCGCCTTGGATAAGAATGATGGGTAGTGAGCAACCCAAGCCAAGGGTGCCGCATTGGTGGAGGCACATTGCCGACCGCCCAATTCCCTCCCTCCAAAACGATGTCCGGCTTTATTGGCCACGTGGACGACCAAGAAGCTGTTCTAGAACTTGGAGACAGGTCGCCAAAAGGAGCCGCAGGAGTTAATCTCTCTCCGGCTGGAAGAGCGGTCTTCTCTGTGAATGCGCCTACGCAAATTATGTTCCACGCCTGAGCAGGGGATTCTAGTTCATTGTCGAGGCCATCACAGATATCTAGGTAGTTGCCGGCTCCGAACTTGAAATTGTCCGTATTGCCTGCTGAGACCAAGAATAGTCGAGAATTATTATTTTCGCCCGAAACGCCAGAAGCGAGCTGATCAAGCTCGGATGACCAAGAAGTTGGAGCACCATCATGAGGCGTATCTTCGTCGGTAGTGACAGCCATCGCAAAAATGCGTCTTCGATCAGTTGCTTCAACCACATCCACGGCCTGGCGAGTCTTAGTGCCGAGCAAAAAATGGGGGTTAACTCCAGCGTCCGGCAACAATTTTACCGACTCTAATCGATGACTAACTCTCACGGGCTGCATTGCTTCTAACGCGACACTTAGGTCTCCGAATAAAGCAAGCCCGGCGAGTTGAGTTCCATGTCCTTTGATATCGTCTAACGACCAGGCAGGCTCGACAGCATGTCGATCGCCAATAGCTAAGGCTGGTGCAATTAGTGGATGAGCGCGACTAATGCCAGTATCAAGAAATGTGATGTATCCTATACCAGGCTCGCCAACGTATTCTGTCCGCTGGACTAAGTTTTGAACCCAATCAACTTGGTCAACAACATCCATAGAATCGAAAAAATCAGCCGCTGCCGCGGGTGCCGCCAATGCCCGCACGCCTGCGAGCCTCCTAACTGCAAGCGCAAGCTCATCGTGCGTAGCATGACAAATGACGACTATATCTTCTGGGAAATTCAGCCGATCAGGACCGATTTCCAATCCATAGTCAACCGCGTGCTCGGAGAACAGCTCTGCGGCGTTCGGATCCAGCCATACTTCCCAGCTAATCTTTGCATCACCTAACGGAAATTTCTCCTTCGGGCCACGCCAAAGTGCCCTCAATCCCGCCTCTGTGATCTCAGCTATACTCTGAACGAGGTTAGCATTTCTGGGGCGCCCATGAATAATTCGGTCGTCCTTCACACGATCAGGGGTATTCTCCAACTCAAATTGTTGAATTTTTTTACGAAGGTTTTCTACACCAGCCGGTGTGGCGAACACTGTTGCTTTTTCAATTCTCACCCCACCTTGTGTCTCAGCGTCTGCTCGCAACAATTCAATCCCGCTAGAACCGAGACTGTCCTTGGCAAAAGGCTCATTGGGACGCCCATTAACTTGGAGATAAATACCAGGTAACTCCTGAGCATTAATCGGAGGCAGTTGGTCAAGGGCGTGCAAAAGTGATCGTGCATGACCTGTACGATCCAGTACATCACTAGGCGACTTACCCCCGCCACCGACCCTAGCTCTAAACGGATGTGCGCTTCCTAGGTCGTTTAGCAGAAAGTGCTTTAGATTCCTTCGCATTCACACCTCTACCTATTCCTTGCAGCGACCGCCGGCGCTCTAATGAATTTATCAAATCAAGAGTCGTAATGTTGTCCCTGTCGCCGAGAACAGCCCGACGAGCTGCGTCCTCGGCGGCAGCCACAACATCCGCAGTCGATAAGCCGACGGCGCAATTTGTCACGTTCGCCCAAGACCAGTTCCCATGAGAAAACCCGTTTAGACGACGTTCGATAGCCTGCCGGATGGATGCTGCATCTGGGAGTTCGTACGAAAGAACTAGGTCAAACCGCCTCAACACAGCCCGATCAAGTATTTCGGCGAGATTTGTCGTGGCAATTACAATGGATGGACCGGTATCTTCGTCTAAAAATTGCAAGAATGAGTTTAGCACCCTACGTGCTTCACCTACGTCATTCCCCTCACCTCTAGCCGCAGCCAACGCGTCAATCTCGTCGAACAGATAAACCCCGCGAGTTGTCTTTATGGCATCAAAGACCAACTTCAACTTCTGCGCGGTTTCCCCCATAAATTTTGTAATGAGGCCATGTAGCATAACCGAGAAGAGTGGAAACTGCAGCTCGCCTGCGAGACAGTGAGCAGTCATCGTTTTGCCAGTGCCGGGCGGGCCGGACAACAAAAGCCGCCTACGAGGTGTCAGACCCTTTTCCTCCAGCTTCTCCCTCATCCTTGTCTCAACTACTATTTGGGATAGCTCGTCTGCAATGGAGGAAGGCAATATGACACTGTTCAACCGCTCGCTGGGATAAGATGCGAACAAAAACTGGGCCAGATCTCCCCGAGGGGTGGCAATAGCTGTCAGGCTCGGCGCTCTTGAATGCTCCCGCTTTGGTAATTGCCCAGCGTTTGCCCACTGACGCAATTGCTCGGCCAAGCGGATATGGCCCTTCTGCTCTTCTGCAGCCGAAAGTTGCATTGCCAAATCGAAGAAGCGATCGGAGTCTCCCTCCGCGTGGCTTTTTACCAGGCCTATGAGTTGCTGTGCTGATGCCATTCGTAACATGTACCGTGAAATTGCTAACGATACACCCCCCAAATTGACTTCAGTGTAAGCCATGATGCGGCCCCAGGGTCAATGTTGTTGGAGAGCAATCTGCTTGGTGAGATTGCTTCTAACAGCAAGGATGCCAGCATTAAAAACTGATGGCTTATCTCAGCTCAGATCAAGACAGTCGACCTAAGCAAGATACTGTTGGAAAAGCAAAATAGGTTAAACACCTTCGCTACCGCAGCCATTCCCGAATTATGGCACCGTCTCTGTCATCTACAAATCTCACTGCGATTATCTCGCTGCTTAGATAACAGGATGCTTGAACCAATTCACGAGGATCACTGATCGTAGGAGCAGAATACCGACTTGCACACTGCACGAAGTCACCCGGTCGCCAAGGGACAGCTCGTGCAAGTATTACAACCTTCAAGTGGGAAACTAGCACCTTGGCCTTTTCAGGATCAATGTTGAAGCTATGAAGATAAGTACTATCCTCAATTCCAGGCCGGACCTTCTCCCCTTTTCTGGTTGCCCTCGACATAATCCCTCGGGTGGTTGTCATTTCAGTTACAACGCTTACCTGGACGCCGAAACCATTCTGTCTTAATCCGCCAGAAAAGGCTTCCTTAGAACTTGAGATATCTATCGCCGCAGTATCCGCATAAAAGTCGGTCTTGGGCTCATAACCCTCCCAATCTGGAGCCATCATAACCAAAGAATCGACGAAATATCTTAGTTCCAACGTCTTTTCGGCAAGACTATACTTCCATTTTGGGCCGGGCTCATATTCTGGAAGCTTTTGGGTAAAGGGTATCTCAACAAGCAAATTTAGACTGCTTGGGGGAGTTGCCACCGGATAGGAAAACGGATCCGCTGCTTGACCTTTGGCCTGCTGCGTATGTGGAAGATGACTATTCTCCAAAACATACGCATCAACTTCTTTATTTTTTAAAACAGAGCCTTGTGCACCTGTTTGAGCTTGCGATGCGCTAGAAAATAACAAAACAAAAACAAAGAAGCCATTCGCTATATAGCTAGGCAAAGCTTGTAAGACTGATCTCATAAGTTGGCTCCAAACATACAAACCATAATGTTGAACTTTTGAATGCTAATTTAATGTCGGGTTATCACAAGAGTTTAAAAAGCCACAAGTGATCACAGCGGCTCAATATCGCTATGACCGAAACTGGCGCTGGACTCGCTCAGAGTACGTCAAAGCCCTCAGCTTGGAATAGAAAAATAATGAACTGCGTCGTAGATCTTCAAGCCGTTGATAAAAATAGAAATATCGCTCGCGCGTATGCAATTGAGTTCGGCCAAGATCTCTTCGGAACATGGGTCATCCGGCGCCATTGGGGGCGAATTGGGACCCAAGGGCAATATCAGGAGCTCATCGTATCGTCCAAAGAAAGAGGCTTAAAACTAATCAGCCAATGGCTGAAAGACCGGGCTCGCGCTCCAGCTCGTATTGGGATCGCCTATCAAGTTGCAGCCAACCAAACCCTTGACCTGTGTGATCTTGATCGCAGAATCGGTTGACACGGTATATCGCACACGGGCACGGTAGATCACACACAACAATTGAAATCGCGATTCGGTAGAACGGACACAAAAGATGGCTGCCTCAGAGCAAATCGACCTGTTCCTGGACAGCATGATCGATGCCCCTCTGCGCGACGAGCAGGCCACACTCGAACATCCATTCTTTAGTCTTACCAAACGGCCACAGCGCGAGCCGATGATCTATGATCACGGAACAATTTCCATCCAGGTGAGCCCTGGACCTCGTGGGATTGCGACAATCTGGGATCGAGACGTCCTTATTTATTGCGCGAGCATCCTAAACGACCGCCTTGGACGAGGCTTGCCCCTCGAGCGGAAGATCCGCTTTGCCGCCCACGATTTTCTTAAACTGACCGGTCGTGGCAAAGGGCTCCAAGCGTACACCCTGTTTCTCGACGCTTTGGAGCGGTTGAATACGACTTCGGTAAAAACAACGATCGCTGCAGGGGACTCAACCGAGCGCCGAGGCTTCACTTGGATTTCGGCCTGGCGTGTCATCGAAGATACTCGACCAGATGGCACACGCCGAATGAGAGGCGTGGAGGTTGAACTCTGTGACTGGATGTATCGGGCGATTGTCCAAGACCGACGTGTTCTTTCAATCAATCCCCAGTATTTTCGACTTCATAGTGGCTTGGCCAGACGCCTCTATCAACTCGCCCGCAAACATTGCGGCCGGCAGCCCAATTGGAGCATTGGGCTGGTTCGTTTGGCTGAAAAAGTTGGTACCGCTCAGGATCTGCGCTTCTTCAAGCGAGACCTGAAGGCAATTATCGCCAAGGACGGTGTCCCTGATTACACCTTCACGATGACGCGCGATCCAAATGGCGAACTTGAAGCCGCGATGGCAGACCAAGGGATCGACATGAGCGATTTAAAGAACGACAGAATTCTAGTGGTCGTTACCCCAAAATTCGAGACCTCGAACCAAGGCGACGGTAAGCCAATTGGCATAGGAAAGCCGAAACGGGTACGAAAAGCGAAGGCAGACAATGAAGATTAGGTTCTAGAAAAGCGCCATTTTTCTTATCGGTATATCGCACACACAAATAGCTAGAATTAGGTGCCCTCCTCCCTCTCTAGGGGGCGAATTGAGCATGTGGAAATCCCGCTCACGCGTGACCTAGGGCGCACTTTCAAATCAGCACTATTAGCTTCAGCAAATAGCCACAAATATACGGTATATCGCCCACAATAGCTTTCACACCCGCTAATTCGATACGGTATATCGCCCACATTTAGGTCGGTATATCGCCCACAAATACTCTGTAGAACGCCCACATGTTTTTCGGTATATCGCCCACACTTTATCGGTATATCACACACAAACATAGTCACATAACCATTTGAAAAATATCCTTTAAAAGCTATAGCTGAGAGGCGCTAACTTTATAACAGAATCTAACTATGCTAACGTAGAGATTGACCTGGCCATGAATGGCCGCTCCAATCTCAAAATTAAAGCGACGAAGCCCCGCCATTCTTAAGATCTAGTGCGAAGCTTAGTTAAGCGCGGAGACAGCTATGGAACTTACGAAAAAAGAACGACTGGCTTTGATTTATCAATTGAAAATTCTTGAAGCTCTATATCCAGAAGAACGATCAGAATATGCTCATAAAAGAAAGGCGTTGGAAAATGGGTATGAACTGCATTACGACTGGTTACTCGAAGACATAAGTGTCGGGTTAACCGCAGATCAATGCCAAGAAATTTTAGACGTCCTCGACATGTACCGCGCCATTACGTTCGGACTTCAGCGCTTAGAGCGTGATCACCCGTTACAGTCTGAGCGGTTAGCTAAGTTTCGCGGATTTGACGGCAACAATGAAGCCCATCTAAGGGCATATGTCCGATATTTCATCATAGATCTGGAAAGATATGAAGAACTAAAGCCAGGACAATTTCCAACCTTCAACAGCCACACCCCCATGCTAGCAACATATCAAGAAATGCTGACGCGTTGGAACTCTATCCCGAATAAATATGAATTGTCAGAACAGGATATAGCTCGCGTCATAGGGGCAATTTGATGACCCTAACAGACTTCCTGACGTGGTTCAGTACCGTCGTGACACTCATCGGAACCGGGATAGCAATTTGGCAGGCTAGGCAGGCACGTACCGCGGCCAAAGAAGCCAAAAGAATGCGGGATGAAATAGTTCAACGGAGCCAAGACGGGGAACTTAGCAAGCTCAATGGACGTCTCATAGCGGCCTCACGTTCAATGGACAAATATGGGCCTGGCGCAGGTCCAAATGCTCGCAGAGGAGCATCAACTGAAAATGATGCCCAGATGGTTAGAGAGCTGACGGCGGAGTTAGCACGCCATCGCTCAATGTTAACGCAGCAAATAGGGGCTCCAATCGAGGAAACGATTTCTAAAATCAACAATAAACTTAACGACTTTGCCGCCAGCTCAAATGAGGCAGACCGGCTGAGAAACGGCCGCGAAATATACAATGAGTTGCTCGAGTTAGAAGGTAACCTCAAGGCTACGCTCGACGAAAAATTGTTTCGTTGAAAAGCGGAGACAAGGCCAAGGCTGTGTTCAAGGAAGATAACTTTCTGGAGCAAGTCTATGTCTGAAACCCATCTTGGAGCCGCGATGGCCGGCGGCAATCCAACGGACGGCCGAAACGATCATGACCTCTATGAAACCCCGCCTGCGGCGACCCTTGCCCTCGTCAATTGGCTAGGCCCTGCCCTGCCCGCTCAAGTCTGGGAAATCGCCTGCGGCAATCATCATATCACCCGCGTCTTGCGCGCCCATGGTTGTGAAGTCTTTGAAAATGACCTCATCGACCGCGGTGATCACGTTGTATCGGATTATCTGGCGTCGGCGGCGGCTGACGCCCCTTTCTCGCCGCTTGCCATCATCACCAATCCACCCTGGGATCAGGCCTCAGCCTTCATCAAGCATAGCCTTCTCATCCATCGGCCGCGATTTATGGCGCTCCTCCTCAAAGCCCAATTTTTCCATAATCGCTCGGGCGTTAAACTAAGCGCCAACCCGCTCTCGCGGCCAACCCACACATTGCCTGTGTCTTTCCGTCTCGATTTTAAACGTCGAGGAAATCCCGCCATGGATTGCACCTGGTTCCTCTGGGCACCCGATCTTGTCGAGACCCATCCTCGCTTTGAAGCCCTCGCCCGTCCCGTCTGATGCCCTTATGCAGCCTGCGCGACCATGCCGGGTTGCCTCATATCCCGGCACCAAATCAAAAACTCAGTGAGGTCGTGTAATGCCGCCGGCCCAATCCCCTCAAACTCATGGCCCTGTGGGCCGCTCCGACGGGTCAATTCTCCAAGATTGCTCATTGCCTGGAATAGCTCGGTAAAATCAAACAGGGGCCGGAATTCCTTGGCAGCCTCTTCAAGATCGTGCTGAAAAATCCAGTGGCCGTGATTGTGCTGAATATCCCGACACGTCCACTCAAATAGTGTCTCGATCCGATTGCGGAACGCAGACTGCCTCACCCAGTCTTCCCTGCGTACCAAAACCGACTGGATGACCGCCACATGCGTCGACACAGGACGCACCAAAGGATGACGCCACTGGCAGAAATCATCCTGCTCGCGTGAAACTTGCCGACACGCGTCAACAACTTCCAAAAACTCCCCTCGACAGCGTGCTCCCACGGCCGTACCGCTTTTTAAAGCTCTGTAGGGAATCTCAAGGATCTGTCTCAAGCTGATCAAGCCCTCGATATGTCCCTGAAAGGCCCTGTTCGCCCGTTCACTCATCCGAAAAGCACGAACCGGCACATCGAGCCAAGTGCTTGCGCTATCTTCTTTTAAGATCTCGTCGCAGGCCCTGTGCCACGCAAACTCCATGTCCCTAGGCCGCCATTCGCCAGGCTCGTTTCTCCGTCTCAATTTGTAAATGCTTTGACCGAAGGTCTTGTTCTGAACCTGCTCGAATAGCCATCTGGTAAGACCCGCCAGTCGGGCGCCGCCGAGGCGTTGATAGATCTCCGAGTGGAAAACCTCTTCGCCCTTTTGCCTGGCCAAATCTTCAATCGTTGGAAGTTCCTGTCCAATCACGGCCATGCTTTGGGGTAAAACCGGGGCCAAGGGTAACGCTAAGTCTTCAGGATTTAAGCGGGCCAGTTTCTCGCTGAAATGATCGAACTCCCGCTGGAGTCTTTGAATAACCCATTTTTGTTCCGCCAATAAAAAATCCTCCAATAGTCCCAAGGCCATTCTGGCCTCTGAATCGTCCAGTCAAGCTCGCAAAATCCAGATGCGATGAGCCAACTCTAGCCTTACGCATGGGTTTTTGCGGGCGTCCCCGGCGCAAGCCGGGTCGGGCTCTATTCGCGCCAAAAGCGCTCACCGAGCCAGCTGCGCCGTCTGGGCCCTTCGGGTGACGATCCCTGACGCAGGTTACCACAAGCTGCGAATAAGGAGCCAAAATATCTCACCGGATTTATTGAGTGATCGAAACCCTTCCAGCGACTTTTGCGATGGCTGTTCGCCATTAAAGCGCTGGCTGCCTGCCAGCAAATTGCTGGCTGTCTGCTGGCACAATGCTGGCTGCTCGCCATCACATTGCTGGCTGCGTGCCAGCGATGCGCTGGCTGTCTGCCATTTTTGAATGCTTTTAGCGAACGGTATCAATAAACATGCGTATTCTCAGCTGCCTGCGAGGCCCTGCATAGAGTGCGTTACGTACGACCACGAAGCCCAAAGGGCGCAGGACTGGATATTGTGTGTGGACCATATGGCTTAAGTTTTTCAAGTTCTTTTGTGTCTGATCTCAATTTTGACCACCAAAATTAATGACTTGTTAAGCCAAATTGCAAGATTGAACGAAACATCGCAAAGATATGCTCAAATTCCTTCAATTGGCCTTCGCCGACTGCAAAAGGATGAAAACGTGGTACAAGATAACTATAGCTCTGAAGCAAGCCGCATCGGCGCTTTAGCGCAAGCAGGCGAGGAAATGGTCGAACGGCTCCGGCGTACAGCCTTTCTTCCAGGCGCGAGGAAGGGCTTACAAGTTCGTTTTGGGATAGCCGAAGCAGCTGAACTTTTGGGGTGCTCCACAAATCGCATCAGGATGGCAGAGCAGGATGGCCGACTTCCCCCAGCACCTGAAAGCGAGACCGGGCGAAGATTGGGATATGATATCTCGGCGCTGTTGAATATGCGGGAGGTCTTAGGTGCGTCCCCACGGAGGCGCGAGCAGGACCCACCCGCAATCATCGCGGTTCAGAATTTCAAAGGCGGCGTTGGAAAGTCCACCCTGACAACTCACTTGGCGCATTATTTGGGTATTGCAGGCTATAGAGTGTTGGTTGTGGATTGTGACAGTCAAGCTACAACGACTACACTTTTTGGCTTCAATCCTCATTTCGCGATCCGACAAGAAGAAACGCTCTACCCCTATTTGGCACTGGAGCCGACAGAGGATGATTTAGCCTATGCGGTTAAGGCAACGGTCTGGCCCAATGTTGATCTCATTCCCTCAAATCTGCAGTTGTTCGACGTTGAATATGAACTCGCAGCCGCAGGTTCGCGTGGTGGAAGCGTGCTACCTGCCCGGTTTCGCAAACTGCGCGAAGGGTTGGCTAAGTTGGCGCGGAACTACGATGTGGTGATCCTCGACCCACCCCCTGCCCTCGGGACGATTTCGTTAGCGGTTATGCAAGCAGCCAATGCGCTTCTGGTACCACTAGCGGCAACCACGCCCGATTTTTGTTCTACTGTCCAGTTTTTATCGATGATGGATCAAGTCCTGGAGCAATTAAGTGGCGCCGGCATCGAAGTTGATTATGATTTTGTGCGCCTGATGTGTTCGAAGTTTGACGCTAACGATCCTAGCCACTCAATGGTACAAAAAGTGATGGAGCAAGCGTTTGGCCCTGCCCTACTCCCAGTTTCGTTGCTAGAGTCGGCAGAGATCAGCCACGCGGCATTGCGGATGATGACTGTCTATGAGCTTGAACGGCCTGTCGGGACGCCAAAGACCCATAAGCGATGTCGTCAGAATCTGGATGAGGCGTTTGCACAAGTCGAACAGCTAATTAGGCGGCGCTGGGGCCGTGCTTCGGCAAGCAACCCTGCTCTTCTAATGGGGGCCGAATAATGGCCATACCGAGCACTACCTTCCCACTAAGGACTATACTGAGTGCCCTTGTTCCCGGCGCTGTTCGGTATGGCTTAGCCTTATCATACTGGAGCATACTGGCCGAAGGAGTGTTTCTGCCCTTCCCTCCCCCCATCCCCGCAACTTCGGACTTGGATTAACGCAATGTCAAAACGTCAGCTTGATTACCTCAATGAGCTTTTAAGCACGCCCACTGAGGCAAATCCGGTCGATACGGAGCATGCATCGGTCGATCAAGCATCTGAACATCAGCACGCAAAGCGTGGCAGCACTCTGTTGTCTCGTGATAACGCGCTAGCCAAAATCGCTTCTGGAGACGTGCGCCAGATTACGCAACTGCTGCTTGATCCAAGCAGAGTGCGGGTGTGGTCTGGAAATGCACGGTATCAAGCGGGGCTCAATGAAGCAAATTGCCGGGATTTGATCGACGCAATTTTATCAGAGGGCGGCCAGAAAGTTCCCGCGATTGTTCGCCGTGTAGAAGGAGATTCTACTTACGACTATGAGGTGATCGCCGGCACGCGGCGGCATTGGGCGATTTCTTGGCTTCGTAGAAACTCATGGCCGGATATGATGTTCCTTGCGCAGGTCCATGTCCTCGATGACGAGAGCGCGTTTCGACTTGCCGACGTTGAAAACCGCGCACGCCGTGATGTGTCTGATTTTGAACGCGCACAGAATTATCTTCAGGCACTTTCCGGCTACTATGGCGGAAAGCAGAAACGCATGGCTGAACGATTGCGCGTTTCTGAAGGCTGGCTCTCAAAAATGTTGAAGGTGGCATCGTTACCTGAATGGGCGGTAGCGGCCTTTTCTGAGCGTGGGGATATCCAGCTAAAGACTGTTTACCCTTTAGCCCAGTTTCTAGACCTGTTAGATAGGCAAGGTGATACAAGTGGCCTTTCCAAAGTTAGGACTACAGCAGGAGAAATTCGCGCGGAACAAGCTAATCGCGTTGAACAAGGGCTTCCGCCAATAGGAGCTAGCGACGTCGTGAAGGCGCTGATGTCTGCAGGGCAAGGTGCTGAACAAGGCGAATTGCTGTTTGAGGCCGACTCGAAGCACGGTCGAAAAGCGCTGTCAGTGTTGTCCTCCAATCGCAACGGAATCACGCTGCGTCTGCATAACGGATCGGGGGCGGGTGAAGCGGAAGTATTGGATTTGGTAAAGGCGGCGCTTGCCGCGCTGGACGCCAAGGGCAGGGGCCTTGCGCGATAAATGTGAGATAGAACGCATGGGCAGAGCAAAAAATTTCCCCGGGGAAATCATCGTTCAATTAGAGTTTAGTCGAAATTGGGACGACACCATTCTTTCCCTGGGGAAACCCTTTACCTCTATACCTTTGGGGCCAAACCAATGATGCGCGTAAAGCCCGTGGCACCACCAGAACAAATCGACCTATTTCTACCGTATTTGTCAGACCTTTCATTGCGCGATCAGCGCGAAATGATGGAACGCCCCTTCTTTAGTCTTGCCAAATCAAAGCGGATCAAGCCCATCGATTACACGTCACCTGACGGCAAAATCTGGGTACATGTTTCAGCCAACCCAGATTATGGAATGGCGACAATATGGGATGCAGATATCTTAATCTACTGCGCCAGTATCTTAAACGACATGAAGGGCAGGGGGGTAAATGATATCCCTCGCGTTATAAACATAATGCCATATGACTTGTTGCGCGCGATCGGCAGACCCACGACCGGAAGGGCGTACGAATTGCTAGCGGGGTCTCTTGATCGCCTTCAATCAACGACCGTCAAAACCAATATCCGCGCTGACCAAAGACGCGAAGCTACATTTTCTTGGGTTGATAGCTGGAGCCAGTTGGTTGATGAAAGAACCGAGCGCTCTCGTGGAATGCAACTGGCTCTTTCTAGCTGGTTCTACGATGGCGTTCTGATGAATGGCGGTGTTCTTGCTATCGACCGTGCTTATTTCAATATCACAGGTGGCCGCGAGCGTTGGCTATACAAAGTTGCACGCAAGCATGCCGGAGGAGCAGGGGAGGGGGGCTTTGCAATTGCTCTCCCAACTTTGTTCGAGAAGTCTGGTGCGGAAGGGCCGTATCGACGTTTCAAGTTTGAAATTACGGTGATCGCTAAACGCAATGAGATCCCCGGCTATAGCTTGGCTCTCGAGAATGCTGCGACGGCTAAAGAACCACTACTCCGCATGACACGGATCGTCGACAAGCGGCCTCAAGCAACTCTAGACTCGCAGGGCATACAGCTGGCGACAAGCCCAAAGACGATAGACGCCAAAGCTAACACGAAACCAAAACCCTTCTCACAGGGTATGACAGAACACGAAGCTGCGGGATACATAACGGACGAAACGCTTGCATATGTTCGCGCCCATTTTCGTGGCTGGGACTTCCATGCCTTGCATGAGGACTTCAAGACCTGGCTGAAAGACGATGAGGCACGAACCCCAGCCAATTACCAAAAGGCTTTCATCGGATATGTGAAACGATACCACGAACGCAATCGGTTCACACTTTGATTTGAGAATATTTGGGACGCTAATAGCTGTCGTGTTCTTGAAGTGACGACTTGCCGTGAACTAGGAGTGTGTCGACCTACTCGACGAAGCGTCCAAGCCTCCCGTTTGAAGGGATTATGCGAATCAGACTCCCAAACTCGTTCAAAATACCCAGCCCTCAACCAAGCCGTCGACACTTTAGGAACGAGTATATCCGACCAATGACATTTCAGGAACAATCACGCGATCCTTCGAGAACACCAGTGCCGACACTTCGCGAACAATTTCACGACACAACAGGAACCCTGGAAGACAATTGTTATCTAAAAAACAACATCTTATGCAGAATCTTCAGCACTTAACTTATATAACAACACCCTAAAATTTAAACGATGACCGATTTTATACAAATTGATAAATGGACGAAGATCTGGAACTATTTCGTTGCTGATAACAGGCTAGGCAAGCAGTAAACCGCCATACGCCCAAGACGAAAGCTTGAGCAGGTGGCAGCGGTAGGGCCGTCAGCTTCGAACACCATACTGTTCTGCCATACTTCACAGGTGTTAAAAGGCACCAACTACCGCGCCGATTTCCACAATAGGCGGTCAGTTTTGGACTGAACGGCGATCGACTGATACAGAAAAGCGACCACCCATCCTCTAGAAAGGTATCATGCTCACAGCCGTCGATTCGCGGCCCACATCGCAGACCACCGTAAACCGCATCATACCTGCAAAAATCAATTTTCAAGTTTGGCTTTGGTCTGCTCTACGGCAAACTAGGTCAGTAACGAGCTGTTCAATGGAGCTCGAAAGCGGACATTGGACGCAACATTGGGAAGGCGGACCTATTCTGCAGCCCAAACGTCGACACTTGGCGGGTCAGCACCTTCGACAGGCAAGTCGGTGCAGCCCTCATAACTGCTATCGAGTGGACCGTTGCCTACAACAGCGAGCCTTTCGATTATGCGGGCCAATACACGTTCCTCTGCAGCAGTCCGAGTATCATCATAGGCTTCTTGTGCAAGAATCCGCAGCTGGCTGAGCTGACTGGGTGAGAGCGCGTAACCACAAGGTTTGGTCGGGAGCGACTCGTCTTTGGTACCAAGACCCATTCGCTCGTACCAGATCTCATCTGTCCAAGGCCAGTAATGTCGAAACACTAGATGATCCTGAAATGTAAGATAGGAAATGCCAGGTTCTTTGGGCGACCCATATCGGCGCGTATCTTTGCATTGGCTGTTAACCAATAACAACATTTCCGCGTACCCTTCATCTGCCATCCAATCCGCGCAGCCATGCTCTAACACTTGGGTCCATGTCCAATAACGGCCATCCTTAGTGCTCCAGTGGGCAGTAGCACCCGGTCGAATGCCGGGAGGCGCGCAGCCAGCCAGTCCTAAAACCAAAGCAAGCAGAATCGTCCGAGCAAGGGTTTTCGGAATTACCATAGCCACCTCCGAACATCAGAATATCATTTCAGGTTAAGTCTCTCAATTCGCTGGCATCGATTGAGCTTTCAACGTCGGAATATGTGTCGATGGTTACCAACGGCGTGTAGCCCTTGAAGGTCCGCTTTCGCCTCTCACTACACCCAAACCAGACCATCCGCTTTCGGCCATACCCGGCCAAAACAAGAGCAACTTTCCCGTTCTTAAAATCAAAACCGCGCTAGCCTTATTGCCATCAAAAAATGTCCCGTTCAGGAAGCAGGACTGGCGACATACGACGACTTGCATTGCCCAAAAATGGACGACTTAAAGCAAGTCATGGGGTGTGTAAGATAACTTGTCTAAAGTTACATATAATCAATAGGATAAGCAAACTGACGACTTGGGTCCTTTTATCTTGCCGCGCGATACAAAAAACGACTTACATTTCCCTTTCGTCATTCAATCATCGCCATTTTCAAGCCCGACTCAATTTCAAGCAAAGCCTGTAATGCCGGCAAGTAAGGGGAGACCTAAATGAGCGCGGTTGCTGGGCATGATCAGCTGCGCCCATAGCTCAGGCAGTTATTGGCAATTTAGGCCCGCGGATAGGCAATCAGCACTCACAGCCCCATAAACGACCCCTGAGACGTGATTCAGGCTGAGGCTAAAGGCTTGGACCTTTAGAGCGGCAAGGGCATTGAGGCGGGTGCTAATGGCCTTTAGCGGCGCAGTTTTGATTGCGGGCCTCGCGGTTTGGAAAGTGACGCGGGCAGGGGGCTCCTTTAAAGACTCGACCGGCTTCCAAAAGCGAAAATCTATCAGCTGGAGAAGTTACTGCGTCATCCTGCCGGATCCCAACGGAGCCATAGAGAGGAGTATTATCTTGCCAATGCCAACCATTGCACTCGCCAAGAAACACTTGAAAAAGTTGATGCTGGCTTTGGATAAACGAGAAAGCAGTAACGAGGCCAAAATTCCTCTCATCAAAAACCTAATTCGTCGAGCCCACACCCTATAAGAATCCCTGCGCCCTTTGGGCTTTGTGGTCGTACATTACGCACTCCATGCAGGGCCTTGCAGGCGGCTGAAATCAATCAAGTTTTCTTATACCGGTCGCTGAAAACATCCATAACTGGCAGACAGCCAGCACATCGCTGGCACGTAGCCAGCAATGTGATGGCGAGTGGCCAGCAATGTGCCAGCAGACAGCCAGCATTTTGCTGGCAAGCAGCCAGCGCTTTAATGGCGAACAGCCATCCCAAAAATCGCTGGAAGGGGACTGATCACACTAAAAAATGGGTGACATACTTAGGTACGTCAGAGGCTTAGCATAAAAAGTGGACCACTTGGTTGGTGGTCCACCTTGTTTGATATGAAGTACTATTCTCTCGAGCTGATGGCTGCCCAAATGGTCGCGACAATCAGTCCCGTTGTCCAAAGGCAAATGCCTAAGAGGAGAGTGACCGCGTTGTATTCTGCTAGATCGGTCATTTCGATTGCTCCCGGTGCGGAATGGATTATAATTTATTTCTCGCCTGGCATGAATTGAAATATTGCGCAGCTGTCGAAATCGTGACAGCGATATCCCCAGGAGTCAGTTTCCTAAGGCGTACACTATGAGATGAGCAATTGGAAAAGATCTTGATAACGCTAAGCAATCACCCGAGCTTTGATTGCATCAATACCAAGTAGCAGAGCACCCGGAAGCCCACACGTAGATAGATTGAACACCGTCAATCCTTGCCACTGCCACGACCAAACAGCTTTGAATGGATAAGTATGCGGGCAACGGAGGCTCATTTAGAGCCGCCATAGCATTTGAGGCGGGCTGGTAAGCGAGCCTGTGCCCCGGCCCCATGGCTTGCGAGACGCAGGCTTTTGATTGAAGGCTTTAGGCTGGCGGCAGCCGATAACACACATCAATGATGGATCGTGACGCGCGTACAAATGTTCCCCGCATTGACCCGCCATTGGAGACTGGCATAAGAGCATTTGTCCCTGTGCTTTGGAACAAGTCATATCAAAGAGTCCTAGAAATCCGCAAAAATCTATCATATCAACTCTAGATGGACCAATTTTTTTTGAAGATGCGGATTGCGCGAAGACATCACTTCCTCCGGTATGGCCTGATCGGGCTGACAACCCTTTGTCTGGTGAGCTGTGCGGGTGGCCCGCGTGCTCCGGGGGGGATTGAGTTTCCAAAATCAAGGACTACTGCCAAGCAGGCCCAACTGCCGACGTCCACCGAAGTTAATGCGCCAAAAAGCAACGAAAGCGTTGCAGCAAGCGCTGAAGCGCCAGAGAAGACAGCAGACGTTGGCGATCCGAAAGGTTCCCTTGAAGCGCCCAAGTTTGCGCCCAAATGGCGGACAGGCGGTTACGAACCCTTGGTGATTGATACGCCATCGCGACAGCCCGAAGTGCAATGGCGAAACGGGAGGCTATCCTTCGCCTTCGAGCGTGCTCCAATTGCTGCTGTAGCCGAGGCTGTTTTGCGAGATGGCCTTGGTGCTTTCTACACAATCGACCCGGCTGTCCAAGGAGATGTCACGCTCCGGACTGCCCGTGCTCTAAAGCGGGATGATGTCGTTGCAGCTCTTGATCGGGCCTTATGGCTTTCAGGAGCGGCGCTAATCCAGAATAGCGACGGCACGTTCACGATTACAACTACAGACAAGGCTCCCTCTCTCGCGCCGCCGGCTAGACTTGCTGCCGCACGCACGCGTGGGGGGGGCGTTGTCATCGTTCCGCTTCAATGGACGTCGGCGGAAAGCATGGCTTCCATCATTGAGGGCTTTGGCCGGAAGACTTCTGTCCTTAAAGTCGATGGCCAAAGGCAGTTGCTGATCCTTCAGGGGGACGAACGCTCCCTTGATGTCCTGCTCGAAACTATCGATATGTTCGACGTCGACTGGCTCGAAAGTGCGGATTTTGCCTTTTACGAGCTTAAATGGACAGATCCCGACAGCCTTATCGAAGAACTTCGCGCCTTGATGGGGGGTGAGAGTGGCCCAATCGGTAAACAGGTCGAGTTTGTAAGTTTGCCGAGGCTTCGGGGACTGGTGGTGATCACGAAACGGCCGGAGCGTCAGCAAGGAATCGGTGAATGGATTGATCGCCTCGACAAACCCGCAAAGGGCAGTTCCGGTCGCCGGATTTTCCATCGCTGGGTCATTAATCAGGAAGCTACTTCCATCGCCCAAACAATCAATGATCTTTTTGGCCAGGGTTCCTTTAGTCAATCATCACAACGAAGCTCCGATCAAAGTGCGGCCGGTGACGCAAGCTCTGACCGGAATGGCAACAATCAAACTTCCCAAGGGAATAATGCCGGTCAAAGTTCGAATCCGGACAGCAAAGCCGGTAGCCCGACCCGCTCGAGTGCCACTGGTCAGACCGGGGACAGTAACTCTGGAACAGCCGAAAGCGGCCAAGGCGGCCAAATTAGCTCGGGGGCAAGCGCTAACCAGCAAGGTCTTCGTATTACTGCCGATAAGGCCTCCAATGCGCTCTTGATTTATGCCACCGATGACGAGTTCCAGCAGATCGATGAAGTTGTTGGCTTTCTGGATTTGGCGGCCGATCAGGTGATGATCGAAGCAACCATCGCCGAGGTCGTGTTGAACGACCAACTAAAGTATGGCGTTCAGTGGTTTCTAAATACCCGCGATGGCGGCAATGTGGCGTTCTCTTCGGGACGTGATTCAACCGCGCCATCCGCTTTCCCGGGCTTCTCCTATCGATTTGTGGGAACAAATGCTCGTGCAGTGTTAAACGCACTCTCAGAAGTCACCGATGTTACCGTCGTATCAACCCCCCAAATCATGACTTTGGATAACAAGACTGCAACCTTGCAGGTGGGCGATCAGGTTCCGGTTATTACCCAGTCTGCACAAGGAACAACCACAGCCGATGCGAGGGTCGTCAATACGGTTCAGTACCGTGATACAGGTGTACTTTTGACGGTTACGCCCCGCATTGGCCAGGGCGACACAGTTCAAATTGACGCCGCGCAGGAAGTCAGCGAGGTTGCTGCCACGTCCAGCTCTGGGATCGACTCCCCAACAATTCAGCAGCGGCGCTTTCAAAGCACTGTTTCCATTCGAAATGGGGAAACTGTGGCTTTGGGAGGCCTTATACGCACAAGGCAGTCGATGGGGGACACGCGGGTTCCATTGCTAGGGTCGGCTCCAATCATTGGATCGTTGTTCAGGACGCGCGATCGTTCAGTTCGACGTACAGAACTGATCGTGTTTTTGACGCCAACCATTGTCAGAAATTCCGAGGATGCCATGAGTGTAACCGACGACTTGCGCACAAAGATGCGTCGACTGAAGCAAAATGGCCTGCCGAACTGAAGACCATAACTGCCTGATGGGTCTTGGAAGTCGTTCAGAAACGGGCTTTGTACTCCCGGCAGTGGTGGTAAGCATTCTGGCGCTGGCTATGATAATCGCGGCCATCGTGACGGCAGGCCGCGCGGCGCATGAAACCTATCTTGCTGCGCGAACCGAAACTGAAGCAAGGCTATCCCTTGAGAGTGCTTTGGAGATTGTTCAAGCTGGCTTGATTTCAAATCCAGGAAGCTGGCCTCCACGTTCCGCCCCTTATGCCCTCGAAATTGATGGCAAGCAATTTCAAATTCAATTGCAGGCAGCTGCGGGGCTTCTTGATTTGAACAGTTCCTCACCCGGGATCTTGGAGCAATTTTTCCTTTTGTCGGGTGCAGATTTGCCGACAGCCCAGACATTATCAGACAGGATTGCTGATTGGCGTGACCCGGATGAGTTGTCCAGGAGTTTCGGAGCGGAGAGGGAGACCTATGAAGCGGCGCGGCTATTGCCGCCCCGAGATGGACCGTTTCGCGAGGTTGCAGAGTTGGCGCGCGTGCTAGGGGTTTCACCAGAACTCGCCTACTGTTTGGAACCATTTCTGACAGTCGATTCGGGTCTTCCGTCTCCTCAGCGCCCGTATACCCCGCAGGCCTTGTTGCCTTTGACAGGCAAGAGAGAAGCAGGTCCGGTCCCTGAATTGGTCATCGGCAGTGCGGTTGAGGTCGAGGTTCAGGAGATGGGAACCACACCTATCCCTAAACTCACGGCAGTCATCAGAACTACCGGTGTCAAAGATCGGCCAATCATTGCCCATTCTATGTCATGGCGCGCTCGGCCGGATCGGTTGCGTCTACCGCAGTGTTTTTGAACGTTAGATCACTTACTATTTTGATTTTGCGTTTCAATGGATGGCGAAATCTTCGTCACTGGCTTTGGACGGGTGACCTCCTGGCCTTTACCTGTTGCTTGCCAAGGGGGAAGAAGTTTCCCGTCCTTTAAGGCAACTTCGCCGGTGACATCATTAATGACAACTGACTTGCAGGAGCCTGGTCCGTCACATTCAGTTTTTTCCCGCCAAGGTGGCTGAAACTGCCCCGCCTCATTTCGCAAGATTGTTCCTTCTGTGTACTGACTGACGTCCGGCGTTTCGACCGGCTTGAATTTCTCCTTCATTTCCTCGCCAGTTGGTGGCCTAGGCAGTTTGGTTGAATCACCATTGCCACAAGAGGTCAGCAAGACTACCGCCAAGGGAATAAACATTACTATTTTCAAAAATTTGGTTGTAACTGAGTTTGTTGCTCTAACTTTCATTTCGAATTTCAACTCCGAAAAAGAATGGTCGCAAGTATCAACTAAGGTGAGATGTTGTGACAAATTCCGTGCTGCAAATGCGTAGGACTGTCAAGCTGAACTCCCTATTTTCTAGGGGATTATCTGTCGAGTGCGGCCTTACGTCTGTCCGCACCTCCAAATTTTTGGTTAATTTTGGTTGACAGTTTTGTGATCTTGTTTAGCGTTGGGGGGACTTGAGGTTGCGATTTTTGCCCTGCGGGTGCGTAGGAGAGTTGTTTTGCCGGATCGTGTTGAAGTGGCTGGTGATATTAGGTTTGGCTTCCGAGCCAACGGGTTTGGTTCGTCTTGCGGGGCGGACGGGGCTGATAGGAAGCCAAGATCAAGTGGTATGATGATTGGTGCAACAGCAGGGTGTTTGCTGTGTGCAATGGTTTTTGTACCTGGTCCCTCATCTTCGCAAGCGAGCACGACATTTTCAGGACGATGCTTCAGTTATGATGCGGCGGGCCGGTTGACCGGTGTAAGTGACCAGGCGGGCGGAGCGAGGACCTTCGGACTTGATCCTGCCAGTAATCGCAAGGCGATTTCGGCTTCGACGAGCACTGCTTGTTCGGGAACAGGAGTGCCAACTCCGGCTGTGGCCCCGCCACCTCCGCCCCCGCCACCTCCGCCTCCGCCACCAGGGCCACCCC
>VYMG01000096.1_pt1 | contig 47965 bp, 48 predicted proteins | sample 5115261 | NCBI WGS metagenome assembly VYMG01 (sample SAMN12291781, study PRJNA351875) | freshwater metagenome | isolation source: freshwater lake | place: USA: Michigan, Wintergreen Lake | collected 2013-08-08
GAAGGTGGACACCTACGAGAGGGCGGTCGCCGACATCCTCTGCGCGCCCGACACGTTCTTCACATCCGTGTTCTCGGCCCAGGGCAAGCGGCCACTGTCGGCATTTAAGAATGCCGAGATCAAGACGCTTCTGGCGGACCTCCTCGGGCTGGATCAGGTGCGTCAGCAGGGCGCGCTCGCCGCAGACGTGGTCAGGCAGCTCAAGGCGGGCCTGGGCGTGCTGCGGCAGGGTGCCTTGCGGGCGCAAGAGGACGCGGAGACCCTGAAGCGCAACCTCGCGGAGCTCGATGGGTCGGCGCAGCGCGTGCAGGCTGCGGTTGGACAGCGCTCGGTGGCAGCAGCGCGCCACGAAGCGGCGCGGCAGCGACTGGCCCAGGTGACGGCCGAGCACGCGGGGGCCGCCGAAGTCGAATCGCGGCGCCGGGCGCTTGCCGAAGATGCCAAGCGCGTGAGCGACGAGCATGCTGCCGGGTCACGACGTATCGCGGAAGAACTGCCGCGCCTGCAGCAGCGACAGGTCGCGCTCCAACAGCGCATGAGGACGCGGCAACAGGCTCATGGCGAGCGGCGTGCGCAGCTGCAGCGGGACATCGTGGGGCTGGCCGCGGTCGCCGGACTGCGTGGGGAAGTCGAGCGCGCGCTGGCGCGTCGCGAGTTCGCGCAGCGGGTGGTGGCCCGATGCCAAGCCTACGCGGCCAAGAAGCAGGGTCAGGTGGACGTGCTGGAGCGGGTCAAGGCGACACTGGTTGGGCAGCGCCGCGAGCTCGAGGCCATCGACCGCGAGGCCGGGCAAGTCGCGCTGCGGCAGGCGGACCTGCAACGGCGTTTCGGCCTGACCAACAGCGTGCCGTGCAAGGGCATGGACATCCAAGGTCAGTGCCAGCTTCTGGGTGATGCCCGAGAGGCGAGGGGGCTGCTGCCGTCCGCTGGCTCGGCGCTCACTGGTCTGGTCGAAAGGAAGAGGGCGGTCAGCGCTGCCATTGCGCAGGACGATCTTGCCGTGAAGGGCCTGCCTGCAGCAGCCGAGGCGCGCAACCAGGCGGAGCAACTCCTGGACGCCGCCGAAGAACGGTTGCGCCGGATCGAATTGCTCTGTGCCCGTGGCGACGAGGTGGCGCGTGCTGCGCAGGCTCTTGCCGCACTGACCGAGGAGGTCGCCAAGATGCCGGAGACGACCGAGACGGAAACCGACGAGGAACGCGCCGAACTGGCGGAGATCGCCGCCGCGCGCCAACGCCTGGACGATGAGGTGAGCCGCCTGGCTCGCGTGCGTGACGAAGCGCTGGCTCGCATCGAGGATCAACGACGATTGCTGCCTCCTTCGCTGGATGCGGCCAAGCTGGTCGCAGCCAAGCAGGAGGTCGATGCGGCATCACAGGCAGTGGCCACTGCCGAGCGTGCCGAATTGGACGCGCGTGAGCGTGACGAGCGGGCGAGGGCGCTCGGCCAGGAACTCACCGCCACCCTGACCAAGGCGGCATCCGCAGCGAGCTCGGTCGGCCGCGTGGAGCAGGAGCTAGCAACGTGGACGCTGCTGGCCAAGTGCCTGAGCAATGACGGCGTGATCGCCTTGGACATCGACGATGCCGGGCCGACCTTTTCGGCGCTGGCGAACGATCTTCTTCTGGCCTGCTACGGTCCGCGCTTCACGCTGCAGGTGATCACGCAGTCGACCACCGGCAAGGGCGAGTTGCGCGAGGACTTCGACATCATCGTGCACGACGGCTGGCGCGACGAGGCCAAGAGCCTGAAGCTGGTCAGCGGAGGCGAACGGGTCTGGATCAACGAGTGCCTGACACGCGCCATCGCGCTCTACCTGTCCGGCAACACCGGGCGCCAGATCGGTACGCTGTTCAGCGACGAGGCAGACGGCCCGCTCGACCCGGAGCACAAGCGCATGTTCATGGCGATGAAGCGCGCGGTGCTGCGGCTGGGCGGATACAAGTGCGAGTATTTTGTGAGCCAGACGCCGGAGCTCACCAGCATGGCCGACTGCATCATTGATCTTGAGACCATGGCGACGGTCGTCGCCGACGGTGTTGCCTGAGCGGAGGATCTTCTATCTCGGAGTCCTGGGTCGATGCGAACGACGGCGCTGAGCTTCGACACGCTGAGTGACGGACAACTGCAGGCTTGCGGCCATTCGGGCCGAAGTATTGGCGGGCTCTGGACGGCCAACAGCGGTCGATCGAGGCTGGGGTGCAAAGCGGTCGCTCAGCTTCAGCCTGCCATGGACAGGGCTATGGAGACGGCGTTACTCACTTGAGGGCCGGCAGGAACGAAGCGCGCGTCATCGCATACGCTATCGTGATGGACACTCCGCGCGACCTTCCTGCCGTTCTGTACAAGTACATGCCGGCCGAGCGAAGCACGATCTTCGACAACTGGCTGATCCGCTTCACACAACCCAAGGCGCTGAACGACCCGTTCGAGATGCGCCCGCACATCGCCGGATACAGCACCCCCGAGGAGGTTCGCGAGATCGCGACCCGCCGTTGGGAAGAACATGCACGGGAGCGATACGACGCTATGGTCCGCGAGCGCGCCGGACACGGCCAACCCGTGCCATACGATACCTTCCGAGCCCGCATCGAGCACCACCGCACGCCGCAGATCGAAGCCGCCTTGTTGCGCGCGCCCGAACACAACGCTGCGATGGCCGCACATATCGACGAACTGATGAACAAGAGTATCGGCGTGCTGTCGCTGTGCGAACACGCTGACAGTCTTCTGATGTGGCCCCACTACGGTGACTGCCATCGCGGCTTCGTCATCGCGTTTGACGCTAGCGCGCCGTTCTTCCACCAAGCGACGCCGCCTGCACACGTGAACGCGAGCCCGGAGGAAGCCGCGCAGTTCGCTGAGGAATACGGCAGGCTTCGATACATCCGCTATCGGGAGGATCGGCCGAGTGTCGTCGTGACGGACATGCCGTTCGACACCATCATGACCAAGGGCAAGGCCTGGGAGTACGAAGGCGAGCGGCGCATGCTGATGCCGCCTGACTACGCTAATGTCAAGCTACCGCCGCACCAGGGCTTGCCCGTGTGCTTGTTCGCGGTGCCGCCGAGCTCCGTCAAGACCATCCTCCTCGGCTGCAATGCCGATAACGACCTGCTTGCCCGCGCGTTGACGCTTCGGGCGCGCCCGGAAACCCAGCACATCGGCATCGCGAAGGCCCGTGTGGACGAGCAGCACTTTCGTCTGCATTTTGAGGCCGTGCCGTAGCCGTGCTTCACCCGCAAGTCCGCGTGCGCCAATCACACTGCGCCCCGTGGCCGCGCCCAAAATCCTGCGTCTCAGCTCGGCCACAAGCAGTCGACTGGCCCGAGGTCCTTGAGCGGCTACTCAAGTAGGCTGATGGGCGGCAAGCTGGGCATTGTGAGTCTTGGCTAGTCCGACGCCTCCTTGCTGGCCGCGCTTAGGTTTACTGACCGAGTGAGCAACTGGTCGCAGTATTCAGGCGCGTAGAACTTCCGACAGCTACTGGAGTAGCCGTTGCGCTGTTCAATCGCCATCTTCGCGAGCTGCGGAGCGGCAACCTCTTGAAGGAGCTTGCCCTCGTACGTCGAGCAGCGATCAATGTCGTTGATACCGATCTTGACGCAGCCGCGCCACGCGCTGACGAGCATCATCCCGGCTAACGATGCACTGGTGTTGACCCCTTCGCGCTCAGCCGTGAGCTTGTCAGCCGCCCGCTTCTGGGTCCATTCGTCGAACAGCGGCGGCAACACGATTGCGGCGGCGATTGCGACCAAGACCTTGCCCTTGTTGTTCCAACAGAGCATCACGAATTCCGTGACGCTCATGTCCCCTCGGATCATTGCTTACCTCCGATCGCCACCCAGTACCTCGCCGGTCAGCTCTGGCTTGTCATCGAGCGGAGAGTTTGCCGGCGGCGTCGCCTTCATGAACTCGTCGAAGGCAAGAAGGTCCTCGACAGACGGCGGTTCTTCATCAAGACGCAGCGCCCGCAACCCGTCCGCGATGTCGCGCCGGCTGATCGTTCCGAGGTGGACGCGGCCGTTCTCCATCGCGTAGTCCAGAGAGCCGCACCATGTGTTAATTCGACCATAGCCAGAGTTCAGAGCGATGGATTTCGCCTTGCCCGACACTTGGTGCTTTGCGAGCGACACGCGAATATAGGTCAGCCGCTCATACTGAATGTGGATGTGCTTGAGTTGCCGGTCGAGCAGGTGGACTATCTTCGGGTCAGCGATCACTGCCTTGAGTTGGTCAATGCGGATCTCACGACCGAAGTGCAGGAAGCCTTTCTGCTCCGACTGCAAGTGGGTGAGCTTGTGCTGCAGGCCACCGTTTTTTGCCCATTTGATGATGTCCTTGGCGCGCTCTTCCCATGTACGAATCAGCTCGTAGACCGCGAAGATCCACATCTGCGACTGCGCATTCAGGAAGAACGCGTTGGGCGGGGTGCGTTCTTCTTGGTGCAACTCGTGAAGAACCTTGTACTCAAGGTCGGTCAGAAACTGGTCGACGATGTCGAGGTTCACCGCCTGCATGCGGAGGAACGGGTCGTCGCCAAGAAACTGCAGGTTAGACAGAGCCTCCCGGAGCTGTCCTGGTTTGATTGATTCCCGCGGCAGATACGGAATCTCGTCTTGCTGGTCCTCGTCCATGCCCCACTCTAGCGCGGTGATCGATTCTGCGGAACTCCCGAGAGTTGGTGTCCGGAGCGACCGCTCTCTCGAGTCGCGACGGACCGCTGAGGGTCGGCCACAGTCCTCCACGCTCCGCAGTCCAGCGACTGCACCACGCCGCATCGCTGCCACGCAAGTAGACCTACGTCCAGGAGTCTCGCCTTGAAGTCCCCGGCGAGTGGGCTGTAGGAGAAACAAGAATGGGCGCTCGCCTCGCGGCGGCGCCCTTTCCGTGGGGGGGGGGAGGAAAGGCTGTTCAGCAGCCTTTGCGCGTGCTCGTCACAGCGGATGGCTGGCCAGCAACTCCGCGAATCGGACATCCGCCGGAAGCTTCGGTGGGTCCGTGGTGCTGAAGGTGGACGGTACCTCATCGGGTCGGAGGCGCTGCTCGCGCACCGCCTGGTCATAGGCGTGCTTGCGCTCGTACCAGGCCAGCTCGTATCGGGCAATCGCGTCCCACTCGCCCGGTGCGGATCGCTCGACCTCGTAGGCGAACTCGACAGCCTGGCTGTCACTGTCGTCGTACCGGATCGAGACCTCGCGGTAGTTGCCGAAGTCGTGGGAATGCGTGCGGCCGACGTAGGCGACCGGCAGGTCTGGGGGAACCGGGAAGAGCCGGGCCAGCATGCGGCGAAAGACCTCGCACTCGCGCATCGAGGCTTCGGTGTAGTCCGAACTGCCGATCTGGGCGCAGTTCTCTTCGCCCGGGACCGGGCCGATTTCGATGTAGGGCATGAACATGCTCCGGAGGGGCGCGCCGAGATGGCGCGCGGGGTGGAGGGAGTGCGGCGCCTTTAGCGCCGCACAAGCCTTCAGTCGATCGCCAGGGCCGCTTGGGCCTCTTCGTCGCTGAGGAAGATGTCGCGCTCGCAGTCGTAGTACGCGTGCTCGCCCTTGGTGGTGTTCCATATGTAGAGCAAGGTGCGTCCGGTGCGAGTCGTGGTGGGGCGCTCGGTGCCGCCGCAGGCGGGCACCCAGTGGTCGCCGGCCTGGTCGGTGAGCTCGTTCACAGCAGGCCTCGCTCGGCCATCGAGGTGAGCGAACTGCCGTTGGCCGCGACGATGATGTGGTCAATGATCCGAACGTCCACCAACGACAGCGCCTGGCGCAGTGCACTGGTGAGGTGTTCGTCGGCCCGGCTCGGCTCGGTCTGCGACGACGGGTGAACGTGGCTCAGGCAGACAGCAGCCGCGTTGAAGTGCAAGGCGCGCTTGACGACCTCCCGCGGGTAGACCGAGGTCTGGGTCAAGGTGCCGGCGAACAACTCCTCGACCTCGATGACACGGTGGTTCGCGTCGAGGAAGACCACGACGAAGGTCTCTCGCTCCGCGCCAGCGAAGTAGACGCGCAGGAAGTGCTTCATGACTGACGGAGAGTCGATCAACGAACGGCCCTTGACCGCATCGGTCGCGATCCGCGTGAGCAGTTCGTGAGCCGCAGCGAGCACATGGCGCAGCTTTCCCTCACGTTCAGTGGAAGGGGTCGGGATGTAGTCGAGCACCGCGTTGTCCGAGCAGACGAGCGGCTGTTGGGACTCACTGGAAGGGTTCAGCACGATCGCCTCGAGTTGCGGGCGATCCAGCAAGGTGAGATTCATGGGGTGGACCTCTTGGAGGAAGAGGGACACCGACCCCCGAGGGACGGTGATCCCTCGTGGGTGTTGCGCGGCGCGGGCCGCGTGGTCTTCTAGACCTCTCCCAGGCGGACGCCGGGGCCGAAGTCGATGCCGCTGATGCGGTAGTGGGTGTGGTTGTCGAGAGCGCGCACCGTGAGCGTGTGCGTGGACTCGATGGTGACGACCTCGCAGGTTCCGAGGCGGCGCGTGGCCACCAGGTCACCGCGGCCCAGAGCGTCTTCGCGCTTGAGCCGGACGAGGCGGACCACACCGGGTGGGATCCAGGGAGCCTCCGCGGGGAGGGCCTGTGTCGATGCCATGGTGCGCTCCATCAAGGAGTGGGCACCACCCCGCCGGGCCGGTGCCCGGTTGGGGTCGATCACGCTGCCGGAGAGACAGCGCGAGGATTCACATGCGGGTCACGACCGCTAACGCCACCGCTTGCGCGATGGATACCTCCTCGCGATGAGGACCGGCCGCAAGGCCGAGTAGAGGTTCGCCCAGTATCGCAACGGTGCGCGGGTGCTGCAACGGGCCTCGCTTGACCGGCGCATGTTCATCAGGCGCTTTCGGGCGTTGAAGTGCGGGCGTCGCAACCGAGCATGCATTCCTCTTGCCGGACCACCGCGACGTACCGACGTGGCAAGCGGATCGATGGCAGTGCGTCATGGCCAGTTGGCTTGGCACGGATGGGCTGTCCAGGGCGCATCGCCCAGGCCCCGTTCGGCCCGCCTCGACCCTTGCAACTGGGGCCCCGCGCAGGAACATGACTTCACGCTTTGAACGAAGCGCACTCAGACCGAAGGAGTCGACATGAACGACACAACGACGCAGGATCGACCCGTGCAGCCCACGCTGCAAGTCGGGCAGATCGTGCCGGGGCAGAACTACCGGGAGCACTACGACCCGAAGGCCCTGGACGAACTGCGCGAGCAGGTGAAGGCCGCGGGTGGCATCAAGAGCCCGATCATGGTTCGCCCGCATCCCACCCAGGACGGGCTGTGGGAAATCGTCTACGGGCACCGCCGCTGGATGGTCGCCGGCGAAGAGTACGGGCAGACCTACGACATGCCCGTCACCATCGAAGACCTGAGCGATGCCGAGGCGCGGGCGCTGGGCATCATCGAGAACAAGGGGCGCGACAACCCGAGTGCCATCGAGGAAGCCAAGGGCGCGGCCGACCTGCTGCGCTACAACGCAGGAGACAAGGAGAAGACGGCCAACCAGCTGGGCTGGAAGCTGCGCGAGTTGGACAACCGGCTACTCCTGCTGAACTGCGCGCCGGAAGTGCAGCAAGCGGTGATCGAGCGCCACGCGAACATCAGCATCGGACACGCGGAACTGCTGGCGGGTCTGCCGCAGGACCGGCAGGTCAAAGTGCTGGCCGGCATCCTGCAACACAAGGTGCCCGTGGAGGTGTTGAAGAAGCAACTCGGGCAGTTTGCCAAGCGGCTGTCGGAGGCCATCTTCGACACGGCGCAATGCCTGGGCTGCCCGCACAACTCGGCTCAGCAGGCCGCGCTGTTCGATGTGTCCATCGGCGAGGGCTACTGCCAGCATCCGACCCACTACGACGAATTGACGATGGCCGCGCTGGAGGCCAAGGCCGAGCCGCTGCGCGAGCGCTTCCAGGTGATCCGCTTCATCAAGCCCGAAGACGGCTTCGTGCCGCTGGCCGTGGCCGCTGACGGGCCGCTGGGCGTGGGTGCAGAGCAGATGGAAGCCTGCAAGGGGTGCGCGAGCTTCGGATGCAGCGTCTCGGCGATCCCGGGCCACTACGGTGAAGTCGTCGAGTCCCTGTGCTTCGATGCGGCGTGCAACAGCACGAAGGTGGCGGCGCGACGCAAGGCGGAACGGGAAGCCGCCAAGCCGCCCGCGGCGCAGAAGGACGGCAAGGCCACAGGTGGTGGAAAGCCCACGGGTGCGGCAGGCGCGGGGCCGGCCGCGGAGCCGCCGAAGCCGCGCAACCAAGTGCCGGGCAAGGTGGTCACCCACCGGACCGAGTTCTGGCGCAAGACGGTGGCGAACCAGCTGATGGCCCAGGGCGAGCGCAACCAGCGGGTGCTGGCAGCCCTGGTGCTGGCGCGCGAGACGCGTGCGGTCAATGCGGACCGATACGCCGACGTTGCCATCAAGCTCGCCGGCATCCACAAGCCGGACATCGGAAGCGCACCGTTGAGGAAGATGCTGGAGCAGACGGACGCCGTGGCTACGGACGCGCTGGATGCACTGGTCAAGGCCGTGACGGCATCTGCGGCCTACGGCATCGACACCGAGGGGCTGGAGGTTTTGCTGAACTACCTCGAAGTCGATGAGGCGCGGCACTTCACGCTGAACGACGAGTACCTGAACCTGCTGACGGTCAGCGAACTGGAGTCGCTGGCCGAAGAGGTCGGGCTCAAGAAGGCGATGGGCGAGCGGTACGCGAAGGCGAAGGCCGGCAAGCGGTCGGACTTCATCCTGGCGCTGCTCGCCGTCGAGGGCTTCGCCTACCGAGGCACGGTGCCGAAGGCGATGCGCTATCCGCGCCGCAAGTTCAAGTACGCCAGCCGCACGCCGGCCACAGAAGGGGCAACGCAATCGCCGGGCGAAACGGGCGAAGCGCGCCGCGAACCGGAGGCCGCGCCGGCTGCGTGAGCCCTCGACAAGCGAGGGGTGACTCCTACGATGACTTCGAGGGTCATCCCTCGCGCAACAGGAGATTCAAGCAATGTTCAAAGAGCTTTTCCCGATGGCAGCCAAGGGCCCGTTCAGCCTGCTGCTGTCGGCGGACGAGGGCAGCGGCCTCATGACGGTGGTGGTCGTGCCGAAGACCTCGGACAGCGGCAAGGACGTGCCGGCCCTGGCCATGCCCCTGAAGCTGACCGCCACGGCGGAGGAATTGGACGCCGGCTTCGTGCAGGCGCTGGCCAGCTACACGACGCGGCGCACCAGCCTGGACGAGCAGGTGGCCGCGACGAACGAGGTCCTGGACGCGGCCCGGGCCGCTTCCGTCAAGAAGGGCGCCGAGGCCGTCAGCAAGGCGGGCGCGAAGTCTGCACCGAGGACTTCTGCGCGGCCCGTCGCCGGCGCTGGCGATGCCGAACACGACGACGACGATGGCGCGGGCAGCGCGGCCGATGACGCATCGACGCCGGCACAGCCGCCGGTCGACAACGAGCCGAAGGCAGCGACACCGGTGGGCGGTGCGGCCATGCCCGACCTGTTCGGCGCCTGAGGGGAGGAACACATCATGTCCATCGTTGTTGCGGCCCTGTCCCGATGCTTCAAGTACAACGGGCTGACGCTGCCCGACATCCCGGGGCTCACGGTCGAACAGGTCAAGGAGGTCTACGCGGCGCAGTACCCGGAACTGCTGACCGCCGAGGCGCAGCTCGGGGAGGTGGTCCGTGGCGTCCAGGAAGTCGCGTTCAAGCGTGCGGTCGGCACCAAGGGCTGATCGAGGTGATCCGGTCGCGCGCTACGCAGCGCGGCTGGAGCGCCTTCTCGGTCAATCGGATCAAGGGGAGGCTGGCGCCCTTGAAGTCGCGATGCAGGACGAGAGACTGGTCCAGGTGAGCAGCGTCGTGCACCGCTTCGCCGAGGACGTCTGGGGTCAGCCCCGGGGCGACCGGCAGGAGCGAATGGTGGTGCGCGGTGTGCTCCTTCCACCCTTGATCTGAACATGCTGACCCTGCCTTCATTCGACGCGCGCATCCCCCACAAGCTGGTGCCACAGACATCGCGCCGCCGCGGAGCGGCCTTCGCGAGGACGCTGCTGAGGGCTGGTGTGGTCGATGCCGCACTCCTGCCTGCCCGACCGTCAGCCGACCACCTCAGAACCTGTCAGTCCGTGCTTGAGGGCTGGGTGCGCCGAGAACTCGGTGGCTTGCGAATGCTGCGGCCGTACTTTGCGATGCACTTGCGCGATGGGGATGCCGACGCGGGGAGCGGTCAACAGCCCTTGTGTGTCGTGGAGTGGGGCGGCGAGTCGTTCGGAGTCCGCATGGTCGGGCCTGCCCTCGAAAGCCTGGAGCGGCATCGGCCGAGGCTTGGGATGACGGTGCTGCGAGCGCTGGGGCGGTGTGCGTGGCGGACGCTCCCGATCTACACACCGGCGGTCGTCATGGAGTGCGCGAGCGACACGTACTGGTATGGGGAGTTCGACGAGGAAGTGGCGATCGAAGAAGCCTGTGGCGACGACGCAGCCGAGCGGGAGTCGATGTGCCAGGGCATGGTGACGCGGGCCATGTTCAACGCGACGTTTCCTGCGTGGGCGCTCGGTGGTCGCGCCAGGTCGCTCGGTCGGCGGACGCTGCGGCAACTGGCTGAAGCCGCAGATGACCGTCGCATCGGTGACGTGATCGAGTGCGTGCTTCGACTGCTGGCCGTGGACCTGCCGGACTACGACTGGTCCATGCGTGAGGGCCGGTTCGTCGGTTTCTCCGGCGTGCTGGCCTGGGGGCCGAAGGACGAACTCACGACTCGGGTGCTGGACGACTACGAGCAGATGGTCGGCGAAAGCGGTGACTACTTCGAGCCCTGCGGCGAGGAAACCCTCGGTGCAGGCGATCACGCGGCCCTCGCCGGATGGTTCGACTGCCTGCGAAAGTGGTGTGCAGGCGTCAAGGCACTGGACGAGTTGACCTTCCGGCTGACCGATGGAGACTGGACGACACAGAAGCGAGGTGGCCGATGAGTGCGCAGCAGCCAGGGATCAAGTTCACAGTGACCGAAGAAGGGCCCACCGAGATGCGACTTCAGCGCGCGATCCTGGTGTACGCCGGCAAAGGCGGCGGCAGCTTCGCCACGGTGCACGACATTGCGACGGAGCCCAGCGGCGCTGCGACGATCCTGCCCGGAAGGCCGATGACCGCGTTTGCGGCCTTGCGGCTGGCGCGCCGGCTGATGAAACGTCGCGAGGGCGGCTTCATCCCCGACCGGCTGGTATTCCAGGACTCCACCGCGCTGGCGTGGTGGGTGCCACCCGGGCGTCGCCCCATCTGGTTCCGTTGCCCCGGGGGTGAACTCGGAGCGGCCGAGCGTTCGGAAGTCGTGAGCCATCCGGGCCTCGTGTTCTGCGTGACCTCCGAGCGCAAGTGGTACGTCTGGGCGGTCAAGGGCGGCGAGCGGCCAAGTTCGGACACGAAGCTCTATCGTGCGCCGTACTTCAACGTCTGGGAAAGCGGCCAGATCTGCGTCGGCAACGTGGAGTTGCCGGAGCGCGCGACGGCCGAGAAGATCGACGCGTGGTCCGGCGCCTTCTTCGACAGTTGGTTCACCCACCCGAACGTGCAGAGCGAACTGGTGGCGTACGTGGGCGGCGTCTATCGGTTCTGGCGCGACATGCTCGACGGCAAGCACCCGGAGTTCCCGGAGCGGGTCCTGGTCGACATCGACCGCACGCTCGGGGACATGCTGCTGTCCCGGGCTGGCAAGCACGATGACTGACCCACGCGACGCGGCCGTGCAGGCCACATGCCCTGTGAGGGCGGTGCCACGATACGGCGACCTGCCGATGCATGCCAGCGGGCAGCGCATGCTGCTGGCCGGCAACGGGCTGTTCGTTCAGATGAAGACCCCGTGGCTGGACTGCACGACGCGGGTTGCCGAAGTGGGCATGCGCCTGCCATATGGTTCACTGGACGAGACGATCGCCTTTGCCTTCGGTGTGATCCCTGTGGGCCTGTTGAAGCGCTTCCTCGAGGAGGCTCGCCTGGCCCTGCCCAATGAGACGGCCGGCGCGCTGATCTTCAACGTGCGAACCGGGGGACTTCGGCTGGCGATGCACGAGGCTTTGGCCGTTGGCCCCGGCCATGTGAGCTACCGGATCGAAGACCTGCAGGGCGATGAACTGCTGGCCGTCGACCTTCACTCGCATGGTCGCCTGCCTGCCTTCTGGTCGGCCGAGGACGATCGTGACGACCAGGGCGTGCGGGTCTGCGGTGTCTTCGGCAACCTCGATCGAGCGCGGCCGACGGCGCGGTTCCGGCTGGTGCTGAACGGGTTGTTCAAGGACCTCGTGCACCCATGGCAGGTGGCTGGTGACGCTTGATGCGGGCGGGTAGGTGCACGAGGCGCGCGACCCGCGGCAGGGTCTCGCCTTCACCAGCGTGGTTGAAAGCGCGAGGCCCAAGCGGATGATCCTTTGGAGAGGATCGACAACGACATGGAACATTGCATCGCTCGCAGCCTGTTGACCCAGCGCGTCAGGGTCCACCTGGTGGGCGTCGGCGGCAACGGCGCCCAGATGGCCAACTGCCTTGCAAGGCTCGACATCGCGATGCGGGCCCTGGGCCACCCCTACGGGTTGCATGTCACCGCCTTCGACGGCGATGTCGTGAGCGACTCGAACGTGGGCCGGCAGATCTACAGCCCCTCGGATGTCGGCCTGTACAAGGCCGTCGTCACGATTCACCGCCTGAACCAGTACTTCGGGCTCGACTGGGATGCGGTGCCACAGCACTACGGGCCGGCGGCGGTATCCGACATCGGGTGCGGTCCGGGCATCGTGATCAGTTGCGTCGATTCGGCGCGCGCTCGTCGCGACCTGCACCGTCGCCTGTTCAGTCGCGGGGCGAGCGTCGCCTACTGGCTGGACCTCGGCAACACAGACAGCGCCGCCCAGGTGGTGCTGGGCCAGCCGACGCCCTACCCGTTGCCAGAGCGGCTGGAGTGGGAGCGCCTGCCTTGCGTGACGGAACTGTTCCCCGAACTCCTGGACGACGTGCAGGAGGACGACACGCCGTCCTGCTCGGTGCGCATCTCCTTGCGTTCTCAGGGACTCTTCGTCAACGACGTGGCGGTCCGATGGGCCTCGCAGTTGCTCTACGAGTTGTTTCAGGGGCCGATCCGGCACCACGGGGTGCTGGTCAACCTCGCCTCGAAGCGCTCCGGGCCCGTCGATGTGAATCCGGCCGTGTGGCGGCGCTTTGGGATACGCCGGCGCAAGCCTCGGGGTCTCCAGGTCGAATAGCTGCAGAGCGCAGTTTGGCGCTCGGCCCCGTCAGGGAACCCGGGGGTGTTCCGTGCCGCCTTTCGGTTGGAGAAATCCGATCGAGCGCGGCAGCATGGACGACGTCGCGACGCGTTGGGCGTTGCCGCTTCACGATGGCGAGTCGCGAAGACCGGATGCAGTGCAGCGGCTTGATTCGCGCGGGGCGCAATCAAGAATGAATTCGGATCAACGACAGAGGAAGGCCGATGACCGAGGCACAACTGGTGGATGGATTGCAGGTGCTGGGCTGGCTGCTGACGCTGCTCGGGCAAGTCCAGGTCGCGCGCAAACGGCGGGCCGGCTTCGCCACCTGGATCGTCGCCAACCTGGTGCTGATCGCGCTGAGTGCGCGCGTGGGACTTTGGTGGAGCATCGGCATGTACGTGACGAACATCGCCGTGTGCGCGTGGTCCTACCGGACCTGGGCCGAAGACGTTGGGAGCGGGATGCGCACGCTGTTCCTGAACAAGCGTGCCTCTGGGTAGGGAGCGGGGGGGGCGATGGTGGAGCCCACGCAGGAACAACGGCGCATCGTCGAGAGCGATGCGCGTGCGCTGGTGGTCGAGGCTGGTGCTGGCGCCGCGAAGACGACCACGCTCGGCCTGTACGCCGGCGCCCGGCCGAGGGCGCGGATTCTGTACCTGGCCTTCAGCAAGGCAATCCAGCTCGAGGCCGCCGGCCGGATGCCGGCCAACGTGACTTGCCGCACCACGCATTCGATTGCCTGGCGCAAAGCGATCGAACTGTTCGGTGACGAGGCGGGCCAGCGGGTCGGCAAGACCTACACCTCGTCGGTTGCGCGCGCGTTCAAGTGCGGCCCCTTGCTTGCCTCGGGAGCGTTGCAGGCCATCCAGAACTGGTGCGGCTCGTTGGACGAGCACATCGACGCGTCCCATGTTCCGCGCGAGATCGCGGAGCGGCTCGCGGACCCGGGCGGGGTTGTCGAACTCGCTCGCACGGTGTGGGCTCGGATGCAGCGGCGGGATGGCGGCGAGCTCAAGCTGCCGCACGACGGCTACCTGAAGCTCTTCCAGATGGACGAGCCGCGGCTGCGCGGGTGTGACCTGGTGGCCGTCGACGAGGCCCAGGACCTGAACATGTGCACCTACGACATCGTGCGGCGCCAAGGTGGCGGCGTGATGCTGGTCGGTGATTCGGCTCAGCAGATCTTCGCGTTCAGAGGATCTGCCAACGCGCTGCGCATTCACGCGGCCGACGAGCGGCTGCAACTCACGCGCAGCTTCCGGTTTGGCGATGGCATTGCGCACATGGCGAATGCGCTGCTGGAGCACTTCAAGCCGGACAGCGCCCTTCGCCTAGTCGGCGGCGGGTCGGTGGCAACGCGGCTCGCGGTGGACACCCGCCGTGCCTTCGCGGTGCTGGCCCGGACGAACGCCGTGGTGTTCGAAGAGGCCATTGCGTTCCTGCCGACGAACCGGCGCTACCACTTCGTCGGCGGGACTGAGGGATACCGCATGGAGAAGCTGCTCGACGCTTACTACCTCTGGACCGGCGACGGCGACCTCATCCGCGACCCGTACCTGCGCAGCTTCGAGACCTTCGAGAGCCTGCAACAGCTGGCAGAAGATGCCGCCGACCCGGAACTGCGGCACCTTGTGCGGGTAGTCGAAGAGTACGGCGCGCGGGTACCGACACTGGTAGACCAGATCAAGTCGCGGCACGTCCCGCTGGACAAGCGCGCGTGGCCGGACTTCGACGGCATCTTCTTCTCGACGGCCCACAAGGCCAAAGGACTCGAGTTCGACCAGGTCTGGCTGGCCGACGACTTCATGCGCTTCTTCGAGGAAGGCCGGGAGTTTTCGGTTGACGACGTCGAACAGGCAGACGTCAACCTGCTGTACGTGGCGCTGACCCGCGCAAGGCATGCGGTCAGGCTGTGCCAGTCCTTCGAGGATTGGCTTGTGCATCGGAACCTGCGTCCGCAATAGATCTCTGGGGCCCTGCAGCGCACTCATCCCATGGCTGCCGAAGACCAGCAAGGCCACTCACGCCGGCAACAACATCCACCATGTCTTGAGCTCGATATAGCCGGAACTCCTTGCGATACAGCGGCCTGTGCTCCTTAGCCGACAGTCCGTGGACGCAACCGCGGCTTGATCGACGCTAGTGCAGCATCCAACCTAGCGTCGTAGTCGTGGAAGCGAGGGTCGTGCAGGGCCTTCCGCATTCCAGTGGCTCGAACTGCCGCGGGCTCACCGCCGCGTGCGAGGCGCGCTTGGTAGACCCGATCGGCCTCAGTCCCTGGATTGATGGTCGCGCCGGCAACCAGTTCAAGAGACATCAAGCGAATCCACTTCCGTGAGATGTCGTCAAGGTCGCTGAAACCTTCATTGATTGAGCGGGACATGCTCCCGGCGAGGGTCAAGACTCGGATTACCGCTGGCGGATGGTTACGGGAGGGCAGGTCGTCCCAGTCAATCTGACGCGGCGTGATCCGCAACGCCGCCGTCATTGCGCCGGTCCCCAATAGTGCAGCGAGGACACGCTGGTAACTGCGCCGCTCGGCGACGCTGTATTGGTCTACTTCCCAAAGTTGGCTGAGAAGTTTGGTCATCGACATCCGGCACAGCTTCAGTCCGATGAGGTCTGCTTCCCGCTCCAGTGCTTGCTTCGCTAGCCACGTCTCGTCTGCTGCGTCGTTGGCTTCCGCAGACTGCTCAGCGTGTGCCCCACCAACGTAGTAGCCGTCGTGGCCAGCCAGGTGATGACCGGCTTCATGCCCAGCGAAGAACGCGAGAGCCGAGAAGTACAGGAAAGAGCCCAGCGATGTCTCGAAGCCACCGCGAAGAGGGGGTTTCGATTGGAGACGCTGCATAAGGCCCGTTTCCATGATCTCTGGGAACGTCCGGGCGAATTCCCTTCCCAGCTCGTCGACGGCATTGCGCAGCAGTTCCATCAAGCCCACGGATACAACGATCCAGTCACGTCTCGAGGAACTCCAAACTGCAAGTGCATTTTGTGCGGACGCTAATGAGATCGCGGCCACCAGGCGCGTAGGCTCGCTCGCGTACAGAGATCGCGCCTGTTGAACAACCCAGTTGATTACATCCATCGTGCTGTTGACCAGATCCGATTCGTCAGGCCGCGCAAGCGCATCGGTCTTGAAGTACTTCACAAGCTGTGCTCGCAAGTCCGTGTCATCGTGGGCGAGCGCCAAGCTGGCGGAGAAGTCGTGACGAGGTAGTGGCATAGAGCGAGGTAAGGTGGCTTCCAAGTATGGCTGGCTACCGCAGGTAGTTGACTACACGGGACGGAACCCATGAAGACACACAGCGGAGCGGAGATGGTGGTCCACCCGCGCTGCCATGCGCGCCGATCTCCAGGCAGTGGCGCCCAGGCAACCTTGAGGCGGTCGCTCCGGCTGTGACCATGGAGGTTGCCGAAGGAGGACGCAATGGCAAACGGGCAACATCGAGCGACGAAACGGGCTCGCGCGCCATGGTGACCAAATCGCTGCGGCCGGTTACGCGCGAGACGAGCGCAGTCGTTCGCGACAGGGGGCCGCGCCCAGTGATCGTGACCATTGTCGGTGGCGTGATCGAACCGCGGGCCAAGGGCCTGCGAAGTACCGAGACGCTGGATGTGGCATGGTGCTACCTGACCGCGGTGCGGCAGCGGCTTCAGGCGCAACGGCTCGAGCGCGCGAAGAGTCGGCGGCAGCGGACGTAGGGGAGAGCGGAAAGTGGTGGTCTGGCCAAGATGGTCGGTGGCCGCGAGAGGTAGCGCTTGCGGTTGTGTGCGTCGTTGCGCCAGCGCGCGCGCAGGAACTGCCGGCCGAGCCCCACGGCTCGGCAGTGCCGACTGCTCCCAGCGCGACAACTCGCACGGGTCGCTCAACCGATGTCTTGGTGACCGGCGTGTCCGACGGTGACACCGTGACGGCCATGATCGACGGCCGACCGATGCGGTTGCGGCTGTCGCGGATCGACGCACCCGAGCATCGGCAGGCCTGGGGACAACGCGCGGAGCAGTCGCTTCGGGAACTGGTCTGGAAGAAGCTGGTGCACATCGAATGGCGCGAGGTCGATCGCAATGGACGGCCCATCGTGATGATGACGGTGGAAGGGCTCGACGTGAGCGAGGAGCAGGTGCGCCGAGGCATGGCCTGGGTGTACCGGGCCTACAGCAAGGATGCTCGCCTGCTCGGTCTGAAAGCGCTGGCACGCGAGAGCCGACTCGGCTTGTGGACGGACGAGTCACCGCTGCCTCCGCGGGAATGGCGGCGCCTGCAGCGCGAAGGCCCGCAGGCCCGGTGACACCGGTGGTGACGCGGCTATCGAAGGGACAACAGAGGTGGACAGGAATCGGCGGCCGCCGCAGGCCGCCGACTACGCCGTGCTCCGCAAGCGGTACTCCATGCAGGCGCTGGCTCTCATGGGATTCCGGTTCGCCCGGGAGATGAGGCTCGTGAAACGGGGCGTCTGTCGGTCGGTGCTTGCGCAGGCCACTTCCTCGGACGACATCACCTGGCGAGTTCGCCCTTAGGTGCGCCGGTGGCGCTGAAGCCTTCCCACAAAAGACGATGCCCCGTCCGATCAAGCGATCGAGCGGGGCATGTGAAGAGGCATTGAACCCCAGCGCGAGCTACTTCGCGCTCGGACGCTGTGGGAACAAGCGGTGTGCGGCCGGATGGGGCTGGCCGGCTCGCTCTTGCAGGCGGCTGCGGTAGGCCAGGATCAGGGCGGCTGCTCCCCAGATGTCGAGCGCCACCCACGCGAGCGCGTAGGTTGCGAGGACGGGGTCACGGCTGAGTGCGCTTGCCACCGATGCCAGGAGGTCTTGCATGCGCCTGCTCCTCTGGCCCTTGCGAGCCCTGCTCCTCCTCGAGGCTGAGGAGGATGACGGCCAGGGTCTGGGCGACCAACCAGCCGACGATCACGACGGCCAGGTAGGCCATCGATTCCTTGGCGAAGCCAAGGTACGTGTTGGCTGCGGCGAGCAGCCAGGATGCCTTCTTCAACGCGTCGGCGGCGGACTTGCGGGCTTCCTTGTTGAAGAAGAGGGTGAGCCTTCGGCGCTGTTCGGCCTTGGGCGGATGCTTCGTCTTGCGAGTTGCCATGCGACGGTTCCCTTCTTGTTGTGCGAGAAGGCGCCGCTGTCCCGACCGGGGACAGAACGCCCCGCTCGGGTTGATGAAGACGCAGGTGCAAGGCACCTGCTCGATGCGCGACCGGTAAAGGTCGCTTCCATGCCGGTCGCAAGGAATTCGCTGTTTAGGACGTGCAGCCGCCCCACGGTGCTCACCCGGCCGACCCTGCGAGGATCACGCCGCGTCCTTCAGCGACGCGGGGGTGAGTTCCAGCCAGGGAGCCAGGAAGACCTGAGGAAGGCTCGGGTCGACGGCCGGCGCACGTTGGCTGCCGGCCAGGTGCTCCAGCTTGAGCAGCAGCGCGGCGGCGTACTCGGCCACGTCGGCTGCGCAGTCGCCGATGCTGTTGCGCACCAGTTCGATGTAGTGATCGACCACCGGCGCAGGCGCCCGGGCGGCGTCGAGCTCGATGATCTGGAGGGCTTCGACGTTCATCGTCATGAAGAGTCCTTTGGGGATGTGCCTTCGCGAGACCTTGACGTCAGCACTTCGCGTGCTAGACAGATCGCCAGGTCTTCGAGAGGTGCGAGATGCTGAGGTTGGGCAAGGCGATCAGGCTGACGCGGGCGGAAGCCGAGCGGCTCGAACGCATCACCGGTTTCCCGGTTGATGGCGTTCGAACGCTCGACGGCCTCGCGCTGTACGTCGCGCAGTGCAAGGCCTACTACGCTGAGGAATCTCGGGAGTTCGAGATCCTTGCCTGGCTCATCGACAGCGAGGTGTCACGCTGCCTGGATGCCGCTTGAAGCCGGGGCCTCGCCGACGGCGAATGCGTCGGGCGCGGTCGGCGCCGGGGATGCAGTCGCTGCGGTGCTCGGAGGAGCAGGAAACACCGTGATCTTCTGAGCGACCTCGGGATGCTTCGCGAGCGCGTCGACTCGCGCCTTGGCCGGCGAGCCGGGCTCCTTGACCCGAGAGCCGCGAACCTTGGTCTGTTCCGGCTTCGGATCGGGCGCAGGCTTGCTGCTGAAGATCCGGGGGATGGCGATTACGATGGCCATCACCAGCTCCACGGTGCGGATGGGCGCGGTCACGAAGATCGCGCGGAACGCGGCCACGGTGCGCTCGCTCTGTTCGTCGGCCAGGACCTTGGTGTGCAAGGTCTCGCAGGCGATCAGGTAGAGGGCCTCGTGGCGAGCTCTGGCTTCGGGGTTGCTGTCGAGGTACTTGACCACTTCCGCGGCGCCGGGAGGGTGGCGCACGGCGCGGTACAGGTGTACCCAAGCCATCTCCTCGGCCAACTCGTGACGGCTCGGTTGGGCCGGGCCGGCGAGCTGGCCGTGGATCGGGCCGATGCTTGGCAGTTGCTGATGCATGGTTCGCTCCGGTGGATGTCCACGGGAACGAGCCGGCCCCAGGGGACGAAACGTCCCCGAGGGGTAGTAGCATGAACGGACCGGCAAGCCGGTGTTCACGGGAAGCCATCACGATGGATCGTTCAGGCCGGACTCTTGAGGTCATCGACGGCGGGCGCGAAGCGCTCGAGCGGGCCTACCTGTGGGCGATCGTGTTCGATCATCCCGACAAGCAAGCCCTCGCGAGGCGCCTCGAGCCGTCCGCTAACGGCGTGCTTTGCGCCGTTGCTCCAGATGCAGACGGGACACGAGTTCCTCGTCGATCAGGCGCACGACGCGCAGCACATCGCTGCGAACCGGGCCGCGAGTGATGCGAAGTCGCTCCAGGCTCTGAAGGAGTTCTTCCTTCTTCGCCTGGAGCTCTTCTGCGCTGCCCTCGTCGACGAGACGCAGCAGGCTGAGCCACAAGTGCTTGTCCATCTGCTCCTCACGCAGCCAGGGGCAGCGCTTGGGGCAGCAGGACGACCACGTCGGCCGACGGGCGGACGAACGGGGTGCACAGAGCCGGGAGCTTCTTGGCCACCACAACGGGCTGTTGCGGCAGGCCACTACCGCCACAGAGGCGGCACACGGTGCGAGCCGTGGTCTTCGACATGGTCGTTCTCCTTTGCACAAGTGCAAAAGGGGAACGACATGTCCCCCGGATGGAGAAACGACGTTCCCCATTCGGGTTGAAGGCACGCTGGCGCGCGCCCAAGGACAGGCAGAAGGACCCACGCCGAGGCGATGGGTCTTCCGCACACTTCGGGACTTGCATCCCAGGGATCGAGGACCGGCACGCAGGGGTGCCGGGTCCGGGTCATGCAGCAGGCTGGATGACCGGTGGACTTCGCGAAGCCACGCGAAGGGATGACTACGCGCGCGGGTGTTGAACCCGCTCGGCTGGCGAAGCCGGCGTCAGAGCCGATGTGTCACGTGCACACCGACGAGAGGTGCGTCAACCGAGGTCGACGCGATCCAGCACGGACTGGATAGCCCGATTGCGCGGACAGGGATGCGCCGCAGGTGCGGCAGGGCCGTCCGAAGACGGTCGATTCAAGTGCGGGTCACGACCGCTAACGCCATGGTGCAAGGCACCTTGGACTTCAAGTCCAGCCGTTGACGGCTCTCGTTGAAGGCTGTACCAGCGACGATCGCCAGCAGAAAGCCCAGCAAGTTTGCCACTCGACGGAAGCCCTGGGTAGGGGTGGCGCGAGGACCTGCGCACGGCGCATGTTCATGCGTCCGGTTCGAGCGCAAGGACACGCGCCGATGGGGTACTCAGGTGCCGTTCGAACCAGGCGCGGAGTTGTGCGGCCAGCTGCGCAGTTCGGTGTCCGTCGGTGCGTCGCGGCGCGCCTTGAACACGCGGAGGTGCCTCGTAGCCTGAACGCGTGAACATCATCAAGCTCTACAGCGGGGATGCGGCGCTCGAGCCCATCGAGCCGACGCAACCCGATCTCTTCGGCGTGGCGGCGGGCACGGCGCGATTCGCCATCGACGTGCCGACCGAGGTCACGATGGCACTGGGTGCCAGCGCACCGGTGTTCATTGGCGTCAGCGGTGGGCGTGACTCCCAAGCGCTGGCATACCGTGTCTGTGCCCACCTCGACGACATCGAACACCGGGGCCAGCGGTTCCTCGTTCATGCGGATCTCGGGCGTGTCGAGTGGCAGGACAGCTTGCCGGTCTGCGAGCGGTTGGCGCGGCGGCTGGAGATCGAACTGGTGGTCGTACGCCGCACCGCCGGCGACATGATGGATCGATGGTTGTCGCGCTGGAGCGGCAACGTCGCGCGGTACTCCAAGCTCGAGTGCGTGAAGCTGATCCTGCCGTGGAGCACCGCCGCGCAGCGCTTCTGCACGGCCGAGTTGAAGAGCCAGGTCATTGCGCGCGAGATGCGGCGACGCTTTCCCGTGGGCGACGTCGTGTCGGCCGTCGGCATCCGGCGCGAGGAGAGTGCCAAGCGGGCGCGCATGCCAGCCTGGAAGCAGGACGAGCGCACAACCCGCAAGCGCGGGCTCGGACACACCTGGAATCCGATCCTTGGCTGGAGGCGCGGCGACGTCAACGACTACGTGCGCAGTTGTGGTGACGAACTCCACGAGGCCTACCGGCGCTACGGCAGCACGCGGGTCTCATGCGCGTTCTGCGTGCTCGGCTCGGAGCACGACCTTCGGGCTTCGAGCAACTGCGCGGACAACCATGCGATCTATCGCGAGATGGTGGCGCTGGAGGCCACGAGCACCTTCTCGCTCCAGAGCCACCGGTGGCTGGGGGATGTTGCACCCGACCTGCTGGACGCCGGGCTTCGTGCGCGGCTGCAGGAGGCCAAGGAGCGTGCCCAAGCGCGGGTGAGTGCGGAATCACGGCTTCCGGAACACCTGCTGTTCGTGAAGGGCTGGCCCACGGTCATGCCCACCCCGTGCGAGGCGGCGCTGATCGCCGAAGTCCGTCGGGACGTCGCGGCCGCGGTGGGGCTGCAGGTGGCTCACACCGATCGCGAATCCGTCTTGCAGCGCTACCGCGACCTGATGGCGGCAGCCGCGGCGAAGGCAGGCGCCGGGGCGTCGCCTCCTCCTACCTCTGAAGGAACTCAAACGTGAACCCAACGACATTGGCGCCGAAGCCCGGCGCGTTACCCGAGCTGCTGGTGGACATCGCGTCTGTCTCGTCGCGTGTCTTCTGGCTCGTACACAACGCGGTGGCTCGAGCCGGCGCGCCGATCCAACTTCCAACGACAGTCTTCGCCCGATTCAGCGAGGCCGTGGCTGCACGAGGCAGCGTCGATGCCACGCCGCCGCTGGTGGCGCACCCGCAGGGCCTGTGCCGGCTGCAGGACGCCGTGATCGTCGACGGTGTCGGGCCCGGCCGCGTGAACTGGATCCATCCAAGCGGTGACGTGCGGGTCGAGCTCGCTCGCCAACCGGGCAGCGCCGAGTACTACCCGATCGCCGCCATCCGGCGCGCGGTCGCGGCGAGGCCGCGGTTCGAACACGAGTTGGTGCCGGTGGGCCTGCGCGAGGCGAACCTCGTGGTCGAGCGGCTGCACCGGCGGCTTGGCAGGGTGCAAGGCCACAAGTTCGCCATCGGTCTGCGGCGCGTCGTGGACCAGGAGCTGGATGGAGTCGCGATCGCCGCCCGACCGGTGGCGCGCCTGCTCGACGACGGTCTCACGGCCGAGGTGCGTCGAGTGGCGGTCGATCCGGCCGTGGCGAACGGATGCACCAAGCTGCTGGGCGCCATCGCTCGGTCCGCATCGGCGATGGGCTACCGGCGTCTGGTCACCTACACATCGGACGACGAGGGTGGAGCGAGCCTCTACGCCGCAGGCTGGGATCCGATCGGACGCAGTCCCGGAGGCCACTGGGGATCGTCGAAGCGTCCGCGCGACCCCGGGCCGGAGGAAGGGCGCAAGATCGTATGGGTCAAGGTGCTGCGTGGCGACCAGCGTGAGCGTTGAGCTCCTCTCCACGGCGCGGGGTTGAAGGTCAGATCCCGCGTGCGATCCTGGTGTTCACCAAGAGAGCACATGCAGCAGCTGATCGATCTTCGCAACGAAACGCACGAGGCCAGCGCGCTTCAGGCGATCGGTGCGTTCATGGATGTCGGGCAGCCGGCGATCGTGCTCTTCAGCGGGGGCAGACTCTTCGGTGCTGCTGAACGCTGCGCATACGACGACCTTGGTGAGGCCCGGACGGCGACCTGCGAGTTTCGGGAGCGGGTCTGAGGGGTTGCCCGCCCCGGCCACACGCAGGCCTTGAAGATGGCCTAGGTGGCGAGATCCTGAAGGTCCAGTCAACGGATCGTGCAGGCATCTCGCATGAACGAACTCGACATGGACACGGGCCATAGCGCACTGGCTGTGCTCAAGGCCAAGGGCTACGGTGTCAGCAGAATGCCGGTCCCGCAGCAACGCGAAGCCAGCTATGCCTGTGCGTTGAGCCGACCAGGCATGGCAAGGGCGCTCTTCGGTCCGGCGCGCTCGAGCATCTTCGCGGCCTGGGCCAGTGCGCAGGAGCATGCAGAACAGGGCGAGGCGCAGGCGTCGGCGCAAGGCAGCCCTCTTAACCCGAGCGAGACGCCTGCCGGCAGCGCTCGGCCTAGCGACCGCCCACGCATCGCCAGTGTGAACTCGATCGCCTGCGACTTCGTGGCGTGTCGTAGCACACCGGCCAGGCTCAGCGCGCTGAAGCGCGCAGGTGCCCGACGCGAATGTCCGTAGCCGAGAGACGGCTAAGATCCGCAGCACCGTTGCATGCCTTGGGGCAGCTTGACTGCCCGTGGGGCACGCTATGGTTCCCGACCACGTGGTCTAGTCTCCTGGCCCTCCTGGTGAGGGCCACTCTTGATACTGTAAACGCAGGCTCTAGCTCAACGCATGGCACGTCCCTACGCCACCGAAATGTCCAAGCTCGCGGAGACGTTCTCCTGGGCCATGTCATGCGACATCACGGCGCTGCGCCGGGCGATTCGGACAGCGGGTTTGTCATCGTTGATGGCAATTGGCTCCGGAGGATCGTTGACCGCGGCCCACGCGCTGGCAAGCCTGCACCGGCGGTGGACGGGCTATCTGGCTGCTGTAGCCACTCCGCTCGAAGCCATCTCCGAGCCCATTGCATCGACGACTTCAAGTTGGCTCGTCAGCGCCGGCGGGTCGAATGTCGACATCGTTGCCGCCTTTCATGCATTGGTGGCTCGCGAGCCTCGTCAACTCGGCATCATGTGTGGCAAGGCCGACAGCCCGCTCGCCAGTGCCGCGCGTGAGCACCCCTTCACGGATCTTGTCATTTACCCCCCACCTGCGGGCAAGGACGGATTTCTTGCAACAAATTCGTTGCTTGCCTTCGTCACTCTTCTCACGCGCGCATACGCTGCTGAGTTCGACCGCGGGGGTTCGAACTTCGAACGTGAGACCGGCGCGTTGCTGTGGCTGCTCGACGATGCAGACCGATGGGAGCAATGGAGAACGTTGCTGCATCCGGTGTGGAGCCGCGCAACGACGCTCATTCTGCATGGGCCCACTACCCGGATTGGCGCGATCGATCTTGAATCGAAGTTCACAGAAGCGGCGCTTGGAAACCTCCAGATCGCCGACTTCCGCAACTTCGCGCACGGCCGCCACCACTGGCTAGCCAAGAGAGCGGATGAGAGCGCAGTCATCGCCTTTGTCTCGGAAGCCGACGAGGAACTCGCGCGGAAAACGCTGGACTTGATCCCGGCGTCGATTCCGCAAGTCCGTTTGCCAATCGCAGGCTCGCCCGAGAGTGCCATGTTGGCATCGCTCTTTGCAGCGCTGAAGATCACGGGCTGGGCGGGCGAAGCTCGCGATCTCGACCCCGGACGTCCCGGTGTGCCCGATTTCGGGCGCAAGCTCTATCACTTGGCCCTGCCCAAGCCACCGCGTCGCAGTGCCGCGCAGTCAATGGGCGAGGATGACTGCGTGGCCATAGAGCGCAAGGCGGGTCTGACGATTGCGCGACTCGTTAGGCAAGGCAGTCTGCTGCACTGGTCCGGCAGCCTGGGCACCTTCCGGCGCAGGCTTGCGGAAGCGCACTTTTCTGGCGCCATCCTTGACTATGACGGAACCCTGGTCGACTCGCGTTCGAGGCTTCATCCTCCGTCCAACGAGATCGTCACAGAACTGTCGCGCATCCTGTTCTCGGGCGGTCGGATAGGCGTAGCAACCGGGCGCGGTGTGTCGGTAAGGCGAGATCTGCGAGTCGCCATCCCCAGCGAGTGCTGGGACCGCGTGCTGATCGGGTACTACAACGGGGCGGAGCTTGGTCTGCTCGCCGACGACACCGTGCCGGACTCGACGGGGTCTGTCTGCGAGGAGTTGCTTGCGGTTGCGGATGCACTTCGCGCGCAGACCGAACTCATGGACATTGCGAGCCAGACGAATCGCAAGTACCAGATAACGCTAGAAGCACGACGGCCGACAACAGAAGGCCGTCTCTGGGACTTGGCACAACAGACCCTGCTGCTCGCAGGTCAACGTCACCTGACAATTACTCGATCGAGCCACTCGATAGACGTCGTCGCACCGAACGTATCCAAACTCAATGTCCTGAACCGGCTTCAAGCGGATCATCCGGGCAGCAGCTGGCTAGCCATCGGGGACCGCGGTCGGTGGCCGGGCAACGACTACGAGCTTCTCAAGAGCTCGCACGCTCTCAGCGTGGACGAGTTGAGTGTCGATCCCGAAACCTGCTGGAACCTGGCACCCCGGGGCCAACGAGGCGTCGAAGTGACGCTGGGTTACTTGCGCGCGCTGGTAAGTGACGGTGCGTCGTTTCGATTCGGGTTGTCTGCGCTATGAACCAGGAACTTGGGCTGCGGATATTGAGCGGGATTCTCGAATGGAACGACGAACAGGCTCGCCGTGAGTTCGAGTGGCTGCGGCTGATGGCCCGATTGAAATACGACGGCTATCGAGATTTCCAGGCTGGGATGCGGTTTATCGAAAGTCTGGCAACTTGGCTGCAGCAGTTCGAACGAGCGGAAAGGCAGGTGGCATACGGCTTTCTTCGAACGACGTTGCTCTACGTCGGGCCTGCAGAAATGCAGCGCCTCGTCGAACAGTTCTACCCGCGCTTCGTTCGAGATAGGTTGGTGCGAACAGTCGCAGCCCAGCAAGGTATCCCGCTCTATTGCGTGCTAGCGAGCCCGCCGGCAACTGCGGCTATTGAACGTCTGCGGCGCCAGACGCTCTTCATGGGCCTGAGCGACGGAGCTCGCATCGACATTGTCCGGCACTCCAACGTCGGCATCCTAACGAACGAGCAACTCGTCGTGGCCACGCAGGTTGACAAGGACAAGTGGCAGGATCTTCGCGACTCGCTGCGTGGCGATCTGAAGGACAAGACGGCGCGGTTCTCCATCGTGTACCTGATCGACGACTTCATGGGCACTGGCACGTCGCTCCTTCGGTACGATGAAGCCAAGACGAAGTGGAAGGGCAAGCTGATCAAGTTCAAAGACTCGCTGGCTAACGCGCTGGAAACGCTGGGGGAGGGCGAACTGTTCGAGCCAGGTTGGCAGCTATGCGTTCACCACTACATAGGTAGCAAGGCCGCCAGCGAGGCCGTCGAAGCCCGTGAGCGCGAGGCTCGTGCTGCGCTGGTCGGCGAAGGTTGGGCTCAGGCGACTCATTTCAGTTTCGGTACCACACTACCGGCGGATCTGCCGGTTGACAAGGTCCCGGGCCGTCACGATGACTTCGTGGCACTGACGAGAAAGTACTACGACCCGGTGCTGCGGACGACGCACACCGACGTAGGCGGCGTCGAGCATCTGGGTCTCGGATATGGTGGGTGCGCGCTGCCGCTCGTGCTCGACCACAACACGCCCAACAATTCGGTCGCCCTGTTGTGGGCGGAAACCGAAGGCGGCCCCCGCGATGGTGGCATGGCGGCTCCTGCCATGCGGCCACTCTTTCGTCGGCGGCAGCGTCACGCGTAACGATCATGCCAAACCCCTTCGAGAAGCGAGCGACCGAGTACCTGCGCGATGACGAAGCCTTCCTGGCGGTCGTGACGCCAGAGCCATTGACGACCTTTTTTCAACGGCACGCCGAAGAGGGGTCGCTTTATGACCGTCTAGCCGTGATCGTCGGGACGCCCGGCAGCGGGAAGACAACGCTAGCCCGACTGTTTCTCTACCCGACCCTTCGAACGCTGCTGCGCAATAGCAGCCTCAGCACATACAAGGCGTTGCTCGATTCCCTAACTTCCTGCCGTGCCATCGGCGACGAGGGGCCGATCATCGTAGGAGGACGTATTCCGCTCGAAGCGGAGTACCGTGATTTTTGGGAGTTCCCGTATACCGAAGAGCTCAAGGGGGGACTGATGACGGCGCTGCTCCAGGCGCGCACGGTGCTCGCATGGCTGCGCAGCCTCACGGATGCGGGGATTCCTCTTGAGAGCATATCGATCCGGCCGCGCGCGGGTTCCGAAGCGGCGTTGGCCGCTATCGGTGGACGCGATGGTCCATCGTTGTTCGCACGCGCCTCGCAGGTTGAACTGGCGATCTACAAGGTCTCTGCGGCGCTCGTCCCGCCCGACGTTAGCGATATCGATGCGGACGCCGCAGCCGGCTATCGTCCCTTTGACGTCATCGAAGAGATAGTTTTCAGGGATGCCGATCGTGAAGTGAGTGCTAGGCCGCTCGTCATTTTCGACGACGCCCACAGCCTTCATCGGGCACAACTGCAACTCCTCATCCGTTGGTTGACGCGGCGCGAGTTCAAGGTGTCCCGCTGGATTCTCATGCGCCTCGATGCGCTGCATCCCTCCGATGTGCTTTCCGATAGTTCGCGCGGCGGCGATGGTGAGGAGCCCGGGATCAAGCGCTCTCGAGAGATCACGAGCATTTGGCTGCAGAGCAGCGACGACCGGGCGCAGCAGCGTCGGTCGTTCCGCAAGATGGCCAAGGACATGGCCAACCGCTACCTACAGCAGATGGACGTGTTCAACCGACGCCGTCTGAACAGTCTTGGCGATCTGCTTTCCACGCAAGCAGACGCGATCGCGCCTGGCAAGATCGAGCAATTGAGAGGCACTGTTGCTGCCATGCAGCGACGTCACGGCGTGTCGGCCAGACGCCGGGAAGCCATCGAGGAAGAGGTCGATCGATATCTGCAGGCGAGTGGCGAGGGCGGGGAAGACGTACGACTTGCAATGCTGTCCATACTGTTCGCGCGCTATGCCAAACGGGTTCCTCAGCGCGGGCTTTTCGATGCCAACGCGACAGATGTCGATGCCACAGACGTCAACACTGCCGATGTCGAGCCCGCCAAACCACTTACGGCCGACGCGGATGTCGCGGAGGGCGCGCGCGTTCACTTGCTCCATCGGTTCGATCGCCCCTATTTCTTCGGGATCGACATCCTTTGCGATGCGAGTTCTGAAAACGCGGAGCAGTTTCTGCAACTCGCTGGCCGTCTGGTCTCGCAGTCGGAGACCCAGCTCATTCGCGCCAAGCCCGCTACGCTGACCAGCGGCATGCAACACACGTTGCTGCGCGAGAAGGCCGGCGAAATCCTTAGGGACTGGGACTTCCCGCAGCATCAGTTGGTCCGCCGGCTCGCAGACGGTATCGCCAAGGAATGCCTGAAGAAGAGCCTTGAGCCCAACGCCTCGCTCGGTGGCGGTGCATCCGCGTTCGGCATCCCTCAGGACGAGTTCGATGAGATTCCCAGAAAGCACCCCGCGCTTGCGCGCGTTCTGCAGTTCGGGGTGGCCTATAACAGCTTCATGCTCGTCCCGAACCACGGAACAAAGAAGAAGATCTGGTGCTTGGTTGAACTGGGTGGAACGCTGCTTCTGCACCATGGCCTGACGCTTCGCCGCGGAGGCTTCCTCGAACGGCGCTCTGACGATCTACTCAAGTTGCTGGGCGACCATTGAGATGGCTCGATCACTCCGTTGGGATCCCTGCATTTCGCACCGTGGAGACGAAGCAAGCGCCTTCATCAAGGCCTACTTCAGCGATGCCTCCCGGAGTGTGCTCTTCATAGCTGGGGCCGGTTTCGATCCTCGTTCGACCGTCGTCGGACAAGCGCTCGCCGAGTCGTGCAAGGACCTCCGTGCGTTCTTGGTGAAGGAGAATCGCCCGGACGCTGAGCAGGACTTGGTCGAGCGTGCTGAGGTCAATCGGCTCGCGTTCAAAGGGCTGTTGGAGCGGTGTGAGATTGTCGAAGTGGACATTTTCGGCAGTGATGGCGCTGTGGTCGGCGGCCGAAACATCGTGGCCAAACTCAACAAGCAGGAGTTCAGCGATCGGACCGATGTTGTGATCGACATGAGTGCGCTGTCGGTCGGCACAAGCTTTCCGATGGTCAAGTACCTGTTCGAACGCGCCAACCAAGCGCGCCCGCCTGCAAACATTCATGTGTTCGTCGCTCATGACCCGCGCCTTGACGATGCGATCGTGCCGATCGCGGGGGATGTCCCGGGTTACGTACACGGCTTTCGAGGGCCGGCGACCCTGGGAAGCACGTCACGCGCGGCGAAGTTGTGGCTGCCACAGCTCGCCCGGGAACGCAGGGGTGCATTGCTACGCCTGCACAGCTTCGTCGACCCGCACGATACTTGCCCGATCCTGCCGTTTCCAGCCAGCAATCCGCGCCATGGCGACGAACTCGTCGCCGACTTCATCGCGGAGTTCGAGAACGCCTGGTCCGTCGACACGCGCAACGTTGTGTATGGCGCAGAGGACGATCCGCTCGATCTGTACCGCACCATCCTGCGCCTCGACGACCTTCGCCGACCCGTCTTCCAGGAGTTCGGCGGCTCGCTGCTGGTTCTGTCGCCGGTTGGCAGCAAGATCATGGCACTGGGGGCCTTGTTGGCTGCGCTCGAGCGGGACCTTCCGGTGGCTCACCTCGAGTCCATCGGGTACACTTTTACCAATGCGGTGAACGTTGAGCCGCCCGCGCCGTTCCTGATGCATATCTGGCTGGAAGGCGACGTGTATCCTCAGCCGCGGCCCCCGCTGAACAGCACTTAGAAGCCCGCTGCGTGAACGAATCCTCTGCATTTCGCCCGACGATATTCGGCACTGGCCTGCTCGCGCTTGATCTCGTGATGAGCGCAGACCGGAGCGAACCCGCGCATGCGTGGGCTGGAGGCACGTGCGGCAACGTCCTGGCTATCCTTGCGTTGTTGGGATGGGATGCGTTTCCGGTGGCGCGCCTCAACAAGGACGCCGCTTCGCAACGCGTCCGAGCCGATTTGAAGAAGTGGGGCGTACAGCTCAAGTTCGCGAGTTGTGGGCCCACGACGGACACGCCGATCATCATTCAGCACATTCTTCGTGCCGGAGACGGGGCGCCGCGGCATCGCTTTTCGTGGTCATGCCCGCATTGCGGTAGCTGGCTTCCGAGCTTCAAGCCAGTCACTGCCAAAGCCGTTGGGCCGGTGACCGAGCACTTTGCGGGGATCAAGGCGTTCTTCATGGACCGCCTCTCGCCGGCAGCATTGCTGATGGCGAAGAGCGCCGCCGACAACGGCGCGGTCGTGATCTTCGAGCCCTCTGCGAAGTGTGACGAGCGACAACTCGCTCAAGCGGTGAAACTCGCCCACGTGATCAAGTATTCGGACGACAGATTCGCTTCAGTGCCCGGCGCCATGGAGGCTGACAGCGCCACGCTGGTGGAAGTTCAAACGTTTGGAGCCCAAGGTCTGCGCTATCGACATCGATTCGGAAAGGTTGTCTCCCAGTGGAGTTCCCTGGACGCTGTGGCGGCCCCGGTACTCGCTGACACATGCGGCTCGGGCGATTGGTGTACAGCCGGATTGATTTCAATGTCGTGCGCGGCTGGCGCTGACGGTCTGCGCCGCGGAGGAGCCGTCCTGGTGGACGCGGCTCTTCGGTTCGGCCAGAAACTCGCAGCCTGGAACGTCGGATTTGAAGGCGCGCGCGGTGGGATGTACGCCATCGAACGGGCCACTCTGGAACGGGTTCTTCACAAACTCGCCGCTGGTGGCAACGACTGGTCGGATATCGGGTCCGCCCGCGGGCGTCGAAAAGTGGCACGAGTCGCTTGCCCGGCCTGCCCCCCCACAGAGGCGACGCGCTCCGTCCGTCGCAGCGGCCCGCTGAAGTCGCGGAACCTGCAGGTTTAGCGCTGCCGCGCATCGAATGCGTGCGCAGCACCGACCTCACACCGTTGTGCGATGGTGCGCGATGCAGGCCGACGCAAGCTCACAAGTTTGGCCAGCGGCGCGGTTGCATGGGGTCTGGTGCCCCGTGCGCAATACTACGGATCCCCAAACGGCTCACAAACCCGAGAGCCCGAAGGCACGGAGGATCGATGGTCGACTTCGCCAAGCTGAGAACACTGAAGAAGAAGGCAACGCCTGCGGATCCGCTGGAGATCTTCCGACGCCTTCCGAAGCCGCCAGGCATCAATGACCTCTACACCAGCCAGGCCGAAGTGCTGGAGACGTGGTACGAGCGACGAAGCCAACGTGACGTCGTTCTGAAGCTTCACACGGGCGGTGGCAAGACGTTGGTCGGACTGTTGATGGCGCAGTCGACGAGCAATGAGACGAGCGAGCCCGTCCTGTACCTGACCCCCACGACCCAACTCGTCAACCAGACGCTGGAGAAGGCCAAGGCCCTGGGCATCGCGGCTGTGCCATACGAGACCGGTGCAGGCGTGCCCTTGGACGATGCCTTTGTCAACGGCAAGGCCATCATGGTCGGCACCTACAAAGCCTTGTTCAACGGGATGAGCAAGTTCGGCGTTCGTGGGAGTGCTCGCCCGCCGACGAAGGTGGGCGCAGTGATCCTCGATGATGCGCACGTGGCGTTCTCGGTGGTCCGGGAGACATTCACGCTGGAGGTGAATACCAAGGACAACAAGCACCGCTACGAAGCACTGACCGGGCTATTCAGGAAGGCCTTCCGCGACATGGATCGCCTTGGCACATTCGACGACACCCTGACCGGCCTGAGCTTCGGCGTCATCGAAGTTCCCTACTGGGCATGGAACGAACAACTGGATGCGGTTCGGGAGCAACTTCGCAGCGACGCGAAGAAATACGGTCTCGTGTGGCCGCTGCTGCGTGACAACCTCCATCTTTGCCACGCCCTTATCAGCAAGGACGCGTTCACCATCACGCCGGTGCTGCCGCTCGTTCAGTCGTTTCCCACTTTCTCTGAGGCACCGAGGCGCATCTACATGTCGGCCACGATCGCCGACGACAGTGAGATCGTGCGTACCTTTGACGCTGATCCCAAGTTCGTGAGCGAAGCGCTGACATCGCGTTCGCTGGCCGGCGTGAGCGAGCGCATGATCCTCATCCCGAATCTCATGCCCTTCAGCTTCAAGGTTCGCGAAGCAGTAGACACGCTGTTGGAATGGACGACAGAGAAGCGCGACCTGGGTGCGATCGTGCTTGTACCCTCGAATCTTGCCGCGGAGAAGTGGAAGGAGACCGCAACATTCGCGGACGGCTCGGCTGAAGTTCAAACTCAAGTCGACGCGCTGCAAGATGGATCGTCACGCGGGCCAGTCGTGTTTGCAAGCCGCTACGATGGCATTGATCTGCCGGGTGATTCGTGCAGGCTTCTCGTCATGGAAGGATTGCCTTCCGGCACATCCGACTACGAACTGCTTCGCGCAAGCTCGCTGTACGGTGGAGCGACGATCTCGCGGATGCTTGCCCAGCGCATCGAACAGGGCATCGGCCGTGGTGCGCGCGGGTCGGGGGATCATTGCGTCGTGGTGTTGATGGGGGCTGATCTCGCAGGATGGATCGCCAAGGATGCGAACTTCAGGCTGCTGACGAGTGCGACGCGCGCCCAGCTCGATATGGGGTCCACCGTCAGCAAGGCGGTGAAGGATCTGAAGGATCTGGCCAAGACGGTTGGCAAGAGCTTTGACCGCGACTCGGACTGGGTCGAATACCACGCGGAGACTCTCGCGGAGGAAGTCGAGAGCGAGGCCGCCGACACCGAACGGTTCGACCAGGCAGCCGACGAACGAAAGGCGTTCAATCTGTGGCACGACGGGTATCACCAAAAGGCCGTCGCTCGCGTCGAGAAGTCGCTCGAAGCGGCGAAGGTGCTCGACACCCAGACGCGCGGCTGGCTGCAGCAGTTCGCGGCTCGCATTGCCAACCAGTGGGGTCAATCCGATCGGGCGGAGGACTTGCAACGTGAGGCCTTTGGTAGCAATCGCAACTTGCTTCGTCCCAAGGTCCCACCTCCCTACCGCGCGCTTTCAGCGCCGGGCAAGCAGGCCAGCGCGATCGCCGAGGCCATCAGCAGTTACCGCATGCGGCGTGGATTCCTGCAGCGCTTCGAGGACGTCGTCGCTCACCTGCACGCGTCCGCGTCAGCGAACCAGTTCGAACAGGCGCTTACTGAACTGGGCAGCATGATCGGCCTGACGGCAGAGCGGCACGACGCGCATGGGGTCGGCCCCGACGTCCTGTGGCTTCTTCCGAACGCGGTTGGCTGGATTATTGAAGCCAAGAGCCGGAAGAGCGAGAGGAATGCTCTCACGAAGGAGGAGCATGGACAGTTGCTGGTCGCCGAGAAGTGGTTCGACCAGCACTACGCCAAATTCGAGTCCGTGCGTGTGTCAGTGCATGCCACGAACAAGGCGACTAAGGCAGCCGCGGCCTCCGCCTCGTATGCGCTGACGTACGAGAAGCTTGCATCCTTGGTATCGGACGCGAGAGCGTTGTTCACGAAGTTGTGCGAATCGCAACTGACAGCGGTGGAACTGGTCGGTGAGTGCGCTCGGGAACTAGCGCGCACCCCTGTTCAAGCCGAGCGGCTGCGATCGACATATCTTGTGCGGTTTGTCGATGAATGAGCCTGGGACTTCCGCGGCTCATCGTCAGTTGCCCACCGGCCGAACCGCCGCGGACAAGCGCGTCGACGTGATCCGTGCCTCGGTGCGCCGAAATGCCTTCGCAGTCTGGGACTTCCGAAGGCGGCGCCCTGCGACCTGCGCTTGTTCGACCAATCCAGCGAAGACGCCTCAGCCGAGTTTGGGGAATGGCTTGAACTGGTGGGAGACAAGCAGACCGATGCGGTCAGCGCCTGGCATCACTGCATGAGGACCTGGGTCGGCGTGTGATGTCCACGGGATGGAGGCCCAGAGGGGTCGCTACTCCCCCAGGCGGAGATCCAGGAACCAGCGGCCGGACCGCGACGCGATGCATTGTTGGGAGGCAAGCGGTTGGACCCCTAGTCGCGACGCCAAAGGCTCGGCTCGTGGAGGGCGCTCCCGAAGTCCAGGTTGTTGAGTTGCAGCGCCTCGGGCATGTGCCGGGAAGTCTTCGCGTTCAAGCCAAGTGCAGCAGCGCCATCCAGCGGTGTCGCACCGCCCAGCGGCGGCGCGGGAGAGTCCGCGATGTTGGCTTGTATCTGGGGTTGTTCTGACGTCAACCAGGGCTGGCCCGCGAAGTCGGCGCTGTTCTCGAACAAGTGCGCTGTCGCTGGGTGCGGCCGCGCCGGCCTTGACACTACGTCCGGGGTCGACCCGGCACCGTTGGCCACGGGCCCCGTATCGAACAGCACGAGCGGCAACCGGTCACCCTTGTCATCACCTGCCGCACTCGTGCCCGCGTCCAGAAAGGAAGCCGGTCCCCAGAGCGCGCCGGCTTGGCGTTGTGGCCCAGGTTGTCGCTTCTTCGAGAAGACGGCGACCTTCAGGCGCGTTGACTTGAGCGGTGGGGGCTGTTGGGCTGGGAGCCGGGCCTCCTCGCCCGGGCCCTTTCGATCTGAAGCCTGACGACGGCTGGTGGGTTCGAGCTCGGTGCGGCGCTGAGGAGGATCGCCCGCGTCAGCGCGAGATGAGTGCCGGCCGCCGTCCGAGGAGGCGCCCTCTGGCAGAGGACGCTCGACTTCGCGGAGTCTTCGGCGTAGGCGGTCCAGCAGTGAAAGCACTCGGGTCCTTCCGGTGACGAGGCGGAAAAGATGAAGCCTCGCCAAGGCGTGACCTCACCGCGCCCACTATGCAGGGGAGAAGAGGGTTGCGTCCATCCGAAATCTCGCCCCCCTCCCCCGACGAAACCGACCGCCGCCGTGCGAGTCGGTCCAAGCCCAGCGGCACTGGCCTCGCCGGACTTGGGACGGGCATCAAGCTGAGTGCGTGGCTCAGTTGACCGCGAAGTCCCCGAGTTGCTTACCCTCCGCCAACCGCGCAACCAGCCAGCGCGGCTTGTTGCCCCGGCCGGTCCAGGTGTTCTCGCCATCGCGGTACTTGATGGCCACCGGGCGACCCTTGGCAGCCGACTTGCGCGTCGGCGCCTTCTTCGCCGACACCCGCGTGGCCTTGGTCTTCTTCGCTTTGCCGAACAACTGGTCTGGCTTGATGCCGTAGTGTTCGATGGCAGTGCGAATGCGGGCAATCACGCCGTCCAGTTCCTTCGCCTTGATCGCCTCTGCCTCGGCCTGCAGTTTCTGAATCTGGGCCTGAAGCTGGCCGTAGGACTTTGCCAATTCGATCTCCTGTGGACGCGCAAGTCTACTTTGGCGAAGGTCAGCTTCAACCTCCACCAGAGGCATCGCTCGAATGCATTGCGATGCAGCGGCAAGCGGCGCGGCGCGCAGGCAAGGCCGCGAAGGTGTCTGGCATTCGACATGTCGGACCCCTCACGCAGCCGGCGGGGCGACGGCTTCGTCGCCAGCGGCTGGCGACTTCACCCGCGGCTGGGCCATGCTCTTGCCCAGGTACGCATCGGTGATCGCGATGCGGCCGTGACCGAGCTCGGAAGAGACGGCCATGCGCGCAGTACCGTCTGCATCCCCGTCGCCGGCACCACCGCGAACCGGCGAGGGCTCGCCCGCTAGTTCCTCGTAGCGGTCATTGGCATGCTGGTGGCGCAGGCCGTGCGCGGTTACGCCGAGGGCAGCCTTCGTGATCTCGAACCGGCGCAGCACGTTGTAGAAGCGGTTCGCGTTCTGGACCGCCGTGCGGCCGGGCGCGCCGACGTAGTGGCCGGGCGCAACCGACCGCAGCGCGCGCTCGATCAGTTCCTCCTGCTCCGGGGTCTTCACCGGGATGTCGCGCGGGCGTCCACCCTTGGTGCCGTAGCGCACCCGCAGGAACTGCTTGCAGTCCGGGAAGTGCTGGGCGTCGCGCGGGTTGGCCAACTCGCGCGAGATGACGGCGACATGGGGCCGGAAGTGCCGAGCCTCCTTGGCGCGCAGGCCGAAGCGGTAGCAGAGCTCGAGTTGCATCCCGACCCACGGGTCGTAGGCCGTCACCTCGCGAATCTTGGCTTCGACCTCGACGCATCGGGCGATCCAGCTGCGATCGACCTTGGCCGTTCGCTCGCGGTGGACATAGTGGGAGTCGGCGCCGAAGTAGGTCGCGACGTCGCGCACCATTCCCGGCCGGCCGATCCACGCCGCGTAGGTGCGCAGGAAGGAGAGGTAGTTGTGGACCGTGGCTACCGAGAGCTTGCGCTCGGCCCAGAGCTTCGCGACTGCCTGCACCTGGCGGTGGGTGAGGACGCGCGGATCGGCGTCGCGGAACGTGGTGTTGAAGCGCAGGTCGTCCCAGAACTTGAAGTAGAAGCGCTCGCGGTCGAGCATGGTCTTCTGCGAGACCGTTTTGAGCAGCTTGGAGTGCTCCGGGTTGTGGATGGCCAGGACACAGTGCAGCACGCGCTTCCAGTCGCGTGTGCCGTTGGGCTCCGTGTCGAGGACGTTCTGCGGGTTCTTGGGCGAGCCCGCCGGTGACCGGCGTGCGTACACCGGCAACTTGGCCGGGGGCATTGGCTTCTTCGACGACATCTCTTGCTCCGTTGACGGCCGGCGAGCCACTGCGGCCGCGTCAATGGGTTCGGACGCGAAACGCCAGCTCGCACGTGCGTCCAGGGTCGCGCGAGCAGGTCGAAGGTCAAGGGAGCAGCCGGCACCGCCGACCATCGAAAGCGGTGCGTTGTTTCAAGCGTTCGGCCGCGCGGGGCGACCTGGCAGGTGTTGAAAAATCTCAGTCCCGTAGCCCACCGTCGCCATTCCGCGGCGGTCGACGACCTGGCCAGCACACCTCGTCGGATGCGCTGCGCCGTCCTCGGTCCATGCCGAGGCGCTTCTGGGAGTTCGTGGGTACCGTCTTTCGCCGCTTGAAAAGCGCTCCTGCCACCGGAGCGCACGGGGCCACGTCTGGAATCGATCGTGCAGCCTCAGACGGGCTGACCACGACCGAGAACCCTCATGGGGTTGACGACGTAGGCGACGGTGTTTTCGCGAGCAGCGCACGGGCTGCTCGTGGGATGGCCTGGGCCGCGGCGTTGCCGCTAACGAAGGCCACTAAGGCGGATCCGATGAACGGATCGAGATGGAGAGGTAGGAGCACCGCGACTGGCGCGGCAAGGCCTCGATGGGCCGGGCTTGAAGTGCAGGTCACGACTGCGAACGGCGGGTTTTCGGATCCCGCAGCACCGGCCTGCTTGCATTGAGAGCTGTGGCAGGCAGCACAGGCTCGGAGGGAAGTTGAACCCATGCGAGGCGCCCTTGTCAACAGCGCGAAGCCCTTGAAGAAAAGAGTGCGGTGATATGGCAATGGTTAGTGCATTTCGGAGGTTCGCTGCGGCCATTCCCAGGGGCTTGACCTACAGGTTCCCGCGTCTAGTCGTGGAAGGCGATCCGTAACAGACCCATCCGAACCACCAAATCGATCCGAGGCAAGAGCCAAGGCACGAGGATGAGCGAGGCTGCAGGCAGCAGAAGCTGCCAGTTCCGGTGGACTTCAACTGGCGCGCCGCCTGCTGGACAACGGCCGAAGTCCTGCGAAGGTGCCTCCTTGAGCCCGCGCCGAGGCGCCTGATGGCCGAATGGCCGGGGGGATACGACCGTCGTTTCGAGTTGGCGACGAGGGTGGGCTTGGCGATGCTGACGAGATCGAGCAACGCAACCTGGAGAGCGCAGCCCATGGCACCGATCGTCAGAGCCATCGACGTGGGGTTCGGAAACACCAAGTACGTGCGGGCGTCGCAGGACGGGCGAGTGGAGTGCGCGCACTTCGCGTCCATCGCCTACGACAGTGCCCATGACAGTTCCGGCGACGGCATCGGAAGCTCGCGACGAACGGTGTGCGTGCCGGTGGGCGGGATCTGGTACGAAGTCGGTCCCGACGTCGCACTCGCGGCGGACGGCTTCGTCGGTCGCAATCACCACGACGACTACATCCGGACCCAGGAGTACCGCGCCTTCACGGCAGGAGCCCTGCACTTCATGAAGGTCGATCACGTTGACTTGCTGGTGTTGGGCCTGCCCGTCTCGCAGTACATGAACCGGCGGGCCGAGTTGCAGAAGTCCATGACGGGGACGTTCGACGTCGGGCGCAAACGCAAGGTGGAGGTTCGCCGTGTGCTGGTCGTCGCGCAGCCGCAGGGCGCGATGTATGCGGTGTTCGGCGACCAGGCAAACGCCAACCTGCGCCAGGGGCGGACGCTCGTGATCGACGCCGGGTCGCGCACCTTCGACTGGCTCGTGACCCTGGACAGCAGGGTCGTCGGCAAGATGAGCCACTCGGTGAATCGAGGAGTACACGACATGCTGACGAAGATCTCGGCGGCAATCTCGAGCGAGACCGGACGGGACTATCAGAACCTCGAGGCGATCGACAAGGCGCTGAGGGACCGCAAACCGTTGCGCGCCTACCAGCGCAGCATCGACCTGAAGAAGTACGACAAGATGATCGAGAAGATCGCGGAGCAGGGTGTGGCCGCGATCCACAAGCGGCTCGGCTCGACCGACGATCTCGAGCACATCGTCGTCGTGGGCGGTGGCATGCACCTGTACCGTGCCACGATCCGGCGCAAGTTCCCCGAGGTGAAGATGAGTGAGGTCGACGAGCCGCTCTATGCGAACGTGAAAGGCTTCCAGCTGATGGGCGAGCAGTACGTGCGCGAGAACCCGCAGCATTTCGCGGGCGCGGAGGCTTCACCGGGTGCTGCGCTGGTTGGCGTGTGAGCGGCCATGAGTGCTGCCCCCAAGATCGTGATGCAGGTGACGATCACGGCCGAAGAGTGTCCCGATCTGCACCGGGAGCTGAGTGGAATCAGCTCGGCCAGGAGGCGGGTGAAGCGCCTCTTGAAGCTCGCGGATCTGGGCCTTCTCGTCGAACAAGGCCGCGTTGGTGTCACCGGTCCTCCGCAAAGACGTCGATGCCGCTGAGGCCGCTGACGCTCAACAGCGCCGCTGCTCCGAGCTCGGCTCCAACGCAACCCGGTGGTCAAAGCATTGCGGAGATGGCGGACATGTTCGAGGGCTCGGACGTGGGCCAGGATGCCGATGAACCGGACTGATCGCGAATTGGTGAGCGCCAGCGAGCTGGCGCAGTTGGGCTACTGCGAGCGTGTGGCCTACTTCGACTGGCGCTACGGTGCCAAGCGCACTACCGAGCAGGTCCAGGCGCAGGTGCGCGGCAACGCCGCGCACGATCGGTTCTACCAGGAGAGCATCCTCATCGCGCGCGCCAGCGAGAGGAAGGGGCGGTGCTTCATTGCCACGCTGGCCCTCGGAGAGTGCGCCGAGACACGAGAACTCAGGGCGTTCCGGGATCTGTACCTGAGGCGGACAGCAGCGGGGCGGTGGCTCATTGGAGCCTACTACCGCTCAGGACCGATCGTCTGCGAGCTGCTTGGCGGTCGTCCGGCGCTGCTGCAGGCCGTGAAGGTCTGCATCCGCCTCGCTGCGAAGGGCGCGGCCTGGGCGAACGCACGGAAACTGCACCGGTGAACGACGCCTTCTCCGGCTTGATGTTGGTCGTCGCCCTGCTGGTCTTTGCGACTGGCTACCTATGGCTGCGCGGAAGACAAGAGGGCCCGGACGAGAGTTGGTTGCCCAGCGAGATTGCCGAAGGCCGCCTGGCCTTTGCCGAGAAGCGCTTCGAGTCGAGGCGGCATGGCTTGGTGGCACGACTCGATCGGGCCTACCGCGTCGGCGGGGAACTGCACCTGGTGGAGTTGAAGACGCGTGCGTACTTCGCTGCGCGCGCCTCCGATGTGATCGAGCTGTCGGTGCAGCGTCTGGTGCTCGAGGAAGCCACCGGCGAGCGGGTCTCGTCGGTCGCGCACGTGGCTGTTCTGCAGCCTGGTAGAACGAGCCCGCGGACCATCCGGGTCGAACTGTTCGATGAACAGCAAGTCATGGCCATGAGGCAGCGACTGCTGCAGACGCGGCACGGCCACGGTCAAGAGCCGCGCCCGGCGCCGCGCAAGAAGGCCTGCGAGAGGTGCGCGCACCGGACGGTGTGCCAGCGAACGTTCGGGGACCGGGACTAGGCGCGCTGAAGGTCAGGTCCAAACGGCCGGGAAACGCGGGTGTGCTCCATGAGTGGGTGTCGCATGCGCTCCTGGTCACGAGGCATCGACAATGCCGACCGGTCGACGGCGCGCCCAGCGGCCGCCGCCGACCGGTGCCTAGACTGATGGATCCTGCGAACTGCTGATGCACATCTCCGACCTGACACACGTTCTCGACGCCTCCGGCGCCCTCACGCCGGTCAAGGGGCCGGCCCGCGCCTTGGCTCAATTCCTCGTCGATGTGGTGGCACACGCGACTGCGGGATCGGACGGCGAGTTGCCGGCGCCGGCGTGCTTCAAGTGCAGGAAGAGCGCGGTCACGGCGACGAAGGCCATGGATCAGGCCATCGTGTGGGCCTGTCCTGCCTGCGGTGCGGAGGGTCGAATCTCGAAGTGGCAGGGAACAGCCTGGGACCTGACAGATAGGCCCGCTGCGCGGGGTTGACCAGCGAGTGCGGCACGGACGCGCCGCAAATTCAGGCGTGCGCCAACGCTACTGTACGACCGGGCCGGACAGCGCGAGACGCCTGACCGCACCCGCGAGGGCATCCTGCAGGGAGCGTGTGAGGAAGGGAGCTGTGTCGGCGCTGGGGCCGTAGTCGTAGGGCTTGAGACCCCAGTGCGCCGCCACGTAGTCATCGACGGTGGCCACCGCGTCGACCAGGCCGAGTTCCTTCGCCTCGGGCCCCGGCCACACTTCGCCTGTGCCGAAGTCGACGTTGGCTTTCAGCGCCTGCCCTCTCCGCGCCTTCACCTCCGCGAGGAAGAACCCGCCCATCTGGTCGACCAATTGCTGCGCCTTGCGATCGACCTCAGGGGACACCGGTGTGAACGGGTTGAGGAAGGCCTTGAGCTTGCCCGAGGCGTAGACCCGCTGCGCCACGTCGACCTTCGCGATGGCTTTGTCGAGTTGCCACGGAGCCATGATGGCTCCGATCGACCCTACGAACGAGTACTTGGCCGCGATGATCTTGTCGGCGTTCAACGCGACCATGTAGGCGGCACTCGCGCCGATGTTGTTGATGACGGCAACCACTTCCTTGCGATGCTTGGCCTTGAGGGAGTTGATGGCCGTGGAGATCCGCTCGGCCTCAACCGGCGCGCCGCCGGGGCTGTCAATGTGCAGGACCACACCCTTCACGTTCGGGTTGCCGAAGGCCTTCTCGAGGACCGGGATGATGTTCTCGGCGGAGGCGCGTTCCGCTGACCCGATGGGGCCTTCGATGCGAACGATGCCGACGACGTTGCCGAACGGACCCCAGCGAAAGCCCGTCGAACTCAGGAAGAAGAGGAAGTACAGCACGCCGAGCAGCACAGGCGCTCCGAAGAACATGGCCTGGAACAGGTTGCGCCAGCGGCGCTCGGACCTACGCTCCTTGGCCGCTAGTGCCGCGGAGCGTTCGAAGGAATCGCGTTGCTCCCGCATCTCTCGGAGCACCTCGAGCACTACGGCCGGGAAGCTCGTGGCCTCGCTGTGGCCGTCTTGGGACGACGGCGGTTGGGTGGGGGTTGTGGACATCGCGCGCTCCGTGCCGAGCGACCATTGCCGGCAGCACGAAGATAGAGCGCCTCGCGAACGGCTGCCACTCGAAAGGCCGGTTCAACACCCCGTCGAAATCGGCGGAGGAGTGCCCGAGGGCGATGCCGTATCAGAGTTCAGTGGCGGACTGGGCTACTTGCAGGAGCCCCCTTGGAGGATCGAGGCCATCGTCATCTTGCCGCAGTCCTTCTTGGATTCAGCGGTCGTGTCTGGTTTGGCGGGGCCGCGGTCACCCTGCTGCGCTGCCGAGGCAAGACGAGCCTTGAGTGCTTCCATCGAGTCGGTTCTCTCCAACTCGTTCAACTTGGTCACGAGTTCGTCGTGCTTGAGGATCGTGCATCGGAGTTCGAAGCCAGCCTGCGTGACATCACCGAGCGGTAGCCTCACCTCGGAGCGCGTGACGCTGGCGATCGGGCACGCCGAATTCGCCACTTCGGTGAGGGACTGAACATCGATGCTGCTGGCGGTCGCTCCCTGGACGATTAGAAGCTGCCCGTTCCTACACTTGGTCGCCACAAAAGTTGCGGCTAAACGAAAGAATGCGTCAGTCTGGTCCTTCTTCGATGCTGCCGAAGGCACAAAGGTCTTGGAACCCAGGAAGAGATTTGTGTCGTGAGCGAGATCGCAGACCGTGTCGTCAGTGGCTTTGTTCGGACGAAGTGAAACTGCTTCCGCGGATCCGCCAGCGATGGCAGTGACCAGGGCCACTGCGAGGCAAAACAAGTGGGATCCATAGGCGTTCATGGCTGCTCCCTTGACGGCTTCCCCGAGGCAGTATATGAACACAAGCGTAGAGCGTGCGCGGGTCGTGTCGCTGATTGTTTCAGCTGGGGTGACGCAGGTGCCGAAGGCCAAGGTAGCGATGGTTGCGTTCGTTGTCGTCGGCGGTATCGCCGCATCGACGGTGTCCGAGCGTGGCGCCTTTCTCATCGCGTTCTTCTGGATCATGTTCGGTGGCATAGCTGCTGCCGTAGCCATGTTCGCTGGGCCGAACCAAGATGTCGCGATGCCGGAGCAAAGGGTGCCCGATCCCTTCACGGATGAGCTTGGTGTCCAGCGATATCCTGGCGATGCTCTCGATCTGGAGAACCATCCTCGGCCAGGAGCGAACGGTCGCTTCTAGCTGACTGGTTAAGACGGGATCTACTTGCGGCGGCCGCCGCGGGGCATCAGTGTGGGGACTTCGGGCGTGGAATTGATCGCTTTCTCCCGAGGAGAATCTGCCTGACGCGCGCGTGCCTCTTCGGCAGATCGAAGTGCCGCAGCGGGTCCGTCTTCGATGACCGTTCGGGCGTTCTCGGCAAGTGCCGCCGCATCATCGCGAAGTTGTCTTGCGCCTCGAAGCACCTGAGAGCGACGCGTTGACACCGTCCCATCTGGGTGGCGAGTGATTTCGTTGCGCTGCTCGAATGTTGTAGCTTGCGTCGGTCCAGCATTTGCGGCGCGTGCCTGGGCATCAACTTCATCGCGTACTTGCCCTAGCTGTGCCGGGACAGGCGGTGGTGTGAGTGCCGAAGTTCCGATTCGCGTCCCAACGGTGCGATCATTTGCCGCATCGACGGATGTGACCTTGTCTTTCGCGAAAATCGGATCTGCATTGTTTGTACGGCCTACCGTTCGGACGTCCGAGAACGTGCTGGGAAGGGCTGTCCCAGAGGCAGTTCTCGTAGGGGGAAGGGCTCGGGAGGCAAGTTCACTGGCCATGGCAGCTTGAAGGGCTAGGCTATCGGAGCCGTATTCAGCCGCGAGGCGGTTGTAGCGTGCAATGAAGTCGGAATTCGCAGGCAACTGGGCGAGGTCGATCGAAAGCACTTCACCTGTCTCGTAGGCCCTGGAAAGGCGTTCGGCAACGGCGGTCCGGTCAGAGAGGGTGGACTGTGCGGTCTCCGAGCGGCTGATGGCAGTGGAGAGGCGAGAAGCGAGCTCAGTGCCTTCACGCTGGTCGCTACCGAGTCCTCGCACGAAGGACTGATCGCGCGTGGCGCGTTCGGCGAAAGACTTGAATTCCCTGAGCTGATCTGCCGATAGCTCGTTCGCAACCTTTGTCTCCGCATCGTTCAGCGTGCTCGTGTAGCTCTTGCCGACGCTGCCTCCTGCGCTTGCCTTGATGGGGCTGATCCCAGGTGTTCCTACGCCGCCTGAGAGTTGGAACGCAATGTTGGCAACCTGTTGAGCGCTCAAGCCGGTGGTCTTTGCCACCGCTTCACTTGCTACTCGCAAGCGCTCAGCCGTCGCACCAAGCTCGTTGCTCGAACCGACGGCCTGACCGTCGTTCCGAACGGTAGAGCGGTACCGTCCGGCTCCACGGGACATCGTGTCAACTAAGGCAGACGAGAGATCGCTCGAAGCCGCCAATGCATCTGTGCGCGCCGCTTCGACAGACCGGGAAGCCTCCTGAACCGATGACTGAGTAACGCGCGATGAGACAACGCGCGACGTTGCGCTCTCGTTGCGAAGGTAGGACGTCGCTTGTGCTCCGCTGGCGGTGGTCGTGACCCAGTTGCCGTCGAGGTCCTGCTGTCGGCTGACCCAAGGGTTTGACGTCGAAGGGCTGATGGTTCGCTGGTCCATGGACACATTGCCCATGCTCGCATTGCCGGTCGCCGCAGCTGCGGAAGCGTTCCCGGACATGGAGGCGGCCTGAAGGCCCTGCAAACCACCCATGACCGCGGACCCGAAGTTGACCATACGGTTGGCGAGCGACCAAGCAAGCATCGGGATTCCGATGATCAAGTACGAGACCACCGCTTGCGCTGAAACCGAGTTGGAATAGATCGGCGAAGCGGTCTGTAGCGAAAGAGCCTTCACCCCGCCGCCAACCTCGGCCGCGGCGGCCTGGTCAAGTTGACCGTAGAGCGTGGCCATGTAGTTGAGGATCGCGAACAGCGGTGGCCACAGCTGGATCGACACGAGGGCGATCGCGTACCCGGCGAGGATCAGGATCGTTGTGCGCCCGCTCGAGAGAAACAGCAGCAGGACCACGAGAGGGAAGACCGCGTAGCACATGGCCTCGGCCACGTTGCGCACCACGGGCAGCGCCTGCGACGAGATCTTCGCTCCGTTGATCCAGGACGCGTTCTGCGCCGCTACCGCTTGTGCCCGACCCGTGGCGAGCATCATGCACGCCGGATCGTTGATGCGCTGACAGCCCATCTCTCCGGCGTCGTTGATCGCATTGACGAGGGCGTTCTGGCGGATCAGGTCGGCGGCCGTCGCCGCCGCCCCCGCGATTTGAGAGCGGATGTAGGCCTGAGGAATCTGATTGAGCACCGCTGCCTGGGCCGCAGCAGCAGGCAGGTCGGGGTTCAGCCGCTGACCCAGACGCGCTACCAGTGCGTTGACCTGGGCGGGCAGGCGACCAGCGATCGAGGCGTATGCGGCGTCGCAGGTCGTTGTGGTGACGCCTGCACCCGCCGTGATGACCGTGAACCGCGCCGGATTGGTTGCGGCCATCGCTGCCCAGAGGTTGTCGGACGTCGAGAAGGCCGTTGCCGAGATCGTGCCGTCGGCGATGTCGTACGCGGTGCAGTTGTTGGCGAAGTTGAGGATGTCGTTCAGCACCGCTGGGTCGGGAATCGAGATGCTTCGGGTCTCCTGGATCAGCCGGCTCCCGAACATCAGCCCGTTCTGCTGGTACGAGAGTTCGCCCGGCAACGAGGCCGGACCGGGCAGAGTCTGGAACGCGGTCTCGAACAGCTCCGTGATGCTGTTTCCGATGGTGCTGGTAAGGCCGCCAAGCGCCGCCATCCCGAAAGGCACGTTGGCGATGACCCGGTTGGCCGTGCCGCCAGTCTTGTCCACCACCGCCACCGTCACGCGGGGAACGAAGAGCACGCCGTAGATCAGCACCACCGACGCAAGCCACCGCCACCCGACAAGCTTCTCGGGTTGGAACATGTAGGCGACCATGGCAGCGACGAAGCCGCAGAAGGCGACTGCAGCGATGGCACTCAGGTAGGTGCCCGAGGCCATGATGGCGGCGATGGCGTTGAAGATGCCCGCCAACGCATCGCTGTTGTGGTACGCGAAGATCTCCCACATGTCGGTACCTCTTGTCCTCGGAGCGGGCTACTTGCTGCCTCGACTGGAGTAGCCCAGCATGTCCAGCGCGTGCAGGGACATGCTCGACCTGAGGTTGCGTTCGAGGCGCTCCATGTCGGTTGCCACAGTCGAGACTGCGGTCACCTTTCGGTAGAGCGTGGCCTGCTCCTGCTGCAGGAGGGCCATGAACTTCTGAACGTCTTCGCGTTGCTGGATGGCCAGGCTGCGCTGCCGTTCGCTCAGCCGATGCTGCTTTGTGAGCGCGGAAATGGCGACGTTGGCGAACTGATTGAGGAAGGTGAAGGCGTAGTCGGCCGCGATGACCTCGCGATAGTTGCCGATCATCATGTCGGCGAGGCCGGAGCCTGGGATGGTGTTGCCGATGGACAGCATGCGCCACACGGGGATGCTGGTGCTGTTGACGAAGCCGACCGCCGCCGAGTTGTTCGGGATCGCCGTCCGCGTGCGGATGTTGTCGGAGATGGCCTGCATGATGTCCGACACCTTCTTGGTCAGCGGCTGATGCACGTAGGCGTTGTCGCGCGTGATCGCGTCGCAGTCGGCGTAGTTGTTGCACCGAAGTAGCTGCAGGTTGATGTTGCCGCCGGCGGCATCGGACTGGCCATAGAGCAGTTGCGCAACGGTCGTGATGCTCGGTCCGACGTACTCGGGGTCGCGGTTGGCGGTCTCCGTCGGAAAGATCACCGCACCGACGATGCTCATCACCAGCTCGCGCGCCGGGTCATCCAGCGTGTCGATGCTCTTGAGCGCGCGCCAGGTGAAGTTGCCCACGAAGGGCGCCTGCGCGGCGATGTTGGCGTCCGCGCTGGTGCGTGCCGAAGCGAGGATGGAAGGGCTGTCGGACGCGCATCGCCGCATGGCCGAGTCGATGTCGGTCTCCATGCCCATCTGCATGGCCAGCTTGGCGCACGCCCGCTGGGAGTCGTAGCCGACGGCTTCGGCCGCCGACGACACGAGCGCAGTCGCCGTCTCGCAGGAGTTGATGCGGGCGTTGTTGATCCAAGTCTCGAGGCCCTTGGCCCACTTGGTCAGCCCGCCGAGCAGGGGTGAGACCGCTTCGAGTGCCAACTGGAAGGCAATCCCCGGCAGCGCAGCGGTGATGTTGCGCAGCATGTTGCGGAACTCGGTGGCGGAGATGTGCGAGAACGATCCGCCGAAGAGGTCGATACCGCCGCAGCCGCCCTTGGCCGTCGGGAACTGGATGGCGGCGAGTTGGTAGGTCTTGTTTGGCGAGCGCAGGTAGAGGTTGCCGCCGGTGTAGGTGTTGAAGGTCTGTCCCTTGAACGCCCCGGGCGCGGTGTAGTTGCCGATCGCGCCGAGGTTGTTGAACATGTTGTTGACCTCGGCGTTGAGGTCCCCGGCGTAGCTGAGCGGCGCCGCGAATGCCAGCGCGTAGGCGACGAGGATCGAGACCAGCTTGCGGAGCAGGATGCGTGCGGACATGATGGCTCCCTATTGCAGGTTGACCCGACGGGTGATGGACGGCGCGTAGGCGTCCGCGCCCGGTGCGGCGACCGTGGCGATGCGCTCGAGGAGTTGCGACTCGGAGAGGACACCGAAGCCGATCGGCGTGATCTTTCCGGTGAAGGGCTCGGCCAGGTAGACCGCCGGCACCTGCGTGACCTGCAGCGTGCGCGCGATGCCGTTGTCGCGGCGGAAGCTGGGAAAGTTCGGCAGCCCCTTGCCGTCCACGCTGATCGGCACGACCTGGACCCCGAAGCGCGCACTGAACGCTTCCAGGGTCGGTGCGAAGGCGTGGCAGTAGGGGCAGTCCGACCGGAAGAAAAAGAACAGGACATGGGTGCGTGCCAGGTCTGCCAGCGACTGCGCGCGGGTGTTCGACTGCTCGCGGTCGAACACCTCGATGGCCCGCGCGTTCACGGG
>VYMG01000077.1_pt1 | contig 47726 bp, 48 predicted proteins | sample 5115261 | NCBI WGS metagenome assembly VYMG01 (sample SAMN12291781, study PRJNA351875) | freshwater metagenome | isolation source: freshwater lake | place: USA: Michigan, Wintergreen Lake | collected 2013-08-08
CCCAACCCCCCCGCCCCCTCGCCACCGCTGCCCTCATCGCGGCCACAGCCCTGCTCTCGTGCACGCCCACGCCGCCCGCGCACGCCAGCATCGCACTACCAATACACGAGGAAGCATCATTTCACCCCCACAAAATCCTCACAGATGCCTCCAAAACTCGCCCTCGTCGCGCCCACCGTCTATCCTTGCGACCCTTCGCCGGGCGCGAGTTGCCGGGCGGTGGATTTCTGTCTGCTTTGGAGCACGCAATGCCCACGACCGGCACGATTACCCAAGTCATCGGTTCGACCTTCGACGCTCAGTTTCCCGAAGATCAACTGCCCGACATTTACAACGCTCTTGAAATCAAGGGCACCAACAAGTCAGGCACGATCAATCTCGTGGGTGAAGTGCAGCAGCACCTTGGCGGCGGCCGCGTCCGCGCCGTTGCGCTGGGCTCCTCCGACGGCCTCGTCCGCGGCATGCCCTGCGTCGACACCGGCGCACCCGTGAGCGTCCCCGTCGGCGAAGGCGTCCTCGGCCGCGTCTTCAATCTCCTCGGCCAGGCCATCGACAACGGCCCCGCGCCCGCCACCACCAAGCGCGCCCCGATCCACAAAGATCCGCCGGCCTTCGCTGCCCTCAACCCCAACACCGAAATCCTCGTGACCGGCATCAAGGTCATCGACCTCATGTGCCCCTTCGTCCGCGGTGGCAAGATCGGTCTGTTCGGCGGTGCAGGCGTCGGCAAGACCGTCGTCATTCAGGAAATGATCGCCCGCGTCGCCAAGAACTTCGGCGGCTACAGCGTCTTCGCCGGCGTGGGTGAACGCACCCGCGAAGGGAACGACTTGTGGCGCGAAATGAAGGAAGCCGAGTACACCGACGAGAAGGGCCAGAAGGCTCACGTGCTCGACAAGGTGGCGATGGTGTTCGGCCAGATGAACGAACCGCCGGGGAGCCGTCTCCGCGTCGCTCTCTCGGCCCTCACCATGGCCGAAGAGTTCCGCGATGCATCGGGTAAGGAAACCCTGATGTTCGTCGACAACGTCTTCCGCTTCACGCAGGCCGGTTCGGAAGTGTCGGCACTCCTGGGCCGTATGCCCAGCGCCGTGGGTTACCAGCCCACGCTCAGCACCGAGATGGGTGCTCTCCAGGAACGCATCACCTCGACCAGCAAGGGCGCCATTACGTCGGTGCAGGCGATTTACGTCCCTGCCGACGACTTGACCGACCCGGCCCCCAGCACGACGTTCGCCCACTTGGACGCGTTCATCGTTCTCAGCCGTAACATCGCGGAAAAGGGCATTTATCCCGCCGTCGACCCGCTCGCCAGCACCAGCCGAATCCTGAGCAAGGAAATTCTGGGCGAGCGTCACTACACCGTCGCGACGCGCGTGCAGCGCATTCTGCAGCGGTATAAGGACCTCCAGGACATCATCGCCATTCTGGGCGTTGACGAACTGAGCGAAGAAGACAAGCGCACGGTGAGCCGCGCCCGCAAGATCGAGCGCTTCCTCAGCCAGCCCTTCCACGTCGCCGAACAGTTCACCGGCTTCAAGGGCGTGGACAGCACGCTCGAAAGCACGATCGACAGCTTCGAGCGCCTCTGCAACGGCGAAGGCGACGATCTGCCCGAAGGTGCATTCATGTACGTCGGCAGCCTCGACGACGCCAAGGCCAAGGCCGCCAAGATGGCGCAGGGCTAAGTCGGGTCTTATTCAGAGAATCTCAAGCCCCGCGAGCGATCGCGGGGCTTGTTTTTTGCGCGTGCGCAGCGGGAAACACGCTTGTTTGCGTGACTTGTCGCGACCTCCGGGTACGCTTGTTTCAGCACAAGGCGGCTTGACGGCCGCTGGAGAGAAGGAGTTGAGAGATGAAGACTGTTTTTGTGGCTGCCCTCGTGGCGGCGGCGTCGGTTGCGTCCGCGCAATCAATCGTGTCGTTCACCGGTACGTACTCGCAGAACTTTGATTCGCTGGCCAACACGGGCACGAGCGTGTCGTGGAGCAACAACCCCAGCTTCCCGGTGCTGCAGGGCTGGAGCGCGTGGCGTACGAACTCCGCCGGCAACACGACCGCGCGTGACGCCAGCATCAACAACTTCACCGCGTACGGCATCAACGACGGCGGCAGCAACAGCGGCAACCTGTACAGCTACGGCAGCGTCGGCAGCACCGATCGCGCGCTGGGTTCGCTGTCGTCGGGCACGCCCGGTGACATTCTGATCCTTCTTGCTCTGCGCAATGACACGGGTGCGGTGATCACGGATATCTCGCTGAGCTACGACAGCGAGCAGTGGCGCAACGGCGGCAACACGGCTTCTCACAGCACGGTGCTGGATTACAAGGTCGTCAGCACGATCGTCGCCAGCGACAACGACGCGAGTTTCACGACCGGGTATGTCGCTCCGGGCGCTTCGTTCAACACGGTGACCAATGTCGCCAGTGCGACGGCGGCCGCGGTTGACGGCAATGTCGCCGGTCTGACGACTGGTCGCGGCGGCGCGATCAGCCTGACGTGGAACCCGGGCGAAATCCTGCTGGTTCGCTGGTGGGACAACAACGACGTGGGCAACGACCACGGTCTGGCGATTGACAACCTGAACATCGTTCCGACTCCCGGCACGATGGCGCTGGTGGGCGTTGGCGGCCTGATCGTCGCCCGTCGTCGTCGCAAGTGATTGCAGGTTGCATTCAGATCTGTGAACCCCGCGAGAAGTCGCGGGGTTTTTTGCTTTCGCGGTTTGCAGGTACACTTCTGTTCACAAGGGAGGTGCTGCATGCGGCATATCGCGTGTTTGTTCATGGCCATGCTGCTCGTCGGTGCTTTGACCGGCTGCAAAGACCGCGGAGTTGAGCGTGCGGCGGGGGCAGCGGAATCAGAGGATGCGGCAGCGCGGGATCTGGCGGCGGCGGTTGTACGGAAGTTCTGGGCGGGTGGCAGTACAACGGCGTGCGATGAGTCGCTTGGGCAGCTTGTCACGGAGTTGAGCGCAGCGGATGCTGCCGCGATTCGTCGGCTGAAGTATCAATTCGTGAATGACACGAGCGACACGGTCGCGTTTGAAGGTATCGTCATTGCATCGTTGACTGACCGGCTGCGGAACATTGAAACAGCACTGGCGTCGTGTGAGCAACTCGCAACACCCGCATCCAAGCTCGCGCTGCTCACTCGTGTGGATGATGTGCTGGCTGGCGCGATGTTGTCACTGCGTCGTGATCTGGGCGTTGAGCCGGGTGAGGAGTGGGTGCCTGGTTCATATCGCGTGATGGCGTCGGGGCGACTGTGGGTGCATGGACAGATGTTGGAGCTGTTGGCGGAAGGATCAAGCGAACGGGCAGAGGTGGCGGCGCGATTGGAGACATTGAAGGGAATCACGAAGAATCCAGACCAGAAGCATGAGGTGCCGTGAAGGTGGCTGGGCGCTGGAGGTGGGGCGATGCTTCGAGGGCCCACGAGGAATCATGGTGTTTTTCGTGGCATTTGCGATATGCAGGTGTGGAGTGGCGACATCTCGTGGTGCGGGGCGGTGGTCTATGTTTCTGCATGCTCAAGCACATGATTGCGGCGATGGCTTTGGTGGCTGGCAGTGCATTTGCTCAACCGATCAAGGTTGAGGTGCGTGGTGAACCGGGCAACTACACGTTGCTGCGTGGTGGGGAGCCGTACTTCATTGCGAGCGCGGGTGGGGTGGAGGCGATTGAGTCGCTGGCGAAGGCGGGTGGGAACAGCGTGCGGACGTGGGGGGCGGATGATTTGACGCCGCTGCTGGATAAGGCGCATGCGCTGGGGATGAGTGTGACGGTGGGGATCTGGCTGGAGCATCCGCGGCATGGGTTTGATTACAACGACCCGGTGAAGGTTGCGGAGCAGTACGAGAAGGCCAAGGCGGCGATTCTCAAGTACAAGGATCATCCGGCGGTTTTGATGTGGGGCATCGGCAACGAGATGGAGGGCGAGGGCAACGACGCGGCGATCTGGTCGGCGATCAACAACATCGCGTCGATGGCGAAGAAGCTTGATCCGCATCATCCGACGATGACTGTGATCGCGGAGATGGGCGACAAGGGGCAGAAGGTCAAGAACATTCACCGGCTGTGTCCGGACATCGACATCATCGGGATCAACTCGTACGGCGGCGGGCCGAGCATCGCGGAGCGGTACAAGCAGTTTGGCGGGACGAAGCCGTACATCATCACGGAGTTTGGTCCCAACGGCACGTGGGAGATCGGTCGCAACGATTTTGGCGCGCCGCATGAACTGACGAGCACGCAGAAGGCGGAGGCGTATCGCAACACGTATGAGAAGAGCGTGCTGGGGGCGAAGGGCACGTGTCTGGGGTCGTACGCGTTCCTGTGGGGGCACAAGATGGAAGCGACGGCGACGTGGTTTGGCATGCTGATGCCGGACAACACGACGCTGCTTGCGTCGGCCGAAGTGATGAGTGAGATGTGGACGGGCAAGCCGCCGGCGAATCGCGTGCCTGTGATTCAGACGTTTGCGTTTGAAGGGGCTGATCGCGGTGCGCCGGGCGCGAACCTGCAGGTGAAGTTGGCGGTGACGGACCCTGAGAAGGACGCGATGACCAGTGAGTGGGTGCTGCTGCGCGAGACGACGCAGTACGAAACCGGCGGCGATTTCATGGCGACGCCCGAACAACTGAAGGCGGCGGTGCATGACAAGAGCCTGACGGGCGCGACGATCACGCTGCCTCAGCAGCCGGGCGTGTACCGGATTTATGTGTACGTGCGCGACGGCAAGGGTGGGGGAGCGACGGGGAGCTTGCCGATGCTGGTGAAGTGAGGGAATGCGGGGCTGGCGCGATGAGCTGGCTTTCGATGTACGCGCTCTCGATGTTGTGGCTCTGATTGACAGAACTGGTATGATGCAGGCATGGGGAAGTGGTCCGTGCTTGATGGCGTGTCGTTGTGTCGCGGCGAGCGTGAGTTGGCGATTGCGCGGCGGCGCGTGCCAGCGCTGCGTGCCGGGACCGCGTGGTACAAGCGATACGTGGGTGGTTCCATCACGTTGCCGTGGTGGCAGGTGCTGACGTTTGTCGGCGTCCTTGGGACGTTGGTCGTGGTCAATGCGCTGTTTTCGCCCGCGCAGTTGCCTTGGCGAAGCGTGGCATCGAGCACGACTGATGTGTCGGGGTGGTTGTGGGGGACGGCGATGGGTGTGATGCTGGTGTCGTTTGGGTGGGCGGCGCGACCCACGGCGCGATCGCGTGCGAGCGCACGGCGAGCGCGTGTTGGACCGTTTGAAGATGTGGTGCGACGGGGGCGGACGGCTGAGATGGCGGTGCGTGTGCTTGCGGAGCGGCGGCACTGCGCGAAGATCGATTCGCCGGGCCCGTTCTGGGTGACCTGGAATCTTGGAGCGCCGATCATCATCGTGGCGTTAGGGTGCATGGTGCTCGCCAATGTCGCGGTTGACATGCTCCTTGGTGCGGAGCCAGCGTGGTGGCGGCCTTTGGTGCCATTGGCGTTTCCCGCGGCGGCCGTGCTAATCGCCAATCGCCATCGGGGTGATCCGAAGCGGTTGCTGCAGGGCCGATGTGCGGACTGCGGGTATGACTTGCGGTCGGTTGCACCCGATGCGGCGCTCGTGGCGGCGGGGGTTGATGCGGGGCCGGGTCGGTGTCCGGAGTGCGGGACGCGACTGCCTTTGGTGCCGCCCGCGAGCGGGCGTGAGGTGTTGTGGTGGGATCGGCGGACGCGGGGACTGGTGTGAGATGGGGATGTGGTCTGGGCTGGATGACATCACGCTGTTTCGCTACGAGCGGGCGAGCTACGAGGCGGAGCGGCATCGCAGGCCGAGCAAGGACGCGCCGTGGTATCGCCAGCATGTTGCAGAGTCCATCTCGATCTCGTGGCTTGCGCTGTTTTCGGTGACGCTGGCGCTGTGCATTTTCGTTGCTGCGATGTTCACGCGATCTACCGAGGCTGCGTGGTGGGTGCCGATTGAGCAGGCCGTCAAGTACATCTCGTCGACGCTGTACGTTGCGATGGCTTTTTTTCTGGTTTGGATTGCACTGGTGTACATGAAGGATGTTCGCAAGCGAGCGCTTGCACGTTGGGCGAGGGTTGCGCCGTTTCGGAGTGCGATCAGGCGGCGCGATGAGAGCGGGCTTGCGACGGCGCGGCATGCGCTGGCGTTACGGCGTGCGCAGCCGGTGGAGGGAGGCACGTTGATCGCCGTGATGCGGGTCCATACGCGGGCGTTCGTGTTGCTGGGAGCGGCGATGTGTCTGGTCTCTGGCGTTGAAGGGTTTACTGGCGTCAAGATCAAAGGGGCATCTTCGGTTGCCGTGGTTTGTGGGGCGACGTTGGTTCTTTACGGCCTCAGTAGAGGTCGGGGCTCGGCGATGGCTCGTCAGCGGGCCAAGCGGTGTCCGCATTGCGACTACGACTTGTCGTCGGCCGCGGCGGATGAGCAGCTTGCGGCGCACGGGGTGGATGCGGGGCCTGGGCGATGCACGGAGTGTGGGCTGCGGTATCCGCTGGTGCCGCCTGCGATGGCGGATGAAGTGGTGTTTTGGGATAGGCGGGCGCGGCGAACCGCACATGGCGTCAATGTGTGACACGTCAACACGTCACGGCGACGGACCGGGTCGCGCTGTCATGATCACATTGTGTGCAATCAGATGATGCGCTGGGAGCGGCGGATGGGGAGGAGTTCGCGCAGGCGCGGGTCGCGGAGGAAGACGCTGAGCCATGCGACGACGCCGACGAGGAACTGCGTGATCCAGGGTTCGTCGATGCGGACGTGGGTGGCCATGGCTCCGCCCATGTAGCCGGTGATGAGGACTGCGCCCAGGACGGTGGTGCGCGGGATGAGGAAGATGAGGACGATCGAGGCTTCGACGACGCCGATGGGGCGCATCTGATCCATGCGCCAACCGAGGTGCGCGATGTCTGTGGCCATGCCGTCGGGCTGGGTGAGTTTGGCGCTGGCGCTGAAGAGAAGCAGGCCGCTGATGAGAGCGGCGAGGATCCAGCCGGTGATGAGTTGCCACTTGGGGAGCGTTGTGCGCATGTGGCAAGATAGACCGATGCGATGGGTGAACTGACCCGCGCGCTAGGGTGGAAACGCGGGCTATGCGTCTTCGCTGGATTCGGTGTCGTCGGGGTCCACGACTGGCGGCGGAGGGGCGGGTCTTGCGGCGACTTCGAGGGTGTCGTGCGCGAGCAGCGCGGCGTGTGCGACGGCGGCGGGGGTCGTTGTGTTGTCTCGCAACTGCGCGAGCACGGGGCGTGCGGGTTGGTAGGTGCGCTCGGCGCAGGTTCGCATGATGAGCAGTGCGGCGCGCTCGTCGGTTTCTCGTGGGAGGTGCGCGAGCAGCGTCGCGAGGCCTGACTCGCCGGCGTCGCGCAGCATGTCCATGATGGCGATGCGTCGCACGGCGGGGCGCGGGTCAGTCAGGCGCTCGAGCGGAGTGGTCATGCTGTCTGTTATGGAAGCAGGAGGACGGAAAGGCAGGTTGAACACAGAGGGCACAGAGAGCACAGAGATTTCTGAAGGTGTGAGGCGCGGTGCCGGTTGTTGCTGTGTGGCTGTGTCTTGATAGGTTGCTTTATCACTGGCCTTCTTCTGCCGTTGCTTGTGTGGGTGCGCCGGTGACGGGGGTTTCGGTGGTGGGTTGCTGGACGCCCATGGCTGCATCGAAGGCGGCGAGGTCCTTCTGGACTTGTTCGTGCTGGCTGATGCGCCACTGTCCCGGGATGTCGAGGGCGGGGTTGTAGTAGAAGTCGGGGACGGGTTCGTCGCCGGGGTACCAGGCGCGGGCGTGGACGACGTTCCAGGGCTTGAAGCCACCTTCGAGGCGGACGGTGATCTTCTGATAGATGGGCTTGCCGTCGGTGTCGAGGCCGAGTTCGGGCATGGGGCGGAGGACATCGACGATGCCGTGATCGGTGCGGAGCCAGACGCGCGTGACGTGGAAGACGGGGAGTGTGCCCGTGGTGTTTTCCGGCGTGGCGGGCTGGACTTCGGGGCCGACCTTGCGGGCGATGCGGTCGTAGAGCAGTTTGCGGGTGCCCAGCGGGAGGTTGATGACGAGGGGATAGTCGGCCATCGGGAGGGCGTTGGGCGCGACGCTGACGTCGAACTCGCGCTGGCCTGGTGTCCAGCGGCTGGTGACGTATTGGAGAGCGGCGACCATGGCGGCCTCAGCGGCGGGCTTGTTGGGATCTTCCGCGTAGCCGCGCGAGGTGGGGATAGCGGGATAGTTGGTGTTCTGGAAGCAGCCGGAGAGACCGGCGGCCAGAGCGAGGAGTGAGCAGGTGATGAGTGAGCGCGAGAAGTGGGCGGGCATGGGTACCTCCGTGTACCGGGTGTGAGTCATCGAGACGCGCAGATTCTACGCGAAAGCCGGGGCGGCGTGGAGCGAATACGGGCCAGTGTGCAAAGAAGGTGGATTGCGGGTCAGGCGACGAAACTGACTTCTTCACCGGTCTTGCGGTAGGCGTCGTAGGCGGTTTTGTCGAAGGTGTAGAGCTTGGCGGCGCGGTGGGCGACGCCGAGTTGGCGCTCGTCGAGGTCGCGGAGGGTGCCGGTTTCCATGATTTTCTTGCGGAAGTTGCGCTTGTCGAGGCGCTTGCCGAGGCAGGCTTCGTAGAGGGTCTGCAACTGGGTGAGGCTGAACTTCTGGGGGAGCATGGCGAAGGCGAGGGGCTCGTGGCGGACTTTGTCGCGCAGGCCGGTCATGGCGGCGTTGATGATTTCGGCGTGATCGAAGGCGAGGCGCGGGAGGGCGCTGGCTTCGAACCATCCGGCGTTCTCGCCGCGAGCGGCGGCCTTGAGCTGGTCTTCGGCGGGGCGGGCGAGCGAGAGGAAGCAGACGCTGACGACGCGGCCGCGCGGGTCGCGGTTGGGATTGCCGAAGGTGCGGATCTGCTCGAGGTGGGTGGGTTCGAGGCCGACGCGTGAGACGAAGAGGCGATGGCCGCCGTCTTCGAGTGATTCGTTGATGGCGACGTATCCGCCTGGAAGACTCCAGGAGCCTGCGAAGGGTTCTTCGTTGCGGCGCACGAGGAAGACGCGCAGGGCGCGCTGCGAGAAGGCGATGGGCACGCAGTCGACGGCGACGGCGATGTGCGCGGCTTCATCGAGGCGCAGACCGGGGCGCGCGTAGTCGCGCCAGTTTCGAGGTTCATTGAGTGGTGATGCGGGATTGAGTTGGCTCATGTCGACCTCCGAATCAGAGAGAGCATAGCCGGAGGTCAAGGTGGGCGTGGGGTGAAATTGTCAAATATACACGAAGTAGTGAAAGTGTGGTTTGCACGCGACGAAGGAGGCGGGGAACTTCGTGTAGAAAGGTGCTTTGTGGCGTGAAAAGTCGTGAATGGCCTTTACAGATGCGTGATGCGGCGTTAAGTTGCGTCGCCGCGCGAGTCGCGCGGAAGAGCAAAGGTGAAACGCATGACGACTGAAACGGCAACGGCTGCGCTGCCTGCGATTGACTCGGGTTCCACGGCGTGGATGCTTGTGTCGAGCGCGCTGGTGCTCATCATGGTGCCCGGGCTGGCGATCTTTTACGCGGGGATGGTGCGACGGAAGAACGTGCTGACGACGCTGGCGCAAGTGTTCGCGGCGATGGGTGTCATCGGCGTGCAGTGGGTGCTGATTGGCTACTGCCTGGCGTTTGGCAAGAGCCAGGGCGGATGGATCGGATGGGACACAAATCTGATTGCGCTGCATGGCATTGACTGGCACAGCGTGTATGGCGACAAGCAGATTCCTGAACTTGTGTTCGTGATGTTCCAAGGGAAGTTCGCGATCATCACGCCTGCGCTGATCGCGGGCGCGGTGGCGGAGCGGATGAAGTTCAGCACGTTTCTGGTGTTCAGTCTGCTGTGGACGACGTTTGTGTACTGCCCGCTGGCGCACTGGGTGTGGCATCCGGAGGGATGGCTGTTTGCGAAGGGCGTGCTTGATTTCGCGGGCGGCACGGTGGTGCATATCTCCAGCGGATTCAGCGCGCTGGTGCTGGCGATCATGATCGGGAAGCGGCGGGACTACATGCCGGGGCTGAGTGGTGAGGGGTTTGCGATTCTGCCGCACAGTCTGCCGCTCACGCTGCTGGGCGCGGGGCTGTTGTGGTTCGGGTGGTTTGGCTTCAACGCGGGGAGCGCGGTGGCGATTGAGTTTCCGGCGGCTGGGTACACGGCGGGTCTTGCGTTCACGACGACGCAGACGGCGGCTGCTGCTGCGGCGATCACGTGGTTGCTGATTGAGTGGCTGCACCAGGGCAAGCCGACGACGCTGGGCATTGCATCAGGGATCGTGGCTGGTCTGGTGTGCATCACGCCGGCGGCGGGACATGTGCTGCCCTGGCATGCGATCATTTTCGGCGCGGCGGGCTCGTGCGCGTGCTACCTGGCGGTGCGACTGAAGGGGAAACTGGGGTATGACGACTCACTGGATGCGTTTGGCGTACACGGCATCGGCGGGTTGACGGGAGCCGTGCTGACGGGTGTGTTCTGCGTGGCGAATACGAGCCAGAAGGGGCTGATTTACGGGGATTCGTACCAGTTTGAGCACCAGTTGCTGGGCGCGGGGGTGGGGGCGGGCTTTGCGGTGGCGTGCACGATCGTGATTGCGGGTGCGTTGAAGTTCACGATGGGTCTGCGAGCGAGCGATGAGCAGGAGCGTGATGGATTGGATATCTCGGTACACGGGGAGCGCGGGTATCACGCGGATCTGATGTCGTAGTGGAAGTGCCCGAGTGCGGCGTGTTGACAGGGGATAGATTGCTGGAATTGACACGAAGGGGCGAGCGGGTGGTGGGGCGTGTGTCGGGCTTCGTGTCAAAGTGTGCTGAAGTTGTGTTTGCGGGTGCCTGGTTTGTGGGTTCAAGGGTTCATTTCATGAAACTCCTCATCGCCATCATTCGTCCTGATCGTCTGGAAGCGGTGCAGATTGCGCTGCGGAAGGTGCTGGATGAGAACGACACGTATCGCATCACGGTGAGCCCGGTGGAGGGGCATGGAGCGCAGCAGGGTGAGGTGGAGTTTGTGCGCGGGCAGAAGGTGCGGCCTCGCATGATTCCCAAACTGCAGGTGACCATCGGCCTCAATGACGATTACGTCGAGAAGGCGATCGGGGCGATTGTGGAAGGTGCGCGCACCGGCGGCGTGGGCGACGGGAAGATCTTCGTGGTGCCGATGCTGGAGTGCATCCGCATTCGTACAGGCGAACGCGGCGGGGAGGCTATTTGACGGCGATCACCTGCGAGCCGCGATGTCGAGGCTGGTGATGTAGTCGCTGGGTTTGGCGCCTGCGGGGAGGCTGGCGATGATCTTCTGGTAAAGGGGGTCCTGCCAGTCGGTCATGGCTTCGATGTAGTGTGACTTGCCGGTCAGGACAATGTCGCGCAGGCCCGCGTCGAGCATTTGCCGGCGGGTTTCTTCCACCAGGACCGCGCCGGCGATGCAGCCGACGAGGGCTTCGATGTCGGCGCGAACAGCATCGGGCAGGGGCTTGAGCAGAGCGAGATCAGACACGGCGACGCGACCGCCGGGCTTGAGAACGCGAGCGATTTCACGCCAGACGCGAGGCTTGTCGGGGCTGAGGTTGAGGACGCAGTTGCTGATGACGACATCGATGCTGGCGTCGGCGGCGGGGAGATTTTCGATCTCGCCGAGGCGAAACTCGACGTTGCTGAGGCCGCTGGCTTTGGTGTAATGGACGATGTTGCTGCGGGCTTTGCTGAGCATTTCAGGCGTCATGTCGACGCCGATCACGCGGCCTGTCGCGCCGACTTTGGGGCCGGCGACGAAGCAGTCGAAGCCGCCGCCACTGCCAAGGTCGAGGACGATTTCACCGGGGCGGAGACTGGCGAGGGCGGTGGGATTGCCGCAGGAGAGGCCCATGTTGGCGCTGTCGGGCGTGGCGGCAAGATCAGCCTGTGAGTAGCCGACGGCTTGGGCGAGTTGGGCGGGGGTGAAGGTCGCGGGGCCGCAGCAGCCGCCGCCTGCGCACGACGAGGAGTTGGTGGCGCGCTGCGTGGCGGTGAGTGCGGCGGTGTTGAGGTTGGCGTCGTTGAGGGCGGCGGACCACCAGCCGTCGTTGGCGATTTTGGCGTAGCCGGCGCGGACCTGATCGCGCATGGTGTCGGCGGCGGGGGCCGCGGCAGACGGAGCGGCTTGCGGGGTGCAGCAGTCGGGGCCGCAGCAGGGCTTGTTGTTGGAGGTGTTGGACATGCGGGGCCTTTCGGTGGGGGGTCAGCGCGGGGAGAGGGCGTCGGGCAGCGTCTGGATGAACGAGCGGATTTCGTCGCGAACGCGGCGGTAGTGGGGCATGGCGTCGTCGTCGGACTTGGCATCACGCGCGAGGCGCGGGGGATCTTCGAAGCCGACGTGGACGACGCGGGCGCCGGGGAAGATGGGGCAGGACTCGTGGGCGCTGTCGCAGACGGTGACGACAACGTCGAAGTCGGTGGCGAGATCCTGTGGGCGTTTGCTGGTGTGTGAGGAGATGTCGACACCGGCTTCGGCCATGGCGCGCATCGCGAGGCGATTCATGCCGTGGGGGTTGGTGCCGGCGGAGTAGGCGTCGATGAGATCGGCCTTGAGGGCTTTGGCCCAGCCTTCGGCCATCTGGCTGCGACAGGAGTTGCCAGTGCAGAGGAAGAGGACGCGCAGTTTGTGTGTGGTGGGCATGGGTCAGGCTCCTTTGGCGCGTTTGCGGGGTGCGGGGGTGCAGCAGGCGTCGATGGCGTCAGCCATGGCGCGGAGAGAGGCGGCGAGATCGGTGAAGCGAACGGTGTAGTGGACGGTCTTGGCGCGTTTCTCGCTGGAGAGCACGCCTGCGCGTGCGAGGATGGCAAGGTGGCGAGAGACGACGGAGAGGTCGACGGAGCAGCAGTCCGCGACTTCACTGACAGAGCAGGGGCGTGCGCACTTTGCGAGGCAGGCGAGGAGGGTGAGGCGTGTGGGATCACCCAGTGCGCGGAAGAGACCGGCAGATAGCGCGCTGTCGATGGGACGACGCACGCGAGCGGCGTGGCGGGGGGAGCGTGGCGGGCGAGCGGGCATTTTCACTTGCATGGTTGTGCAAGTATACAGGTCGAGCGGATGCAGAGCAAGCGCAGCGGCGGGTGGGCGGGAAGGGGTGGACAGTCGGGGTTATGCGGCATTTTCCGTCTGTGCGGATGGGGGGGAGGAAGGGTCTTTGCTCTTCCCCGATTGGGGCGAACCTGTCGTTTTTTGGCCGCGAGGAAACGGGCATGGCTGTTTTTGAGTCGATATTGGGAGCGCGTGTTTGCGGGGGTCGCAAACCAGCGGAGGAACGAAGATGGCAGTGCAGCCGACCCGACCGATCATCAGCAGTCTGAGCACCGACGCCGACATGGCGGAGTTGATTGACATGTACGTTGAGGAGATGGGCGGGCGAGCGCAGGCGCTGCGGACGCACCTGGAGAGCGGCAACTGGAAGTCGCTGGTGAACGAAGCCCACAAGATCAGGGGGAGCGCCGGAGGGCATGGTTTCTCGACGATCGGTGCAAATGCAGCGCGTTTGGAGGATGAATTGCGGCGTTGCGCTGGAAATGAAGGGGCAGTGATGCAGTCGATCAAGCAACAGGTCGATGAACTGATTGGTATGTGCCTCCGAGCGAAGGCACGCTGATCGAAGTGTCCGGCCTCGGAGGTTGACAGGTGACACCGCGGCAGTCTTACATGACTGAAGAGACGCGTTCGCGCGTGCTCGTGGTGGATGACTCTCGCGAGGTGCATGATCTGCTGCGCGTTCGGCTCAAGCACGATGACATCGATCTGATTACGGCGGAGACGGTCGACGAAGGACTCGCGAAGGCGATCGCTGAAACTCCTGAACTGGTGCTGGTGGATCTGTCGCTGCCGAATGACGGCGATGGACTTCTGCTGCTGCGCAAACTGCAGGGTGATTCGCGGACGCGAAACACGCCGTGCATCGTGCTGTCGGCGCGTGGGGATGTGGCGTCGAAGGTCATGGCGTTTGACCTGGGCGCGGTGGACTATGTGACCAAGCCATTTGAACTGGTGGAACTGCGCGTGCGGCTTCGTGCCGCGCTGCGGCTGAACCAGATGATGCGGTTGCTTGCGCAGCGGGCGCAGATTGACGGATTGACGGGACTGTGGAACCGCGCGTACTTCGATAATCGGTGGGCGGAGGAGTATGCACGGGCGAGCCGGCAGGGGCACTCGCTTGCGCTGGCGATCATTGATATCGACCACTTCAAGAGCGTGAACGACAACTACGGGCATCCGGTGGGAGACAGCGTACTGCAGAGCGTTGCGCGAGTGCTGCAGCGAGATCCGCGGGCGAGCGACGTGGCGTGCCGATACGGGGGCGAAGAGTTCGTGCTGATCATGCCGGACACGAGCGCGGTGGACGCGGCGGTGGTGTGCGAGCGACTGCGGCACGCTGTGAGCGAACTGCGGTGGAGCCGCGTGCCGGACCTGCGGGTGAGCGTGTCGATGGGTGTGGTGGGGGCGACGGGGATGACACTGGCGACCGCGGAAAACTGGGTGGAAGGGGCGGACAGGAATCTGTACACGGCGAAGAAGGCGGGGCGCAACCGCACCGTGGTGACGGATATGTCCAAGGCGGGGCTGCGAACATCGGCCTGAAGTGAACGCTCGGACGCGCCAACCATGTGGGCATGAAGAAGCTTCACGCGGCGGTGTGTCGGGCAATGGTTGTGGCGTTGGGCGCGCTGGCGGGACAGAGCGCGCTGGCGTGGGACGGAGCGGGGCACCGGATGATCACGCGGGTGGCTCTGCAGGGGTTGTCGAGCGACATGCCTGCATGGCTGAAGGATGATGCGAGCGTGGCGGCGGTGGCGGATCAGGCGCAGACGCCTGACCGATGGCGCGGAGTGCGCGTGGCGCAGTTGACGCACCTGAACAATCCGGATCATTACCTTGATGTGGATGATCTGGAGCCGCTGGGCATGACGCTGCGGACGATGCCTCGGCTGCGGCATGAGTACGTGAAGCAGATCGCGATAGCGCGGGCGAAGGCGGACTTTGCGGGGCCGCCGATTGATGAGAAGAAGGATTTCGCGAAGACGGATGAGTATCCGGGCTTTCTGCCTATCGCGGCGATGGAGACGTATGGAAAGGTGGTGGGGGCGTTCAAGGCGGTGCGCATGCAGGAGATGCTGAACAAGGATGGCTCTCGTGATGTGCAGATTGAAGCGGCGAAGTGGAACGCGCGGGTGCACCTTGGGCAGTTGTCGCACTTTGTGGGCGATGCATCGCAGCCGTTGCACACGACACGGCACCATCATGGCTGGGTGGGGGAGAACCCCAACGGCTACACGACGGATCGAGGCATTCACTCATACATAGACGGTGGCGTGCTGAAGCTGCATGCGATCAAGGATGCGGACCTTCAAGCGATGTTCGAGCCTGAGCGGCAATTGGACCGCGATGATCTGTTCGGGCAGATGCTCACACACATCGAGCGTTCGTACGCGCAGATGGAGCCGTTGTACAAGATGCAGAAGGCGGGCGAGCTGGAGCAGCCGGCGGGCCGGGCGTTCATCGTGGAGCGACTGGCGGACGCGGCGAGTGAACTGAGCGGGTTCATTGAGTCGGCGTGGATGGAAGCGGCGCCGACACCTGAGGAAGTGCAGAACCTGGTGAAGTTTGAAGGGGAGAAGGTTGCGCCTTGAGAGACGCGCGATTTCTGTTTCTGGGGACGGGGACATCCGCGGGCATTCCGATGATCGGGTGTCACTGCGCGGTGTGTCAGAGCACGGATCCGCGTGACAACCGGCTGCGATGTTCGGCTGTGGTGACATGGACGGATGACCGTGGGCAGGAGCGCGTGGTGCTGATTGACGCGGGGCCGGATCTGCGGCTGCAGGCGATTCGTGCGGGGCTCATGCGGTGCGATGCGATTCTGTTCACGCATAATCACGTGGATCACATGTTCGGACTGGACGAGGTGCGACGATTCAACGCGGTGCAGCGCGAGCCGATTGAGGTGATCGCGGATGAGCACACGATGGCGAGCCTGCGGCGGGTGTATCAGCACATTTTCGAGCGCGAGCGGAATGTGAATGACAGTTTCGTCGCGAGTCTGATTCCCAACACGATTCCGGAGCGAGAGATCGAGGCGGGTGTGGCGATCGTGCGGTGGGGGATGCGTTTCACGCCCATACGCATGCTGCATGGGCGGCTGCCCGTGCTTGGGTGGCGCGTGGAGCGAGCGAGCGCCGGTGTGACAACGTCGCAAGATGAGGAAGCGGAGACTTCGCCATTCCCGCTTGCGTATTGCACCGATGTGTCGGCGGTGCCGACCGAGTCCTGGGCGCGGCTGCGTGGGCTGAAGACGCTGGTGCTGGACTGTCTGCGAGAACGCAAGCATCCCACGCACCTGACGATTGATGAAGCGGTGCAGATCGCTGGCGAAGTTGCGGCGGAGCGGACGTACTTCGTACACATGAGCCATGAACTGCCACACGAGGCGACGAACGCACGGCTGCCGGAGAGCATGCGACTGGCGTGTGACGGGCTGGAACTGCGCTAAGGGGTGAGATTCAGCAGGAGGCTCTTTGCCGGAGCCAGTGGCGAATCGCGTGGTCTGTGGTCAGGCCCAGGGCGCGGTCGTACGCGGCGCGGGCATCGTCTGGTCTGTGCAGTCGGCGGAGCAGATCGGCTCGCACGGCCCAGTACGGTTGATGCGTGCGCACATCGTCGGCGTCGATGCCGTCGAGCATGAGCAGCGACTGCTCGAGGTATCCTGCGTCGGCCCAAGCCGCGGCGCGGGCGATGCGTGTGCCGATGGTGGGGGCCTGGGTCAGCAGCGCGTCGTACATCTTTGCGATGGGCACGCTGTTGTCCACGCCTCGCAGCACGGCATCCATGTGCGCGGCTTGGATGGCGGCGTGCGTCTGGAAGCGGCCGGGCGCCTGCAGATGCGCTGCTTGCAAGAGCGATTGGTTGCCGGCGTCGACGAGTGCGCGGTCCCACTGTGAAGGCTGCTGTTCGGGCAGCGGGACGTATGCACCAGTTTCGTCGCGTCGGGCGGCGTGACGAGCGTGACAGAGCAGCATGAGGGCGCGCAGGCCCCAGGCTTCGGCGCAGTCGGGTAGTTGCGACGTGACGATGGCGATGAGATCGAGGGCTTCGGTCGCGAGCGTGGACGAGGCGTCGGCGCCGAGGGTGTCGTTGTATGCCGTGCCGAATGCGCCATAAATCGCTTCGAGCACGTGTTCCACACGTTCGGGCAGTTCTTCGGTGTCGGGCTGAGCGAAGCGCACGCCTGTTTCGACGATGCGTCGCTTGGCGCGCACCAGACGCTGGCTCATGGTCGCGGGGCTGATGATGAAGGCAGCCGCGATGTGTTCGGCGGAGAGGCCCATGACCGCTTGCAGCATGAGGGGGGTGCGGACGCTTGCGTCCAGCGCAGGGTGAGCGCAGACGAAGAGCAGCGTGAGGCGCTGGTCGGCGGAGTCGTGCGCGTCGAGCGATGACATCAGACGGGAGATGCGATTGTCGTGGCTCATGGTCGCATCGGGGAGTGGGCGTTCTTGACGGGACTTGCGGGCCGCGTCAAAGAGGTTGTTGCGGGCGGCGGTCAGCAGCCAAGCTTCGGGGTTGGCGGGCACGCCGTCGCGCGGCCATGTGGCAAGCGCCTCCACAAGTGCGCCGCTGAGGGCGTCTTCTGCGGAAGCGATATCGCGAGCGCGCACGGCGAGGATGGCGACGAGTCTGCCGTACGCCATCCTCGCCGCACGTTCGGCGGCTTCATGCGCTGAGCGGGAAGCGTCGTGCATGGGTTCACATCTGCAGCAGCGGGCGCACTTCGATGCATCCGTGGGGCGCGGGAACGCGAGCGGCCCAGGCGAGGGCGGTGTCAAGATCGGGCACGTCGATGAGGTAGAAGCCGCCGAGGATCTCCTTGCTGTCGGCGTAGGGACCGTCCTGCACCTTGTGCTTGCCCGGCGTCAGGCGGACGGTGGTCGCGGCGTCGGGGCCTTGCAGACCTGCGCCGCCGGCCATCACGCCGGCGTCGGTCAGGGCTTTGCCGTAGGCCATCCAGCCTGCCCAGTAGTTCGGGGCGTCGGGGCTGTTGCGGCGCGCTTGTTCGGCGGGGTTTTCGAAGATGATCAGGGCGTACTTCATGGCGGGCACCTCAAGGGGAGGGTTGGGCTGTTCGGCATCCCAGCGGGAAGCAATCGTCAGCCGGTTCGACACCATGACGTACGAGGGAGGGCGATTTCGACAGGCATTCAGAAGAAGTTCGAGTGGCTTGTCAGGGCATGGGTACAGCCACCAGCGCGGGCGTGTGGCGTGGTTTGCCCGTTGGGAAGCATGATTGAACGGGCGCGGGGGGCGATCAGTCGAGGATGCGCGCGTAGTTTGCGCCCAACCAGAATCTCATGTTTCCGGTAGCGGGGTTGCCGTCGTCAGCGATGCGATCCGCCTCGGCGACGATGGCGTCGATGGTGCTTGTGCGGCCGGAGGGCCATGTGCACGAGACGTTGATATCGGCGTGGGGCGGGCCGTTCCAGTCATAGGAGCCGCCGGCTGCGCCGGCTCCGACAGCGAAAATGTCGGGATTGCGAAGTTCGGGGAAGCGTTCTTCGGGCGTGACGCCAAACGCGCCGGAGTCGTTGCGCCAAGTGCCTGTGGTGGCGTGATTCAGGATAAATGCATCACCTATTGTCCGGAGGTCGTTGGCGAGTCGAGCTCCGTGGCTGTCGACATTTGCGCGTGAGAACTGCGGGACAACGACTGCGGCCAGAACGCCAATGACGACGACAACCACGATGATCTCGAGGAGCGTGAAACCGGGTCGGCCATGAGCCATTCGCGCGCGCATGGGTGGGAAAATCGGTTCAGACCGAGTCGGACTTGACGTAGGTGGCGTAAGTTGACGCACATAGTGGGGGAATGCGTACATAGTACTAACATCACTGTCCGCCGGAGATGGGCTGACCTATACTCGCCCCCTATGGCAAAGACTCGCGAGATCAAGAAGCGCATCAAGGCTGTCGGCAACATTCGTCGCATCACCAAGACGATGCAGATGATTGCCACCAGCAAGTTCGCGAAGGCCCAGCAGGCGGCCACTGCGGGCAAGCCGTACACCGAGACGCTGTTTGATTTGGTGCAGCAGTTGGCTGCCGCGATGGGTTCCGAAGTGAGCCACCCGCTGCTGGGCAGCGTGAAGCCCAGCCCCACCGCGAAGGAACTGACGCTCATCATCACGAGCGACCGCGGTCTGTGCGGTCCGTACAACGGCGGCGTGCTCCGCACGGCGATGAGCTTCTTCAAGCAGAACGCTGCGGCCAAGAGCGGCGTGATTGAACTGGTCGGCAAGAAGGGCGCGGGCTTCTTCAAGTTCGCGGGCGTGAACATCGCTCGCCAGCACAACCAGTTTGGCGACAAGCCCACGTACGAGAACGTGCAGCAGCTTGCTGAGGAATACACCCGCATGTTCATCGCGGGTGAGATCTCCAGCGTGCGCGTGATCTACATGAAGTTCCTCAGCACCAGCCGCCAGGTGCCCACCGTCGTGCAGTTGCTGCCCTTCCAGACGAGCAACCTGGGTGCGAAGAAGGAAGAGGCCGCGAAGGGCCCCAACCAGATTTTCGAATTCGCTCCCGACGCCCAAGAGCTGCTCGGCGCGATTCTGCCCGCTGCCGTCAAGGCCCTGCTTTTCCAAGCCTTCAACGACGCCGTCGTGAGCGAACACGTCGCCCGCATGGTGGCGATGAAGAGCGCGACCGACGCCGCCGGCAAGATGGGCAAGCTGTACACCCGCAAGTACAACCGCGCCCGTCAGGCGCAGATTACGACGGAACTGACGGAAATCATCAGTGGTGCGGCGGCGCTGGAGTAAGGACTCTGCGGGCACTCGCCTTTGCATCCGGTTTCAAGCATTACATCTCACCAAACGCCTCGCGGCAACGCGGGGCGTTTTTCGTTACAGCCTACCATGGCTTGATGGCAGCGTTCGTGCCACTCACATTCACATTCACCGAAGACTGGCGTGGCCACGCCGCATTCCTTGAACGCATGTTGGAACGTCATCCCGCCATCAGGCGGCTTGCGCGGGCAGACAAGTGGTATCGCTTCACATCGTCCATTCCGTATCTGGTACTGGCCGTCGCGTTCGTGCTGGCCATCTTTGCGAAGGCGGCACCGGACCTCTGGCCCGTTGCAATCATCATCGGCGCGATGGTGTGGTGCATGTATCACATCTGGATCTCGCGGCAAGGTCGGCCGTGGGCCAGGTATCTCCAGACGATTCGGGAGCAGATTTCCAGTTGGACAAGCACTGCGACGACGGATGTCGCGATCACGATCACTATCCACGATGAGGGTGTTTCCGCCACATCTGAGGAGATGCGTCAGACTTTGTTCTGGTCGATGTTCGATGACATTGTGACGATCGAGGCTTGTGGCGAGGTATACGTCGTGCTTGTGTATTGCCGCGACGTGCGGGGAGTGTGCTTTCCCCGGCGGGCGCTCGGCGATGAGTCTCAAGCGGCAGCGGCGATTGCCGGCATTCGTGAGTTGATGGTGACGAAGGGCGTGCACGAATCGGTGCGCGTCCGGCAGGTCTTCGCGGAAGAGCACTTTCTCTGTCGATGCGGACACGACCTGTTCGGGCTCACTTCCGGTCGATGTCCCGAGTGCGGCAAGTTGTGGACGCACTTTGATCTGAGGATGGAACAGGCGGAGCGGCAGTACCGTGCCGAGCGATGGTCGCTTCTCTTCTCGCCCTCCAAGGACATTGAGTGTCAGCCGGACATGGTGCGGCAATAAATCGGCTTCCGGCCGCAACTAGAAGGACGCAAAGTGTGAGCGATGGGCGTGGGCACACCTAACCAAGCCGCTGCGCGACGCGGATTTGCGGACTGGGTTAACGCGGACTGCCGGCATCCAAGCTTCCCCGGGGGGCGAAGGATGAGGTATGCCTTTCGACGCAATCAATTGGGGTGTGGTGTTGCTCGTGCTTATGGGCACCGGGGCCTTCTTCGCGGTGTTCGCACTCGTCATGACGGTGTGGAACCTCGCGCAGTATCGCAAGCCCAGCGACGATGGCCGCACCATCAGCGAGCTTGTCTCGGTGTGCATCCCCGCGCGGAATGAAGAAGCCAACATCGAAGCGTGCGTGCGTGGCATTCTCGCCAGTACGCACAGCAATGTCGAAGTGCTGATTTACGACGACCAGTCCACCGACCGCACGCCCGCCATTCTCGCGAAGCTCGCGGCGGAAGATTCACGCGTTCGCCTTGTGCCCACCAAGACGCTGCCCGACGGCTGGAACGGCAAGCAGCACGCCTGCTGGCGCATGGCACAGGATGCGCAAGGTACGTGGCTCTGCTTCACCGATGCTGATGTGCGCTTCGAGCCCGGCGCGGTCCGTGCTGCGTTGCTCGCGGCCAAGGCTGGCACGCGCGAAACCGGCGCAGCAGGCAAGGAGATCGGCCTGGTTTCCACCTTCCCGCGACAGGAAACCGGATCACTGGCTGAGAGCCTTGCGGTGCCGATGATCTTCTTCATCCTGTTCAGCTACTTGCCCTTTGTGCGCATGCGCACATCGCTTGATGCCTCCGCGAGTGCAGGCTGCGGGCAGTTCCTCTTCGCCCGCAAGGACGCGTACTTCGCCAGCGGCGGCCACGAAGCCTTCAAGAACAGCATGCACGACGGCGTGAAGATGCCTCGCTGCATTCGCCGAGCGGGGTTCGCCACCGATCTCTTTGACGGGACCGACGTCGTCAGTTGCCGCATGTATCGCGACCTGAGCAGCACGTGGCGCGGCTTTGCGAAGAACGCGTACGAAGGGCTTGGCAGCGTGGGGCTGCTTGTCTTCGTCACGGTCGTTCACCTGCTTGCGCATGTGCTGCCGTTTGTCATCTGGCCGCTCATGTTCTCATTCCGCGTCATGCCCATCGTCGCGCTGCTTGCCGGCATCGCCATCGCCGCGGGCCTGACGCAGCGGCTGATTCTCGCGGAACGGCTGCGCACAAGCATCGTCGGCGCGATGCTGCATCCCATCGGCGTTGTGATGATGACGCTGATTCAGTGGCACAGCTTGCTGTTGCATGTGACTGGCAAACGCACGTGGCGCGGGCGTGGCGGCGGGATGCAGCCGGTGGCGGGGTGAACGCAGTTGCAACGATGTCGTCCTTTAGCGATTGAGCATCTCAATTGACTTCGCAAGATTCTCTCTTGCAGCGGCTTCGTATCGCTCGACAAACCACGGAAAACGAAAGATCTTCTCGCGTGCAAGCATCCCGCGGAGGAACGCAGACCGTCCCTGTCGATAGGCCTCATCCGGAACGAATGAGAACTCTTCGCGGATCAAGCTTGATTTCATCGCGAACTTGTCCCAAGGCAACGCAAGACCCGACAAGTCAATGTCGGCGATCAGTGCCGCATCACCCTGAAGCGGCTCAGGAGCATGAAGCGTCGCCATGATCAGTTGACGAACTGTGTCCGCACTCCACTTGGTAGTGCGCGACACATGAGGTGCTACAGGCTCCAACACCGTCGCCAGCCTCATGCCGATCTCTGCACTTCGCGTCTCGTTGTCCTTGCTTCCGGGCACATAGATGCAATCGTGTGTCCAGATCGCCACTTCAACAAGGTCTGGATCAATCGCCAACGAGCGGCATGCATCGAGTTCAGCAAGGCACTCGCCGATGTGCACGAGATTGTGGTAGCCGCGTACCGGGTGTGCATGCAGCGCATCGAGAATGGTGAACCACGGATCGGCTTCGTCTGGGTGGCCGAGCCGAGTACACAGTCGCGAGAATCGCTCTTGCAGGTTGTCCATGGATGGATCTCGGTGCGACACTAAACGCGCGGCGCATTGTCCTCAAGCGTCGCCAACTGATCCTTGTATTGCTCGCGCAGCGGCTCCACAACTTCCTTGATGAATCGCTCCGTCTGTTCCACGCTGCGACCAACGTACTTCATCGGGTCCATCACGCCGGCCCAGTCGAGTTCTTCGCGCAGCGGTCCGCCGCGATTGGTGCTCCAGAAGTGCTTGTCGGCTTGCAGGCGTTCGAGCAGGTCGTTGTCGAGGCCTTCTTGCTTGACGCGCATGCCGGCGGCTTGGGCGTGTTGGCGGATGAGTTCGTGGTACTCCTGGCGATCGCCGCCGAGCTTGACGCAGGCCATGAGAATGTTCTCGGTGGCCATGAAGGGCAGTTCGGCCATGAGGTTCTTGCGGACCATCGCCTCGTGCACGATGAGGCCGCTGGCGACGTTGTGCATGAGGTCGAGTGCGCCGTCGAGGGCGAGGAAGGCTTCGGGCAGTGACAGGCGGCGGTTGCTGCTGTCGTCGAGCGTGCGCTCGAGCCACTGCGTGGCGGCGGTGTCGTAGGCGTTGCCGACGAGATTCATGACGAAACGCGTGAGGCCGCAGATGCGCTCGCAGCGCATGGGGTTGCGCTTGTAGGGCATGGCGGAACTGCCGATTTGCTTGGATTCGAAGGGCTCGTCGAGTTCTTTGCGGTTGCTGAGGAGGCGGATGTCGGTCGCGATTTTGTGGAGGACGGAGGCACAGCTGGCGAGGTCGGCGAGGATGAAGGTGTCGATGACGCGGGGGTAGTTTTGCGTGACAAGCGTGTGTGTAGTTGACGTTTTGTCGTCCATCCATCCAAGTTTCTCGACCACAAGCGTTTCAAATTCATCGACCAGATTGGGAAGTGTCGAGGCCGTCGCATTTCGGCGGTCCATCATGCGTCGCATAGTCGCCGCAGAAATGTCGCCGCTAAAGAGTGACTGCATGGCCGCTTGTGTGCCCGTCGCGCCTCGCATTCCTTTGAGCACCAATCCAAAGCACGTTGAAAACAGTCGACTGTCGCAGATAGAGAGTTCGTAAGACCATTGCGCGATGCGACGTCCGACAGTCACCGGTTGCGCGGCTTGGTAGTGCGTGAACCCGAGTACAGCGATCGAACTGGTTTTTGAAGCTTGAACGCCCAAACTCAAAACAACGCGCTTGAGCTTCAGTTGGAGCAGCTGCGCTGCGCTAGCCATAATCACAATGTCCGCATTGCACACCACATCCTGACTCGTCATGCCCAGGTGGATGATCCCCTTGGCCTTCGGGCACGAGTCGCCCAGCGCGTGGACGTGCGCCATCACATCATGCCGCAGTTCGCGTTCGTACTTCTCGGCGGCTTTCATTTCGTCATCGGTGATGCCGCCCGAGCGCGTGACGACGGCGCGGAGTTCTTCGACTTGTTCCTTGGTCACAGGTAGGCCCAGCTCGTGCTGCGCTTCAGCAACGGCGAGCCAAATGCGCCGCCACGTGTTGAACTTGTGGCGCGGCGACCAGAGTTCGAGCATCTGCTTGCTGGCGTTGCGGGAAGCGAGGGGGCTGGTGTAGGTGTCGTATGACATGGTGGCTCGCGAGGGCGTCGGCACACTGTGCCGACATCGACCAGTTCTCTAATGACTCGGCATGCACGCGTGCCGACGGGCTGAACGAGCGATGGTAGAAGCGGTAGGGGTCGGCTCGGAGAGCCGCCGTACGCGACGATCACCCGCGTTTGTTCTCCAGCTCATTCCATCGCTCATACAACGCCGCGACCTTCGCGTGGGCATCGCCGCTGCGCGTGCAGACATCCTGAAAGCGCCGCGCATCGGCCATAATCTGCGGGTCTGCCATCTGTGCATCCAGCTCGCGAGCAAGCGCCTCCGTCTCCTCGATCGCCTTCTCCATGTTCGCCAGTTCCTGCTGTTCCTTGTAGCTCAGCTTGGTCTTCTTGGCAGGTGCGGGCGTCGGAGCAGCGGCAGTCACGCTCGCGGCTGTTTCCGCAATCTTGGCGTTACTCGCGCGAGCCGCTCCACGCGCCGCGAGTTCGTTCTCACGCTGCTGCGCCTCATGCCAGCGTTCCCATTGCTCGTAATCTGCAAACGCTCGAGCGCCGCCGGCGCCATCGAGAGCGATGAGCAGCGACGACAGCCGCGCCAGCATCGCCCGGTCGTGCGTCACCAGCACCACCGCGCCGGGGAACTCTTCGAGGCTTTCCTCCAGCACTTCCAGCGAAGGAATATCCAGATCGTTTGTCGGTTCGTCCAGAATCAGCACATCCGCGGGCTCGAGCATCAATCGTGCGATGTGCACGCGGGCTTGTTCGCCGCCGCTCAGTGCTCGCAGCGGCTGCTTGAGCTGCTCCGGTGTGAACAAGAAGCGCTTCGCCCACGAATTGATGTGAATCGTGCGATCGTTGTAGATGACCGCGTCACTATGCGGACTGAGCGCGTCTCGCAGTGAGATACCAGGATCAAATTCCGTCCGATGCTGGCTGAACAGCACTACGCGCAACTTCTCGGCATGCTGCACTGTGCCCACAGGCGGCGCGCTGGGCGGCAGGTTCGCGTCCTTCGCATCGCGAACGGCTTTGTCCGTGGGCGCATCGGGCTCGAGTTGCTTCATCAGCACGCGAATCAGCGTTGTCTTGCCGCTGCCGTTGGGACCAAGCAGGCCCAGCACGCTCTTGGGTGCCAGCACAATGTCCAGATCGGTAAACAGCCGTCTGTCGCCCAGCGACTTTGTGATTGCCCGCGCCTGCAGCAACTTCTGCGTCTGCCGCCCTGTTGCGCCAAACTCAATCGCCGCGGCCTTCTGCGGTGCGTTGCGATTACGCAGTTCCGCAAGCTCATCCATGCGCTCGTAGCTGGCTTCGATGCGGCTCTTGCTCTTGGTGCGGCGAGCCTGAGCACCCCGGCCCAGCCATCGCAAGTCCTCACGCACCTGGTTCGCCAGGCTTTGCTCCTGTGCCGCCTGCCCATCCAGAAACTCCTGCTTGCGTCGCAGGAATTCGCTGTAGTTGCCCGCAACGCTGAATGTGCCCTGCGGGTACGCGCGGCTCAGTTCCACAATGCGCGTCGCGACATTCTCCAGAAAGTCGCGGTCGTGCGTCACGATGATGCTGGCGATCTGCGTCTGGCGCAGCATCTCTTCCAGCCACTCGATGCCTTCCACGTCCAAGTGATTCGTCGGCTCGTCGAGAAGCAGCGCGTCGGGCTCTTTCGCCAGTTCGCGTGCAATTGCCAGGCGCTTTCGCCAGCCGCCTGAAAGCGTGCTCGCGATCTGCTCGTGCTGCGTGAAGCCCATGCGGTCCAGCGTCATCGTCGCTGCCAGTTCCGCCTCATGATCATCATGCAGCGCCGGGGCTTGTCCGCGTTGCATCGCATCGCGCAGGCCCGCGAGCACTACGCCGTGCACCGTGAGTTCCGCTGGGAACTCATCCTTCTGCGCCACATACGCGATGCGAGCTCCGCGAGTGGCGGTGACGACACCGCTGTCGGCGTGCTCGAGCCCGGCCAGCAGTTTGAGCAACGTGCTCTTGCCGCTGCCGTTGGGACCGATCAGCGCGAGCCGCTCGCGCGCGTCGAGGCTGAGGGCGACGCCACGAAAGAGCGTGCGCGTGCCGAAGGACTTGGCGAGTTCGCGGGCGACAAGAATGGGAGGCATTGGGCAAACGTAGGCGTGAAGAGGCTGAATTCCCGGTGAAATCAGCAACCTTCGCCCGAGAAGACCGCGAGGAATCGCATCACGTCGTCATCGCTGGGAAACACGCCGTCGTTATTGAAGTCGATGGAGTCACAGTTGCCCGTGCTGCACGGGCCACCGGCGAGGACATTGAAGAAGTCGATGACATCCTGATCGCTGGGCGTCACAAGATCGTTGTTGAAATCAAGGTCATTGCAGGCCACATCGCGCACGCTGCCCGTGGCGACCAGAGCGAAACCCTGCGGGCCAAGCGGCACGTTGCTGGCGACGACGCTCACCGCCCAGCGACCCACCACCGGCGTGGGCAGGTTGATTTGCTCCACGAGGTTGCGGGCATCGGCCGTGCCGCCAGCCACGGAGAATCGCACGTTGAAGTTGTTGCCCAGATACGTGATGCCTGTGGGACTTGTCACGACCAGATCAAGATCATTGACGATCGCGACGGATGAGAAGAGTTCCGCCGGCTGGTCAGTCCATGTCAACGTGATCTTCAAGGGCTGCGTGCTGTCCGTCACATCAACGAAGTAGGTGAGGCCCTCGAAGTTCTCGAGTGCGCGCGGATCGCTGTTGCGAATGTCGCGCAGCACCAGTCGGCGCGTGTCGGCGGGTGCGTTAAACCACAGTGCGTTGTCGATGAGAATGCGTCCCCAGCCTTCGGTCATGTTGGGCCAGTTCTGCACGGCGGTCATGTCCGCAGCGCCGTTGAGCAAGGTTGCGCGGATGAGCGCGGCGCTGGGAATGAACGCATCAGCGGCGGTCGCGACGCCCGACGGAAAGTAGCCGTCGGTGAAATACTGACGCACAAGGGCTGCGCTGCCCGTGGCGCTCGGCGCAGCGAAGCTCGCGCCGTTGGGAAACGTCACGACGGCGCAGTTCTCGCCGTCCATCGGCAGCGCGGCGGACGTGATGCCGCAGCCGGGCGTCAGCAGATCGGGCTTGCGGCGACCGTCGATGGTGGGGCCCACGCCGCCCACGCACGCGGTGTCCTGCGTCGGATAGTTGCGGCTTCCGGCAATGCCCAGAATGTTCTTTGCATTCTCGGGGTTGCGCACCGTGTTTTCGTTGCTGACGCTGAAGACAACGGTGTGATCTTCATGATCGCGCACGAAGCGGTCGATGGCGCGGGTGGTGGTGTCGTAGGCGGTGGTCGAGTCGTTGCCCCAACTGTTGTTGTGCAGAAACGCACCTTGCGTGCGGTGCAGGTCCAGCGCGTCGTACACGAACTGCTCGCCAAAGCCGGGAATGCCGCCAAAGACCATCTTGGCGCCGTAGGCCATGCCACGCCGGTCGGTGGCGTCACCGCTGTCGCCCAGTGCGGTCACGGCGACGTGCATGCCATGCGGAAAGATGAGGTTGGGTGGCGCGTTGTACGCCAGCACCTTGCGGTGCGCGGGACCCACAGGATTCGTGTCCGCGAGCGAGCAGTGGGAGAGATCCAGCGGATCATCGATGACGCCCAGAATCTGGCCCACACCGGTGATGCCGCGGGCGTAGATGCTCTCGACGTTCACCTGATTGCTCTGCAGCAACCAGCGCGTCAGGCTGTTGCTGCGCACCGCAAGATCGGGCGCGGGTTCAGCGAGTTGCAGGCCCGGCAGGGTCCGCAACGACTCGACACGAGCGAACGGCACGACCGCGTCGAGCACGCGCTGATCCGCCAGGATGCTGGTGTTGCGATGCGTGGCGCCATCGATTGCCTTCAGCGCGTCGATGGCGGGCTGCGCAGGCGCGCCGGGCATGAGTGTGAGCGTGACCCACGCGTCACCGCGCTGTGCATCGGCACGGCGCTGCTGGTTGCGCCAGGGTGTCAGGGCAGGATCCTGTTGCAGTTCAGGCGCGAGTTTCCAGGCGTCCTCAAAGGCATGCGCGCTCGCAAGCAGGCCGGATGCCTGCGCCGTCTCCACCGTCCAGCCGGGCAGTGATGCCAGATACGCATCTCGCGGCAGATAGCCGTGCAGGGTGATGCCCGCAGCAGCCAGATCCGCGCGCACGAACCGTGTCATCGCGCCCGGTAGCGTGATGATGACCGGTTTAGTTGGCAGCAGTGTCGCCGCATCGGCCTTCAGCAGGTCTGGTAGAGCGGCGAACTCCACCGCGCCGGTGCGCATGTGCAGCACACCTGCCCGAGGCGGTGAGACATCATCGGCGGGCGCGACCACATCGGCGTGCGCAGCGCCAGCCAGCAGCAGCAACGCAGCGGCAGTGTGACGAGCAAGCGTGTGGCGGGCGGTTGGCATGGATGTTTCCTGGCAGATGGCTGCCGCAAAGACAAGAGACTATCGACCCATCGCGATCGCGACTGGCCGAGAACCCGCCGACCCGAACATCTATACGAACGCGCCTGCGGCCAGTTCCGTGAGTAAGGCCCGAGAAACCCCCAACTGCGGCCCGTTCAGGCCGTGGGACCGTGGCCCATGCGCTGGTTGAAGGCGGCGGATGTGCCACGCGGAATGGTCAGCGTGGTCCAAGACTGCGCACCCACCACGGTGCGGGCACACCAGACCAGTTGCCCGGTGTGGTACCCGGCATGCGCGAGCGACCGTGTGAGCGCACGAGTGACGGTGTGCGGCTGGCTCCGGATGGTGACGGTGCGGTGCAGGTCAGCGTCGTTCAGAGATGCGATGGCACTGAGCACGCAGGTCCAGCCCGCCGCCCATGTCGCGAGGATCGCTTCGCGTCCGGCTTCACCTTCAGGAAAGTCGTCCACAAACTCTGTCTCGCGATCGCGCCGCGGCTTCTCGCCATCGCTGGTCAGAAAGTCCGTGAAGCGCGAGCGAAAGTTGCCCGCCATGTGCTTCACGATGATCGCTGCGGAGTTGGTCTCTCGGTCCAGACAGACACGCAGTTGCGCGGCGTTCATCTGCGTAAGGGCCTTGTCGCCCAGGGCTCGCAAGGCGTGGAACTCCGCTTCGATGTCGGTGATGATGGCGCGGGCATGCATAAGCAGTGGTAGGCATCTCGCAGGCGTGGTGATGGTGGCGATGACGACCAACGAAAAAGCCCCGGACGAATCCGGGGCTTGAACGCGACGGTGTGTGAACGGGATCAGCAGGTGCCGCCCGCAAGGACGTTGAAGAAGTCGATCACGTCCTGATCTTCGGGGAAGGCGCCGTTGTTGTTGAAGTCGATGTCGTTGCAGGTATTGCCGGCGGAGCACTCGCCACCCGCAAGAACCGTGAAGAAGTCGATCACGTCCTGGTCTTCGGGGAAAGCGTCGTTGTTGTTGAAGTCGATGTCATCGCAGCCGCTGACGGCACCCTCGGGGACCGCCGTCGTATTCAGCGAGAAGGCGGAGCGGATTGTCGTCGAGCCACCAGCGGGGAGCTGGACATTCCACTGCCACAAGCCGCTGAAGTCGGCCGCGGCGAAAGGAAGCCCTGAATTGTCAGCGTCGTCGATGTCGCCGTCCGTCAAGGTGGCGCGTGCGACGGAGAATGCGCTGACGCGATACGCGTTGGCTCCGCTGGCCATGAACTGACCGAAGAAGGGCGTGGAGTCGTTGATCTGGATGCGGCCTGGTTCAAGCAGCGTCGCGCTGTCCGCCAGCGTGGCTTCCAGGTCGTAATCGAGATAGCCCATGACCGCAAGGCTGATGGGGCCGCTGCTGACGTTTGTGATCTCCACGCTTGCCGCGACATTGGCTGAAGCGGGCGCGTCCGCACCGTCTGTCAGTTGATAGATCACGCGGAAGTTCACGCCCTCGGGCTCGGCGTAATCAAGCGTGACGCGATTGCCCGAAGCGTTGACGGCAGTGCGGTTGGAGAGCGCGAACTCGCGCGTGTTCACGCCATTCACGCGGTACCACCACCAGTGCTGAAAGAGATGGTCAGACGTGTCGCCCCCTGCCACGAAGGTGCCTCCCGTGCCACCGCCTGTGCCGGTGCGAACGAGCGCTCCGGCGGTGTTTGCCGCGGTGAGCGAGAAGGTTGAGTTGCCGTCCGTGATGGTCTGTGCGTGTGCGGCTCCGGCGCATGCGCCGGCAGCGACAACAAAGCTGACAAAACGAGAACGCGTGATCATGAGAACCACCTTTCCCCGCGAGGGAGATTCGCAGCCGCGGTACGCGGCGGCATCGGTGGTCAGTATACCGAAAACGGCATGATCCGCAAGTGTGTTCACACCCAGGAAGCGGCGACGACGTGTGATTTCTTCGCCAGTCCGGCGTGCGTGCGTTCAGCCCTCGTAGCGACCGACAATCAGCGTCACATTGTGCCCGCCGAAGCCAAATGTGTTGTTCATCGCGTACTTGGTCTTGCGCTCGCGGGCATGGTGTGGCACCAGATCAAGATCAAAAGGCGTAATGTTGCCCTGAGCGTCTTTGGTGCCCGGATTGTCCAGATTGATCGTCGGAGCGATGACACCGTCTCGCACGGCGTGAATGCACGCCAGGCTCTCGAGCGCGCCGCTGGCACCCAGACAGTGACCGTGCATGCTCTTGGTGCTGCTCATCAGCAGGTGGCCCTTGCTGCTCTTGCGAGCGTGATCGCCAAACACCTTGAGTACCGCCGCGCACTCAGCCTGATCGCCCAGCGGGGTGCTGGTGCCGTGGCTGTTGATGTAGTCGATCTGCTCCGGATTGAGGCGGGCATCGGCCATCGCCATCTTCATGCTGTTGCTGGCGCCCAGACCGCCTTCATCCGGAGCCGTGATGTGATACGCATCGCACGAATTGCCGAAGCCGACAAGCTCCGCGTAAATCGTGGCGCCGCGCTTCTTCGCATGCTCTTCGGTTTCGAGCACCAGCATCGCCGCGCCTTCGCTCAGCACAAAGCCGTCGCGATCCACGTCAAACGGCCGGCTCGCCTTCGTCGGCGCATCGTTGCGGCTCGACAGAGCCTTCATGGTCATGAACGCGCCCAGACACAATGGCGTACACGCCGCTTCGGCGCCGCCCGCAATCATCACATCCGCCAGCCCGCGACGCAGGTAACCCATCGCATCGCCGATCGCATGCCCGCTGCTGGCACACGCCGTCGCATGGCAGCTCGCCGGACCCTGCAACCCGTAACGAATGGAAATGTTCCCTGTCGCCGCATTGGCCATCAGCTTGGGAACCGTGAACGGATTGATGCGATCCGGCCCCTTGCCCAGCAGCGTGGTCACGCCTTCCTCAATCGTCTTGATGCCGCCGATGCCCGAGCCGACAACGACGCCGCAGCGGTCGTGGGCTTCCTTACTGAAGTCAACACCAGCTTGATTGACCGCTTCGACCGCGGCTCCCATCGCCAGTTGCGTGCAGCGGTCCATGCGCTTTGCTTCGCGCACTTCAATGACCGAGACGGGGTCCCACTTCTTGACCTGACCGCCAATCTTGACAGACCACTTGCCTTCGTACTGCGCGAAGTCATCGCCCTCGATGGCGGTGATACCCGAGCGTCCTTCGCGCATTGCAGCCCAGGTGTCGCGGGCGTTGAACCCGAGATTGCTCAGTGCGCCAAAACCAGTGATAACGACGCGATGCTCGCCGGGGCGTGCCATGAGTGCGGAGACCTCCAGTAAGGCAGGGCAGTAAGTGCAAAAGATAGGAGCCTTGGCCATCGGCGGCCCGCTCCATCCCAAACAGAGCCCTGTCTTGTGGAGCCAAACGTGGCGTCTGATGCGATCCGCTCGCGACACCGCGCAAAGTTGGCTCGCGTCATGACGCGTCCGCCGCAAGGCTGGTCGATCCCTGTGAAGGAATGATGGATTTTCTTGCTGTGCGGCTTATGCCGCCTCCGTGGCGCGTCGATGTGCTCTTTACCGGCCCTCGCGGGGTTCGGCAACACACACGGAGATCATCATCATGTCATCGCACACGCACCGCAGTTTCTCGCAGCACCCTCTGGTTGATCGTCTCGTGCGCGGGGCAATGGTCGCCGGCGGCGTACTCATCATGTTCTACGCAGCCAGCAACATCGGTGGCTGCGGCGCCGGCAACGGCAAGTACACCAGCGAACGCAAGAACCTCGCGAAGGCGCGTATCGATGGCCTCAAGAGCCAGACCGAACATCAGATGGGCCTGCAGTCACTCCTGGCGGGCAACCTTGAAAAGGCCGAAAGGCACGCGGACCGCGCCATCACGCTGGCTGACAACGTCGCCCGCAACTGGGTCCTCAAGGGACGCATCAAGCTCGAGCAGAGCGATCTGCAGCAGGCCGAACTGGCCTTCCAGAAGGCCGCGGAACTGGACCCGACGGAAGTCGACGCGGTCTACTACCGGGGCCTGCTGGCAGAGCGCGTGTTGCAACGTGATGAAGCTCTGAATCTGTACATGCAGGCTGCCGAGATGGATCAGCAGAATCCGCAGTACGTGCTCGCCGCGGCCGAAGTGATGATCGATCTTGGTCAGGTGAACGAAGCCGAGCAGTACCTGCTGGGCAAGCAGACGACCTTCCGTCACACGACGGGCATTCAGCAGACACTGGGTCACATCGCGATGCTCAAGGCTGACTACGCCAGCGCTGAGAAGTACTTCAGCGAGGCGCGGTTGTTGGCTCCCAATGAGAGCGACGTGCTGGAAGACCTCGCCCGCGCTCAGTACCTCAACAGCAACTGGGCCGAGGCCGAAAGCAGCCTCAGCCGCCTCATGAAGCGTGCGGAGAACAAGGATCGCAGCGATCTGGCGTACATGCAGAGCAAGTGCCTCATGAACATGGATCGCAACGCCGAAGCTCGTGACATTCTGGTCGAACTCACCAAGGCCGACTGGGGCAAGAACAACCCCGAGGCGTGGATCAGCCTGGGTCAGGCCGCCTTCTCCCTGCGAGACACCGCCCGCCTCCGCCTCAGCTTCGCCCGCACCATCGCCATCGCGCCCGATCGCCACGAGGGCTACGTCCTCAAGGGCCTGCACCTCCAGCGCATGGGCGACCTCGACGGCGCGGAGCGCGAGTTCCGCAAGGCTGTGGAGCGCCAGGCCAGCGCCGAGAACCACATCCTTCTCGGCATGGCGCAGGCCCGCAACAACAAGACCGACAAAGCCCGCGAGAACTTCAACGCGGCCTTGCAACTCGACCCCAGCAATCAACTCGCCACCGCTCTGATCGCGCAGCCCGACAAGGCCGCGCAGCTCGCCGGTGTGTCAGAGTAAATCAAGTCACAGAACTCGGTCTGCCCATTCGAGAAGTCCGGTACCAGAGTTGAGCGTGGTCCATCACGCACCCAAATGCTGAGCGTCACATCGAGCGGGATACTCGATCGCGCAATAGAGCAAGCAGTACCTCCAGCAACTTCGCAACGATCGGCAAGCCCCGGCGGCAGTGTGTGGCCGCGGGGCTTGTCGCGTTTTGCCCCGGCTTTCACGCTGCAAACCCCAACCTATGCTGCATCATGGCCCACAGCAGTCCGCTCACAAATTCCTCGCTTGAAACGATCGCGCGCGACCTGCGTTCGGCCCAGCGCGTGCTCATCCTCACGCACGCCAAGCCCGATGGCGACGCTGTCGGCTCCACCCTCGCCGTCGCCCGCACCCTCAACACCCTCAAGCCCGGCTGCACCATGTGTTGGTATTTCGGCCCCAACCCCATGTGGCTGCGCGACATCGCCGGCCCGACAGCCGTGCAGTTGTTCGAGCCGCCCACGCAGGCGCCCAGCATGGCGGGCTTTGATCGCATCCTCGTCACCGACACCACTAGCCTCAAGCAGGTCGAGCCCATGGTCGCCTCACTTCGAGACGCCCGCGACCGCGTCAGTGTCGTTGACCATCACGTGCAGGGCGACGAAGCCGTCGCCGCCCAGCGCCACGTTGATGTCAACGCCGCTGCCGTCTGCCAGCCCGTCGCCAAACTCTGCTCGCTCATCCTGGGCTGCGAAGTCGCCAAGCTGCCGCCGCAAGTCGCCGAAGCGTGCTATTTGGGCCTCGCGACCGACACCGGATGGTTCCGCCACAGCAACGTCAATCGTTCCGTCATGGCTCTCGCGGGCGAACTGCTCGACGCCGGCGCCAACCACGTGCGCCTCTACACCACCATTGAGCAGCGCGAAACCCCCGGTCGTCTGCGGCTCATCGGCAAGGCCCTCGCCACCATCGACCTGCGCCTGCAGGATCGCCTTGCGTTCCTCCACCTCACGCTCGACGACATGCGCGCCGCCGGCGCGATGCCCGGCGAAACCGGCGGCCTGACCGACTTCACCCAGACCCTCGCGACCACCGTCGTCAGTGCTCTCATCACCGAAGTGCCCGCCGAACACCGCTCGGGCGACACCAGCAAGCCCCTCGTCAAGATCAGCCTGCGCAGCAAGAGCGAGCCTGTCGGCGTCGACGTCAACCGCGTCGCCCAGACGCTGGGCGGCGGCGGCCACGTGCGTGCAGCCGGCGCGAAGATGTATGGCACGATCGACGACGCCAAGCGCGAGATCGAGCGACTGGTGGGCGAGCAACTGGGCTGAAGTCCCCAGAATCGCCGCGAGCCGCACGCAACGCGTGCTCCTGCGCCAAGCGCATGTCATTCGCCCCATCGCAAAAGCAAAAAAACACCCCGCTTGGCTCTCACAAGCGGGGTGCTGCCCCACGCGCGGAGGTTCCGCGGGGGTGTGCTCATCGTGATGCTCCGCATGCTTGCGCACGGGTTCGTCGCGCATCGCGATGAGCGATGTCGCCATGTTCTACCCAGACATGGCGACAGGATCATGTCACGATCTCAGCGACGGCGACGAGCCGCGACGAGTCCGGCGATGGCGAGCAGACCCGCCGCGCCGGGCGTGGGCACGTTGGCCAGCGCCCAGTCGTACGCCGCTTCGTTGGTCGCTTCATCAGCGTTCTGGCTCCACAGCATCCACGTGAACGGGCTGGTTTCGCCCGTGTTGAGCGACCATTGCACTTCAAGCAGATAGACGCCATTGCTCGCCGGAGCGTTGAGCGTCCAATCCGGGTGCTCGTGGCTGCCCGAAGCACTCAGCGGAATGCTGAAGCCGCTCGTGAACGTGTCACTCGCGGGGCTCGTCACGCTCAGCGGGCCCAGGTCCGCCGTCAGCGTTTCCGCCGCGATGGTGCTGAAACTCACGCCATTCCACTTACGAACAGCCTTCAGAATGTCGAAGCGGAAGCTGGCCGCGCTGCCAAGGCCGCCCGGCAGGCTCTGCACGCCCGGTTCGTCGGTGACGTTCGGAGCGTCAACGCCGAACTCCGCGAAGAACACGCGAACGCCCGGCGTGATCTGCGTGCCATCTTCGCTGATCAGGCCCGTGGAAAGCTGGCCCGACTGCAGCGAAAGGAACACATCGCCTTCGGGAATCACAGCGAACGCGGGCGCGGCCATTGCGCCCATGACGCCGGCGGTCATCGCCAGCACGGTGGTCTTTCGAATTTGCATAATCAATCTCCTCGAACAAAAGGGAACAGGGAACAGAAAAGAGACAACAGAGAACAGAGAGCGGAGAACAGAGAACAGAGAACACAGGGAGAGAACCCGAGCGTTGCGTGTGCCGTGACCCGCTCTCCGTTCTCCGTTCTCCGTTCCCCCTCCTCCACCTCACACACAGTCACCGCCGGCAAGCACGGTGAAGAAGTCAATCACATCCTGATCTTCCGGAAAGACGCCGTTGTTGTTGAAGTCGATGTCGCTGCACGTCGGGCAGTCGCCCCCCGCCAGCACCGCGAAGAAATCAACGACGTCCTGATCTTCCGGAAAGACCTCGTTGTTGTTGAAGTCAATCGAATCGCATCCTGCAGGCGGCGAGATGAACGTGTCGATCACGTGCTGCTGCGCCGCAAGCACATCCGCGGCGCTGGCGTTCTGGTCAAACAGGATGTAGAAGGGCCGGCTCTCGCTGATCAACCCGCTGTTGCTCCACAGCGTCATCTGCAGCAGATACACACCATCGCGCGGCGTCTCCGGCGGCGGCGCGAACAGCGTGTATTCATAGTGGCGGTGCCACTGCCCGTTGTTCCCCACCGACAGCGTGAACCCTTGCACCGTGCCCGGCGCCACAGGTGTCTGCGCCGTCAGCGTGCTTCGCGAGATATCCAGCCGCTCCACGCTCACTTCGTCAAAGTCCGTGCCGTCCCACTTGCGCAGCGCATCCTGAATCGTGAAGCCGACGCGGCTCCCCGCCGGAAAGCTCCCGGGGAAGTTGTCAAACCCCGGATCACTCGCGAAGAACGGCGCAATGAAGCCCAGTTCCGCAACAAACACGCGGCGTTCCTCAAACACGCCGGTGACAAGTCCGCCCGTGCGAATCTGCGCCGTCGTCGCATCCAGAATGATGTCGCCTTCGTGTACTTGCGCGACGGCGCCAGATGCCAGCAAACCAGTCACACCCGCACACGCGACAATCGCAAACAACTTCATCGTTCATCTCCAATCTTCACGCCACCCACTCCATCGCCCGCTCCGTCACTCCGTCACTTCATCTCCCCAGTCCCGGATCAAACTGATTGCTCCGTTGATCCACATACACCGCCCCGAATCGCTGCACGACCACATGTCCGTCCAGGTACGCGTAGCCGCTCTTGCTTTCCGTGCTCTTCTCCGGCCCGCCCCATTTGCTCGTGAATGCATGCTGCGTCGCGCGGGCCGGTCCCTGCATCGCGTTGCCCCAACTCTCCACGTGAGGGTGATCGCTCACCGCAAAGCCGCCCGTCGTGTCGCTCGCCGTCGCGGGCTGCTCGGTCATCAGCAGAAACTGCACCGTGCTCGCGGGCATGTTGATGCGCGACATGCGGTTGAACACGATCGCGTCGCCGTTGGCATCGGTGCCCGCCGGGTAGTTCGCGCTCAGAAAGTTGTTCATCCCGTAACTGGTCCGCCTGAACGACCCGACGCCGCGCTCACGGGTGCCGCCGTCCTGCGTCAGCCACCACGAACTCTTGTCGCCCGGACTCTTGAGCGTCTCCGGCGTGAAGTAGTCTTCACTCGTCGCGCTGGGGCTGTATCGCTTGTTCTCCGTGCCGTAGTACGTGCTCAGCGTGTAGATGAAACTCTTCTCAGGATCACCGATGCCCCCGTGCGGAAGCCCCACGTCCACCAGATACTCGCGGTGTTCGTTCGAGTAACTCTGCTGCGCAGTTGCCAGCGTCCGCATGTTCGTCATGCACTTGACCTGCCGCGCGGCGATCCGCGCCTTGCCCAGCGTCGGTAGCAGAATGCCGACCAGCAGAGCGATGATGGCGATGACGACAAGCAGCTCGATGAGCGTGAAGGCGCGGGTGCGCATGGGTGCCTCGCGGTTGAGGGAGAGCGAAACGCGAAAAGTGGGGGAGAGGTGACGCGCTCCGCACCGACGGACGAACGTCAGGCGCGGAACAGCCGAAGTGCCCGCGGCCACAAACGCCACGCGGGCAACGCAGCCACGCAAATGCGCGGCAAGGTCAGATGACCGGCGGCCCGCGCGAAGGCGGCAGATGCGCGAGATCGCGCGCACTCACGGATTCGCGAGTGATGGTGATGCGCTCCGCCAGCGTCACGCCAGGCAGGGGCGGATCAAGCGAAGGAACCGCTCCGCACAGCAGTGCGAGCAGCAGTTGGGAGCAGATGTCGCATTCGCCATCCGCAGGAGCCGGAACGTGGGCGGGCAGACCGTGCGACATCTCCACGCTCGCGTGGCATGAGCCTGTCCCGTGATCATCCACGTGGGAGCAGGAAACCCCTGCCGCATGTTGCAGCGCGTGCGTCCGGGCGTGCATCGCCGGCAGCCATGCGAAAATCGTCAGCATGAAGATGAACGCCCACACCGCCATCACACCCCCGGCAGCCGCGCACGCCCGGCGCGCGTCGCACCAGTGTCGGTGCAGCGCCGCGGCGATGCCGCTCAGCGAAGATGAAGCGTTGTGAGAACGCATGTTCAACATCATTATTCCCGTGGAGGGCGGTACCAGTTGTTGAAAAATGAGAATTGACTATCAAAAGTCGCGACGACCTACCCCAAAAACAAGAAAAGGCGACGCCTTCACGTCGCCTCCTCCCGAACGGGTTCCTGATTCGCGTTGCCGGAGCCACTGGTCCGGAACGCATTAGTCCTTGCTTGTGCTCTGCAGCGGTGCACGCTCATCCAGACCCACCAGGCCGGCGGCGATGGCGATGCGTGCAAGCTCCACCCGGTTCACCACGCCCAGCTTCTCGCCCAGGCTCACACGGTGCCACTCGATGGTCTTGACGCTCCGGCCCAGATGCTTGGCGATATCAATCGTGGACAGACCCAGCCCGATGAGCTTGAGAATCTCCACTTCGCGCGTCGTCAGCGTCGCAAGTTTCCCTGCGTCGTTGTTCTTCGCCCGCACCGTTGGGTAGCCGTTCTGGAACGGTGCATGCAGCGCGGAGATGTACGCCGTCACCAGCACGCTCTTCACGCCGCTGGCCGCGGGAATCGCCCGCATCACACAGCGCAGTTGCTTGCCGCGACGCATCTCTTCAAACACGATCGTGCGGCCGGTGTTCAGCACGCTCTGCACGTGCTCCAGACGTTCACGAGCGTGATCTTCGCCCAGCAGGTCCGCCAGCGACCGACCAACCACACGCTCATCTTCCGCGTTCCGCAGAAGCTGCGTGCCAGGCAGGTTCGCCATCTCGACGATGCCCGCGTGGTTCACGACGAAAATCGGCGTGCTCGTCTCATCGACGAATGTCTGCCACAACCAGTTTGCGTCAGTCGTCGGACACATCGTGGTCTTGTGCGGCGTTGCTTCCGTTGCCTTGCGTGTTGCGAACTCTTTGTACGTTGCGTTTGTCATAGTGAGGCCTCGCTTCCCGTAAGCGGGCCCAGACATTTCTCTCTTGCGAGACCCGACCCCGCCGGAGAGAAGTGGCATGGCCGCAACAAGATGCGATGCTTCCAGCCCGGTGGATTCGCTTGGCACAAGTAATGGAGGCAGATTTCCTTTTGTGCCGAACTTGCAGGAATTGCCGTCCATTCATGCAATTTTGAGGGCTTTATCCGCTGTCCGATTGGCGCACCTTTATCGACTATGCCGACGTATGTGTTGGTCAAATCATGAACGCGCAACCAGACAACAGCCAGTCCCGATCGCATGTCGCTTCCATCGAGGAAGTGCTCGCTGACCCCAATCGCCCTATTTGGAGGATGGGACCAGGCGGCGAAGACGTGCCCGACTTTCTTGAAGGTCCCCGCGCTCGGGTGAGCGAGTTCCTCCGCGCAACGCGCATCTTCGCTGAGTTCATCCGCGGATTCCGCGCCCTGCACTTCGTCGGCCCTTGCGTCACCGTTTTCGGCAGCGCACGTTTCGCGGCCGGCCACCCCTACTACGAAATGGGCCGCGAGGTCGGCAAGCGCATCGCCAAGACCGGGCTGACCACCATGACAGGCGGCGGCCCCGGCATCATGGAAAGCGCCAACCGCGGTGCCCGCGAAGCAGGTGGCCGCAGCATTGGCTGCAACATCATCCTGCCCATGGAGCAGCAGCCCAACCCGTACGTGGACAAGTTCGTCGAGTTCAAGTACTTCTTCGTGCGCAAGGTCATGCTCGTGAAGTACTCCTACGCGTTCGTTGTCCTGCCGGGCGGCTTTGGCACCATGGACGAACTCTTCGAGGCCCTCACGCTCGTCCAGACTCGCAAGATCGAGAACTTCCCCGTCGTCCTCATGGGCGAAAGTTACTGGCGGCCTCTGCTCGATTTCCTGCAAACCAACATGGTCGCCGCGAAGACCATCAGCCCCGAAGACATCAACCTCCTCACCGTCACCGACTCCCCCGACGTCGCCATCAAAGCCATCCGCGACGCTCTTGCGACCAAGCCTTACTTCAAAGCAGGCCCCAAGCGCAGCAAACTTCTCGCCGAGTAATCATGCTCGTCGGCGTTGAAACTCAGCCAGCAATTGGTCCAGCAGCGCGGGCGGCACACGAAAGTTCGTTGCCTTGAGTCTGGCGAATGCGGCATGCAGATCGATGAGTCCTCGCTCCGCGGCAATCGCCAGAACAGTGGGCGTGCGTTCAACGACAAGGCCCATGCCGCGCGCGATCGCGACCCCTTTGCGTTCATCCATCAGCAGCGAGTCCGCGCCAAGTTCGCGGGCAAGAGCGATCGCAGCAGCCTCGCCAGCGTCCAGATCGAGCGGCTCCCAAGGCGTAGTGGGATCCATAATCTGCAGCCATGCAGGCGGCTGAGACACCCACGTTGCAACCTCCGGCCTGCTGCGAGGCGCTCGCAGTTCCGCGTACACCATGCGCGGAATCACCACCTGGGTGTACAACGCCGGAAGCACATGCACGCACTCAATCTGTATGAGGTAGTTCAGCGGACTGGTGTCACTCACGACGATCAAGCCGCGCCCCCGTGTCGACGCCTCGCGTCCTCAAACTCCGCCCGCAGTTCGGCCAGGCTCGGCATGTCTTCCGTCACGCCGTGCCGCTTGAGCACGCCGTCCGTCTCATCACGCGAAATGCCCAGTGCCCGTGCAAGCGAGCCATGAGAAAGCGCGCCCCGCCGGTAGAGCTCTACCAGCATCGCTTCACGTGCCACAGCCGCCACATCCCCATCGCGGGCGAGAAGGTCGCGAACCTCATCTGGTACTGTGAAAGTGACCGACGTCATGCCAAATCGTAGCGATGCGGGGCTGTCGGCTCAGAACGACGGTGATTCGCGCTCGATATGGCACAAATCCGCACGGTCAGACGCAGTTTCTCAGCGTTTCTGGTATACTGCCCTCGCAAGTCGCGGGGCAGGAGGCACGCCATGAAGATCGAAGGCGAAGGCCAGTTGCTGCGGGTGTTCATCGACGAAAACGACCAGTGGGAGGGCAAACCGCTCTTCCAGGAGATCGTCAAAAAGGCCCGCAGCGAGGGCCTCGCGGGCGCCACCGTGCTCAAGGGCGTCATGAGTTACGGCGCTAACTCCCTCATCCACGCCGTCAACAAGCAGGGCTTCGCTGACGACATTCCCGTCGTCGTCGAGATCGTCGACGGCACCGAAAAGATCAAGAAGTTCATCCCCATCCTCGACAAGATGGTCAAGGAAGGCCTCATCACGCTCGAGAAGGTGACCGTCATCGCCTACCGCACGAGCAGGGTGTAGGGGGGAACGGAGAACAGAGAGCAGAGAGCAGAGAACAGAGAACAGAAATCTGAGCACCGGCATCCAACAGGCGCGCGATCATCAAGCGCCCCGTTCTCCGCTCTCCGCTCTCCGCTCTCCGCTCCCCGCCCCCCGCCCCCCTTTCCCTATCTTCCCCCATGCTCTCCCGTCGCCTCGCCACGTCTCGCCAGATTGATCAATACAACCAGCGTCGCAAGACCGACGCGCAGTGGGCGACCAAGGCGGACGACAAAGGCCGCGTCGGCTGGCGAAAGGCCGGCAAACCGACGCGCGGCTTCTGGCAGCTCTTCCGCGCCTTCTGGCAGCAGTGCGCAGGCCACACCGGCTACATCTACCTCGCCCTCGTCACCGTCACCATCATGACGCTGATCTCGCTGGTCCTGCCCGCTGCTACCAAGGTCGCCATCGACTACATCATCACCGACGCCCCAGGCCCCGCCGGCTTGCCAAAGCGCGTGCTCGAACTGCTCAACGTCAGCGTCGCCGAAGTCGAGAACTATCGCAAACAACTCTTGTGGTGGCTGGGCGGAGTCATGGTCGCCCTGTCCGCCGTCGCCGTCTTCGTGGGCATCGTGGGCCGCTGGCAAATGACCCGCGTCACCAAACGCGTCCAGGTCGCCATGCGCCGCCGCGCCTTCCACCACGCCATCCAACTGCCACTGCATCGCATCCAACATTACAAGTCAGGCGGCATGTCCAGCCTGCTGCGAGAAGACGCCGGCCTCGCGGGCGAACTGCTCTTCAGCATGATCTACAACCCCTGGCGCGCCATCATCACGCTCCTCGGCACGCTCATCATCCTCGCCTTCACAGACTGGCGCCTCCTCGCCGGCGGCCTCCTCTGCATTCCCGCTGTCTGGGTCACGCACAAAACCTGGATCAGCAAAATCCGCCCGCTTTTCCGCGATGCCAAGCAGATTCGTCAGCAGGTCGACGCCCACGCCACCGAAGCCTTCGGCGGCCTCCGCGTCGTCCGCGGCTTTGGTCGCAGCCGCAGCGAGAACGTCCGCTTCGTCAGCGGCCAGCACATGATGACACGCATCGAGATCATCACCTGGTGGTGGTCGCGCATCGTCGAGATCGCGTGGGGCCTGCTCATCCCCATCGCCAGCGCGGGCGTCATGATCTACGGCGGCATCGCCGTCATGGAGAAATCGCTGACCATCGGCGATCTCATGATGTTCCTCACATACCTGCTCATGCTGCTGGGCCCGCTCGAAACGCTCACCAGCACCGCTGCCAACATTCAGAGCAACCTCGCCGCACTCGATCGGGTCCTTTCGCTGCTCGATGAAGAGAAAGAGTTCGTCAGCGACAAGCCCACCATCGACGTCGATCGCGCCACCGCTCGCGGCCAGCTCGAACTGCGCAACGTCAGCTTCGTCTATCCCACACGCGGCAACGCCAACCCCAACGAACCCGACAGCCAGCGAGACGCACCAACTGCAAACGCAAACGGCAAAGTCACGGATGCCGACGAGCTAGCCGACGAGCAAGACGACGAGCAAGCAACGAGCGCACCGACGCAACCAAAGGCAGCAAACACCAAACCCCGCGAAGTCCTCTCCAACATCAATCTCCTCGCCAAGCCCGGCCAAACCATCGCCCTCGTCGGCCCCAGCGGCGCAGGCAAAACCACGCTCTGCAATCTCGTCGCCCGCTTCTACGACCCCACGCAAGGCGACGTGTTTCTCGACGGCGTCAACCTGCGCGACATCTCCATCGCCAGCTACCGCAGCCTGCTGGGCATCGTCGAGCAAGACGTCTTTCTCTTCGACGGCACCATCGCCGAAAACATCGCCTACGGCCGGCGCGACGCCACGCAAGCCGAGATCATCGCCGCCGCCGAGGCCGCGCACGCCCACGGATTCATCACCGAAACCGAAAAGGGCTACCAAACCATGATCGGCGAACGCGGCGTGCGTCTCTCAGGCGGCCAGAAGCAACGCATCGCCATCGCACGAGCCATCCTCGCCGATCCGCTCATTCTCATCCTCGACGAAGCCACCAGCAACCTCGACAGCGAAAGCGAACAACTCATCCAGCAAAGCCTCGCAACGCTGATGAAGAACCGCACCAGCTTCGTCATCGCCCACCGCCTCAGCACCATCCGCCACGCCGACAGCATCGTCGTGCTGGAGCAAGGCCGCATCATCGAGCAAGGCCCCCACGACCAACTCGCCAGCAGCGCCGGCATGTACGCCCACCTCCTCAGCCTCCAAAGCCAGGGGCCGCGAGTCCTCGCCGACGACTGATCTTGAACTTCCGCTCACCACAGAAACACAACGCGTTGACGTGCCGCAACGCATGAAATCGCTGCGGCTACACACATCGCATCCCACCCCGCATCCCGTCTTCCCTCTGTGTCTCTGCGCCTCTGTGGTGAATCGAATTCTTCAGTCACTTTCCGTTCACACCGCCTCTCAAATCCGGTGTACGCTTTTGCAATGCCCCACGCGGATGCCGCACACGATGGCGCTTCGTTTTCCGGCCTTGCCGGCGCACTCGAACCCGTGTTGCATGAAGTCTGCGAAGGTCGCCTGGGCCCCGTCGAGTGGTTCCACGCCGCATGGCAGCGGGGCGGCGCAAGCACCGGCTTCACCACCTACCGCATCGGCAGCAGCATCGTCCCCGTCCTCGTCAAGTTCCCCATCGGCCCCGTCGAATACGACTGGACCACGCGCCTGGGCTGTGTCACGCCCTGCACCATGTGCGATGATCACGACGCCTATGAAGCCGCGCACGATCGCTGCACCCCGCGCGTCCTCGCGCACGGCACACAACTCGGCGGCTACGACTTCGCCTGGATCGTCACCGAGCGCCTCGCGGGCGATCATCTCCCGCGCCACATGAGCGAGCAACTCGTCACCGAACTCATGCGGCGCCTCCTGCACTTCCACATGTCCGCCGCCGCGGCATCGCCCGTCACCGGCACACACAAGAGCCCCGACTGGCTCATGCTGCTCGAACGTGCCCGCCGCCTCAGCCACGAGCACGCCATCCCCGAGTTCCAGAAGTGGAACCTCGCCATCCGCCACGTCCTCAAGCACCTCCCCAGCCTCAAAGCCCGCTGGGAAGCTCGCTCCGTCGACACCTGGTGTCACGGCGATCTCCACGTCGCCAACGCCCTGCGCCGCGTCGCCCCCGGCTGCACCCTCGCCGCACCCGGCGAAGGCCCCTGCGTCCTCATCGATCTCGCCCTCGTCCACCCCGGCAACTGGATCGAAGACGCCCTCTACCTCGAGCGTCAATACTGGGGCCACGAAGACTGGATCTCCCACGCCAAACCCCTCAGCATCTTCGCCCGCCTCCGGCGCGAAGCCGGCCTGCCCACCTCAGGCGACTACAACGAACTCGCCAACCTCCGCCGCATCCTCATGGCCGCCTGTGCCCCAGCCCTCATCGGCAACGAAGGCGGCAACCAGAAATACCTCCATTCCGCCCTCCTCCACGTCGAGAAACTGCTGCCCATGGTCGTGCACTAACTCCACCCCGGCACCAGGAAAAACGGGCGTTCTACCCACAAAAACTGGGGAGTCCATGCCCCGCAAACCGCCGATTCCGCAGGATCCTGACCGTTCCGGCCCGCTTTCGGCGTTTGTGGGACCGGTTCGGGTGTACCATCACGATGCGCGGCGTTCGGCTGTTTGTCCGGGTCGCGCGCACAAGGGAGGCTTGCGCTATGGATGAATTCACACAATTGGAACAACTCGTGGCTCAGTCCAAAGACGACTGGCTGAAGTGGAAGGGCGGCAACAAAACCGCCGGCACCCGCGTCCGCAAGTCCATGCAGGACATCAAAGCCCAGGCCCAGGCCATTCGCGAGAAGGTGCTCGAAGCACGCGAAGAAAAGGCCGAGTGATCTTCCCCGTCGACGCGGCCTGACCGCCGCGTCCGCATTCGTTGGTACACTGCTCGGGGCGAAGTCGTGGAGCCGTACCGGTCGGCCGTCGGCCGTCGGCGGTATCTTCGTTGGTGCTTTCCCTAGGTTGTGTCATGGAACAGACTTCATCTCCATCGGCGGGTCAGTCAAGCGGGCAGACCGGGCTCTCGTCGAGCGTCATGCCTTTTGACCTCAGTCCGATCGACTTCTCCAAGATCACTATCAGCAAGGCTGACGTCGAAAAACTCATCCCGCACCGCGGGCTCATGAGCCTCCTCGACGGCATCGTCTGGCACAGCGCCGACTGGATGCAATGCGTCGGCCTCAAGCGCGTCCGCGACAACGAGTTCTGGTGCGCGGGCCACTTTCCCGACAAGCCCACCTTCCCCGGCGTCCTCATGGTCGAGACCGCCGCGCAGCTCGCCGCCTACGCCTTCCTCGCCAACACGGGCGACTCGCGCATCTGCCTCTTCCTCCGCATCGAAAACTGCACCTTCCGCAACGCCGTCATGCCCGGCACCGATCTCTTCATCGTCAACAACGGCGTCAAGCGCCAACGCAAGCGCTTCGTCACCGACGTCTACGGCCTCATCGGCGGACCGGCCGGCAAACGCGCCTTCGAAGCCACCCTCACCGGCATGACTGTCGAAGGCACCGAGTATTGACCTCCGGTAGCGTGCGAACCTCCATCGCACGCTGCACGCAAGGACACCCTGCATGAGATCGCTTTGCTCCGCGGTCGCGCTGATCTCGCTTGCTGTCCTCACCATCCTTCTGGGCGGCTGCCGCGGCGTCGAACGCAAGACCCTTGAAACCGACGAACTCATCGCCCGTCGCGAGGCCTCACGCGAGCGCTATCACGCCGTCACACGCCAGCGCTTCAGCGCGGTCCTCGAGCGCACCCACCGCGAACTGCTCGAATATCGCGCTGGGCAGCGAACGCAGCCACCCGTCATCGACTTCCTCGCCATCTCCGGCGGCGGCGACTGGGGCTCATTTGGCGTCGGTTTCATGCAGGGCTGGCGACAAGTCGATCCCGCGCACCCACTGGCGTGGCCTGAGTTTGACGCCGTCACCGGCGTCAGCACCGGCGCGCTCATCGCCCCCTTCGCCTTCCTGGGCGACGACGCGGCGATGAACACCATCGAGCGGCTCTATCGCAACCCGCGCCGCGATTGGGTGGTTGATCGTGGCATGTTCTTCTTCCTCCCCTTCAACCTCTCCTTCAAAGTCGTGCCCGGCCTCGAGCGCGACCTGCGCACCAACATGGATCTCGCCATCGCCCGGCGCATCGCCACGGAAGGCGAGCGCGGTCGCATCCTCGCCGTCAACACCACCGACCTTGACAGCGCAAGCCCGCGCGTCTTCAGCCTCGTCCTCGAAGCACGCAGAGCCGTCGATGAAGGCGACATGTCGCGCCTCCATGACATCATCCTCGCTTCCGCCGGCATCCCCGGAGCCTTCCCCTATCGCGAAATCGACGGCACCATGTTCGTCGATGGTGGCGTCACCGCCAACCTCATCTACGGCGGCCGCCTGCGCGAAGAAGAATCGATGCCCGCCATCTGGAAGTCGATGTACCCCAATGACCCGGTGCCCAAGGTGCGCTACTGGGTCATCTTCAACAACAAGCTCCGCACGCTGCCACGAGTCGTCTCCGCGCGCTGGCCCGCCATCGTCACGCGCTCCATCGAAACGTCGATTCGCTCCAGCACCATCACCTCCATCCGCCACCTCATGGCCATGGCCGAGATCTTCCGCCTCAAGTACAACGTCGAAGTCGAAGTCCGCGTCGCCGCCGTACCCGACGAGTGGACGCCCGCCGAGGATGGCGAATTCAGCAAGCGCGTGATGAACGATCTCGCCGACATAGGCGAACGCATGGGACGCGATCCGCAGGTGTGGATCACCGACATCGACGACTATTGACCCTGCACCGTCGCCGTTGCGCCACGCCGACTCCCACGCATCGACACGCTACCCGTGCAATGCAAAAAATCTGCACCTATGACCGCGTTTGTGCGCCCATTTCATGTAGGTACCCAACTTCGCGCTTGCATCGCAAATCACAATCTGCGAAAATGCGCACCGGTGGCCCGTCACGACACCGGTGGCCCGTCACGAGTCACCGGGCTTGTCTGCAAGCGCAAGCGGCGGCGAAGTGCATGTGAAGTTGATGGCAGCAACACACCACACCCGCCCGATGATCCCGCCTGCAGACCCTCGGTGAAACCCGAACCATCCACCAGCGGTCTTGGACAGACTCGGGGCAACCCGATTCGTCGCGGAACACGCCGCGACACTTCGCGCAAGCGAAGTGAGCCCAAGCCCGCCGATCCCGGTGCGCCAGCCGCTTGCACGCTTTGGACAACCAAAGCGTGGCGATCATCCCACGCACGCGGAAATCA
>VYMG01000151.1_pt1 | contig 47703 bp, 38 predicted proteins | sample 5115261 | NCBI WGS metagenome assembly VYMG01 (sample SAMN12291781, study PRJNA351875) | freshwater metagenome | isolation source: freshwater lake | place: USA: Michigan, Wintergreen Lake | collected 2013-08-08
GGAAAGATTGGCTTCTCGATACGGTTGTCGGTCGAGTCCTGATGTCCTTGAGTGCGCCGTAGCGGGCTGTTCTCACCCCAGCAGCCTGAGGTATTGATGCTGTGACGAACACCCAGGGCCAAGAGCAATGCACCGATAGGCAAGTGGCGGACGCCCACGGAATCGACCACCGCCGCATCGGCGATGTCCGTGCAAACCCTCACACCTTCTCAGCCGCAACGCCAGACGTGGCCTAGTTGGCACGGTTGTCAGATTTGATGCCAGCTGAATGAAAGCCTTGACAGGCATCATGTTGCGTCGTAGACCGATTGGCATATTGCCGGCTGGGGGCTTTCGCGCCCTAGAGACAGCTGCGATGCTCGCCGAAGCGGCAAGTTGCGAATTGAGACAATCGAAAGCGGTTACAGGCATGTTGAGCGCGGTATTGCGAGAGTTCGGTGCAGCACTCGATGGGGTCGACGTCGCTTTCTGCGCCTTTGATGACCAGGACCGTGCCCTGGCCTGGAATGAGCAGTTTCTTGAGTTCTTTCCCGAGCATGCAGGGCACGTCACAGTGGGCGAGCCTTACGCCGAGAACCTCCGCCGCTTCTACACGGCCCGACTGAGCGCGGACGAACTGCCGCTCGTTGACCGCTACATTCAAGATGGGGTGGAGCGACACCGCACGCAGAGGCGCCCATACGAGTTCGACCACCGCGGCAATCGCCTGCGCGTCTCCTCCGTCGAGTTGGGCGCGCTCGGCCGCGTGCGGGTATGGCGCAAGGTCAGGGAGATGGACGGCAACGAGCTTGGTGTCCCCAGTCCGTTGCGAACGGAGTTCGACCCCAACGCCTCCCTGGTCCTCGAACGCATCGCCGACGGCGTGCTGGTGGTCGATACCGCGGACCAGTGTGTCTGGGCGAACCGCTCCTTCTTGATGCTTTACGGGTTCACCTCGGCGCAAGACGCGCTGGGGCTGAGGTTCGAAGAAATCTACAAGGGCGCGTGGAGTGGTCAGGAGTCGTCAAGGCTCTTCCAGCTGTGTCTCGATACGCTCAAGGAGAACCAGCGCTTCTCCGGTGCGCCCTACGAGCTCGTCCTGCCGGGCGACCGCTGGGTGCGGGTCGTCGAGCAGCGGGGCGACACGCTCGACGGGCGCGGCTACTTCGTTCACGTCGACATCACGGCACTCAAGCGGCAGCAGCGCGCACTGCGCGAGGCCCAGGACGCCGCCCGGGAGAATGAGACCCGCTATCAGTTGCTCGCGGAGTTCTCCAGCGATGTCACCGTTGCGTTGTCCGACGGAGTCGTTGTCTACGTCTCACCTGCAGTTCGCCAGCTCTTCGGCTGGGAGTCCGAACAAGTCGTGGGCAAGACGCTGGAGTCCTTCTGTCACCCAGACGACGTTCCCGGGGTTGCTGCTGCGGTCAAGAAGTTGGTCGATGCGCCGGCGACGGACTACCGAGCGAGGGCCGTCCGCGCGGATGGAAGCTATGTCTGGGTGGAGGCACGCGCCCGCATGACCAAACCACGCAGCCCCGGCGAGACGCCCATGCTGGTCATCAACGTCAGGGACATCGCGGCGCGCAAGGCAACCGAAGACGAACTCGCGGGTGCGCTGGCGAGGCTCGAATCCATGGCGGCGACAGATGGCCTGACCGGAGTCGCAAATCGCCGTCGTTTTGACGAGGCACTGACGAGTGAGTTTCGCCGTGCGCGAAGGGATGGCAGTCCGCTGGCCCTGCTCCTCGTCGACCTGGACCTGTTCAAGACAGTCAACGATACCTACGGACATCAGGTGGGCGACGACGTCTTGCGAACGGTTGCAGGCGCGCTGGCGAAGCTGACGCGCCGCGCCGGCGACCTAGTTGCGCGCTATGGCGGGGAAGAGTTCGTCTTCCTCCTGCCCAATACTTCAGCGGACTGTGCGCTGAAGGTGGCCGAGAGGGTTCAGAACTGCGTGCGAGTGCTCGACCCCACTGCAATGGGAATGCAGAGCAAGACGCGGCTCACCGTCAGCATCGGCGTCTCAAACTCGCAGGCGATGCCAGCCGATGGCACTGAGCACGACCTCGTCCGCCTGGCGGACGATGCCCTGTTCTTGGCCAAGCGCGACGGACGCAATCGGGCGGTCGCTGCGTGGTAGCACCCGCTAAGGCACCAGGGTCGGTCACCGACGCGCTACAGCGGACTGTTCAGGAGCTGAGTTTGGCCGCCATCGAACGTCAGGTTCGTCTCGATGTAGCGCAGACGGACGAGCGTCTTTGGGTGGATTGCAGCGACGGCACGTTGCGGCAATTGCTGCTCTGTCTGTTGTCCAATGCAATCAAGTTCTCGACTCCGCGCGGGAGGGTATCAGTGACGACGCAGAGACGGAACGCAGATGTGGTCATCACCGTTTCTGACGAGGGCTACGGGATGGACGACGCGGCCATGAGCCAGGTGTTCGACATCGCCCCGCAGTGGATGTCGCCGCCGACGGGCACGGTTTTGCGCCTGGGGGTTGCCCGCATGCTCGTTGAAGCCCTGGATGGACAGCTCGATGCATCGAGTGAAGGGCCGGGGCGCGGTGCGACCTTCGTGCTGTCGCTTCCGGCCGCCACGCCTTCGTCCAACGAGCACAACACAAAGTAGCCGGTCGAACTGAACTCCGCACTCGAGTCGCGGTGCCTCGCCGAAGCCGCGCCGTCACTGGCGCTCAGTGCTGCCGCCTGGCGTCGCCGGCGTCACGCAGGACAAACACACCGGGGTCGCGGCCGAACTCGAGCAGCAGTCGTCGGACCCATTCTTGCCACAGCGTACCGAGCGTCCGCTCCTCGTCGGGGCTGGCGAGTCCGCGTGCACAACGCGGCAGCAACTGCTCAATGGCTGGGTCCGCTGGCACAAGCTGCAACTCGGCCGTAGCGTCCACCGCTGTGCGTGTATCGAGCCGGGTGAATCGAAGGGACAGCAAGAGTTCAGGCATGAACCGCATGAGCCCAGCGCGCCTATGACGCCCCGCAACTCCCTTGAACCCCGTCCCGCCCGCTGCGCCCGTGAGCATCTGAATCACAGTTGCCACGACCCCGGTGCTGCCAGAGCGTGCATCTTCCCGAAAGTCAACGCGCAAGTTGCCGCGCTGAGGCAGCGAGTCGGGATAGAGGCGCTCGAGCGCGAGCCAAGTCAGCCAGTAGGCAGACGCGACTGTCGGGCAGGAGTGCCCCGCGAGGCGCACCGCATCGGCATAGCTGTACTCGAGCAAGCCGTCTTCGGCGCACCCCAGCAGCCGCGCCAGCGGGTCCTGGACACGAAGCGTCGGCACAAGGTCGAAGAACTCGGGGAGCTGCATGGAGGCCGCACTCGTCTGCATGACCGTCACACCACCTTCGAGAACCGATGCCGTTCCTTCGCCGCCTGCAGGTGTCGGTCGAAGACCATGGCGATGGCGCGTACCAGGAACCAACCCGCAACGGTCACGTCCACATGGCTGGGCGTGCGGACAACGAGCCCCGACTCCACCAACGCATCCAATGCGCGCAGTTCGTTCTCGAAGTAGTCCGCGAAACGAATGCCGTGAGCCCGCTCGACGTGCTCGAAGTCGAGATGTCCCTGGCACATGATGGCCATGATGACATCGCGGCGAATGGCGTCATCCTTCGTCAGTTGGTAGCCGCGCACGACAGGCAGCCGACGCTGCTGCACGGCCTCGTAGTACTCGGGCAGTGTCTTCGCGTTCTGGTAGTACGTCGAACCGACGCGTCCGATGGCGGAGACGCCGAGCGCCACGAGGTCGCAGTCGGGCTGCGTGCTGTACCCCTGGAAATTGCGATGCAGCCGACCCTCGCGCTTGGCCACGGCCAGCGAGTCGTCCGGCAAGGCGAAGTGGTCCATGCCGATGTACTGGTAGTCACGCGACAGGAAGCCACCGATGGCGTTGCCGAGCATGCTGACGCGTTGCTCGGCGCTGGGCAGGTCTGCCTCCGCGATGCGTCGCTGCGGCTTGAACCGCTCCGGGAGATGCGCGTAGGCATACAGCGCAATTCGGTCGGGCCGGAGTTCACCAATCTGCGCGATGGTGCGTGCGAAGCTCTGAGGTGTCTGCTTCGGCAGCCCGAAGATGAGGTCCGCGTTGATGGACACATACCCGAGCGCTCGAGCACTTGTCATGAGCGTCTGCACGCTTTCGAAGGACTGGACTCGATGAACGGCCTGCTGGACGTCGGGGTCGAAGTCCTGAACGCCGAAGCTCAAACGGTTGAAGCCCAGTTGGCGGAAGTGCGCCAGTCTGGCCGGCGTGACCGTGCGTGGGTCCACTTCAAGCGAGACCTCCGAGCCCGGCGTCAGTCGGAACGCGCCCGTAAGCGCTTTCATGACCCTCGTCAGTTCCTCGTCCGACAGGAACGTCGGCGAGCCGCCACCGAAGTGCAACTGAGAGATAGGCCTTCCGCCGCCGAGCGACGCGACCACCAGCGCCAACTCCGCTTCGAGCGCGTCGAGATATTCGGCCGCGCGCTCATGGTGCTTGGTGATGATTTTGTTGCAGGCGCAGTAGTAGCAGAGTTGTTCGCAGAATGGGATGTGTACATACAGCGAGAGCGGTGCGCTCGATGCAGTGGTCCTGTTCAGCTCAAGCGCCTTGACCGCGTCTGCAGGCCCGAACCGGGTCGCGAAGCGGTCCGCGGTCGGATACGACGTGTAGCGCGGGCCGGGGGTGTCGAACTTGCGCAGAAACGACTCGGTCAGAAGTGTCTGGGCGTCGGAGAGTGTGAGTTCTGATGACATGTCGAATGGGGCGGGCGTGCGATGCACGCTTCGTCGTGGGCGTCAGTTCGGCCGCCCTGGTGGGTTCGCTCGTGCGGCGATACGGTGGTTGGTTGCGGGTGTCGGTCGACGTGTGCGGCCGGAATGCCGCACGCGCCACGCGAGAGCTGCTGCGCCCATCGTCATGGCGAACAGTGCGATGGCCAGAGCGTTCCCGAGCGCACCGTTGCTCAGCGCATCGCGCCAGAGGGGCGGTGCGAAGAGGCGAAACGCCAGCGACAGATGGAGGACGGCCAGCGGCACGTAGAAGAACCAGCCGAACTCCACCTTGATGCGGGCCAGCGCCGGGAGAATGATGGGCGCGTGCCCCAGCATCATCGAGAAGATGAAGCCGAGGCCGAGCGCATGGAGTGCCGCGTCCCGCCACGGAAATCCGAACGAGGTGCCGGTCCAGGCCGTGCCCGCTACGGCCAGCCAGCCGTAGCCAAGCAGCAGGCAAACGGCCATGTAGCGACTGAGGCCGGTGGCTGCAACGGTACGTCGGGCCACGTCAAACGCAATCAGCCACGTGGCAAGGCCTACCAGGGCCAAGCCAAACACCAGGCCGCCCCAGAATGGGGACAAGGCGAATGCGGCCGAGCCAAGCAGCAGACCACCAAGACAGGTGTACAGCGTCGCGGCGGCACTTCGGCGGCGCCGCATCAATCGGGTCATCTCCAGGCGCTCGGCGGCAATCGTCAGGACCAGGAACGAGAACCACCACGGGTAGACCACTGCGGCTTGGCTCCCCAGAGCCAGCATGAGGTTGCCGACGAGCCATGCGACCGAACCCGTCAACAACAAGGCCGTGTGCGCGGCGCGCTGGCGCTCGACCACCACCAGGTTGACGGCGATGAACGCGACGGCCGCGGCAACTGCGAGCCAGGCCGCCGGCGACGGCTGGGCGCTCAGCATGGCCGCACCCGCCAGTGCCGACAGGGTCGGCGCGATGAACGCGGTACGGTGCTTCACGGCAACGGCGCGCTCGATGCCGATGACGGTGCCCATGAAGGCACTCATCATGAGAAATGCATGGGCCAGCACGGCCTGAGCGGGCCAAGCTGTGCCGGTCGGAACCGGCATAGCCACGCCTGCGCGCAGCAAGCCGCCGACGATGCCGGCGACCAGCAACGAAGCGATGACCAGCAAGGAAGCAACACGCCGCACAACAACGGTCGCGTTGAAGCCGCTACTGGTTTCTGCTTGCATGGCTGGTGCGGCGCTTACCAACCCATGAACAGCTTTGCGCGCGGGCTCAGCCGGTCGGTGGACCACGGAGGCTCCCAGACGAGGTCGATGTGGACCGAGTGGTCGGGTGGCAGCACGGCGTCCAACTCGACTTGCACATCGGCAAGGATGACGTCCGTGACCGGACACGCCGCAGATGTCATCGTCATGCGCACGTGAACGTCCTTGTCGGCTACCCGGACTCCATACACCAGGCCCACATCGACGATGGTCAGCGCCACTTCAGGGTCAACGACCTGCCGCAGCGCGGCCTCGATGGATTCTTCCAGCTCCTGCGGCCCCTCATAGGGATACGGCAGGTGAGCTTCGGTGGCCGTTGCAGTTCTCATCATCATCATCACGCTGCGTGAATCATCAGAACTTTGCCGAGGGCGAGGCGATTGTGCGAGATGTCAGCGAGCGTGTACCTGTCCAAGGCAGCGTAGAACGCATCGACGGCTTCCGCAAGCGCACCCTTCAACTGGCAGCAGCGCGAGATGCGACAGTTGCCGCCGTCGGCGGCAAAGCACTCGGCCGGTAGCGCTGCACCTTCGGTGCTGCGCACAACGTTCCCGACACTGATGTCCTGGGGTCGTATCGCCAGCGTCATCCCACCGCCCTTGCCTCGCACCGTCTCTATCCATCCCTGCTTGCCCAGGAAGTGCACGACCTTCACCAAGTGGTTCTCGGACACTTCGAAGGCGGACGCAATCTCCGCAATGGTGGCCCTTCGACTGGTGTCTGCCGCGAGGTAGATGAGCACCCGCAGGCTGTAGTCGGTGAAGCTGGTGAGTTTCATGGTGCTTGAACGAAGGAGGAGGGCACGGAGCCCTCCTCGTGCATGGGTCTAGCGCCTGGCGGCGGCCGGGAGCGCGCCCGCAGGTACTTTGGCAGCAGACGGCCGCTTCAAGAGTCGCAGCGCGTACACGGCGAGCAGCACGCTGCCCGCGGCGAACACGATGTCGCCCGGCACGCGCAGCCAGACCAGTGCTTCCATCACCGGCGAGTGGATGATTTCCGGCGAGCGGGCGTACCACAGGCCCTTGCTCATGCTGGCCCAAGCCTGATAAATGCCGGCCGGCAGCAGCGACAGGAACACCATCATCGCCAGACCGATGTTCAGGCTCCAGAAGGCGGGCTTGAGGAACTTGTCCGCATGCAGCGCCCGGTCGTAGAGGCCACGCAGGCAGAACAGCATCAAGCCGATGCCCAGCATGCCGTACACGCCGAACAGCGCAGCGTGGCCGTGAGCGGCCGTCATGTTCAGGCCCTGCACGTAGTACAGCGACGCCGGCGGGTTGATTGCGAAGCCCAGCAGGCCGGCGCCCACGGTGTTCCAGAAGCCGACGGCGACGAAGGACAGGATGACCCACTTGTAGGCGCCGAGCCAGGGCACGTGCTTGGAGCGGCGATAGGCCTGCAGCGCTTCCAGGCCGATGAGGGTCAGCGGCACCACTTCGAGTGCGGAGAACACTGAGCCGACCGCAATCACCGAGGTCGGCGTACCCGTCCAGTAGAGGTGGTGCAGCGTGCCCAGGATGCCGCCGAACAGGAACACGATGGTCTCCGCGATGATGGCGCGGTTGGCCGACGCGGCGCGAATCAGGCCCAGGTTGGTGAAGATGAGTGCAACGACTGCAGTGGCGAACACTTCGAAGAAGCCTTCGACCCACAGGTGGACAAGCCACCAGCGCCAGTACTCGACCATCGAGTAGTGCGTGTGCTGGCCCCAGGTGAGCGAGGTCGCGTAGAAGCCGCCGATGCAGGTCGCCGACAGGAACACCATGGCGATGAGGCCGCGCGTCTCCGACGGCTTCTTCAGCGCAGGCCACAGGGCACGACCGAGCAGGAAGACCCAGAACAGAAGGCCGATGAACAGAAGAATCTGCCAGACGCGCCCCATGCTCGTGAACTCCAGCCCCTGGTTGCCGAGCCAGAAGCTGAAGTCGACGCCGCGGTGCTGCAGCGTGCCCAGCCAGCCGGTGATGGTGGAGCCCAGCACGACGACGATGAGGGCCCAGAAGAGCAGGTCGACGCCGAGCTTCTGGAACTTCGGTTCGCGGCCGGAGAGCAGCGGTGCGACGTAGAGACCTGTCGCAAGCCATGCAGTGGCAATCCAGAAGATGCCGACCTGGGTGTGGATGGTTCGGCTGACGACGTACGGCAGCACTTGAGCCAACGGAAGTCCGAAGAAGGCTTGGCCCTCGACGGCGTAGTGCGCGGTGATGGCGCCCATGCCGATTTGCAGCAGCATCAGGCCGATGACGGTGAAGAAGTACTTGCGCGTCGCCTTCATCGACGGGGTCGCCTTGGCGCCCAGCAGCGGGTCCGCCGCGGGTACGCTTGGCTCTTCCTCGTGCTTGCTGGCGCCGTGCAGCCACAGCATCGCGGCGATGCCGGCCAGCAGCAGGACGATGCTTACCATCGACCACATCGCCGCCGAAGTCGACATCGTGTTGCCGACCAGCGGCTCGTGCGGCCAGTTGCTGGTGTACGAAAGGTCGGCTTCGCCGGGCCGGTTGGTGGAGGCTGCCCACGAGGTCCAGAAGAAGAACGCAGCCAATGCCTGGCGGTCCGCCTTCTCGGGCAGGGCGCCTTCGGTCATCGCGTACTGGTCGCGCAGCTTGGCGAGCGATGGCTCGGTACCGAACAAGCCCTCGAAGTGGCTGGCGACATCGCGGATAGCCTTCGCGCGTTCGGCCGAGACCCTTAGGGTGCCAGTCGACTCGTCGTAGGTGTTGCGACGCATCTCCTCACGCACGAGGGCGTTGACCGCGGCCTGGTCGGCTTCGGACAACGTTGGCGTGGCTTTGCCCTGCTCGGCGCTGCGGATGCTTTGCAGTGCCGTGGCTTCGCGGTGCAGCCAGTCGGCCGACCAGTCGGGAGCGACGTAGCTGCCATGGCCCCAGACGGTGCCCAGTTGCTGGCCGCCGGCCGCCATCCAGGCCTGCTGGCCACGCTGGACCTGCTCGCCGCTGAAGAGCACCTCGCCGTCGGCGGTGACGACCGCCTTCGGAATGGGAGGCGCCGTCAGATAGATTTCCCATCCGAGGTAGCCGAGGGCCCCGAACGACAGAACGAAGATGAGGCCGAGCCAGCGCCACAGGCTTCCGGTGGACCTCATGGACACGCTCCTGGAAGTGGTAGGGGGTCGCTTGCTCAGACGCCGCCGCAAGAGCCGCAGCATCGACCATCGCTGTGCGGCTTGGTGAGCTTCGTGATGCGCACGCGCCAGACCTCGGGGCCGTTCTCGAGGTAGTCCCACGAGAACTGGCCGGGCTGCTCGGCCTGCATCTGGTAGTACAGCGGCTTCGGGTCGTGGTCGTTGACGATTTCCATCGTCTGAGACGCATCGAGCCCGCGGAACGTGGAGAAGATGAGCGGATGGCGCTCACGAGGTGCGATGTCACGGACGTCAATCGTTGTGCTGCGAGTGGCGAGAGTCATGTGTGTCTCAGTCGGAACGGGTTGGACAGAAGGTATATGGCGAATGCATCTATTGTCGAAGGCGTCAGCATGAGCCGTTTGATGGCAATCAACTTCAGACGCTCGGGCGGCTTATCGGACGCGGCGCGGTGGCCTACAGGCTGCCACCTCGCCTGTCATCACGTCGGCACGTGTGAAGCTTCGGCGCCTTCGTCCGATTCGGCTGCGATGCCGAACTCCAGCCAGTCGTCGCCGAACAGCTCGGATGGATGCTGGGTTCGCTCGGAGCCGTTGCCGCACAACAGCGAATCCACGGAGCAGTACCGGTCACAACCCCAGCAAACGCGTTCAGGGTGAAGTGGCTTGATGGGGAACTTCTTGGCCACGGTGGTTCTCGTGAGTCACCGCGACAGTATAGATGTATTCGCAATACATCTTCAAAATCCCCTGGCATGCGTCTTGGGCTTTCGTGCCTCGGTGTGCGGTGCCACGCCGAGCGCACAGACGTGAGAAAAGTCGCATTTGCGCGGTCAATCCTGTCCCGCATGCACCGAAGATGTGAACGTGACCCCGAACCTTGCTGTTGCTGAAGTAGCCCCCACGGACGAACACTTCCTCGGTCACGTCGTGGAGTCCGCCCACGACGTCCAGGCCAGCGAGGACATCGTCGCCGCGAACGGGATGAAGCTCCTTGCCAAGGGCGCGAAGGTCGACGAAGGCACCCGCGAGCGTCTGCTCGCGCATAAGCTCTCGAAGCCGTTGGAGCAGTGCCTCGAGGTGTCCGACGCCATCACGGGGGAGATGCTCAAGCCGTTGGCCGAGAAACTGTTCGACGAACAGCCTCTTCTGCGTGCGCTGCACGGCGACGGGCGGGCCGCGTCGGCGGTCCAGGCGTTGGCCCGCTCCTCGCTGACGAGCCAGTTGCGCTCGCTTCTGACCCTCTATGCCGAGCTGCCTTCGGACAAGCTCGAACATTGTGTTGCCGTGGCGCTGCTGGCGACCGGGCTGAGCAAGCGCGCGTCGCCCGACCATGACCAGACACAAGAGCGAGTCCTGTTGACCGCTGGACTGTTCCACGATGTTGGTGAGCTCTACCTGGACCCGGAGGTTCTCAAGCCTGCAGGGAGCCTGGAGACTGCGCACTGGAAGCACATCGTCGTGCATCCCATCATCGGGCATCGTGTCCTCTGCGACATGGAGGGGGCTGGCAAGCTGGTTGCGGATGCCGTACTGCATCACCACGAGCGGCATGATGGGTTCGGCTATCCGCGGGGCCTTGCAAAGGACGCCATCCCGCTGCGTGGCGAACTCCTCGGTGCGGCAGAGTGGCTTGCCGGTCTGTTGCGCAACGGCCGCTCCACCATCACCAGTGCTGCAGCCGCCGCCAAGCTGATGCCCGGCGGCTTCCGTAGCAGCATCCTGCGCGCAATCGCGCCGGCGCCGTCCGGCGAAACCTCGAACCAAGGGTCTCCGGGAGACCAAACCGGCGACGTGCTTGCTCGACTGATTCGAGTCAGCGAAACCGTGGAGCGGTTCCAGAAGTCGCTGCCCTGGATACAGACTCTGATTGATGCGAAGTCAGCCGCATCGGCTTTGATTGAGTCCAATCACTCGCGCATGGAACGCATCGAGCGCTCGCTGGCCAGCAGCGGGTTGGCCGGGGCGGAGCCGCTGGTCGTGTTCGAGCGGCTGAACGCCCTCGGGGACCCGTCGCTCCTGGCTGAAATTGAAGCCATCGTGCGGGAGATTGGATGGCGACTGCGAGAACTCGAACGCGATACCCTGCTTCGTGCCAGTGCGCTGCCTCCCGACCAAGAGCACATCGTGCGCATGATGGTGAACCGGCTCAAGCACCACGAACCCGAAGCTGAGTGAACGAGCGCGCAGCGCTTGGCGCTCGCGCACCCACCATCGCTCACATGCGAGCGCAGAGGCGATGTCGTGACACCGATGCTTCGGCGATGACGAGCCGTGTCGTGCACCACCACGATGGCTCACAGCCCGCGCAACCGCCGTGCATGCGTTCAACCACGTTGTCCAGGTAGGCATTCGTCGAACTGGACACCGACGCGAGCGCTCGATATTCTTTGACCAAGGTCAATCGCTCAGAAGGCTCGACCTAGCCACGGCGCAGTCCTGGCCCGGCTTTGTGACTCTGTCTCGGTACCGATGACATGCACGAAGAACCGACCTCTCCCAGCAAACCGCAGGAACTGAGGGCCTTTCTGGGGCTCGCGGTGGTGCTGGCCCCCGTCATTGCCGTCCTCGTGGTGTCGGGCTGGGGTTTCCTCGTCTGGATGTATCAGCTTCTCGCCGGCCCGCCTGGGCCTCGCGGTTAGCCGGCTCGCCGAGGTCACGCGTCGAGATGACGGCGGAACTGCACATTGCGAGTCTGGTGGTTCACGTCGCGCCACGACGTGTGGCAGGGGTTGCCAAGATGGTGTCGGGGCTCCCGGGGGCCGAGGTGCATGCCTCCTCCCCGAACGGCAAGCTGGTCGTGACGCTGGAGGCAGCATCCGCCGAGGCCATGAGTCAGCGGGTGGCCGACATCCAGCGGATAGACGGCGTGCTCTCGGCGGCCCTGGTCTACCAGTGCGCCGACAGTCTCGAAGCCATGAACGAAGAGGTTCCCGATGCGCAGGCGTGACTTCATCAGACAGTCCGCCGCCGCGGCTGCGGGTTCGGCCGCCGGCATCTCCATGCCGACGCCGGCGCAGACCTCGGGTGCAGACTCCGGCGTGAAGTGGAGCAAGGCTCCGTGCCGCTTCTGCGGTACCGGCTGCGGCGTGACCGTTGCGGTCAAGGACAACCGCGTGATTGCCACCCAGGGTGACCCGCAGGCCGAAGTCAACAAGGGCCTGAACTGCATCAAGGGCTACTACCTCTCGAAAATCATGTACGGCGAGGACCGTCTGACGACCCCGCTGCTGCGCATGAAGGACGGCAAGTACGCCAAGGACGGTGAGTTCGAGCGCGTCTCGTGGGACACCGCCTTCGACGTGATGGCCGAGCAGTTCAAGCGCGTCCTCAAGGAAAAGGGGCCAACGGCCGTCGGCATGTTCGGCTCGGGTCAGTGGACGATATGGGAAGGCTACGCGGCGCTCAAGCTGATGAAGGCCGGCTTCCGCTCGAACAACCTCGACCCCAACGCGCGGCACTGCATGGCCTCCGCGGCGGTCGGCTTCATGCGGACTTTCGGTGCCGACGAACCGATGGGCTGCTACGACGACATCGAGGCTGCCGACGCGTTCGTGCTGTGGGGCTCGAACATGGCGGAGATGCACCCGATTCTGTGGACGCGCGTGACCGACCGGCGGCTGAGCGCGCCGAATATCAAGGTGGCGGTGTTGTCGACCTTCGAGCACCGGTCCTACGAACTCGCCGACATCGAGCTCACCTTCACGCCGCAGACCGACCTGGCCATCCTCAACTACATCGCTCACCACATCATCAGCACTGGACGTGTGAACAAGGCGTTCGTCGAGAAGCACACCACCTTCCTGCTCGGCAACCCCGACATCGGCTACGGCCTGCGGCCCGAACACCCGCTGCAGAAGACTGCGAAGAACGCGGGCGCTGCAGGAGGCTCCAAGCCGATGAGCTTCGATGAGTTCGCCAAGTTCGTCTCGACCTATGACCTCGAGTACACCGCCAAGCTGAGCAGTGTCCCGAAAAACCGCCTGCAAGCGCTGGCGGAGTTGTATGCCGACCCGAAGGTCAAGGTGATGTCGTTCTGGACCATGGGATTCAACCAGCACACGCGTGGTGTCTGGTGCAACAACATGGTCTACAACATCCACTTGCTCACCGGGAAGATTGCCACGCCGGGCAACAGCCCCTTCTCGCTCACGGGCCAACCGTCGGCCTGCGGGACCGCCCGCGAAGTGGGGACTTTCGCCAACCGGCTGCCGGCCGACATGGTGGTGACCAACCCCAAGCATCGCGAGCACGCCGAAGAAATCTGGAAGCTGCCCGCCGGAACCATCCCCGACATTCCGGGCTATCACGCGGTGCTGCAGAACCGCATGCTCAAGGACGGCAAGCTCAATGCCTACTGGGTGATGGTCAACAACAACATGCAGGCTGCGGCCAACCTGATGCAGGAAGGCTTTCCGGGCTACCGCAACCCTGCGAACTTCGTCGTTGTGTCGGACGTGTACCCGACGGTCACGGCGGTTGCCGCCGACCTCATCCTGCCCGCGGCGATGTGGGTGGAGAAGGAAGGGGCCTACGGCAACGCCGAACGCCGCACCCACTTCTGGCACCAGCTCGTCACTGCCCCTGGCGAAGCCCGCTCGGACCTGTGGCAGCTGATGGAGTTCTCCAAGCGCTTCAAGGTCGAGGAGGTGTGGCCCGCGAAGCTTCTGGTCCAGAAGCCCGAGTACCGCGGCAAGACGCTGTTCGACGTCCTCTTTCGCAACGGTCAGGTGGACAGGTTCCCGGTCTCGGACATCGAGGCGGGCTACGAGAACGCCGAAGCGAAGGCCTTCGGCTTCTATCCCCAGAAGGGGTTGTTCGAGGAATACGCGCACTTCGGCCGCGGCCACGACCATGACCTGGCGCCGTTCGACACCTACCACCAGGTGCGTGGCCTGCGCTGGCCGGTCGTCAACGGCAAGGAAACACGCTGGCGCTACAAGGAGGGCTCGGACCCCTACGTGAAGGCCGGTACGGACTACCAGTTCTACGGATTTCCCGATGGCAAGGCGCGTATCTACGCGCTGCCCTACGAGCCCCCGCCGGAAGCGCCGGACAAGGAGTACCCGTTCTGGTTGTCAACCGGGCGGGTGCTCGAGCACTGGCACTCGGGCTCGATGACACGCCGCGTGCCGGAGTTGCATCGCGCCGTGCCGCACGCGGTCTGCTACATGCATCCGGACGACGCGGCTGCCCTCGGGGTCCGTCGTGGTTCGGAGGTCGAAATCACCTCGCGTCGCGGCAGCATGCGCACGCGGGTGGAGACGCGCGACCGCAACAAGCCTCCGCGTGGCCTGGTCTTCGTGCCCTGGTTCGATGCCAGCCAGCTCATCAACAAGGTCACGCTGGACGCCACCGACCCTATCTCCTTCCAGACGGACTTCAAGAAGTGTGCCGTCAAGATTGTGAAGGTGTAGGGCGATGAAGCTCCTTGCGGCTCTTTGCGGTGTGGTGCTGTTGGGCATGGCGTACGCGCAAGCTGCGCCGTTCTTCGACGCTGCGCGCGGAACGACGCCTATCGACAAGGAGACCTCGCCACCTCGACTGGTGAACCAGGTCAATGACGACCAGCGGCTCAAGCGCAACTACAGCTACCAGCCGCCCGTCATCCCGCACCGCATCGACGGCTACCAGGTCGATAAGAACTTCAACAAGTGCCTGGACTGCCACGCTCGCGAGAAGACGACGTTCTCGCAGGCCATTCCGGTCAGCGAAACGCACTATGTCGACCGCAGCGGCAAGGTGCTGCCGCACATCTCCACGCGTCGCTACTTCTGCAAGCAGTGTCACGTCGCGCAGGAGCCGGTGGCCCCCTTGGTCGGCAACGGGTTCCGGGGTGACCCCGCTGACGCCGCATCGGCGCCGAAGAAGTAGAACGAAAGCAGCTGGCATGCTCAAGCGCATCAAGCAGTATTGGGACATCATCCGCAGGCCAAGCGTCCACTTCAGCCTGGGCTTTCTGACGCTCGGCGGATTCATCGGCGGCATCATCTTCTGGGGCGGCTTCAACACCGCCATGGAGGCCACGAACACAGAGGCCTTCTGCACCGGTTGTCACGAGATGCGTGACAACGTCTTCGTCGAACTGAAGACGACCATCCACTACACGAACCGCTCGGGTGTGCGTGCCATCTGCTCCGATTGCCACGTGCCGCACAACTGGACCGACAAGATGGCTCGCAAGATGCAAGCCTCCAAAGAGGTCTGGGGCAAGATATTCGGCACCATCGACACCCAGGAGAAGTTCCGCAACCTGCGGCTGGAACTGGCGCAGCATGAGTGGGCACGCCTAAAGGCCAACGACTCGCTCGAGTGCCGCAACTGCCACCAGTTCGAGTCGATGGACTTTACGCGCCAGAGCGTGCGGGCGCAGAACATGCACTCCACGTATCTGGCCAAAAAGGACAAGACCTGCATCGACTGCCACAAGGGCATCGCGCATCGACTCCCATACATCCCGGCTGGCGACGCTCCGACGGACACCCCGGGGCAGACCGTCCCAATGCCCGGTACCCCACAGCGGGAGGCTGGACCCCGCGAGGGAAGCGCGAGCGCACCGAGCACGTCTTAGATTGGGGCGTCGAGGCGCCGTCCTTGAGAGAACGACTTCTTGCAAGGAAATGCGCGAATCCAGTGTTCAGAGTTGCATGGGCTCTCGACGAGATGTAGTGTCGAGCCGCGACCGATGACCAACTGATTCGTTGGTAGCCGAAGTGCGAACCCAGGGCGCGGGTTGTGCCCATCGACACCACGGGCATGCACTCGCTCACTGTGGTTCGACGAACGGCTTCGCTGTGAATACGCTTTCTCGGACGAGGAGTTGATGTTGAATCTGTCTGCCTGCGTGAGACCAGAGATACCGCGTGAAGTGGCTGACACTAGCGGTTTGGGCAAGGTCAGCGACCAAGAGGTGGTCCGGCGCTTGCGCGCGCTACGAAAGAAGCAATCGTGACACTTCCGACCGAGCGCTCTCGCTCCGTCATCGAAGCAAAGCGGCTACTGCAGGAGCTGAGTGCGCGTGCCGACATCCCTGAAGATGTGCGGCGAGAAGCAGAGCGACTGATGAGGCACTACCCGGGGTCGATTCACGTGAGCCTCGCCGGAGTGGCCTGGCCGATGCACTTCGCGACGGACGAAGCCGAGTCCGAGCGCATGCCGTCCTACCTGGAACTGCTGGCGCACGCCCGCGGAGAGGCGCGGCTGGATGTTGCCAGCGCTGCGGCGGCAATGAGCGACGACGAAGCGCGGGAACTTGTTGCCCCAGTGACGACGAAGCAGGTCTGAAGCAGATGGGCGCCGTAGAACGAGGCCTAGACGATAGGTGGCGATTGCGCGAAGCGCTTCGTCTTGCACGCTCGCTCCGGCGTCGGAGCCCGCGGCAGTTTCGGTTTCTCGTACCGTCCCTTAAGGATTTGCTTCGACGACAGGGAAGGCCCGTGCCAAGAGCGAGCTGGTTCTGAGCCGTTGTGCCGACCGACCACTCTGCCATCTCTCGAAGCCCTTCTGCGTTGAAGCCCGTTGGTTCATTTGGGGTTGGCGGCGAGCTGGGTAACGTAGATGGCTGGGCAATCGATGACAGTGTCCGTAGTCATCCTGGTGCCGGCACAACCCTGGTCACGCGGCCCCGGGCGTCCATGTCGAACACGACAGCTTGGCCGACACCCAGCACGCTAAGCACTCGGTGTGTCACGAGTTCAGCGACGAACACGAACGTACCGCATCCGGCGTCATCGCGGACGTAGCCGAATCCCACGTCTAGGTTCAGCCGGGTGACCCTACCGCGCCGGGGAGTGGAGGTTTCGGGGAGTGTTCCGCTCATGGTCAGTCGTCGAGGTCGTCCGGCTTGAGCGGAAGTTCGATGGACGGGGGCTCCCAGTCCTCTGCCGGTGGCGCGGGTGGGAACGTGACGCTGGTGGCTCCCTGCGCGAGTAGCGCGCCAACTGACCAGTCAATCTCGCGGCGACCCGAGGTGCGGGCGTAGACCGCAGCAGCGCCGCGCGCGTCGAGCTCGTCGAACACCTCGTCGATGGGACGTGCAACGCCGTCGCGGAGGTACTGCTGCCAAGCGCGTTCGCCTCGCCTGTGGAACGCAGCGACTGTGAATTGGTGCGCATTGCGCGGGTCGCTGATGCCCGCAAACGTGCGTAGCACGTCGACCGGCACACGGGTTTCGCGCGAAAGCGCGGCGAGGCGCGACGATGCGGCGTGGCGCAGGCGAGAGGACTGCCTGTGCTTGGCGAGGGCACGAACGTTCATGGCTGGCGCTTCGTCTCGTCGCTTGGCTGGGCGTCATACGGGCGGAACAGACCGAACTCGGCCCGGGCCTTTGCGTCGTGGTACCGCTCAGCCTCTGCCGCGGTGACTCGGTTCTCGGCGGCACGCGCGAACCAGCGCCAAACCGGCAACCGCATCATCCAGAGCTTGAAGCGTGGGCTCATCGCGCTGCACGAACGATGGCGGTCGTGATGCAGCTGCAACCGACCCACATGGCCCAGCCCCAGGCGGGAGCCGATGCCGCAAGAAGCATCGCTGCCCAGAGAGCCATCGCAATGGTGCCGAGACCAGGGATGCTCATTGACGACTCAGCACCGCGCTGACCGTGTCAAGGGTTTGCCGCTGTGGGTCCGACGGCTTGTGCCGGCACAAGAGGACCCCATCGCGACTGAGATGCCACGCGAGTTTGTCACCTGGCTGTATGCCAAGCGCCTCGCGAATCTGACGCGGAATCATCGTCACGCCTCGGCTTGAAACTGTTGATGTGTTGGACATTCGCACTTTTCCTATGGCGCGTAGCGAAAGTAGACAACCTCTTGTGCCTTTGACTGCGTCTCGCGCCGGTAGCCATCGTCTCCCGGATTCTCGCCGAGCGCAACTTTGGAGATTCGATTCGGATATGCCGTGACCACGGCGCATCCGTTGCGACCCGTGTTACCCAGTGGCATAGGCATGGCGAGAGTCAACTGGCCCGTCCCACATTGCATCTGCGCCTTTCGTCAAGCCACCTCCCGAAGCACGCTCAGTGCCTCAAGTGCTGCGTGCAACGACCGCTGACTTCTCCACTTGTTCCGGTAGTGCGGAAGGGACCGGCGAACCTCGGGGTCCACATCCGACCCCATCGCGCGCCCACCGTTAGCCAGTTCCTGAAGCAAGACATCCCATACCGCGCGGAGGTCGACCCGAAGGGGCTTCCCGCGAGTATCCGGTCGCAGGATTGGTTGCAGCACAGCCCACTCGGTATCGGTCGTTCTCATGTCTGCACCGCCCTTCGCGAGTACGGCAGCAGCTACCTCAACCAACTTCGAGCTCGCCTCACTTCTTTGAAGAGTTGCCCCATAGAAGTCAAGCATCTCTTCCTCGCCTTCCGCTGCTCCAGCGTACGAGCGTGACAGGTAGGCTCTCGTGACGGCGCATCGAGTCACGTAGAAGGAATTGCCGACTTTGATGCCCTCAACGGCCAGGTCGACAAACACTTCGGAAGGTGCAATGCCAAGCACGCCTCTCATGGCGAGACTGTGGACGCTGCCGGCCAGCAAGCCAGCCGATTGGTCGCGCCAGAGCCAAGCGAGCAGTGTCGAGGGGTCGGAGGCTCCGTTGCCGATTTTCGGAGCCCAAGTCGCAGTCACTTGGACGGTGCCGCGTGCATGGTCAAAGAGGCTCACGCGCTCAAGCATGTGAGGGCGGAAAACTTCGTCGAGCAGGACGCTATGCGGACGAAAGATGGCACGAATGAGCGCCAGGCTCGGTATGACCCAGCGTCTGCGCGCAGTCAGGAACTGGTACACGAGGTGTCCATTGCCGAGGCCAACAGCGTGCACGAGCCCGAATGGCTCGCAGTACTCGACGCCATCGACGACCTGAAGTTCGGCCAAGTTCACGCGTTCGAGTAGGCGTTGGGTTGAACGCGTTGTAGGTAGGCCGCGAGATGACAACTCCGCAAACCGCAGATGTTCATGCTTGCCATTGGCGTCAGCCACCCGTGCCGTCAGGGCGCCGTTCACCACGTCGATACCTTGTGCCCACTCCATACCAAGTCCAGTAGTTCCAGACAGGAGTAGGCATGACTCTTATTGCCCTAAAGGGCCATGGATTTACGTTTGGTGAAGGGTGAACAGCACTGGGTAGCGCGCGGCTTAAGGGGAGGGCGGACCCTCAGGTTTCAGGCGGGTGGCTCAGGTGCGACGACGCTTCGATGAGGCCAGCCCCCAACGAGAAGGGAGTCGACGGCGCCAGTACTCGCGACCTCCTAGCTGTCGTTCGGACAGGTCGGAACGCTTGAAGGACTCAAGTAGCTCATGGCAGCGAGGAAAGCGCTCACTGCCATGAAGATAGGCCGAGCGGATTCCGATTTCGTGCAGCAAGTGACTCATCGTGACGCGCCGGCCCTGCGCGGTCACATCGGCAAGGAGGCTTCTGAGGCGCGTGGCGGCGAGTTGGTCCAGTGCGACGTAGTCACGGGTTGGGTATTTCCGCTTACGAGGAACAACGTGCTGCGGCTTGTCGTCTTGGTGGCTGCGTAGAAAGGCGTCAAGCAACACGTGACGTACAACAGAGGTCGGCTGTTTGTTCCCGGGCCGCAGCAAGAGCGCCGGCCATGTCTGAGTGCTGGCCAGGTTCATTTCGCACTGGAGCTCTGCTAGGGCCTCGCTGCCGTAGTAGTGGAACAGAGCCTCGGCCAGTCTTCCTGTCGCGAGGTCGCCGCTCGGGTGAACGAAGCCGGCCACCCTTGCCATGTGCTGGTACTGCGCGCACCAGTTGACTACCGTCTCGAGCGGTTTCTGCAGAACTCGCGCGGTGCTATCCAGCAACGCTAGCGCTTTCGCCGTGCTTGCCTCCGCAGGCTGGTGGGCGGTGCCGGATGGCGGTGGCAGTGAGAGCTCCGCCTTGCTTGATGTGACAGCCAGTCGGATGCTCGTTTGCACGAGTGGCGTGCGATGCTCGGTGCACAGAGTGATTGCGGGGAGCTGATGCGCGCGGTGCCAGTAGGTCTCTCCGTAGCGCTCCTGGTCCTCTCTTGCGCATGTCGGGCAGTAGCGGCGGTACGGCGAGCTAGACAAGACGTTCTGTGCGAGTGCTGCGGTGCTCCGCGGGTTTCTGGGTTGAGGAAGCAGCAGTTTCCGTTCGAGCCGCTCGACCTGAGCGGCAGGAAGGAACGCCACGATGTACGGGAAGACGGTGTGGTGGACGAGGAGTTCTCTCGGCTCCAAGCCGCAGAGGCTGGAAACCCGCGCCAGCGAAGGCCCCAGCACGAAGGAGCACGAAGAGCGTCCGTGCCGCGATTGGAAGACCCAGGTCAGGAACGGCTTCAAGGCCAGCCCAAGATGCCGGCGGCCGCGCAGCAGGATGCTTCCAACAATCTCATCGGGATAGGGCCTTGGCAGAATCGGCATCAGGCCAGTTGCAGCAAGTCCTCGACTGGACGCACAGCGCCCATGGCACGAAGCTGCTCTAGTACGCTGGTACTGGCCTCCTTGGCTACCTGCATTGCATGGCGGTAGTCGTTCGGACGCTGCGAGTAGTCCTCGACGGCTGCGACATCGGCCTTGTCTCGCTTGCCCTTCGCCACACCGACCTTCGGGCGGGGCTTGAGCTTTGCGATGGCCTGTTCGGTCGCCTGGAGAAGGTTCCGCGCCTTGCCTTCCTTGCTCACTTCGTCCGCTGCTGCGGCCGCCTCTCCAGCAGGGAAGCCCATGGCCATCACTGCCGTGGTGACTTGAGCGACGAAGCCAGGCGCGTCGGGTGTGACGGCATAGGCGGCGCTCGCAGCGGAAGTGCCGCGGCGCTTCAACGAATCCAGTAGGGCTGGCATCGTGAGAGGACGGATGTCATCAAACGCGGCCAAGGCCTTGTAGTCCCCCTTGCGCAGCGCGTCCATCATCGGATGCAGCAAAGCGAACTCGCGGTTGTAGACGTCCTCAATCAGCTCGACGGTGACAACCTCGGTCCCATCAAGCATCGCACGGGCTTGTGCGGCAGCGAAAATCTTGATGGCCGTGTCGAGGACGCCTTGGCAGCAACTGTAGAGTGTCGAACTGAGCTCCGTCGTGAGCTCAACCGGCGACCGCGTCCACTGGTATCGCCAAAGCACCGAGAGAAATTCGTACCACTCGCTTGATGTGTCGCCGTCCTCACCTATCGACGTGCCTTCGTGTAGACGGTCCCAGTGGTCGCCCCCGAGGCCGGAGACTCGTCTGGAGGCGCGGAAGTCCTGCCCGAACAGAGCTGACGCCTTGTTTGTCCCAATGAAGACGATAGGTAGGCTCAGGACGTTCGCCATTGACACCAGCTCTGTCATGACTGTCTGTTTGCCTTTGCCTGCGTTGGTGAGGTTCTGAACCTCGTCACCAATAAGCAGTCCGACGCAGTGGCGGTACAGCACGCTGGCGGCGCGTTGAATGAGAGTCTCGGCGCTGGGCTTGCCCTTCAGTGCAAGGTTCTCGAGGTAGTTGCAGCCCGGCACGAGCTTGTCGACAGCGCGAAAGATACCGTTGCACAAGCCCGCCACAGACATTCCGTTGCTGGGCAGCTCAATGTGCAGCACCGGAATCTGATAGAGGTTCAGCGACGCGTGGTAGATGACCTTCGGAAGGCTTGCGGCCCAACGCTTGAGGAACTTCGTCTTCCCCATTCCACTGACCCCCAGCAGGAGGAGAGCTTGCTGCAGTTCCTCGTCTTCACCGTCCACGCATGCTGCTCGTACTTTCGCCAGGCGGCCTTCGTAGATGGCCTGCATATGTCGCACGAACTCCGGTGTCCCCGGTCGCCGGCTGACCAAGCCGTTGCGCAGAAGCGAGTCGAGCTCGGCGGCCAAGGCAAGGTGACGCTCCAGCGGCACCATGAAGCTGGATAGCGTCTTCAGCATCTGGATGCGCTCAGACGTTGACCAGGTGCGCTGTTCGGGGTCGAACGGGGGCGTGACGCTGAACAGCTCGAGGATTTCGTCGGGCTCGAGCGCTGCTGGTAGCGCTTCGATGAGGGGATTGCCCGCGAAGTGAGGTAGCCGCGAGGGGACGTACACGGCGTCAACACATTTCGGGCTGAGGATGGACCGCGGGGTCATACAGTGCCTTCTTTCAGTTTTTCACGAGCCAAGCGAGCGCGCTCGGCGATGGATAGCCCTGTGCGGGGAGCCTGGGACGCGCTTTCAGGATGCCGCCCGGTCGCGTTGACGGCGGCTGGCGCGGCGGCGTCCTGCGTTACCCGGTGAGCGCCGAGGTCAATCACGTCCGCTCTAGGAAGCTCGGCCGATACAGCGGTCGAGGCGGGCTTCAACGACGCGGTCTTCTGCTGTTCCTTCTTCAGTTCGTCCTTCCGAGCAGGAGCAACGTCCTTGCGTCGGGCAGACTTACTCTTTTTGTTCAGCTTCTGAGCAGTCGCCAATTCCCTCGATGCCGACTTCACCGTGGGCGCAGTAGCCGCGTAGTAGTCGGCAGCCGCCTGCAGTCGGAGCTGGTCCACTGCGAGCTCGGCAGTGGCCGCGAGGTCCTGGTAGCGCTTGACCTCTGCGAACGAGCGTCCGCGGTGGATGTCGCTCCTTGTTGAGAGTTCGCACAGCATGGGCTCCCCACGTCCGTTCTGGTCGTGCACATAGATGTTGTCAACCAGCCTAAGGTCGAAAGAGACCTGGACGGGGAAACGCTCCTTCCGAGCGCGCACGAACCAACCCTTCTCGATAGCTGTCTTTGTCGTGTAGACGCATCCGCGGAACTCGATACCATGCTCCGTCACGGAAGCCGAGCCTTCGGACAAGAGTTGCATGCGCACGTGCTCAACCGGATAGCGAGTGAGCAGTCCTGCGCGCTTCACGATGCCCCTGTTCCAGAGGTTGATAGGAGAAGGGACGAACCCTTCTCTGAGTTCCGCCGTCGAAAGCGGATAGTCCTTCAAGGGCATGGAGTTGTGCTTGATGACAAGCTCCAGCATGAGCTTCCAGAACTCGGCAAGAGTCAAGCAGGCGTCGTTCTCGTAGTGCTTGCCCTGGCGGCGCTTCGCGTTCTCGGGCGGGTCAAAGCCTGGGGTTCCGTACTGCAGTGTCGTCCGAGTCTGCTTGTGCTTGCTCTCGACAACCGGTTTCCAATCGGCCCGCTTGGCAGGTACGAACGCGACCTTGGTGGCGAGGTTCTTTGCGAGCTGTTCGCCTCCTTTCGAGTTCCATTCGCCAAGGTCTACAAGGAAGGACTGCGGGAAGACCATGTGCGCGGGCCAATGCTTCGCGTTGTAGACGACCTTGTGGCGCCTACAGAGTTCCTCCTTGTCCTCACTGATGAAGAGAACAGCCTGCTTTGCGCAAACCCAGCTCGGGTTCTCGAGCCCAACGTACAAGCCCACAATGAGCCGCGAGTCGCGGTCTACGATGAGATAGACGGTAGGCTTTCCGACGATGGTCTGACGGTCGTCGGCAGCTACCAGGAAGAGGTCTGCAATCGTTGCATCGGCTTCGTAATAGTGCCCGACGCCGAGGCAGTCGTCCAGGACCGTGCCGAGTACGCCTCGGTCCTGAAGCTCGAAGTCCTTGTTGCCCTTGCGAGCGCGAAGTCGCTGCTCCTCACTGTAGTTTGTCTTGACGTAGTACTGAAGTTGCCGATACGTCGGGCGCTCGCCATGGGCGAGCAGGAACGAGTCCCCATTACCGTCCAGGAACGAGTAGTGCTCCGTCAGCATCTTGGTGAATGCGTCGGCCAATGTGGCGCGCCCATCGGACCAGTAGTGCTTCTCGAGCGCGTCCTCGAAGTGGGCGATGTCGTCCTTGGTCAGCTGGAAGGTGGCATACCCGGACTTTGGCTGCGCGCCACGGCCGCCAGTGATTTGTTGTTCGGAGCGACCACAGTTGTGGAAGCCGGGAAGCAGCGCCATCGGCGTCTGGCCGTTCTGCCAGAACTTCCGCAGCCACTTGTAGAGGCTCGGAATGGACACTTTGATTGCAGCAGCATGCTTCTTGATTGCCTGGTAGCGCGCCACATCGTTGAATAGTGGCAACATGTCCTCAAGGAGTGGCGCAAGTGCATCCATTGCCCTGTTGCGTACTTTCTTGGCAGCCGGTGTCAGGCGGCTCTCCGGCAGTTCCTTGCTATCACGCTCTACGGGGTCCAAACCTGAGATGGCGGACCAGCGAACTTCGACCGGCCACGCGTATTCGTCATCAATGGCAATGACCCACGCCTTGTCGGTGGCCGCCTCAAGGTGAAGCAGGCGCGTGAGATTGCCGCCGTGTGTAAAGAGGCTGTTCTTGAAGAGCATCAGTTGCCTCCGGAGACCAGATGAAGCGAGCCGTGTTCTCGCACGGCAAAGTTGGACATTGGGCACATCGCTGGATGAGGCAGCGTGAGGTCGGCAGTGGCTTCTCGTCGACTCAGCAGGATGCGCGCTGCGCGCAGGCCGGTGCCGGGTTCCGCACCGTGTGTGCGGTCAAACTCGGAGGCGACCTGCTCAAGCGTCTTGTGCTTCGCCGCGGCAGCAGCGTGGCGCCGAAAGCGTTGGGCCATCTCGTCGAAGTAGCCAGGATGTGGCTCGACTTCCCCCGGTTTGACGAGCGCCCTCTGAAGCCAATCGAGATTCGAGACAAGGGGCTGCGGCATGCTCGACTTGAGTACGAGGTGGTGCGGAACCTCCATCAGCTCAAGGGCGGAGCGCTGAATCTCTAGCTTCATGAGCTCGCGCTCAAGCTCCACATCCGAGTCGGTCTTGGTGTTGAACGCCTCAAGGACCGTGGCGCCGTTGCGGATGAGTGTGACCATGAAGTCGCACGTCATCACTACCGGCACGTTCGTGCCCGGATAGCACGGATGCGGTATGCGCAGCTTGCGCGCAACGTCCTGCGTAAGAGCACGGTCCAGCGGAAACTGCTCATTGACGTCCGCAACTTGCGGCGACCAGTCAAGAAGCAGGAACATGTGGTACTCGACATCTGAGAGCACATGCACGTCGCGCCCGAAGCGCGTCCCGGTGACCAGGTGTTTGCGCCCCAGGCTACTGATGTCGCCGACTTCAATCCAGGGCTTGTAGTCAGCGCCGGAGCCACTGCCGTAGCCCTCAGCAAACAGCCTCGCAATCTTCTTTTCAGTCCACTTTGACGTCATGTCGTCCTTCGATTCCTAGATGAGCCGCAGCCGACTGCGGGGGTCGGCGGGGGCGGTACTGGTGTCTAGGTTCGCGGACTGCGGGTCTTTATACGGACATCGCAAGGAGGCGAAAGGCATCTATGGAAGTGTGTATACATCGTATACGATGCATTATAGAGTCAACCATATCGAATGAGATACAAACGTCGCTTATGCACGACGAAAATGTCCCAGACGTTCCTCACCTTGCGGGTCGGCGCCGGCTGCCGGATGAGACGGTCTGGGAGGAAGAGGCCAAGCGCATCCTCAAGGCGGAGTTGGCCCGCCATGGCTTGACCTACAAGGCGCTTGTCGCGCGACTTGAGGCTATAGGCGTGAAGGACGAAGAGCGAGCCATCTCGAATCGAATCAGTCGCGGCAAGTTCGCCTTTACGTTCTTCCTGCAGTGCATGCGAGCCATCGGTGTGACCGAGGTCGACTTGAGGCAGCGGACTCGTCGTTAACCTCAGTCGAGCGGTTGGCCGCACCTTTGTACGGCGCTTACCTCTGAGCTAACGTATTGGTCCATGCAAGTTGTCGCGTGGCAGCGGGTGCGCCTCGTGGCTACGGGATTCGGCAAAGGCAGCGGTCCTTCCTTGTCCTTCCGCACTTCTAACCTAGACCCGGGGCAAGGCACATAGTCCGCTGCGGTTCGAACGTATCGGAGTAGTCGCGTGAGTCCAACGCCTGTCGTCGCTCGGCCCCTGGAAGCCCAGGCCGAAGCTCTGAGTTCGTTCCTGTCTGCTCACCGGCATCGGCTGCCGCAGCAGGCCGCCATTGCGCTATGCACAGACCTCCCGTCAGACTCGAGGCTCGCCGCAAAGCAGCTGCGGCAGGCCCTGGTCGCACACGGCATTGACATCAAGCACACCCATGCGTTGAAGGCCGTCGCTGAGGCGCGAGGCAGCCACAGCTTCCTTGGCCTGGCGGACGCGACACGTTTCTTGGTCGTGAACTGGTCATCGCTGGCACCTGCCGTGAGCGCGCGCCGCAGGTCCACGAACAAGCTGAGCGATGCGGCCGAGGACGCGTGTTCGATGCGAGTGACGTGCCGTTGTTGGAGCTGCTCGTGACACCGCATTCCATCGAGGTGGTGGGGGTGGGCGAGCCGCATCACGGATGGAGGGTCTTGGTCGCTGCCGTCAACAACACCGGCGAGCCGGCGCCGTTTCCCGTGGACGAGCAGGCTCGATTCGTTGAGCGCCTCCGTCGCCTAGTCGAGGGTGAGCTCGGCGGATGGCTCGACGGTGCTTCGACGTTCTGCGCGACGAAATCCACGGCCGCCAAGCTGGCGATGAGCGTTCCGCTCCCGCGGCATCTGCTTCCCGAGTCTGACGCGATGGCGCAGATGGAGAGCATTTTCGAGGACCAACTGCCTGAAGTCGAGGAAGCGCCCTTGGCCGACCCAGAGGGTGCGCCACTTCAGCTCCTGTCGACCTCGGACGGCCTCAGTTGGAACGCGGTGGAGCCGGCAATCTGGTCAAAACTGTTGCATCGATACAAGGGATTCCTTCGCCGCCATGGGGCCACCTTTGCCGACTGGGTTGCCTTGCGACACGGCGAAGCGGAGCAAGAGCATTTCGCGCTGGAGCGACTTCGGGTGGCCGCCGTCCGCGAAGCGGCGGCTCGCCAAGGCATGTCCAACGAAGAAATCGCGGCGGCCCTTGGCGTGGACTTGGAGGACTGGGAGCGCTACGTCGAGCAGGCGAGCCTGCCCGCTCGCTTGTTCACGCCTCTGAAGCTCCTCTTGCGGGCCAAGAGTGAGAACGACTTTGCCGAGCTGGAGACAAATGCCGTATCGCTGCCCTTGCCAGAGGCGAGTGACGTAGCGTTGTGGCTCAGCCGATTCGACACGTTGGTGGCTACGCCGGGCGCCCTGGGACCCGAAGTGGCAGGCGCGGTCTCCGGGCTATCGAAGCTGTGCGCGACGTCGGTTCAGGAGCGGCTGAAGTGGGACAAGCAGCCGCCCAGAGAACTGCAGACGATTTGCGATGACCTGCGGGTTCGCGGATTGATGCTGTGCGGTACTGCCGGCCGAACGTTCTTGAACGACCTGCCGCTTGGACGCTCGCGGCTGGCGCTCGTGGGCGTTCTAACGCCGGAGTCCGAGACCGCCATCCGCACTCAACGGGGCCTCCTCGACGCCGACAACGCCGATGCTGGCCTGCCCGCCGAAGAGCATCGCATCACCCCTGACTGGCTGGCTCGATTCAACGCGCCAACGTTTACCGGCGAGGAAATGCTCAAGTTCACCAGTAAGGCCGAGGAGATGCGCGACCCCGATGGACCGGACGACTACTTCGAGGCAGCGATTCATGCCTCCGTGCGCACATTCAACCGCGACACCAACAAGGCCCACGCCGCAACGACCCGCATGGAGGCGGCTGCCCGACTGCTCAGGCGCGATGTGCTCGGTGGCTTTGTGCTTCGAAGCTCAGAAGAAGGCGCGTGGATGCTTTCCCAACCGGTGCTCGAGGCCGTTGCCCGTTGCCCGCTGATTGACGTCAACGGCAGGGCCGGATTTGACCCTCAGACGTTTCGTCGGCTTGTCGTCGAGTACTCGAGGGCATAGCTGCGGGCATTCCGCCTGGAGGGGCAGCGCGCCCTGGGCGGACTCAGTTCTCCAGCGCCAACCTTGCCAGCTTTTCCAGCATGCTCATCTTCGAGTTGTCGCCACCAACGAGCACCCCGTTCGTGAGAGTGTGGAGGTAGAGCTGCACCAGCTTCCGCTCAAGGAGTCCGCCGGCCACGGCGCTACCGTCCTTCGAGTACACCATCACGTCGCGCATGCCTGACAGTGAGTCGCCCGCGCCGACGATGCCACCGGCCGGTGGAACGAATATCCGCACGAAGGACCCACAGTCCTGCAGCGCTATGCGCGTGCCAGTCCGCTCGCCATGCGTTTGATGCGCCGGCAGGTACATCGACATGTAGTAGGGCAGCAGGTTGAACGCGCGGTCCTTGGAGTAGAAGCGCGCCTTGCTTCCCTCATGGCGCTTCTGCTCAAGGTGTCCATCCTGGGCGGCCAGCGCAGATTCGACACCAGCGTAGGAAGCGTTCAGGATGAGCTTCGGGACAAACTTGCCCCACCACGCTGTCAGTCTCTCGCCGGTGGCGCGGTCGACCACCCAAAACTGGCCGTCGTGTATGAGCTCCTTGCCATCCGCTTGCAGGAACGGAAACTCCTCGACGAAGTCGATGGCTGCCAAGGTGTCCTTCGACCATGGTGAGCGCCGCACGTGCTTCACCGAAATCCCGTCCGAGTTCAGCTCTACATCGACACGAGCCACCAGCTGCTTTGGTTTCTGGCGGCCGCCCAGGCGCATTTGCCGCGTGGCAAGCAGCGTCAAGGCAACCGGCAGTAGCTGGGACGGCATGGTCGGAGTCGGAATCGGCTTGTGCCCCAGCAGGCCTTCCTTCAAGGAAAGCTCGACAAGGCATCGCTTCACCGCCTCCTGCAAGGCGCGGTCGTCGTCGGCAAGGTCGCCAGGTGTCAGACGGGCGAGTGCCGAGGGTCCGCAATCCAGGCCCTGCGTCGATACCGACACGGTGTCGCGCTCCAAGAGGTGCCTGAACTTTGCCTCTGTGTAGGGGTCTGCCACGAATCCGCCAGAGGCGAGCGCAGAGTAGGCCGCACTCGCCCGTGCGGCCTTGAATTCCATCACACAACCCGTCGCCTTCGCGACCCGGATGCTTCCGTCCTCGTCTTCCGCGGCGCCGTTGAGGTACAGGTAGTTCAGCGCCGGGTCAAGCTTCAGAGGTGCCTCAACTAGGGCGCGGACCTCTGGAGCGACGAACTGCGTGCGCTTGCTGCCGGCGACGTGGTACCCGTCGGGGAAGAATTCGGGGAAGCGCGCCAGCGGCTTCAATGCCTCGTCGGTCAAGGGTTCGCTCGTCGCGTTGACAACCATCAGCGGGCGCTGCAGCTGTGCCAGGGGCTCCAGCGGGATGTACCCGTCATCGACGCAGTGCGACGCCACAAACGTGTCAGCCTCGACGGGCACGCCAGCCTTCTCGAAGAGCTTGAGCGCGAACTCGGTCAAGACGTTGAGGTAGTACAAGCGCGACTGCCGGAACTTCTGCGTGTCCAGGCTGATGCCCGTCATCGGGTAGCGACGGGCGTCCACGTCAAAGTAGTCCGCCGGCACAACGCGCGTAACGCCGAGAATGAACCCTTCGCCCGCGTCGATGGGCAGAGTCGCCGAGGAGGCGGCTTCCGAGCCAGTCTTGGTCTTCTTCGCAAACACCTTCGACGCGACGTCGCACATCAGCTGACCATACTTTCCACGTACGGTGAACTGCACTTCGGCAAGATGGAGTCGGCGAACCGTGCTCTTGCCGAGGCTCCCCAGGTAGACGCCGGGGCCGAATCCGCCCGTCACAAACGTCTGGCCAGGGTCGAAGGCAGCTTCCTCGATGAGCTCCTTCTGCAGCATCAACTCGATGAATTTCTCCGGCGTCGCACGCACGGCGTCCAGCATGCCGGCCCAGTTCAAGTTCGGGCGTGGACCCAAGTACCACGCATCGCGATACGTCATCGTGAAGGTCAATCGGCTTGCCGCCTTAGCCTCCAGCCCCAAATCGGCCGCAATCTTCTGCCGAACCTGCCGGGCACGGTCGCGGAAGTACTCCGACGTGGCCTCGCCTACCTCGCCGTTGGATTGCGTGGGCTGCTTCGGCAACTCGATGCGAATCGGAACGACCAGGCCTTGCCTAGCCGCTTCCCACTCGGCCAGCTTGACGGCGGCTTCCTGCACTGAGGTCTTGAACCGAATCGAATTCAGGCGCGCGACGGCGGCGGTCCCTCCCAGGCTTCGAATTGGCATACAGCGTGGCGCTTACTGGGCGAGCAAGACGTTGACGAGGTTGTCGTTGGTCATCCACTCGTCGGACGGGTGGACGTAGAGGGACATGAAGCGAATGCTGCCTCTGGCCGGGCGCTGAACGCGATACTTGTGCGTGCCGTGCAGGTTCACGTACGCGGCGTGCACCCTTCTGTCAGGGAAGAGTTCCTGCAAGCGTGCGTGCTTGCGCCAAGCCTCCGCCTCAAGCTCTTCCTTCTTGTAGCGGTCGGTACTGCGCGCCCAGTTCTTGACGTCGACGGCTACCAGGGCGTCGCTGTCGGAGACCTCGAGGTAGTAGTCATAGAGCTGGAAGATGTCAGCCTCCAGCGCGTGCTGTGCAACATCGAGGTAGCGAACAAGCGCACCAGTCGTATCCAACTGGCCCGGCAGGACGCGAAACTGCTCCTCGACGAATCGCTCGAACTCACGCTCGGCGAGGTAGCCCTTCATGATTTCGGTGACAAACCACGGCTGGGGGAAGAAGCACCTCGCTCCCTCTGTGCCGTCGACGGGGAAACCGCGCCGGGCTTTCATGAACGACTTGGCCTCGGGTGACAGCTTCTCGGCCAGTCCCGCCGGAGCAAGCATGCCGACCCAGTCGTACACGTCCGTGCCATCCACCGAGTCAGCGAGGATGACTTCACTCACGCCGGCGCGCGAGACTTCTCGCGTATACAGCTCCGCGCTTGCCGGAACCTCCAGGTAGGCGCCATCCAGGAACTCGGCTGGAGTACCGTGCTTGCGCAACGCGGCGAGGTACGCCGCTGGGTCCGTGAACATGCGCGTGTTGAACAGCCATGGCCAGCCCCTTCTGGATTCGGCGTCGGACCTGAACCGCTTCGGTGTTTGGCTCGTGTACTCGCGAAACGCATAGGCCCGCTTGAGGCTGTCGGCCGCGTGCGCCTTGCGTTGTTCGTCGCTAGCAAACACAGCCGCCGACGCGTTGTGCTGCTGAATGGCTTGCAGGGCGCATCGCTGCGCCGGCGAAGCGCGGCGTACGAGTTCCGGCGCGTAGCGGACGCCCAGGTGAACCATCTGCGCTGCCTGCGAGCTGATGAGGATGTGCTGCTTTGGCATTGCGGCTTCGGGGCAGCGTTCGCCGCGACCGAGCGCCTGGAAGATGGTGCGAGTGATGTCGATGAAGTGTTCCTTGCGCAGTCGCTTCCAGCGGTTGCGCGAGTACTCGTAGAGCAAGTCACGCTTGGACATTGCCGGCCAGGCCTCGTCTTCGTCGCGGACCACCTGGATGTAGCTCTGGAACATCTCCATCGAGAAGCCACGGCTTCCGGGGCGCGTGTGCCGCGTGTAGTACGGGTCGTTGAGCAAGCAGAACAGCTCGAAGTCCTTCTTCACGCCACGCTCGGTCGTCACGAAGTCAAGGCCGCGCGACGCTGAGCCATAGGCTGTCCAGAGAAGAACCTTGTGATTCGTGATGTTCAGCGCTTCCACCAACTCGCCATTGAACTGCCCTGCGTCGTCCACCTCCACGAGCGCGCCCGTCTTGGTGGAGTCGCGTTTGCGGAACCGCTCGGCGGTGTACAGGATGAGCGTCACGGGCTCGGCACTAGCCTTGCGATAGGTCGGCAGCAGCGGTTGGATGGTGAAGCGGTGGCCGTCGTGGTCTTCCTGCACCACGCCTGTACCCTCCATATTCGCAAGCTTCACCAAGCACCTTTGCACGCGCCGGATGGTTTGGCACAGGACCAGGCCCGAGCGCACGTTCGTAGCCAGCAGCTTGTCCAGGCTTGCCACCAGGCCGTCGATTTCGTGCGTCTTGTAGTTGTTTAGGTGCGAGTAGCCCGGCTCGTCCTTCTCGGGGTAGGCCTCGTGGAAGAGCTGCTTGAGGCCCTTGTACCCGCCTGACACTTCGAACCCTGCAGCAGGTGACGTGTCGTCGATGACGGTGAGCTGGCGCTGCCGAAGCTCGAGGAAGTCCATTGCACGTTTGCCAACAACGGCAAGCTCTTCATCGGTCATCTCGGCATAGACGCCACCCTTGGCCTCCAGCATGCGCTGCAGCTGCTTGGTGTTGAACGCACCCGTAGACGCTGCCGCCAGGCCGCCGGTCGCGCTCATGAGGTAGACCCCGTTGCTGCGGCCAAGCGACTGAAGAATGTCCTCCTCAGGCGTGTCGCGGAGAGACGTGATGGTGATGGTGAGGTTAACGTCGGCGGGAAGGTTGTACTCCTCGGCTTGACGGCGGCTCTCTTCCAGCGTCACGACGCTCTTCGTGCCGCTGAAGAAGAAGCTCTCCGCGAGCAACTCGTCGCCGAATGTCTCCTGTTCAAACCCACCCTCGGCGTTCTTCGCCTTGAAGAGCTTGCGAATCTCTCGCCGGAAGCGAGCCAGGCCGGGATACACCTCCAGGTCGTCCTTCGTGAACGTGATGACGTTTTCGCCGCTTTCGACGTTCAGCAACCGAGCAATGAACAGCACCAGCTCCAGGTAGTTGAAGAGCGTGTAGGCGTCGTCGGGCAGGTCATCCTCGTGGTAGACGAGCTGGATGGTCTGCGCCCCGGTGTCGGGCGATAGCTGCACTCGCTTGAGGAAGTCCGTGTCCATGACGTTGGACTCCCCGTTGAAGAACGTCTGACTTGGCTGGTCGAGGACCTCACCATACGACGCGCGGTTCATCGTGAAGTACTTCTTGTCGACGACAAGCTCGCGCAGTGCCTTGTAGGTTCGGTACGCCGACTGCGAAGGCTTTCGGTCCAACCCGGCGACGTACTCGCGCAGCGCTGCGAGCACGCGGGCCTTCTCCTGGAAGCGCTGGAACTCGTTGTGAACGTCGTTGCGGTCGATGAGCTGCTTCAGCACCTCGCCCAGTTCCTCGTCTGTCCACGGCGCCGCGATGAACTCCGGATACTTGCTCTCAAGTTCGCGGCGAAAGAGGGCGATGCGCTTGGCTTCCGGGATGTGCTTCGCCTTGGACGCGGTCTTCTGGACCTCGAACTCACGCCATACCGCCGGGCTGACCGCAGCAATCTTCTCGAGGTGCGCGTAGACCTTGAACGCAAGCCCGTAGTCGGCGCCGGGCCGCTCGAACGCCATGGGCCAGCGCAGGTCGAGGAACTTGAAGAACTCCGTGATGACGACGTTCAGGTCGTGGCGTCCTTCGGAGTTGACGACAGACTTGCGCTGGTCGAACAGGTACCAGTACGAGTCCTCTTCTTCGTCGACGAACATCACCACGCGTGCGGGCATGTCGCGCTTCGTGACGAGCCGGCCGAGGTCACTCTCCTCACGATTGAGCTCCTTCAGGAACTCGGGCAGACTCTCGAAGGTAAGCCACCGGTTACGGCCCGCCTTGGCGTCATAGGTGTAGACCTGCTGCTGCACCTGGGACTTCGACGCGGTGCTCACGATGATGCCGGGGTCGTCGAGGAACGCCTGCAAGGGCTGGAGTCGCCGCACCATGTCAGCGACAGGCGGAGCCGTCATGACACGTTGTGCAGATGGGTCTTGCGTTCGCGTGTCGATGTCCAGCGCAATGAGCCGCTTAGTCATCGCCTCTGCTTGAGTGAGCGCGACACCTGCCGACTTCATGTAGTGTGCGTAGGCGTCTGCATAGGTGTCGTCGCTCGGTGCAAGGTCGTGAAAGTTGGACTCCAGGCATACCCGCGCCTTGCGCCGCATCTCCGCCAAGCGGGCCGAAAGTGGGTTCTTTGGGTCGGCCCGGCCGGCGCGCTCCAGCGCCGAGAACACGCGCTCGTTCGAGGTCAGCCAGTCATGGAGCCGGATGACGGCCTCGAAGAACGTCGTGTCGTTCTGGTGATAGTCGCGCGAATACAGGCGATGCACTGTGATGGCCGCGCCACGCTCACGCAAGAGGCGTTCGATTTCGTCGGCTTGGCCTGTGGCGCTGTGATGCTTCTGGATGTCGTCGGCGAAGCCCTTCACAAGCGACTGCAGCGGTGCGATGAACACCGGGATGACCTCGGCCTTCAAGAAGAGGTCGATGGCGAAGACCGCAGCGGTGTACGTCTTTCCGAAACCAGTGAACCAGTTCAGCTGCTTGATGAAGGGACGGTCACCGGCCTGGATGAAGGGCTTGCGAAAGCCCATGTGGAAGATTTCGGTCTCGGTGCGCTTCTGCTGCCGCTTCATTGCTCGCTCCCCGGGAAGTCAATGTCGAGGAACAGGCTGGTTCCCACGGCGTAAGGAAAGAGGTCCTTAGGCGCATCTGGAGGCATGGGCGCGATGAGGGGCATGCTGCCCACCCAAACGGTCAGCCCCTGTTGCTCAAGGGCACCAAGGAGTTCCTGCGCATCGCCGCCATAGACGAAATTCGGCAAAGGCTGCGAAGATTCAAGGGCACCGAGTTCCAGCATCTTGCGCACGCGAATCGACGTCGCCAGTTCTTCGACAGCATCCTTGACGGCCTCCTTCACCGCAACGCCGGCGTGGCGGGTCAACCGATACCGCACATGGTCCATTTGCGGAATCATCGAGCGCAGCATTCTGTCGTCGGTCACGCGAACCAGATGCTCACGCGGTGGCCTGGCAAGCACCACATTGGGGTCTTCAGGTTTGAGCTGCTTGACCAGTTCGAGGACCAATCCGACCGGCAACACACCCGTAAGCTCGGGAGGCTCCTCCTGGTTGCGGACAAAGGCCTCCCAGGTCAAACCCGCCTTGGCCAGTTCGGACTGAATGCGGTCGGGGCGCACGCGGTACACGGACCCCATTGCGCTGAACAACGGCAGCATCTTGGTCATTGCCGAGTTGTGCACGCCCTCCTTCAGTACACGACGCGCCAGGCGATAGCGGTGCAGCAGCCGGGCCACCTGAGGCTCGGCCAACTGCGTGTACGTTGTTGTCGGCGCAGCGCCCTCGATATTCGATGCCTGGGCCACGCAGACCTGCCAGACGAAGCGGTCAGCGCTGCAATGCCACGCAACACCCTCGGCCGTGACTTCGCTGACCTGTCGGTCAGCGCGTGCCAGGTCGAACTGAGTCCAACAGTCAACCTCCGTGCCGCGAGCGATTTCGAATCCGTCGTCCGGCTCGCCAGCAGATTGCATGAGCACGAGCTCGGTGTTGGCTGCGTCGTGCGGGCTTGGCGCCAGCTGCAAGTTGCTGAAGCCCTCCAGCAGGGCCAGTCCCGGCTCTTCGATGCGCCGGCGCACCATTTCCAGCGCTACTTCTAGACCTTCGTGCCAGTCCCGGCAATCGGTCGATGGGTTGACGACGAACACAGGCAGCTCTTGCCCAATCTTTCGGCCTTTATCGGCTTGAACCCAAGGGGCAGCGAGCATTACGAAATTTTCGCCGAAATGCAGTTCGAGCACCTTTACGCCGGTGTGGCGAACCGCCTGTTCTGCCCAGTCGGCCAGGGTCGTGCCAGCGCTCTTCCACGAGTTGAAGTAGGCCTGCTTCTCCTTAGTCTCCAGGATGCCGTAGGCCTTGAGTTCGAACGCCGTTTCGCCCGCGCGCTTGCCGTGCCAGCTCTCATGGCCTTGAAGCCGCACGGCAGCTTCGATGGCGTTCACATGCTTCATTGCGACGCCATGCCGCAGCAACTCTTTTCGCAGGCGCTTCGCTAGGGACTTGGTGTCATCGTCAGCGCTCGCGCTGAGCGTTTCAACGACTTGGAGCGCGGCGTTGCTGGTGAACCTCGGCGTGCGCAGATGCACGAATGTCCACAGCGCCGCTGCCTGCGCTTCAGGGGTGAAAGGGGAGAGAGGGACTTCGGGGTCCGGGCCAACGGCTGTCATGGATGAGCTCCGTCAGGAAAGCACTCGAGGACGGCACGCGTTATCCGGCTTCCCAGGAGTTCACCTAGCCGGGGATTCGTACTACACCTCTGGCTTTGCCGTGCCGGACTTGGGGTCCGGTGCGTGCACTGACGGGCGCCAACTTGCCCGCGATTCGGCTGAACCGCATACAAAATGTATCCGGGGGTTTTCTACCTTGTCAACTCCATTATTGCGTGGTCCAACGCTTCGGCCTTTGGCAAAGCACTCGGAGACTCACTGCTTCTGTCTGCGGTCCAGAACACGATGGCCGGTGCCCATTTGTCTTCACTTAAGTCCAATCCGACCGTGGCTTAACTTGGCTACGACTGGCATGCCGCCGACCGGGCAGGACGCTGGGCCGACGAACTCGGCAAATTGCCTGTCCGTGCTACCGTTCCGCGATTAAGCACCCTATCGCGGGGCGGCACTCTCGTTCATCAACTCGGGCAGACTGCATCTGGCTTGACTAGCGACTCAGGCTCCTGCTAGTTGAATTACTCGTGCCGCAACAGGCAGGTACAGCCACCGTTGAACCACCGGCCTACCTGTAGCGTTCGCCAGGGCGTGGGCGTAAGAAGCGAGCTGGGGGCCGTGTTCAAGCGCCAGCTCTTCGTCTCTGGCGGTGCCACCGGGGTTCGACTTGTGGTCCATGAGCACCCAGCCGTCTGGCGCTTCGACGAGCAGGTCGATGCGGCCCCGGATTCGAGTGCCGTTCGGGCCATCCGCTTCTATGGGCACCTCGACGTAAATGGGGCAGCCGGGCCAGCGCTTGGCCAACCACGCATGGAATGCTACGACCTGGGCGCAAACAGCATCCTTGTCCACCGAGTGCGCCACGGCCCAGGTCTTCAGGATGCGTTCGACTTCCGGGGCCGAGGCGCCGCCAAGCACTCCGGCCCGTGCGATACACAGGTGGAGCGCCGTGCCTAGCGATGCCATGTCTGGCTTGCCTGCCAAGCTCAGCCGCACACCGACGGTCTCGGTCTCGGCGACTTTGAAGGTGCCGCCTGAGGCAGAACTGGGTCGATGCCACAACGGCTCGCCTTGAACGCGTGCCCGAGCGGTGAACCAGTGGCAGTCCTCCGGGGGCTTGGCGGGCGGCTCGGCAGCGCAGTCGTCCTTGTTCCACGACTTTGACAGTCGGGATAGCTGCCCGCCATCGGGAAGGGCAACTGTTCCTGAGTCGCCGAACACCAGGTCGGCCGCGCCTTGAATCTCGCCAACCCAGGCTCGCCCCGGTCCGCGTGACCGAACGAAGGACACGGCTATGTTCATGTCACGCGCGCGAGTCAGGCCGACATAGAGCAGGCGCTTGTTCTCCGCGAGGGCTTCGGCCTGCATGGCTTGGCCAGTGGCGCTGCCTTCGGCATTGAGGGCCGCTTGGGGCTGGGCCCGCTTGCCCCAGGTCTTGAGCCAGCAGTGAACGAAACGATTGGCGAGCGGCTGCTGCGGGTCGAAGCCGCCGACCGTCCTTGCACGAACGCCCCAAAGTGAACTTCGTGCCGTCGCATCAAGGCTTGTCAGCACGACCACTGGCCACTCCAGACCCTTGGCACCGTGATAGGTCAGGACCGTGACCGAGTTGTCTGCTGAGGTCGCCCTGTTGTCGTCTTCAGCGCTGGCGAGTTCGTCCAGCCAACGAAGCATGCTGCTGACGGTTGCCGGCCGCTTCGCAGCAACGCACTCGTCCTCGAACGTCTTGCCAAACTCGACCAAGGCCTCGACATTGGCCAGGCGGTTGCGGCTCTCGTGTGGGGTGGCTGACCATTGGCCTACCAGTCGCGCGACCTGGGACTCAGCTGCGGCAAGTCGCAGCGCTTCCTGTGGCGTCAAAGCCGTGAGCGTTGGACGCAGCTCTTCCAATCTGGCCAGCAGCGGATGGGCGCTGTCGCCTTTCGTCTTCCACTCGTACGCCTTGGCGCCATCGGTGGCGAGGTGCTTCAACCTGTCCTCAAGCCAGGTCTCGACCGGCGTGCCCTCGGCCAGGGTGAGAACCAGTGCCGTCGCGACCGTGTCGGTCGGGTCGTTCATGCGCCGCAGGCATGCCATGACGTAGATGGCTTCGGCCGTGCCCAGTAGGCCGGAGCGCGGGCTGGCCGACGGGATGCCCCAGCGGGTGAGCGACGTGACGGCGAACTCGACCTGCTCGTTGTACCGACACAGCACTCCGACATCGCCGGCTTGAATCGGTCGGAGCTGCTTGGTGTCCTTGTCTTCGACCTGGACCCCGGAGCCCAGCAGTTCGCGCACGGCCTGTCCGAGCCCCAGGTAGTCCAAGTCGTTTCGGCTGCTCTCGAAGTTCCAGTTCAGCAGCGCGGCCTGGTCCGGGATGTCCTTTCGCAGCGGCTGCAGTTGAACCTGCGCAGGCGTCAGGTCGGGTTCGAACGCAGAGCCGAACACGCCGTTGGTGAGCGCGACGAGGCTCTCGATGGAACGCCTGGAGGTGTCCAGGGCCTTCCCGATGGTTCCGCCCCAATCTTTGATGGCGCCGAGGACGCCAGCGATGAGGCTCGCGTCTGTACCGCGGAACCCGTAGATGGCCTGCTTGGGGTCGCCGACCCAGACCGACCGCTTGGCGAGCTTGGCCAACTCTACGAAGAGCGCGAGCTGAAGAGGACTGGTGTCCTGGAACTCGTCGACCATGATGAGGTCGAGCTCTGCCGCCAAGGCTTCGCGGACGGTTGGCTTTGTCCTCAACGCTCGCAGCAGCAGTACTTCTTGGTCACTGAAGTCAACGGCGCCCAGGGCCTTCTTGGCCTGCTCGTAGGCGTCGAGAACATCGGCGGCCAGGTCGAACACCAGGTCGAGGTACCTACGGACCTCAGTGTGAAAGCCGGGGTGAGACTCGTGGGCCTGAGCGGCGGCCTTGACTGGTTCCACGATGTCCTTGACCTTGGCACCAGCGTTCAGCCCGGCGGCCGCAATCCAGTCTGGCCAGCTCCAACGGTTGGCCTGAAAGCGCCGGTCCAGCTTTTGAAGGTCCTCGAGCCCATCAGTCAGGTTCTTGGCAACCTTTCCGCCGGAAGCCAGCTGTTGTTCGACGTAGGCGGCTACCTCCTGGTGCGCCTTGGCCAGCGCGGCCACAAGTGTCTCGGTCGGGTCCGGGCCCGTACTTGGGGCAGGCCAGTTCGCGAGCATGGCGTCCGCGTTCTGGGTACCCATCGCGCGAAGTGCCGCTGGCCCGATGTCGTTGTCGAGCGCGGACTTGACGACGGCCTCGAGAGTCTTGGACCAGTCCGCCTGCTCGATACCGAACCGCTCGGTCAGCCATACCAGTTCAGCTTGCGCGGAGGCGTCCATCGACTCCGCCAGAGTGGCTTTGAGCAGTCGCTTGGATTGACCTTCGGCTAGGACTGTCTGGTCGGGCGAGAGACCCAGCTCGAAGCAGAATCGCTTGAGCATCTGGCCGCAAACGCTGTTGACGGTGCCCAGGCGGGCTTGGCCGATGGCGGTGGCCAGGTCGATGCGTCCCTTCTCAAGAAGCCATGAGCGGGCGCGTTCGCGCAGTTCGGTGGCGGCCTTTACCGTGAAAGTCGTGGCCAGGATGGCGTGAGGACGTGCGGCGCCGGACTCGAGCGCTTGGGCGAGCGTTTCGGTCAGCTTGTAGGTCTTGCCGCTGCCGGCGCCTGCGCTGATGAACTCGATGTTGTTCATCATTGCCAGCCTCCCAGCAAGACGAGGTGGTCGCGGTCCCACTTGCTTGGGCCGTTGACCGAAAGGGTTCCTTCAGGGCCTTGGAACTCGGCTGGCGGTTCCACCGGAACGACTTCGATGGTGCCGGCGTCCAGCTGTTGCTTGCGCCAGGTCCAAGTCGCTCGTGCGCGTTCCAGCAGGGTGGCAACGGTTACGCCATCTGGTGGCCGTCTGACCTGCGCCTTCGGGAACATGTCGGCAGCGGTGACGTACAGCGCGCCGCTTTCCAAGATGAAGTAGCCAAGCGCGGCAGGTGCGATGCCGCTCGTTTGCTCGACGAGGCTGGAGTAGAGCGCCAGCTGAAGGTGCTCGCCGGAGCGAAGCAGCCCGGCGTAGTAGTTGTCGCTTCGCCACTTCATGTCCAGCGCGACGGTTCGCTTGTCGCCAAGTGCGACCAGGAGGTCAATCTTGCCCACCAGCGGTACAGCACCCAGGGTTCCGGAGAACCCGACCTCGGTTTGCACTTGGGTAGCGCCAGCGGACCTCAGGTGGTCGAGCAGACTGCAGATGGCGCCTTCGCAGACCTTGCGGAAGTGCTGCTGGCCCACCCCCGCGCCCTGCATGAGCAGGACGGCGCCTTCGGTCTGCAGGAGCGTGTCGGCCTCAGTGCGGAACCAGGCGACGGCATCGGGGTTCGACCAGGCCAAGGCATCAGTGTGTGCGAAGAGCTTCTCGAACACCCGATGCGCGAGGATGCCCAGCAGTCGGTTGTCCTCCTCCACCGCCAGGACCGAGGTGGGCTCCAGGTCCGCCACCCGCTTCAGGACGAACAGGGCGGGGTCGTTGAAGAGTTCGTTGAGCGTGGTGAACGACTGCGCGGAGTCCCCGAGCCCCACGGGATGCGGGAGTTGGATGTGCCGTGGGGTCGCGGGAAGCGGTTGCGGCGGCAGCACTTCGGCGGTTGCCTCGAGAAGTGTGGAGCCGATGGCGATGTCCAGGTCGAGCGCGCCAGATTCGATGTCCGGTACGAGCTTCTTCAGAAGCTGGCGAATCGGATGCACTTCTGCATGAGGGGGAGGGCAGACGAGAACAAATCTCTTCCTCGCGCCAAGGAGCGGCCGCAGCCACTGCTGAGCCAACGACACGAGCTCACGCGCCGGGTCTCGGAGTTGGACGCCCAACTGCGTGAGAGCCTCCACCTCCGCGGGGGACCAGGGCAGGGGCCGGGGCAGCACAGGCGTGGACGGCATCCACCAGACAACCTCGTCGGCCGCTTCGACGCACGCGGCTGCAGTGCTGGCCGAGCGCATGCACCCAACCTGGGACACCGCGGCGGGGTTGGTTGCCCCCGCGGGAGTGGCGTGGGCGACCAACTGCTCAATTTGCCGAGGCAGCACGCTGGCCAAGCCTTGGCGAGCCAGCTCGGTCAGAGCGTCATGGACGGCCGCGCACTGGCGGTGCGCCGCTGAAAAGCTCGCCACGTCGGGGGATTCACCGGTTAGGCGACGCCGCATCGCCTCCTTCAGCCGGTCGACACGAGCGATGAGTGCATCGACGGGTACTCCGTTAGTGCGGGTCCAACCCTCCGATTCCAGCCAGAAGGCGACTTCGTCTGCGATTTCCGGGGCGTCGTCACCCGCGGCGAGCTTGGCCTTGGCTGCAGTCCACGCCTCACCGCCAATTCCGGGCTGCCTGGCGACGGCACGGGCGAGCGTGCTTCTCGCGCGACGGCTGAACGGGCCAACCGGGTGGGTCAAGAAGTCCAGCAGTCGGTTGATGTCGAGCGGTGCCCAGCACATCTCCAGGGCAAGGGGCAATGCCTGAAGGGCTGGACGAAGCTGACTCGGGCGTTCGAACCCGCAGTTGACGCCACCAGTTGCGGACAGCGAGACGTCAAGCGAGTCGCCTGTGTCCTCTGCCAGCACGAGTCGGTCGCTAGGCTCGTGCGAGTGCTGTGCGCTCAGCCAGTGTTCGGCGGTAGTGGCCGCGAGGGAGTGCACCAGCATGACGCTACCGTCGGTCGGTGCTGCCAAGCCGCCTGCAGCGCCACCGGCAAGCACCGTCAGGGCTTGCTCTTGCACTGCGCGGAGTTGGCCTTCGCCTTGCGGTTCGGGAGGGCGGACCTCAACTGCAGGCAGGCCGTCGAGCACTTGCCGCCAGAGAAGCGGGAAGTCCTCGGGCGGGTCAACCAGGTGCACCGACTTGATGGGGCCGGGGCCGGACGCGCGTAGCGCTTGCACCACCAGATGCAAGCGCTCGGCCTCTCCGGACGGCAGCGTTTCGTGGGCCGCTTTCTCGATGGCGGAAAGTTCCTGGAGCCGCGAAGGGTGCGTTGGCTGTGCGCTGCCGTCCCAGCCGCCGAGTCGCCACTCGTCTCGCCAAGCCAGCAGGCGCGCGGCGGTGCCGATGCTGTCGGCCTTTAGGGACTCGCTGTAGAAGCGCGAGTTGTTGTCGTGGGCCCGCAGTAGGCCGGAGTAGACCGCCACGCGTTTGGCTGTGGACACTTCCGGTGCGCTTAGACCCAGGTAGGTCTCCAGCAGGGATAGGAATCCGAGGCGGCCGACTACCGGGTGGTTGAAGAAGTTCGTCGGGGACGGACCCTGGCGGGCGTCCAGGAACAGGCCAAAGGTGACGTGCATGCTGAAGTTCACTCCCCTGAAGGCAATCGAATGCAGGCGTTCTATTGCGTCTTGGTGACCTGCTCGAAGTCGACAAGGGTAGCGCTGACTGGCGCCATGAAACAAAACGGCATAGAAGAATCAGCAGCAGTCACGTCTCATCAGTCTTGTGGATGACTCACCCTGGTTGTGTCGTTTGGCCGCTATCGGCCAACCAGTGGAAGCGACTTGGAGGTGAGGGAGTCCAGAAAGAGGTGAATCAAGTAGGCCGGAATCGCCACCTGGCCAAGAGCTTTCAAGAACTCACCACCAGCGGATTCGGGTCGCCACTTGCCAAGCTCGTGGAATGCAAGGCAGAGGAGGCCAGCGAACGCGACGCTGTGAAAGAACTGGCGATGGCTCGGGGAGGTGGCAGGCTCAAGGAGGTCGGGCAGCTTCGTGAGGAAGGCGGCCGCGGTGCCTGCGAGCAGTGGCTTCGCCGTCTGGAGGCCGGCCTGTCGCTCTTGTTCGGCGACGAAGACACCAGTGGCGAAGCCCGCCACGACCTGGTGGGTAGGTCCGTTCACTTCTTGGGCTCCTTGCGTACACCCTTGAACGGGTCGCCATCCTTCTTTTGGTCCATGAACTGACCGTTGTTGGAGTCGCGCTTGGTCCAGGTCTGATTGGTGGGGTTGTAGACCTGAGAACGGTCGCGTACTGCGCCGCGGCGGGCGTTGTCACCGGTGGGGGCGTTCTTGGCCATGTTCAGGTTCCTTTCGCTTCAGGCGTCGATGGTGTGAGTCCAGCCGGGGATGCCGTTCTGGGAGAGGTAGTCCACCAAGGGTGGGCTTCCGAAGAACTGCAGGCGCCCGCCCGAATTGAACGCGAGGGCGGACTGCTCAACGCGCAGGTTTGATGCGCGGGCCCGGGCGGTCAGCTGGGCGAGCAGTCGGGCGTTGTCGTCGCGCGAGCCGGACGACGAGCGAGCGTCGAAGACCGCAAAGTTGACCCAGCCGCCGCTGGCGGCGCGCTCGCGCAGGTGAGCAAGATTGATTCGCATCGTGCACTCCTTGCTTGGACCAATCCCAAGCATGGAGAGCATTCTTGCGAGGGCAGTAGCTCAAATAGCGACCTAGTGAGTCGCAGCCGGACGGTTTCTTGATGCTGCGGCGCACAGGGCGGTGTGCAGCTTCTCCCGCAGTTCGGGCGGCGCGAGCACTTCGACCTCCGGGCTGTGGCGCAACAGGTCCATGACCAGCTCCTGGTCATTGGAGTAGGGCACTTCAAGGACGTAGCTGCCGTCGGTGAGCCGTTCGCTGGTCTGGTCGTGGTGCCAAGTTTCCTTGTCGACCCACTGCGCGCGCTCCGGCGTGAACTTCAGGCGCGCTCGGTGCTTGGCCGCGCCGGCGAAGATGCCGTAGCCGCTGCGGAAGTGCTCCTGCATATCCTGCTGGCTGACCTCTAGAGCTGCCTCCGCCAGAACTCGTACGGATTGGATTGATTCCAGCGCGAACGAGCGAAGAGCGTTCTTCTGGTGGCACCAAGCGTCGAGTATCCAGTTCTCCCGGTAGTGCACCAGCTGTTGCGGAGAAATCACTCGACTGGAGGACTCCTTCCGGTCTCGGTTCCAGTACTGCATGCGCAGGCACTTGCCTTCGAGGAGGGCTCCAGCAACGACTTGGAAGTGCTTAGGCTCGACCCTGCGTGGGGCGAAGTGAATCAGTCGAAGCTTTCGCTCGATAGAACGCGTGGACTTGGTGCCCTCGGCCAGCATGCTTCTAAGGCGACTCTTGAGGTGGCCGACGTGGTCTTCCAGTAGGCCGGGCTGAACGCCCTCGACCAAGTGGAGCATCGTGAGCAGGGCGAAAACCTCCGACGAGTCGAACCACACCCCCGGCAGCTCAAATCGACCACCTTCGGCCAAGTCGTCGCGAATGACCCACCCGCGCTTTGCCCTGTCCCATTCCAGCGGACATCCCAGTCGGTCGCGAAGGAAGTCGAGGTCACGCTTGACTGAAGCTTGAGATACCTCCAGCTCGCCAATCAAAAATGACATCGATGCTGAACCGCGCCTGCGTATGAAGCGCACGATTTTCGTGATGCGCTCGATACTGACTTTGGACATCCGGTGCTCCCCTTTAGCGGTCGGTCGACGCTCGTTTGCTGCTGTATGGCAGCAAAGCGAATTCTGCAGTCGCGCAGTGCAGTGGGTGAAGCGACAAATCTCTCGTGCCGTCGAGTTCTGCCGAGATGTCCGACACTGTCAAGTCCGCGCGTACCTCTCCCACCGACCCGGTTGACTTCACCTCTAGGCCGCATCGCGACCGACCGGCTTGGAGGGGGCATCTTCTGCGACTCTCAGGGACGCGGCCTGCTTCTACTATGGCCAAATTTGCTGTGCACAAGATATGCAGCCCCCGATGTGGGCGACCGCAATCGGCTCGCAGGAAGGCAAGATGCTGGGCTGACCAAGAGATGTCGACACTTCGGACAGCCGGGGAGGCTAAGAACGATGGCGAGAAGAGGGAAGTCTGGTTCGGGCGGAGTGGGAGCCGCGCTGGTCATCGGCGCGATTGCTCTGCTTGCATCTATCCCCAAGGAAGTCTGGATTGGAGTGGGCGTGCTCGGCGCCGTTGCTCTTGTCGTGTACCTCTACGCCAAGCACAAGGACTCTGCGAAGGCCGCCGAGGAGCAGCTACTTCGGACTATGGGGCCGGTTGACACTGCTGCACCGGCGCAGCGCCGCCGTGAGCCTCCTCCGGTTCCAGGGCCACCGGCAAGCGCCACTCGCGCAGCGCCCATCTCGACGCTCTCAGCGTGGCCCGCTCCTGCAGCGACCGAGCCCGTGCAGGTTTCGATGCCACCGGCGCCGGCGCGCGACTCGTTCAGAGTACCTCCCGCCCCCAAGGGCCTTGGAAAGGCTTCCTGGGTTCCCGGCGGGCAGTCCGTCAGCGTGAGCGGCGTGGTTATCCCAGGTGGAATGGTCTACGTCGGCACCGCACTGCCGACGCCGCTTGGTGGCAACGACCCGTGCCTGATTGACCCATCCAAGCCCGTAGCGAAGGGTGGCGGCTACTCCGAGCGCCTCATGGGGTACTGGCCGAGCTACTCCGAGGTCTCGCCCGAAGCGCGCCGCGCCTATCTGAACTGGCTTGCCGGCGGACGGACCGACCCGAACGCCGACATCGGCTATGTGTTCTTGTTCTTCTACGGCCTGGAGCGTCGCGCCATCATCGACGCATCCTCGGACGAGTCGGCGCAGGCCGATTGGTCCCTCATTGCGTCGGAGCTCCGGCGCCTGCTGGCCCTCTACGGCGAGACGTCTGGCTCCTTTCGTCGCTACGCAAGCGAACTGCTTGATTGGGTCTCTCTCGCGGAGCACCCTGCTCGGCTCTACGAGAGGCCCGTTCCGGCGTTCCCCAGGACGTACGAACTGCCGCTGTACGTCCGTCTCGCTCTTGGCCAGGCGGCCGTCGACGGCGCCCCCGTGCCGGCCCACCTCGCGTTGGCGTGGGCGAAGCTGGACCCGAACATTGCGCTGCGTACGCCCGCGACGAGGTGTGCCGAGCAGTTCGAGCAGCTCTTTGCCCAGAAGTATGCCGAGGTGTGCGGCCAGGGCATGGTCTTGCCCCGCAACCGTACCAAGCTCAAGCTAGTCTATCGCCCGGCGTCGGCCGGCTTTCGTGGCTACCAGGAACTCAAGCTGAGTTTCAAGGACACGCCCGACGTCACGGTGCTGACGGCACCGACCAAGAAGCTGCAGGAGGTCGTCGAAGCGGCAACGAAGCCCTTGGAGCCTTTCAGCCGCATGGTCGGTAAGAGTCCCGATGCCAAGACCTCCCTGGAAGCGCTGCTGCAGCTGCCGGCACCGCTCTGGCCTGAAGGTGCGCAGAAGGCGTTGCAGGCCCTGAAGGCGCGCATGGGCGAAGGGATGGTAGCCATGCCGTTCCAGGACCTGCTGAACACGCTTGGCGCGAAGACGGCATTCACCAAGGACAAGACGCTTTCCCTGGCCCGCGCACTCGAGTCCGCCAACATTGGCTTCGAGCCTGACGTCCTCAGCGGGGCCAAGCCACCCAAGCCGGACGAGAAGGTCGTTCTCTTCGCACTGCCGCCGTCCGAGCAGCTATCCCGAGCGAATGGGCCGTACCTGGCGGCAGCGCTGACGCTGCAGTTGGCTTCGGCAGTGGCAACCGCCGACGGCGAGTTCGGCATCAAGGAGATGGGCCACCTCCGCGAGACGGTGCTGTCGTGGAAGCACCTGACGCCCAGCCAAACCCGTCGCTTGCTGGCCCACCTGAGGCTGCTGATGCAGGCGCCGGCGTCACTGACCGCGCTGAAGAAGAAGTTCGAGCCCCTCGACCTTGCCGTCAAGGAGACCATCGCCGCGTTCATGGCCACGGTTGCCCAGTCGGATGGAGTAGTCACGCCCGCTGAGGTCAAGATGCTCGAGAAGGTCTACAAGGCCCTCGGCGTCAATTCGAAGAAGGTGTTCTCCGACGTCCACGCGGTCGCTGCCGGTACCAAGCCGACCGGTGCGACAGTCGCGAAGGTGGAAGAGTCCGGCTTCAAGCTGGACCCGGCACGAATTGCGGCGCTCCAGAAGGACACTGAGAAGGTGTCCGCTCTGCTGGCCAACATCTTCACGGAGACCGAGGAAGCGCAAGTGGTACCCGAAGCGGAACCCGTGGAGGCCGAAGCCGAGGCTGCCGAAGCGCCCACGGGGCTGCTCGGCCTGGACGAGGCTCACACGGCACTCGCACGGATGATGCTGTCGCGGCCGCAGTGGAGTCGCGAAGAGTTGCTGGACGTTGCCGCCGACCTGGACCTCATGCTCGATGGCGCTTTGGAGCACATCAACGAGGCCGCGTTCGATGCGCACGATATGGCGCTGTTCGAGGGTGACGACCCGGTGACAGTGAACGCCGAAATTCTGGAGAAGATTGAAGCATGACAACAACGATTCGCCCCAAGGACCGTGATGCGGTCATCCAATCGCTTCGCGCTGGTGTTGTGCCGCGCATGGGCCAGCACCTGGTGCAGGTCGGACGCACGCGGGAAATCGAAACGCTCGTCACCGACATCGACCGTATCGCCGACGGCGGCTCGGCCTTCCGCGTCGTCATCGGCGAGTACGGCGCGGGCAAGACCTTCTTCCTGAACCTCGTGCGCGCGGTCGGCATGGAGAAGAAGTTGGTCGTCGCGAGCGCCGACCTGAATCCGGACCGGCGATTGCACGCCAGCGGGGGTCAGGCACGCTCTCTGTACGCCGAGCTGATGCGCAATCTCTCGACGCGCACCAAGCCCGAGGGTGGCGCCCTGAGCGGCATCGTCGAGAAGTTCATCGCGACCGCCAAGACCGAAGCCAAGGCCTCTGGCCAGCTCACCGAGGCTGTGCTGCGCCAAAAGCTGGACCAGCTGACGGAACTGGTGAATGGCTACGACTTCGCCGACGTCATTGCCGCCTACTGCCGCGGCTTCGAGGAAGGCAACGAGCAGCTCAAGTCAGACGCTGTCCGCTGGCTTCGCGGTGAGTTCACCACCAAGACTGATGCGAAGCAGGCCCTGGGTGTGCGAACCATTGTCGATGACGCAGCGGTCTACGACCAACTGAAGTTGATGGCGCGCTTCATTCGTCTGGCCGGTTTCTCCGGTCTGCTCGTGAGCCTGGACGAATTGGTGAACCTCT